>Ga0209048_10003860_pt1 | contig 14478 bp, 12 predicted proteins | sample FrelakmetCRP12CR_FD_187146 | JGI IMG/M metagenome (GOLD analysis project Ga0209048, IMG submission 187146) | Freshwater lake sediment microbial communities from the University of Notre Dame, USA, for methane emissions studies - CRP12 CR (SPAdes)... | ecosystem: Environmental > Aquatic >... | reverse complement strand
AAAGAAACGATTCTCATATTGGACAAAGAATTTCATACCCAATGGACGTTAAAAACAATATTGGAGAGCGAGAAATATATTGTTTTGGCTGTGGACACCATTGAAAGAGCCTTACAAAATTTTAAAGAATTTGAAGTGTCCAGCATCATCACCGAGTATCGAATCGATCACACCCATACTCCCGAAATCATTCGAGAATTAAAGAAGAGTTTTCCAGAGCTCTATGTCATGATGCTCACATATGAAAATTTAGAAGAGAAAGAATATAAAAAAATCATGAGTTCTGGGATCGATGATTTTTTTCTAAAGCCAGTCTCCAGCGAAAAAATTCTCATTCATCTCAAAAAAGGGTTAAGACAGCGAAAAGTGTTTCTTCAAAAGAAACGCTTAGAACAGAAATTGAAAGAAATGAGGAGAAATGGGAATGTGCGAGAAATCGCATTATCTGGAGATGGTTTGTCCACAACAACAAGTCGATGATTTAAGAAAGCCACTTTTTGGAGTAAGATATGGAGATAAGCACGCTATCAAAAGGGTTCGATAATGTCCCTGGTGTTCTCTTTCCGCTTGATAAAAAGAGCAGGGCCTACACACTTTTTCAGAAGGTTCAGGGGGCCATGCATAATGTTCCTAATTTTGGCGAAACCTGTAAGTCAATTTTGGATGCCGTGATGGATGAAATAGATGCTGAAAACTGTTCTCTGATGCTAAAAGACCCTGTCTCTGGCTATTTAACCATCTGCGCAGCCCGTGGGAAGAATGAAAAAAAGAGTGTCTATTACCCAGACCCATCAGGCAATGGGAAAAGATTTAAATCAGGAGAAGGGGTTGCGGGTTGGGTTCTAAAAGAAGGGCAAGCGGTAATGCTGAATGACGTCAATAAGGAACCTCGTTTTGTAAGTGTGGTAGGATTAAATAATAAGGTCAATTCCCTCATCTGCTTTCCGATACGAGAAAAAGATCAGGTCGTAGGGGTCTTTAACCTCAGTCATTCTAAGAAAGGAGCTTTTAATGAAGGGGATAAATTGGCTTTATCCTATATTTCTAACCAGGTTGGGGCTGCTCTGACTTCTGCTCGTTTCTTTTTGGAAATCAAGGAAGTAAACCGGCTGATGAAGGATTCCAAAGAAGTTTTTTCTAAAGAAAAAGTTGTCCCAATCTCTCCCCCTTCCTCCTCCACTTTTGTTGAAATTGGTGAAGTGACTCGAGAGGAGGGTATCTTTATATATGCCAGTGACCAGATGCATCGAATTAAAGAAATCCTTGATCAGATAGCTAATACGGACGTCACGGTGCTGATCCAAGGAGAGAGCGGGGTAGGCAAGGAGGTGGTGGCACGTTCTATTCACCTCAATTCTTTTCGCCAAGAGAAACCATTTGTTAAGGTGAATTGTGCTGCTCTCCCTCAAGAACTTCTGGAGAGCGAGCTTTTTGGCTATGAAAAAGGTGCCTTTACAGGGGCCTATCGCCAGAAACCAGGAAAATTTGAATTGGCCAATGGTGGGACTATTTTCTTAGACGAAATTTCAGAGATAAGCCTTTCCCTTCAAGGCAAACTTCTCCAGGTCCTTCAGGACAGAGAGTTTTCGAGATTAGGAGGCAAAAAGGACATCCGAGTAGATGTACGAGTGTTAGTAGCGACAAATAAAAATATGGAGGAAGGCGTCAAGAATGGTCGATTCCGTGAAGATCTTTATTATCGACTGAATGTCGTCAATATCACTATTCCCCCCTTGAGAGAGAGAAGAGAAGAAATTCCAATCTTTGTTGAATATTATTTAGACAAATTTAGTAAGAAATACCAAAAAAAGGTAACTCCCTTATCCGATAAGATGATGAAGGTTTTTTCTCAGCACCATTGGTTAGGAAATGTTCGGGAATTGGAAAATGTGATCCAACGACTTATTGTCTTGGGGAACGAAAAGGCGATTATTGAGGAATTGACTCCTGTGACCAAGAAAGAATCTATCCCAGAAAAAAAGGAAAAAACGCTCCCAGCAAAAAAGATCTGGCCTTCTTTGAAGGAAGTTCATCGGGAGGCTGTAAAAAATGCGGAGTCTGAAATTATACTTAAAGCTTTAGAGACGACCAATTGGAACCGCAAGAAAGCGGCTAATATATTAGAAATTAACTATAAAACCCTTCTCTATAAAATTAAAGAATGTGGCCTCGATAAAAGGTTTATTCCCTAAACATCATAAATTTTAACCCTTAATTTAAACTTCGTGGAAATAAACGATCAACAAATCGTAATAGGTTATCGTTTCTTATGAACGATTTTCATTTTTTTCTTGAATGAATTTGAAAAAAAGGAATCAAATTCCAGGTCCTTTTAAAAAATGGAATAAAACGGAATTGATTTACCACTATTTTCCATTTTTTTTCCATTTTTTCCCCACTCTTTTAAAAGATAAAAAAATATCTCTGGATTTGGGCTAGAGAAATCCATTCAATTTCAAAAGGTTACTTAATGATCATTCAATTAGTTCTTCTTGGCATATAGATTGCTCTATATCCAATCGCTATGAAGGATATTTACCAAATCATTTTCTCTAATAGTTCTAAGATGACTGAAATCGAGACGATCATTGATGAAATCGCTAAGACTGATATTACGGTTTTGATTAAGGGGGAAAGCGGAACAGGTAAAGGGCTGCTAGGCAAGGCCATTCATTTAAAATCCCACAGGAAAGATAAACCCTTCGTCAAGGTGAATTGCGCAGCCATTCCCAAAGGGCTCCTTGAAAGCGAACTCTTTGGGTTTGAAAAGGGGGCCTTCACAGGAGCACATCTCAGAAAACCTGGGAAGTTCGAATTGGCCAATGGTGGGACGATCTTACTGAACGACATCGGGGAAATGGACATTTCCATTCAGGCAAAACTCTTACAAGTCCTCCAGGACGGCATGTTTTCTCGCTTAGGAGGGGATGGAGATGTAACGGTGAATACCCGTGTGATTGCTACCGCAAAAGATCAGTTAGAAAAATCGATGGGGGAAGGGAAATTCCGTGAAGACCTATTTTTCAGAATCAATGTGATCAACATCACGGTCCCGCCTTTACGAAATCGTAAAGAGCAAATCCTTCCTCTTTCACAATATTATTTAAATGTTTATAAAAATAAATACGGTAAGGACGTCCCGCCATTTTCATCAAAGGTGATCGATGGCTTTAAAGAGTATACTTGGCCCGGAAACATCCGTGAATTGGAAAATATGATTAAACGGATTATCCTATTGGGTGATGAAGAAACGGTTCTTAAAAACATTTTCAGTAAAAGGTTGGATGATGGAATAAATCCTGAATCCTATGAAAATTTATTACCCAATCCCTCAGCACAAAATAAATCTTTCAATTTGAAAGAGGTTGGGAAAAGTGCGGCTGAAGTTGCGGAGAAGGAGATTATTCAAAGCACTTTACAAGAGACTCATTGGAACCGAAAACAGGCGGCTGAATTACTTCGTGTGAGTTATAAGACATTGCTGTATAAGATTCAGAAATACCGTTTAAATGATCTAAGAGAGTATCGAAGGGTTGAAGAAGAAATTAGTTGAGAAACAAAAAATATTTTGTCGGACACTGGGCGCAGACATGACTGCTGAGGAGAGAGTGGCATGGAGAACTTAGGGGGGGAGTTCCCAAAAGGAACGGAAGCAGCTTTTGGCAGAGTTCTGAATCGAGATTTATTCCTTTTTCTTCTGGACCTGGAAGTGAAACGTGCTCGGCGTTATCAGAATTTTCTATGCCTCATGCTTCTCAAAATCAAGCCATTTTTAAAAGAGGATGATGGAGGAGGTTTGCAGGCCTGCCACCAAATATTGAGTAATCTCTTAATGGAGGAGATACGCGAAAGCGATATCATCGGCTCCTTAAAATTAGATAAACTGGCTGTCCTCCTCCCGTACGCGGATGTCAAGGCAGGAGACCATGTTAAATCCAGATTTGAAGACGCTCTCAAGTATTATGACTTTAAAAGTAAAGGGGTTGAAGTCATGATCGATCAGGTCTGTTTTCCCATTGATGGAACAGACACTACCGATCTAATTAAAAGGGCATTGGCAGAAGAACCCTCTTAAAGCATATCACAGGTGATGAGCTTGGATTTATTAATTCCTAACCAGGGAGGAAGATCATATGAAAAAGTTATTTAATATCGGAATCATCATCGTATGGGTTGTTCTTATATTTAATTCGATTGCCTACCCGCAAGCGGATAAAGAGATCCTTTTGAAGAAAGAGGCTCAGGCCGAAATTGCTGCTGACAGCGACCGTTACGTAATAGGAGCTGAGGATATTCTTTATATCCATGTCTGGAAAGAGGAAACCCTATCCAAAACGGTTTCCGTGAGGATGGATGGAAAGATCTCGATACCTCTGGTCGACGAGATTCAAGCAGCAGGACTTACCCCTCTCCAATTGAAAGAAAAATTGACAGAGAAATTGCAAGATTTTGTAGAAGCTCCCAATGTCACAGTAATTGTCATGGAGGCGAACAGTTTCAAAGTCTATTTTTCAGGCCAGGTTAAAACTCCGGGTGTGCTCCGCCTACGGACTGAAACCTCTCTTGCCCAAGCCATTTCCATGGTAGGTGGGCTTACAGAATGGGCTAATCAAAGCAAAATTATCGTCATCAGAAAAGAAAACAGAAAAGAAAAACGATTCACCATCAACTACAAAAAAATTATTCAAGGAAAAGACCTCGATTCAAATATTATCCTGAAGTCGGGGGATACGATCATTGTGCCTTAAAGGAATTATCTCCATGAATAGAAAGGGGGCGAGTATGAAAAGAGGAAGAAATTGGGTTTGGATCATGGGAATAGTGTCGGTTCTATTGTTATTAGAAACCCCTTTAATCTATGGTTGGGAATTAAGAGATTTTCTCTCTCCTTTTCATCTCTCTGTGACGGTCGGAGAAGAATACAATAGTAATATCTTTTTAACGAATAGCCACAGACAAGATGATTTTATCACTAATGTTTCTACGGGGCTGACATATTCTAAGGTGGATAAGAACTACGGAATCGACCTGAACTTTCAGATGGGTTATGTTTTTTATGCAGAACATCATGATTTCAATTTTCTCAGTATCGGTCCATCTACATTAAACGCTTGGTATGCATTGGCTCCAAATCTGACTTTTCGAATCAGGGATTATATCGTCCGATCTGATGCGGGGAAAGAATCGTTATATAGCGGTAATGCTCAACCGAATCAATTTCTTCTTTCGACCGTGCAAGGACAAAAGGCGATTTACATCCGAAATGTTGTTGAGCCATCTATAGACTATCAATTTGGAAAGGAAAATCTTTTTTCAGTACTTTACCGAAACAACATTTATCGTAACCAAAACCCTCGATTTGAAGACAGTATGGAAAATACGATTAACCCAAAACTCACCTATTGGTTTGATATCCACAACGGAATATCTTTAGATTATTATCTTACTCAGGACACTTATCAGCATTCTCCAGATCAATTAATTAATGCGGTGACTCCTCGTTACACGTACCGGTTCGACCCGAGAACTTCGATCTTTGGAGAATACCACTTTGAATGGCAAAATTTTAAGTCTCCTGGTGTCGATTACTACGTCCACAATCCGAGCCTTGGCATCCAATATCAATTTAGTCCGACACTGAGCGGTACGGCCCAGGTAGGTTATTTCTGGCAAATACCAGTTCAAGGCGGAAAAACACAAGGGCCCTCTTTCAACTTAAGTCTTACGAAGAATACCGAAAACACTACCTATGCTCTCTCCTTTGCAGGAGGATATACAGAGGACTATATTACGGCCCAGAATTTGGGGTTTACGAAAACCTACGGGGTGTACGGGACGATTAACCATAAGTTAACACAGAGAATGAGTGTTGGGGTTACTGGGTCTTTGGCAAGAGATGAATATAGTTCTGACCAGAAAGACTGGGTCTGGGGAATTTGGGGAAATGCTTCCTATTTGATTCTCAAATGGTTGACCGGTTCGTTGGAGGTTTCTTACAGAGAGGATCATTCAAATATCAAGATAAATAGTTACAAGGATTATAGAGGAGGTTTGAAACTCACGGCAACCTTTTGATTGGAAGGGTTCCTTGGATTCTTGAACCCATGACTACTTGAATCATTTTAAAATTTGGAGGTGAAAACAATGCTCAATACTGAAAAATCATTCAACATTCATGACTATTTTGAAATTCTCTTAAGGCGGAAATGGTATATCATTATACCCTTTGCAATTGTGGTTTGCGCTGCCACCATTTATTCATTTACTGCCCCCCCAAAATATCGCGCCTCTACGCTCATTTTAGTCACTCCCCAAAAAGTTCCGGTGGATTATGTGAGGCCGACCATCACTTCAAGAATCGAAGATCGCCTCCAATCCATTGGCCAAGAGATCATGAGTCGAACGCGATTGGAACAGGTCATCTCTGAGTTCAAACTCTATAAGGAGGAGGCCAAATCTCTCAGCCCGGAAGAGGTCGTGGAATTAATGCGGAAAAATATCCAGGTAGAAATCAGAGCGAGTCAAGGCTACTTCACAATTTCTTATATCGGTAAAGATCCAAGGATTGTAACGTTAGTCACCAATAAATTAGCCTCCCTTTTTATTGAAGAGAATTTAAAACAACGGGAGCAACAAGCTCAAGGAACCTCAGAGTTTCTCTCCATTGAGCTGAATGCTACCAAAGCAAAGCTCGATGAACAAGAGAAAATAATCACTCAGTTTAAGAGACAGTTCATGCACGAACTTCCGGACCAGCGTGATACCAATTTAAACGTTCTTGGGAAACTTCAGCAGCAACATCAGACCATTGGCGATGCTCTGAAATCGGCGCAAGATCGCAAACTGATCATGCAAAAACAACTCACTGAGATGAGAAATATGGCCGCCATGTACACAGAAGACTCTACCGTTTCATCTTCTTCCTCATCCTCGGCATCGCCAAAACCTAAATTGGCAAACACTGACGAGGGACGGCTCAATCAATTGAAAAATTATTTGGCCGAATTGGAGACGAAATATAAAGAAAAACACCCTGATATTGTGGCCACAAAAAAACGAATTGCAGATTTAGAAAAAAAGAGCGAAGCCAGTAAGAAAGAAACCGAAGAAGTGAAAGAAAAAGAGATTTCTTCTCCTGCGATCGCTACGGCTACCCCTGAAGCGACAAAGGAAAAGAAGAAAGATACCACGGCGGGGGTGGGAATGGATCCTTTTTACAAAGAGATGGAGGGTCAATTGGCTGCCACCGAATGGGAAATTAAGAGACTGAAGGACGAAGAAGCAAGGACAAAGGCCAAGATTGCAGAATATCAGGCGAGAGTAGAGAACAGCCCTGTCCGAGAAATGGGAATGGCCAATCTCACACGGGACTACCAAAATATGAAAGACACCTATCAATCGCTTCTGAAAAAGAGTCAGGAGGCCCAACAGGCCGAAAATTTAGAGCGGCGTCAAAAGGGTGAACAATTCAAGGTGATTGATCCTGCAAGGATTCCTGAAAAACCCTTTAGCCCCAATATTCCAAGAAACCTACTTTTTGGTGTTTTATTAGGAATGGGGTTAGGTTTCGGAATGGCCTTCTTTAGAGAACAGATGGATCGGTCCTTCAAGGATGCCGAAGACTTGGAAACAACTCTGGGTTTTAAAGTATTGGCGAATATCCCAAAGATTGAAAAAAAAGCGGCTTAATCCATGTACACAAAATTTTACGGGTTGAGAGAGAAACCTTTCGAGATCACACCGGATCCCAGGTTTCTCTATCTCAGCGAAAATCATAAAGAGGCATTAGCCCATCTCACCTATGCGGTCAGAGAGAGAAAGGGGTTTACCGTGATTACAGGTGAAGTAGGGACAGGTAAGACCACTCTGGTTCATACACTTCTGAGCAGATTGGATGGAAATACCAGAACCGCTTACCTCTTCAATCCAAAATTGGGTTCTACGGACTTTCTTCACTATATCTGCGAGGATTTGGGATTAAAAGGTCAGAAGAAGTCAAAAGGCCAGCACCTTGCTCATCTCCATAATTTCCTGATGTCTTGTTACGCTCGAAATGAGAATGTCGTTTTGATTATCGACGAGGCGCACACCCTCGATCCAAAACTGCTTGAGGAGGTTCGTTTGCTCACCAATTTAGAGACCCCCAAAAGCAAACTCCTCCAGGTCGTCCTGATGGGGCAGCCTGAACTTAATGATACCTTAAACCACCCCCAATTTCGTCAATTAAAACAGAGAGTAAGCCTCCGGTATCATATGCAACCCCTAAATAAAGAAGAGGCAAGAGAATACATTAAGAGAAGAATGAGGATAGCAGGAGCATTCGACCCCAATATTTTCACTCCTAAGGCTACTAAAGAAATTTATGAATATTCAAAAGGGATTCCCCGATTGATCAACATTGTTTGCGATAATGCTCTCTTAGAAGGATATGCCGCCGATCAGAAAGTCATCGGGAAAAGTATCGTATGCGAAGTGATCAACCGTCTGGATGGGGTAAATCTTCAGAAAAACTGGAAAAAATTTGTTCTTTTTAAAGTGATAGCCGTTGTACTTCTCAGCTTAGTGGCCTTCGTCATTTTAGGAATCCTTATGAATACTAAGTGGGAAATAACAGGTTGGATACAATTCTTTAAAGATAATATTTTAAAGTTCTATTAGGAGGTTTTTGGGAAATCATTGAGAGGAGTTCTCTAACGGAGGATAAACGGAGGGAAAAATGAGCAAAATTTATGAAGCCTTAGAAAAAGCAGAAAGAGAGAGAAAAGAAGGATTAAAGAATGGAGACCATGTCACCCCGGAAATTGAAGAAGAAAGGATCGAGAGGCACGAGATAACGAGTAAGCCCAAAAAAGTAGAGGGAATCTCTTCTGACCCAAAGCTGGTCTCTCTAATGCAGTCTGGTTCCCTCGCGGCTGAACAGTTCAGGAAACTGAGGACCTACCTGCTTCGATTTAAAATCCATGATGTTCCAAAAACAATTATGATAACCAGTGCAACAAGTGGTGAAGGGAAGACCTTTGTGTCGGCTAACCTGGCAATTAGCATCTCCTACGAACTCAATACTCATGCTTTGCTGGTGGACTGCGATCTCCGGAATCCAAACCTCGCACAATGGTTCGGCCTGCAGAATGGGAAAGGCCTATCCGATTATCTATCAGGAAATGGAAACTCCTCTGAACTTTTCATGAAGACCAAAGTGGAAAAACTGAACCTCCTTTCAAGCGGGACGATTCAAGATAACCCAACAGAATTAATTGGGTCAAAAAAAATGGAGGCCCTGATTCATGAATTGAAATCACGATACCCTGATCGGTATATGATTATTGACTCGACTCCTCTTCTTGCCACGGCAGAACCAGAGGTTTTGGCAAAGTTCGTGGATGGGATTATCATTGTTGTCCGAGCGGGTGTCACTCCAAGAGAGACAGTAAAACAGGCTATCGCCAACTTGGATAAGGGGAAAATTATAGGTTTTGTGCTCAACCATCTTGAATTTAAATCTAATGGACAAGCCTCACGCTATTTTGGTTCGGGGGGATATTATCACAAATATGGCTATGGTTACAGATATGGCTATGGGAAAAGTAAGGCTATACCCCCACAAGGCCCATGGGGAAAATTACTTCGATTCATGCGGAAATCTGACTAACACATTCTTTATTTAAGATTTTCGTTTTGCATAATGTATTGGAAAAACATTATCGATGATATTGAAAATCCTTAACAAATATATTCCGGTTCATAAATTAATCTTCTTCTTCCTGGAGACCATCTTTTTCTTGGGGATGGTGATCCTGGGGACCTACCTCCGCTTTTTAAGTGATATCTCTATTTTCACAACTTACGAAAACCTCCTTCCTAAGGCATTGCCGATCGTTGTCACCATCCAACTCTGCCTGTATTATTTCGATCTTTATGACTTTAAAACTTTTCGAAGCAGTTTGGAATTAGCTATTCGCCTCTTACAATCTCTTGGAGTATCTTCCATCATCCTTGCTTTCCTTTATTACTTATTTCCTATGCTAATCATAGGCAGAGGGATTTTCCTTATTAGTCTCATTTTTGTGGGAGCAGCAATCATCTCATGGAGGATGAGCTACAACCATTTTTTGAAGACGAGACAGTTAGATCAGAAAATAATGATCATTGGCTCCGGACCGTTAGCTAAAAATATTGCAAGAGAAATTCTGGAAAAGAATGATATTGGCTTCAAAATTATTGGATTTATCACCGATAACCCAGAGAGAATAGGGGAGAAATTGGTGAACCCCTCCATCGTCGGTGACCAGTCTCAGATTGTGGATATTGCCACAAGAGAGAAAGTAGCCCGCATTATCGTGGCTCTCGATGAGAGAAGGGGAAGGTTTCCCGAAGTACAACTCTTGGATTGCAAAATGAAGGGGATTGCGATTGAAGAAGGTACTGAATTTTATGAACACCTCACAGGGAAACTCCAAGTGGAAAGTCTTCGACCCAGTTCCCTCATTTTTTCGGGTGGGTTTAGAAAACCGAAATTAACGATGTGGACGAAAAGATTCATAGGATTTTCTTTTTCTTCGATTGGGTTAATTCTCCTCTCCCCCTTGATTTTGGTCATCTCTATATTGATCAAAATCGATTCCCGAGGCCCGGTCTTTTATAAACAGGAAAGAGTTGGAGGGAACGGAAAGGTATTCAAACTTATTAAATTCAGATCGATGATTGAAAACGCGGAGACCAATGGACCTGTGTGGGCCGATCATAACGATGACAGGGTTACTCGTTTTGGTCGATGGATAAGAAAATGGCGACTTGACGAAATTCCTCAGATGTTAAACGTTCTTAGAGGAGATATGTCCTTTGTGGGGCCCAGACCTGAAAGACCATTTTTTGTTGAACAACTAAGAAAAGAGATTCCATTTTACGATCAACGGTTTTATGTAAAACCTGGGATTACTGGCTGGGCACAAATCAAATATCGTTATGGAGCATCTAAAGATGATGCTCTTGAGAAATTAAAATATGATCTTTATTATATCAAGAACTTATCATCATTGATGGACTTGATCATCATCTTCGAAACAGTAAAAGTGGTCTTATTTGGGAAAGGTGCAAGGTAATTCTTATGTGCTGAAGCGCTGCGGTGCTGCTGCTGTTCGAAAAGTAACTGCAGCACGGCAGCACTAAAAACTCATAACTCGCAACTCATAACTCATAACTATGAAATGGTACGTCATCCAAACAAAACCTAAAAAAGAAGAAGAAGCAAAATCGTATCTTTCGGTGAATGGGTTAGAAGTTTTCAACCCATTAATCGAAACTTTCACGCCAAGAAATGGAAGAATAAGCAAAGAGCTCAAACCTCTTTTCCCAAGTTATATCTTTGGAAAGTTTGAACTCGAACAAGATTATCCGTTAGTTAGATGGGCAAGAGGTGTAAAGAAGGTATTGGGTTTTGGAGGATATCCAACTTCAGTTTCTGAAGAAGTGATTGAAATGATTAGAAAGAGAACCGATGATAGTGGTGTGGTAAGAAAAACGAATCAATTCAAGTTTAATGACATGGTGCGGATCAAGTCTGGCCCTTTAAAGGACCTATCAGGAATGTTTGAGAGATGGGTCTCTGATAGTGAGCGGGTCAGGATTCTTCTAAATTTAATTGGATATCAGCCAGCCGTAGAGATCCATTGCTCGTTGGTTGAAAAGGTGGCTTAAGGACAGTGTTGCAGTGTTGCGGTTAATTATCGTATTGCGGTCCGAAAATAACAGTAATACTGCAGCACGGTAAAACTGAAACACTTTAAAAAATTTAACCCGCGATTGCTGTGGCCAAAGAATTTCAAATGAGGATTTGTTCCGATAGAATTTATCAAAATTCGAAAGGGCGGTAGCCTGCATTTAGTCCATTGAGTTTATAGGGTTTTTAGGGTTTGTTGAGTTACTGAATGAAAATAACTCGTTTCGAAGATATTAATGCCTGGCAAGAAGCTCGAAAACTTGTAAAGATGGTTTATAGCGTGATTAATAAGAGTTCAAAATTCAGGAAAGATTTTAGATTGGTAAATCAAATGCAGGATGCCACAGTATCAGCTATGTCCAATATTGGTGAAGGATTTGCAAGGAGGAGTAATAGGGAGTTCATCCAGTTTTTATTTATATCGAAGAGTTCGGCCGCTGAAGTTCAAAGTCAACTCTATGTAGCGTTGGATCAAGAATATATCAGCCAAGATAATTTTGAAAAAATCTATAATCAAGCCGAAATGGTATCCAAAATGGATTCAGGCTTCATAAAATATTTGAAATCTCAACTCAAACAACCCAACAAACCCAAGCAACCCAAAGAAATTGGTTACCCCAATGAACCCAAGTAACCCAATGAACCCAAGTAACACATAAATTTTGAGGTAACCCATGCTTATCAAATCCTGTCTTCAATGCAAATATCATGAGATCAAGCAAGTAGAAAACGAGCAGATGAGTCACTGCCGAAGAGAAAACTGCTGGTCCCGTTACTCCAAATGTATTGCTACAAAAGCACTCAATAGATATCTTGAGCAGGAATCATCGAAACCTTTCCGACCCTTCTCCGCCATCGATCATTTTTATTCTGGGGAATAAATATTGGTATTCAAGATCATAGCAGTACTTTAACAATGACCGGCAATAAATTGACTCAAACCTCGAGCGTAGCATTCCTCAGACCTCTAACAATTAACTACGCTATGCGCTCTGCCCTCTGCGCTATTTATTACAGCAGAACCTAATAACTTATTCATTCGATGACTCATTTACACAATAATAACATTCATGCCGTTATCCTCGCCGGGGGCTCCGGCACTCGTTTCTGGCCCTTGAGTCGGGAGACCTGTCCCAAACAGATGCTCCAGATTGTGGGCGAAGACACCCTTATTCGGCAGACCATCAAGCGAATGAATGGTTTTGTTCCGCCAGAAAATATCTGGATTGTGACAACTGAAGATAAAGCCCAAGATATACGATTTCATCTTGAATCATTGGGGTCATTAGTTGAAAGGATTCAATTCATCAAGGAACCTGTTGGAAGAAATACAGCCCCAGCCATCGGCCTCGCTGCCATTTATCTCCAACACTGCTCCTCTGATTCTGTAATGATTGTGATGCCCTCTGACCATGCAATACCTGATAATGAAAAATATTTAGGTGACCTGAAAGTGGCGATTGAGGCGGCAATGGAAGATTGTCTTGTTACTTTCGGGATCAAACCCAACCGGCCTGAAACAGGGTACGGTTATATAAAAGTTGATCACTCTTCGAAGATCAAGTTAAAGGGTGTTTTGAAGGTTGAATGTTTTGTTGAAAAACCAAACCTTGAAACTGCCCAAAAGTATCTTTTAGATGGTAATTACTTTTGGAACTCCGGCATTTTTGTCTGGAAAACCTCCAAAATCCTCTCCGAAATCAAAACTTATCTTCCTTCTCTTTACAAGACATTGAAGGAAATCGATTTCCTACTTTTTAAATCAGATCAGCTCGATCGACACAATAACCCAGTGACTCAATTACCTAACGACGTGGTGACCAGCAAGCCCAACAAACTCAATGAACTTTACTCCAGTCTGGAAAATTTCTCTATAGATTACGGCATTATGGAGCGCAGTTCCAACGGATTAATGGTTCCAGCTAACTTTCTATGGTCTGATTTAGGGAGTTGGACAGCCTTGGATGAAATGATAAAAAAAGATGATGCTGGAAATATTGTGAAGGGAAATACGATCGATATTGGAAGCGAAAACTCGACCATATTTGCTGGGGAAAGACTTATTGCCACGATCGGTCTGAAAGACATGGTGGTGGTTGATACCCCGGATGCCACGTTGGTTACCCCGAAGGGAAGGGTCCAAGAAGTTAAAAATATTGTGGAGGAATTGAAAAAAAATGGGCGAGAAGAGCATCTTATTCATAAAACAGTTGAGAGACCCTGGGGAAGCTATACAGTTCTGGAAAAGGGGAACGGATACAAGATTAAAAGGGTTGTGCTCAAGCCTGGAGCGAAATTGAGTCTTCAACTCCACAGGAGGAGAAGTGAACACTGGGTTGTTGTATCAGGAGTAGCCAAGGTAACCAGCGAGAGCGAGACATATTTGGTTCATAGCAATGAAAGTGCCTATATCCCCATCAACACAAAGCACCGCCTTGAGAATCCTGGGAAAGAACTGCTTCAGATCATCGAAGTTCAAAACGGTGATTATGTAGAAGAGAACGATATCGAACGCTTCAGCGACGATTACGGCAGAATATAATATTTAACACTTCAACACCGAACAACGGCAACACCACAGCACTTATTTAGTTTAAATTGTCTCTATCCTCAAGTAAACCCCGTTAGAAATTCCAGTCGTTCGACCCAGAGGCTCTCGACGGGCGGGGCATTATTTCTAACGGGGTAAAACGATCCTCTAACCTCAAACATTTTAGGAGAAAATAATGGCTGAGTATTCCTTAAGCCCAACCGGGGAAAAA
>Ga0209048_10003859_pt1 | contig 14478 bp, 10 predicted proteins | sample FrelakmetCRP12CR_FD_187146 | JGI IMG/M metagenome (GOLD analysis project Ga0209048, IMG submission 187146) | Freshwater lake sediment microbial communities from the University of Notre Dame, USA, for methane emissions studies - CRP12 CR (SPAdes)... | ecosystem: Environmental > Aquatic >... | reverse complement strand
CACGTCGCAGTCGTTCGAGGAGTTGCGGGAAGATCTGCGGGAGTACGTCGCGCTCGATCCCGGGTGGAACCTCATCCGGATCCGCGACAGCCGCGGCGCGCAGCTGTACCGATCGGACTCGTTCGATGCCGGCGCGGTGACGGGCGGACCGGGCGCCACATCGGCGGCCGCGGCCGGCTTCCGGGATCTCGTGATGCGGGGCAAACCGGTTCGCATGCTCACCGAGCGGGTTGTGGTGGCGGGAGAGCCGTTTTCCGTGGAGGTGGCGTGGCCTGTCGGCGAACTGCAGGAAGCGCTCGACGAGTTCCGATGGACGGCGCTCCTCATCATCCCAGCCGGGATTCTCGCCGCGGCCGTCGGCGGGTACTGGATCAGCCGCCGGGCGCTGGCGCCGGTGGATCGCATTGCCAGCGCCGCCCGCGCGATTACGGCCAGTCGGCTGGGCCACCGGCTCGAGGTCCCGCCAACCGGCGACGAGCTGCAGCGGCTGTCGGAGACGTTGAACGACATGCTGGCCCGCCTCGAAACGGCGTTCGCTGAAACGACCCGCTTCACCGCTGACGCCTCGCACGAATTGCGCACGCCGGTGTCGCTCATCCGCACCACGGCGGAGGTGGCGTTGCGGCGGCCTCGCAGCGCCGAGGAGTACCGGCAGGCGCTCGAAGGGATCCTGCGGGAGTCGGAGCGGACGTCGGGACTGGTACAGGACCTGCTCACCCTCACGCGGGCAGACGCCGGCGCCGACGCCTGGTCTCCGTCCCGGGTCGATCTGTGTGCGCTTGCCGGCGCCCTGCGCGGGGAGCTTGCCGCCATGTGCGAGGCGCGCGGGTTGACACTGCGCGTGGAGGTGCCCGGCCAGCCTGTGTTCGTTGACGGCGAGCACGCGGCCCTCGGCCGGCTCATCATCGTCCTGGTCGACAACGCGGCGAAATACACGCCGGCGCCAGGTGAGGTGCGCGTGACGCTGCGGATCGCGGACGGCGCGGCCGAGATGGAAGTGGCCGACACGGGAATCGGCATCGGGGCCGAGGATCTGCCGCGCGTGTTCGACCGGTTCTACAGGGCGGACAAGGCCCGATCGCGCGACTCGGGCGGCGCGGGCCTCGGGCTGTCCATCGCCAGGTGGATCGTGGACCGGCACCAGGGCAGCATCTCGGTCGAGAGCGGACCGGGCCGTGGTACGCGCATGCGTGTGGCGTTGCCCCGCGTGGAGGGATGACGGCGCGCCGTTTCGTCAGTCGCGGAGGCGCGGCAGCATCGCGATCCGGCCCTGTTCACCGACCGCCCAGGCCCTGCCGCCGGACGGCGGGATGCTGAGCGCGTGGAATCCATCGTCGCCAATCGGCGTCCACGTGATGCCTCCGTCGGCCGATGAATCCGAGCCAGCCGGCCCGACGGCGATCAGGCGCCGTCCCTTCGATCCGGGCACGTACGCAACGGCCGAGCGAAAACCGCGCAGGCGTGTGCTGCCGGGGAATGCCCAGGTCCTGCCGCCGTCGCTCGTGATCACCAGGTTGTCCCCTGTCCCGTGCTCGAGGCGGTAGTCGCCGCCGACGGCGATGCCGTGATCCGCGTCGCTGAACGCCAGCGAGAACACGCCAGACGAGGCGTTGCCGGCCATGATCGGTGTGTCGGCCACGGCCCATGTGAGGCCCTGATCCGTTGATCGATACACGCGGGCGCGGGACGCGCCGCCCGTGCCGAACCAGGCGCGGCGCCGGCCCTGCGCCACGAGGCACGTGCCGCTCGCCGCGAACGCGCCCTCGCCTGGGAGCGCGTCCGGGATGTTCGCAGCGGGCACAGGCGTCCACGTCTTCCCGCCGTCGATCGTCCGGATGATGGTGAACCGGCCGTCAACCGGATCGCCCGCGGCCACGCCGGTCTTCTCGTCCCAGAACGCGAGGGCGTCGTAGAACGCGCGCGGATCCGGGTTCGTGAACTGCAGCGCCCATGTCCGGCCGCCGTTCCCGGTCCTGTAGATGCGGGACTTGTCGCCGGGGCCGATGGCGAGGACGAAGGCGATGTCGGCGCCGAAGGCTTCGATGTCCCTGAAATCGAGCGCCTCCGAGTCCGGCACGGCGAGGCGGCTCCACGTCGCCCCGCCATCCACGGTGCGCACGACGGTTCCCTTGTTGCCGCTCGCCCACGCGACGGTGTCGCTGACCGCGCTGACGCCACGCAGACGTTCGGCGGCCGCGCTGGTCTGCAGCACCCACGAGGACGAGGCGGACGCCGCCGCCGCCCACGCGACGAGGGCTGCCGCTGCCAGGGATCCCATCGTCGGCGGGGTCATGGAGCCAAGTCTCAAGACTCAACATTATCTTGTGTTTTCAGACCCGACCCCAAGTACGATGCGAGAATTCGGGCCGGTCGGCCCGCCGTGTCCCAGACAGGAACGCAGCCATGCAGAAGCACTCCAGGCCTCTCGTCCCGACAATCGCGCTTGGCATCGCCCTGATCATCGCGCTGGCTCCGGCGGCGGCGGGCCAGCCGGCCAGGCGCGCCATCACCCTCGACGACCTGGCGAAGTTCAAAACCGTCGGCGACCCGCAGCGCTCCCCCGACGGCAAGTGGGTGGCCTACGTCGTGGGCTCCATCGACACCGTGAAGGACAAGCGCGACAGCGACCTGTGGATGGTGAGCTGGGACGGCACGCAGACGGTCCGGCTCACGTCCGGGCCCGAGAGCGAGAGTGCGCCGCGCTGGAGCCCGGACGGCCGTTACCTGGCATTCCTCGCGAGCCGCGGCACCGAGGACGAGAAGAAGAAAGGCTCGCAGATCTGGCTGCTCGATCGGCTGGGCGGCGAGGCCCAGAAACTCACCGAGATCGAGGGCGGCGTCAGCGATTACTCGTGGTCGCCCGACAGCAGGAAGTTCGTGTTCACGAAGAGCGACAAGGACCCCGCGGACGAGCCGGAGAAGATGGAAGGCTGGAAGCGGAAGACCGCGGCGCCCATCGTGATCGATCGCTACCACTTCAAGCAGGACCGCGAGGGCTATCTCAAGCGCTTCTACACGCACGTCTTCGTGTTCGACATCGCCGCGAAGAAGCTCGAGCAGATCACGGGCGGCCAGTTCGACGACGCCGCGCCGGCCTGGTCGCCCGACGGCACGAAGATCGCCTTCGTCAGCACCCGAGTCGGGCCCGACCCGGACCGCCACGAGAACTCGGACATCTATGTGGTCGACGCGAAGGCGGGGGCCGAGCCGAAGCCGCTGACCACCTATGCCGGCGCGGACGGCGGCCGGCCGTCCTGGAGCCCGGACGGCCAGTGGATCGCGTACCTCGAGGGCGACGAGACGAAATACAACGCGTACGAGATTAACAAGCTCGCGATCATCCCCTCGGCCGGCGGCGTGGCCAGGGTGCTCACGGAGGCGCTCGACCGGCCGGTCTCCGGTCAGCTCTCGTGGTCGGCCGACGGGAAGTCCCTCACCTTCGTCGTCGGCGACGACCGGACCGAGTACGTCGGGCGCACGACGACGGCGGGCGGCGCGGTCGAGAAGTTGACGACCGGGCGCCAGACCGTGTCGAACGTGTCACTCGGCGCGGACGGCCACCTCACGCTGCTCGCGGGCTCGCCGACGCAGACGCCCGAGGTGCACGCCCTCGAGGGCGGCCCGCTGCGCAGGCTCACCAGGGTGAACGACGACCTGCTTTCCCAGTTGCAGCTCGCCACGACCGAGGACTTCACGTCGAAGAGCAAGGACGGCACGGTGGTGAACGGGCTCATCGTGAAGCCTGCGTCGTACGCGCCTGGGAAGCCGTACCCGACGCTGCTCATCATCCACGGCGGCCCGAACGGCCAGGACGATCATTCGTTCAGCTTCGAGAACGAGTTCTTCGCTGCGAACGGGTACGTGGTGCTGAACATCAACTACCGCGGCAGCTCGGGCCGCGGGTCGGCCTACCAGCGGGCCATCTACGCCGACTGGGGGAACAAGGAAGTGATGGACCTCCTCGGCGCCGTGGACCAGGCGGTGGCGTCGGGCATCGCCGACCCGGATCGCCTCGGCATCGGGGGATGGAGCTACGGCGGCATCCTGACCGACTACACCATCGCGAGCGATCCCCGGTTCAAGGCCGCCGTGAGCGGCGCGGGCAGCGCGCTCCAGTCGAGCCTGTACGGCCTCGACCAGTACATCGTGCAGTGGGACGTCGAGGTCGGCCAGCCGTGGAAGGCGCAGGCCCTGTACATCAAGCTGTCCTATCCCTTCTGGCACGCGGACCGGATCAGGACGCCCACGCTGTTCATGGGCGGCGACAAGGACTTCAACGTGCCCCTTGTCGGCGGGGAACAGATGTACCAGGCCCTGCGGAGCCTTGGCATCGACACGCAGCTCGTGATCTACCCCGGGCAGTTTCACGGGCTGACGGTCCCGAGCTACCTGCGCGACCGGCTCGAACGCTACCTCGCCTGGTACGACAAGTACCTGAAGAAGTAAGCCGCACGAGCGCGTCGGTCAGGGCTCTGGCCGCCTCCAGGCACGTCCATCCCTGGCCAGAAGCGCGTCGGCGGCGGCCGGCCCCCACGAAGACGCGGGGTACTCGTGGAGCAGCGCGTCCGGCTTTGCGCCGACCACGTCGAGGATGGGCGCCACGGCCCGCCATCCGGCAGCCACCATGTCGGCCCGGTGGAAGAGCGTCTGGTCGCCTGTCATGCAGTCGTAGAGCAGCGTTTCGTACCCCGTCTCAGGGACGCTCGCGAAGTAGTCGGCGTAGTTGAACGCCATCGTCACCGTGCCGAGACGCACCTTCGCGCCTGGCACCTTGGCCTGAAACTGCAGCGAGACGCCCTCGTTCGGCTGAATGCGCACGAGCAGCAGGTTCGGTTCGACCTCGCCGGCGCCGGACTGCTGGAAGAGCCTCAGCGGCGGCCGGTTGAACTGGATGGCGATCTCCGAAACGCGTGCGGGCAGCCGCTTGCCGGTTCGGAGATAGAACGGCACGCCCGCAAATCGCCAGTTGTCGATCGAGAGGCGGAGGGCGATGTAGGTTTCGGTTGCCGACCCGGGCTGCACCTTCTCTTCAGACCGATAGCCCGCGACGGGCGTCCCTTTCCACGTGCCGGGGCCGTACTGTCCACGCACGACGTCCGACCCCACGCCGGCCTCGGTGATCGGATGGATGGCGTGGAGCACTTTGACCCGCTCGTCGCGCACCGCGTCGGCCGAAAACGAGATCGGCGGCTCCATCGCCGTGAGCGCGAGCAGCTGGAACAGGTGGTTCTGCACCATGTCCCGCAGGGCCCCCGATCGATCGTAGTACCCGCCGCGGTCCTCGACGCCCACCGTCTCGGCCACGGTGATCTGCACGTGGTCGATGTAACGCCGGTTCCAGACGGGCTCGAAGAGTCCGTTGCCGAACCGGAGCGCCATGATGTTCTGGACGGTTTCCTTCCCGAGGTAGTGATCGATGCGGTAGATCTGCGTCTCCGCCAGCTCCGCAGCGAGTTGCCGGTTGAGCGCCAGGGCCGACGCGAGGTCGTGGCCGAACGGCTTCTCAAACACGACGCGCCGCCACGCTTCCGGCTCCTCGGTCAACAGACCGACGGCGCCCAGGCGCGTGACGATGTCGGCCACAGCGTCGGGGGGCGTCGCGAGGTAGAACAAGCGGCCGGTCCGGCGGGCCGCCGCTCCATCCAGCGCTTTCAGCCGATCGCCGAGTGATTCGTAGCTCGCCTGCGTGTCGAGCGTCTCGAAGGCATAGAAGAGACGCGGCTCGAGCCAGGCCCAGGAGGCCGGGTCCGCAGGGCCGGTGCCGAGTTCGTCGAAGCTGCGGGCAATCTTCTCTCGATAGCCCGCGTCGGTCATGGGCGTGCGCCCCACGCCGAGCACGGCGAACCGTTCGGGGAGGGCGCCCCGCCCCGCGAGGTTGACCAGGGCCGGCAGCAGTTTCCGCCGGGCGAGGTCGCCGGTCGCGCCGAAGATGACAACGGTGCAGTCGCTTGCGGGAAGCGGATGGGAGTCGCTCATCCTTCGGCGTCCTCCATGAACCTGGGTGGCGCCGCCAGTCTACCAAATGCATGGATCCCCGGCCCGCGCCCGTGCGTCCTACGCGTGTATGCGACTTCCATGGAGGAGCCTGCTGATGCGCGTCTTCTTGTTGACCGCCGCCGCAGTGATGGTGCTGGCCGCCGGGCTGTGGGCGAAGTCCACGTTCCGGGCCCCAGTGGTGGAGTTTCCGATGCCGATGGGAACTGGTTCTCTCTACGATCTGAAGGTCTCAACGCTCGCGGGCCAGCCGGCCGACCTGGCGGCGTATCGCGGCAAGGTGGTGCTCGCCGTGAACGTGGCGAGCCAGTGCGGCTACACGCCGCAGTACGCCGGCCTCGAGAAGCTGCACCGGGAGTTCGCGCCGAAGGGGTTTGCCGTGCTCGGCTTCCCGAGCAACGACTTCGGCGGGCAGGAGCCCGGAACAGCTGAGGAAATCGGGCAGTTCTGCCAGAAGAACTACGGCGTGACCTTCCCGATGTTCGCCAAGGTCGTCACCAAGGCTGGACCGGAGCAGTCTCCGGTCTACGCGTTCCTCGGCGAATCAGGCAGCCTGCCGCAGTGGAACTTCTCGAAATACGTCGTCGACAAGAACGGGAAGGTGACGGCGTTCTTTCCGAGCCGCGTGGCGCCGGATGCGCCTGAGCTTCGCGCGGCGATCGAGAAGGCGCTGGCGCAATAGCTATCCCTTACACGCCGCCTCGACGTCCGCCACGGTCTTCGGGATGGGCGGGCCAAGCACCCGGTTCCCCGACTTCGTGACGAGCACGTTGTCTTCGATCCGGTAGCCGCGGGCGTCGCGGAACTTCTCCACTTCCCTGTAGTTGATGAACGCCGCGTTCCGCTTCTCGGCCTTCCACTGGTCGATGAGCGCCGGGATGAAGTAGAGCCCCGGTTCGACGGTCAGCACGAACCCGGGCTTCAGCTTGCGCGCGAGCCTCAGGTAGCCGAGGCCGAACTGCTCGCTTCGTTCCACGCCCGGCTCGTAGCCCACGTACTGCTCGCCGAGGTTCTCGAGGTCGTGGACGTCGAGGCCGAGCATGTGGCCGAGGCCGTGCGGGAAGAACATCGCGTGCGCGCCCGCGGCGACGGCCTCGCCGATGTCGCCCTTCATCAGGCCAATCGCCTTCAGGTCGGCGGCGAAGCTGCGCGCGGCCAGCAGGTGGACGTCCTTGTAGGGCACACCAGGCTTGATGGCCGCGATGGCGGCCGTCTGCGCCCGCAGCACCATCTCGTAGATCTGGCGCTGCTGCGGTGTAAAGGTGCCGCCGACGGGAATGGTGCGGGTGATGTCGCTCGCGTACTTGTTCGGCGTCTCGACGCCCGAGTCGAGCACCATCACGTCGCCCTTCTGCATGAGATTCGCGTGGTGGTGGTTGTGCAGCGTTTCGCCATGCACGGAACAGATGATCGGGAACGAATGATCGTACCCGCTGGCCTTCGCGATCCGGATGATCTCGGCCACCACCTCGTACTCGTATTTCCCGGGCCTCGCCGCAGCCATCGCCGCGAGGTACATCTGGCGCGATACGCCGACCGCGCGCTCGATGTCGGCGATCTCCTCCGCCGACTTGATGTTCCGCTGCGCGACGACGGCCTTGTGGAGCGGTTCCGAACGGTACGAGTCGACCATCGTCGGCTTGATGCCGAGCATGGCGACGAGCTTCAGCGTGTGCTCGGTGCGGTAGGGCTTGAGGAAGTGCACCCGCCGGCCCTGGGCGATGGCGTCGGACACGCGCCTCTCGAGCTCTCCCATCGGCGCCGTGGCGGCAATCGCCGCCGGCTTCGCCTGGTCCGCAATGGTCGGCTGCGGGCCGGTCCAGACGACATCGGCCACCGTGAGATCGTCGCCGAACAGGGTCTCGGTGCCCTGGTCGATGTCGATGAGGGCCGCGAGCCCCGGCAGATCGACCGCGAAGAAATAGAGGAACGTGCTGTCCTGCCGGAAATGATAGGTGTTGGCGGCATAGTTCATCCCGACCTCGTCGTTGCCGAGGAGCAGGATCACGCCCGACCCGACGTCCTTCTTGAGCCGGCTGCGTCGTTCACGGTAGATGGCGGGATCGAACATCGCTGGTTACCTCATGCTACACGCCTGGCACGTGCCCGGCAGTGGATGTAGTCTAGACCAAGACGGTGGTCAGGGACGAACGGCCCTTCCGGGGCTCCGGGCGCATGGCCGGGCTTGAGGCCGGTCCCCTGGAGACGTCGATGGAAGCTACTCCCGGCGTCCGCGGAACCACGACCCGGCAGGCGGCGCTCGAAGGGATCTCCCTCGTGCTGGGTGAAGCGCTCGAAAGCCAGCGCCGGCGGCGAGAGCCTTCCCGTGGGCGACAAGATCATCGGGGACGAATGCGCGGTCAGGCCTCGCGGTCTTCTTCGACCCTTATGAAACAGGCGTCGTCCGCGTCGTAGTCGAACAGATCCGCCCATCGACCCCAGTTGACGGCGGTGTCGAGCTGGCGTTCGGCCTCTTGCGGGGGAACGCGCGGGCGCAGCTTCTTCCGGATCGTCTCGCGCGGCACCGCCGACGCCCCGGCCAGCGCGCCGAGGATCGAGGCGATGATCGGCAGGCCGCGCACGCGCTCGCGGAACAGGGCCTTGCGGCCCGCGACATCGGAGGTCGCCACCCGCTGCCCCTCCTCGGTCAGGTCGTAGTCGCCGTGCGCCACTCGGGCCCACCCCAGCAGACGCGCGGCTTCGATGAGCGGGTGCAGGTCGTCCAGTTGGAGGCGGAGCCGATCGGCCAGCCGGAAGAGATCGTCGGGTCCGGGCGTGTCGGCCATGACTTCAATCAGCCCGAAGAGGCGGCCCAGCGCCGCGTGGGGCAACAGTCCGGCACTCATGTTCGTCTCCTCATGTCATCAGCCCGTACAGACGATCCACAAACGGCACGAGCGCCGGCGAACCCCACCGGCGGGGGCGAGGCGCGTCAATCGGCACCACCTCGACGACACGGCCCGGGTTCGCCTGGAACGCCACCACGCGGTCGGCCATGTATACCGCCTCCTCGACCGAATGCGTGACCAGCACAGCCGTGCGGGTCGCCACTGCCGGGTCCTGGAGGAGATCGATGACCTGATCCCGCAGCGTCTGGGCCGTGAGGGCGTCGAGGGCCGAGAACGGCTCGTCGAGCAGCAGCACCCGGGGCTCCTGGCACAGGGCCCGGGCGATGCCTACACGCTGGCGCATGCCGCCGGAGAGTTCGCGCGGATACGCGCGCGCGTGACCGCGGAGCCCCATGAGATCGAGCAGGTGCTCCGCCTTGCGCAGCCGCTCGGGGGCGGGCACGCCGTGCGCCTCCAGCGGCAGCGCGACGTTTTCGGCGGCCTTGAGCCACGGCAGAAGCGCGAAGCTCTGGAAGACCATCGCGGTGTCGGGATTGAGACCGCTCAGCAGGCGTCCGTTGCTGCGAACCTCGCCCGAGGAGGCCGGGATCAGCCCGGCCATGATCCGCAGCAGCGTCGACTTTCCGCAGCCCGATGGCCCGACAAGGGCAAGCATCTCACCCGGCCTCACGTCGAACGACACCTCGCGCAGCACTTCGGCGCCGTCGTAGCGTTTGCCGACCCCCACGAGCGAGATGAGCGGCTCAGGCATCGAGTCGGTACCTCACGGAAGCCCAGGCGTACAGCGGGCGCCACACGGTCCGGTTGAGCAGCAGCACCGCGGTGACCATGCAGACGATGACCAGCGTGATCATCTGCAGGTCCCCGCGCACGTAGGTGGCCTGGTCGAGCAGCGTCCCGATCCCCCTGACGGACCACGTGCGCCCCTCGGCGGTCACGCTCTCTGCGAGGATCAGCGCGTTCCACCCTCCGCCCCAGGCGGTCAAGCTGCCGGTCACCAGGCTCGGCAGCGCGGCGGGCAGGAAGAAGCGCCGCAGGTAGAAGAGCCCGCCCCCACCGGTCGCGCGCGCGAGCTCGCGCAGATCCTCGGGCATCGCCTGCGCCGCCGCCACGAGATTGAAGAGCAGGTACCACTGCATGCCCGTCAGCACGAGGGCGACGGCGGAGACGTTCAGGTCGAGACCGAGCCGCAGGACGGCAAGCACCAGGATCGGGAAGAAGGCCGTGGCGGGCACGCTGGCCAGGACCTGCACCACGGGCATGACCCGCGCGGCGCGGCGGACGGAAAGGCTGATCCAGCAGGCCACGGGCACGGTCCAGGCGAGGCTGATGGCGTAGGCGGCCAGAAGACGAAGAAAGCTGAAGAACAGCGCGGACGGAATGGCCGCGGCCTCGGCCGGCAGCGGTCGGATGAGCACCTCGATGGTGTGGACCGCACCGTACACGAGAACGGACAAGGCCACGGCCGCGACGAGCGCGCCGAGCGGGAGCACCCAACTGCCCGACAGCACGTGCGACGCGACGGCGGCCAGCCGGGCGAGTCCCGCCCCGGTCCATCGCCCGATCTGTGTGAGGGTTCTGCGGGCAAGCGGCGCGCGCCGGAGCAGGGTTCTCGCGAAGGGGACCGTCGTCTCGCTCGACGCGCTTGTCTCGTAGCGGAAGCGGCCAGACCAGGCCTCGAGCGGGCTCCACACGAGCACGTGCAGCATCGCGATGAGACCGACCAGGGACAGCAGCCCCGCGGCGGCGAGGCCAAAGCGCCCGAGCGCGATCGATCGCCCGACATAGCTGCCAAGGCCCGGCAGCATCCATGTGCTCTTGCCGACCGCGATGATCTCGCTCGCGATCAGGAAGTACCAGCCGCCAGCCCAGGAGAGCATGCTGTTGTACACGAGCCGCGATGCGCACGCCGGAAGCAGCAGGCGGCGCCACAAGACGACGCCTTCGACGCCGCTGACCCGCGCGGCCGTGCGGAGGTCGTCGGGAATCGTCGTCAGCGATTCGTAGACGCTGAAGGCCATGTTCCATGCCTGGCTCGTGAAGATGAGGAACACGGCCGCCGCCTCGACGCCGATCGCCGCGCCATGGAACAGCCGGATGAAGAAGAAGACCGCCGCCGGGAAGAACCCCAGAATCGGGACCGACTGCAGCACGTCGAGGGCGGGCAGGATCAGGCGGCGGCCGAGGGGTGTGGCCGAAGCCCAATAGCCCGCGCCCAGGGCAAACCCCAGCGAGAGGGCGTAAGCCGCCAGCATCCGCAGGAGCGAGTATGCCGCGTAGAGAGGCAGCATCGACGGCGAGAGGTTGAGAACGTCGCCGGCGCGCGGCAGCACGTGCGGCTCATCGAGGAACACCACGAGCACGATGAGCGCCACGACGAGGACAGCCAGTCCGTCGACGGCGCTCAACCGCTGGAACCGCGATGTTGACCAATTCCTCACGTCACGCCCAAGCGCTTCCGGACCGCGGCCCGCGGCACGTTGATCCTCACGCGACGCAGATCCTGCCCTTGCCGCCGCGCTTTGCATCGTACAACGCGGCGTCCGCCGCGCGGAACAGCGCTTCGCCCGCCGAGTCGTCGTCGGGTTCCGTTCCATCGCGACTGTCGCCCCTGCGGCTGTCCAGGCAGGCGAGACCGATGCTGACCGACAAGGTTCCCGGGGGGAGCTCAATGCCATCGAGAACCGGCGCGGTGGCGCGCACGGATCCCAGGATGGCGGAGGCGGTTCCGTCAGCAACCGAGGCACGCTGCCCGGGCAGGGCCACGACGAATTCGTCCCCGCCGTAGCGGCAGGCAAAGGCCTCCGGCGGGAGGTGCGACCGGATGACGTGACCGACGGCTCGCACCGCCTCCGCGCCTGCCAGATGGCCGTGCCGGTCGTTCAAGGCCTTCAGGCCGTCAAGGTCCAGGACGAGCAGGGACAGCGGCGTTCCTGCCAGTCGCGCACGCTGCACCGCGGAACGCAACTGTTGTTCGAACGCGCGCAGATTGTAGAGGCCCGTGAGGTCGTCCGTGCCGGCGAGCGCCTCGAGGCGCCGCGCGTCCTCGTGAAGCCTGGCCGTGACGACGCCGATGACGACAAACAGCGCCACCTGAACCACGTCGCGCTCACCGTGCGTGAAGCGGAACAGCGCGGGATTCGCGAAGTGATAGAGCCCGACGGCGACGAGCGACGAAACCCAGCCCCCGCGGCGGCCGAACTGCAGCGCAGCGAAGATGATTGGCAGGTAGTACAGGTGCTGGAACGGCACGGCCCCGGTGGCCCGGTCGATCACGAACACGCCGGCCATGCCGAGCCCGATCAGGACGAGGGCCCACCCGTCCGAGAAGGGCCGTCTCACGGTTATCCGGAGGGCTGTGTGCTGTATGTCGGTCAGTTTCACCGGCCGCCCAGTTCCCAGCTACGCCGCAGCCCCCCGGATCGTTTCGTGCCCCGCGCCCATGGAACCCCGGTACTAGTAGGTGACGCGAACGCGGTACTTCAAGGTCGCCGTGCCATCCGCCTGGACGGGCACCGTGAACTGCGCGGCCCATGCGGCGGTCTTCTGCCATTCGTGGGTTGAGCGAATCATGCGCCAGGTGCCGCCGACCGGCTCGTTCACCTGGACCGTGACCGGCGTCGCCTTGTGATTGCGCAGCGTGATGGCAAACTCCATCTCGTAGACCGAGTCGCTGATCTTCTCGAAATCCGTCTGGTTGCGCTCGCACACGACGTCAAAGGCGTTGCCGATCTTGAGGTCGATCGTCTCGTCTTTCGGCGTGTGGTCGACGCGGTCCTCGCCGACAAACTGCAGGCCGCCTTTCGAATCCGCCTGATAGACGCGCACGACGCCGGCGGGCATCGGCGCGCCAAGGCCGCTCTTCGCGTCGTTGCGGAAGCGGTAGAACGCCTGGACGTCGTCTTTGATCGGCGTGCCTGGGCTGTGGCGGTTGCGGTAGTAGAAGGACTGGCCGTCGACGATGTACCGCTTCTCGACGGGCACGCCGGTGCCGTTGAGAAGCGCGAGTTGCTTCGTTTCCTGGTTGGCGATGGTGGTGCGGCGGCCGAGCGTGTACAGATGGTACTCGGAGAACGCCTCCTGCACCATGCCCGCCGGCATCGCCCTCGACTCGGCGATCGCGTCCATCGCCTGCTTGCGCGCCGCGGGCTGGACCCGGTTCAGGTCGCCCGCGACGAACTGCAGCTTCGCATCGCGGAACCCCGTGCCGCTGCCGTTCGTCAGCGTGACCCAGCCGTCGAGGTCGGCAGTGGTGTCGTCCCGGCCGACGGTGAGCACGTAGTCCGACTGCCACGAGAGCCCGCCCGCGAGGTAGGACGCTTCGATGCGATGCCGCGGGCCGCCGCGGTTGGAGAGTTTCCACACGAGCGTGGGCCGGCTGTAGAGGTTCGACGGCAGTTCAGGGAAGCGGAGGTGGTCGGAGTGGAGGCCGGTGACGTACTCGTCGCCGATCTTCCAGATCGGGCCGTTGTTGTAGCTCACCAGCTTCGCCTTCACCGCCTCCTCTGTCGTCGTGCCGTTCTCCACGCGTGTGCGCATGAGCGTCACCTCGCGGCCGACGTACTTGCGGAGGAGTTTCTCGGGCTCGAGCAGGTCGTACTCGTAGTTCTGCTCGAGGACGCTCACGCGGGACGGGTCCGTCAGCGAGCGGAAATGCACCGTGGCGGGGTTGACCGTGGCCGCGATGTCCACAAACTGCAGGTCGGACTCGCCGGCCGGGAGCGCGAACTCGCGGATGTCGCGGATGAGCGCGAGACTCGAGTTGTAGACCGTCACGGCCAGGTCGCCCTGGTCGTCGCGTGCCGTGGCGCCCTGCGGGGCGCCAGCGGCCGTGACCGGGACGCCGGCACGAATGGCCAATCCTGAAACTGCAAGGGCGAGCGCGGCGGCCGTAACGAGGAAGCGTCGTGTGTTCATCGGAACCTCCCTGGTTCTGATCAGAGAACGGGGAGGCGCTGATTCCTTGCAGCCCCTGGCTCCTCTTCTATCGGAGGGACCAGCTGAGGCCGCCGTCGACGGTCTCGAAGCGGCGGCCGTCGCGGGTCGTGACGATGGCGGCGCGGACGCTAGAGGCTGTGACGCCCACAAGATCCACGGCCTCCGGAAACGGCCGTCGTTCCCACCGTTCGCCGTCAGTCGTGAGCAGCACGGTGCCGGCCGCCCCGACGGCCCAGCACGCGGCCGCCGACGGCGCCGACCCCGCGACGAGGTCGGCCGACACGCCGGACATCTGCTGTTTCCAGATCGAGCCGGCATCCACCGACCGCCAGATCCCCCCGGCCGGGCCAAGGCGCCAGCGAACTGTGCCGCCCGGAGCCAGAATGACGAGCGGCGGGGCTTCGAGGGCGACCGACTCTGCGACCGCCTGTGTTGCCCTCGGCGCCGCGCGCATGGCGTCAGCTGCGGCCATCTTATTCTCGGCACCAGCTTTCGGGGAGATGTCGCTCGCGGCAGGCGCAGCGGCCAACCGGGCGTCTGCCGGCGGGGCAGCCACAGGCGCAGGCGGGGCCGGCATCGCTCGCATCTCGTCCGAGGCCACGCGGGCCGCCGCCATCCCTGCCGCCGATTCGACCTGCTTCTTTTCGCGCACCGGTTCGCCAGCCGGCGTAGCTTCAGCCGGCGCCGCGGCAGCCTG
>Ga0209048_10003858_pt1 | contig 14479 bp, 13 predicted proteins | sample FrelakmetCRP12CR_FD_187146 | JGI IMG/M metagenome (GOLD analysis project Ga0209048, IMG submission 187146) | Freshwater lake sediment microbial communities from the University of Notre Dame, USA, for methane emissions studies - CRP12 CR (SPAdes)... | ecosystem: Environmental > Aquatic >... | reverse complement strand
GGCGCCGACGCGGCGGCGGCGGACGTCACCGCCTCGCCGAGCTCGAGCAGCACGCCGGGCTCGGCGCGGAACACGAGCGCCGCCTTTTCGTCGGCGCTCGCGCGCACTTCGGCAAACGGCGGGCGCACGATCAGCATGCGTTTGTCGGCGAGGCCCTTCCTCTCGACCCAGCCGAACGTGCCGTCGGCGTCCCTGACCTTGACCCAGCCTTCGACCGGAACGAGCACCTCGAGCGGCGTGTCGCGGCCGAGGATGTAGAGCGGCTTCGCCTTCAGCGACGGTGCGTCGTAGAGCACGACGGCCGCATCGGCCACCGAGCGGAATTCGGCCGCCATCGCCGGCGGGCACGCCACCGCGAAGATCGCGGCGGCGAGGAGGCGCCTTGCGACGCGCAGCACCATCGGGGAATCGTCAGTTGACGGCCGCGGTCGCCGGCGCCTGAGCGGGCGCCTGCGCGAGCTGCTGCTGATAGAGGGCCTCGAAGTTGATCGGCGCGAGATGCACGGGCGGGAATCCGGCCCTCGTCACGGCGTCGGCGAGCGTTTCGCGGATGTACGGGAAGAGCACGTTCGGGCAGTTGACCGCAATCACGGGCTGAAGATGTTCCGCCGGGATGTTGCGGATCGTGAACACGCCCGCTTGCGAGGCCTCGATGAGGAAGAGCGTCTTATCGCCGGCCTTCGCGGTCATCGTCACCGTGAGCACGCATTCGTAGGTGTCGTCGTCGATCTTTTCGCCGCGCGTGCGAAGACCGATCTCGACTTGCGGGGCCTCCTGCAGCCGGAACGACTGCGGCGAGCCCGGGTTCTCGAGCGAAAGATCCTTCACGTAGATCTTTTCGATCGCGAATGCGGGTGCGTCGGCGGCGGTGGGGTCCAGCAGGATGTCGGCCATAATGCGGTCCTTCGGAAGGGGTCAAACGTGCGATTTTACTCCAGCGCGCCGCCGCGTGCGACTCGCGGGGAGAAGCCTCAGGCGCCGCCGGCGAGCAGGGCGCCGAGCCGGCCGGCGCGGTCGAGGGCGACGAGGTCCTCGTAGCCGCCGACGTGGTAGTCGCCGATGAATATCTGCGGGACGGTGCGGCGGCCGGTCCGTTCCATCATCGCGATGCGCAGCGCCGGATCGAGGTCGACGCGGACCTTCTCGACATGCGCGACCCCCTTCGCGGCGAGGAAATGCTCGGCGCGGTTGCAATACGGGCAGATCGCGGTCGAGTACATCGTGATCGGCGGCGGCGAGGCGTTCATCTCACTTTTCGACCGGCAGCCCGTCCTTCTTCCAGCCGAACATGCCGCCCTGCAGGCTGTAGATCTCCTTGAAGCCGGCGCGTCCGAGCGCTGCCGCCGCCGACCGGCTGCGCCGTCCGCTTTCGCAATACGCGACCACCGGCCGCGCCGACAGCTTGGCGAGCTCTCCCGCCCGCGCGTCGAGTTGCGAGAGCGGGATGTGGACGGCATTCGGCAGATGCCCGCCCGTGTATTCGTTCGTCTCGCGGACGTCGAGAAAGACGGCGTCGCTGCGGTTGACGAGCAGCGTTGCTTCGGCGTTGCCGACGTCCTTCACCGGGGAGAAGCGGCGCTGCACGAGCGGAAACAGCAGCATCGCGCCCGAGGCCGCCATGACCGCGAACAGCATCCAGTTTTCAATGACGAATTTCATTCGATTCCGATCCGACGATTGCGGCGAAGGTAAAATGATAACGCAGCGGACCTGCGCTCGCCTTCGCGGCCGTCCGCGGCATTGCCAATCGCTCCATTCGCGCCGATGCCCGATTCGCCTCCCGTCGCCGTACGTCCGGTCGTGCTGCTGATCCTGGACGGATTCGGCTGCCGCGCCGCGACCCCGGACAATGCGATCGCCCTCGCGACCAAGCCGAACTGGGACCGGCTGCTTGCGACGTGCCCGCACACCGAGATCGACGCGTCCGGGCTGGCGGTCGGCCTGCCGCGCGGCCAGATGGGCAATTCCGAAGTCGGCCATCTCAACATTGGTGCCGGGCGCGTCGTTTACCAGGACCTGACGCGGATCGACCTCGCGATCGAGACCGGCGAATTCGCGGCGAACCCGGTGCTTCGCGACACGGCCGCGGCGGCCGCTTCGACCGGGCATGCGCTGCACATCCTCGGCCTCCTGTCGCCCGGCGGCGTGCACAGCCACGAGCGCCACATCGCGGCGATGGTCGAGCTCGCCGCGGCACAGGGCGTCGCCCGCATCTTCGTCCACGCGTTCCTCGACGGGCGAGACACGCCGCCGCAGAGCGCAGCGGCATCGCTCGCCGCGCTCGACGCGGTCTGCGCGCGCCATCGCGGGGCGCGCATCGCGTCGATCGTCGGCCGCTACTACGCGATGGACCGCGACAAGCGATGGGATCGCGTCCACGCCGCGTACGACCTCCTCGTCGACGGAAGCGCCCCGCACACGGCGACCGGCGCCGGGGCCGCTCTCGCGGCCGCCTACGCGCGCGGGGAGACCGATGAATTCGTCGCGGCCACCGCGATCCCCGACGCCGACGGCAAGCCGGCGACGATGGCCGACGGCGACGCCGTCGTGTTCATGAATTTCCGCGCCGACCGCGCGCGCGAGATCACCCGCGCCCTGACCGACGTCGCGTTCGAAGGCTTCGCCCGCACGCGCGTGCCGAGGCTCGCGCGCTATGCGTGCCTCACGAGCTACGGCGACGACTTCTCCGGCCTGCCGGTCGCGTTCGCGCCGCAATCGGTGGCCAACGGATTCGGCGAATTTCTCGCGAAGCGGGGCCTCGCGCAGCTGCGCATCGCCGAGACCGAGAAATACGCGCACGTCACGTATTTCTTCAGCGGCGGCATCGAAACGCCCTGTCCGGGCGAAGACCGGATCCTCGTCCCGTCGCCCAGGGTCGCGACGTACGACCAGAAGCCCGAGATGAGCGCCGGCGAAGTGACCGACCGGCTCGTCGCGGCGATCGCCAGTGGAAAGTACGATGCGGTCGTCTGCAATTACGCGAACGGCGACATGGTCGGGCACACCGGCAACCTCGCTGCGGCGATTGCCGCGGTGGAAATGCTGGACCGGTGCATCGGCCGCGTCGTCGACGCCACGCGAAGCGCCGGCGGCGAAGTATTGATCACCGCCGATCACGGCAACGCGGAGCAGATGTTCGACCCGCAGACCGGTCAGCCGCACACCGCACATACGCTCAATCTCGTGCCCTGCGTCTACGTCGGGCGCCAGGCACGGATGGCTGCGCGGGGCGCGCTGTCCGACATCGCCCCGACGCTGCTGGCAATGCTCGGGCTGTCGCCACCGCGGGAGATGACCGGCCACTCGCTGGTCCGGTTTTCCTGATTTCAGGTGACAGTGGCCACTCACTCCGAAGCCGGTCGCCGCAATCGCTGCACTCCGATTCCGCCGGTTACGGGGCGCCGAGTCCCGCGGCGAACCCGCCGCGCCCGCATGGCGCGACGCGATCATGGAGGGGGAACTTACCCGACCGCGCGGTGCCTCATCGAAGGTTGGCGAAGGGAGGGCGTTTGCGACAGGGCGCCGCTCCAGCACCGCCGGTCGCGCGCATTCCCGCGCCGGTCGGGAGATTGGGCTGCCGCCGAAGGCGGCGGGACCGGGCGGAAAACGCCGATTTCCCTCTTGAACCGTCGATCCCGGCGCGCCTGAAACGCGCCGGTCCGCAGAAGTTTCATTCCCGGAGGAGCGGTATACTTCGGCGACAGAGGCCTACTGGGGCCCACTGAGGGCCACGGCCGCGGGCGCCTGCGGGCGCGCGAATCCGGCGGCAGAGGCAGAGGACACGACATGGGCACTTGGAAGAAGGCAGGACTGATCGGGCTGGGAGCCGTGCTGGGCCTCCTGCTTTCGCTCAATTTCTCCGCGATCGCGCAACGCGACGTGCGGACGCCGATCCCGTACGAGGACCTGCAGCTCCTCTCCGCGGTGTTCGGCAAGATCAAGTCGGACTACGTCGAGCCGGTCAGCGACGACAAGCTCATCAAGGAAGCGATCAACGGGATGGTGCACGGGCTCGACCCGCATTCCGACTTCCTCGACGCCGAGGCGTTCAAGGACCTGCAGATATCGACGCAGGGCAAGTTCGGCGGCCTCGGCATCGAAGTCGGCGTCGAGGACGGCGTCGTCCGCGTCGTGTCGCCGATCGAGGACACGCCCGCGTTCCGCGCCGGCATCAAGTCCGGCGACCTCATCGTCAAGATCGACGATCTCGCGACGCGCGGCATCCCGCTTTCCAAGGCGGTCGAGAAGATGCGCGGCAAGCCGGGCACGCAGGTCGTGCTGACGGTCGTGCGCAAGGACGTCGAGGTGCCGCTCACGTTCAGCCTGACGCGCGAGGAAATCAACATCAAGAGCGTGCGCGCGAAGACGATCGAGCCGGGCATCGGCTACATCCGCGTGCGCCAGTTCCAGGACCGCACCGCCGAGGACCTCGCGAAGGCGCTGAAGGACATGTACAAGACGGGCGACCTGACGGGACTCGTGCTCGACCTGCGCAGCGACCCGGGCGGGCTGCTCAATCAGGCGGTCGCCGTGTCGGCCGCGTTCCTGCCCAAGGACGTCCTCGTCGTCTATACCGACGGCCGGACGCCGGAAGCGAAGATGCGTCTTTCCGCACGCCGCGAGGATTACTCGCGCCGCGGCGAGGATGCGTTCAAGGACCTCCCGCCGGGCGTCAAGAAGGTGCCGATGGTGGTGCTGGTCGACGGCGGCACGGCGTCGGCGTCCGAGATCGTCGCGGGCGCGCTGCAGGACCACAAGCGCGCGACCGTCATGGGCGCGCAGACGTTCGGCAAGGGCTCGGTGCAGACGATCCTTCCGCTCGGCAACAACGCGGGGCTGAAGCTCACGACCGCGCGCTACTACACGCCGTCGGGCCGCTCGATCCAGGCGAAAGGCATCGAGCCGGACATCGCGGTCGACGACGGCCGCGACGCGCGCATCAAGGAAGCGAACCTCGAGAACCACCTGGAGACGAACAAGGTGATCGCCACGACGTCGGCGCCGCCGGGCGCCTCGGCCAACGTGCAGACGCCGGTGCCGGCGAAGCCGGGCGCCAAGGACGCGGCGAAGGGCGGCACACCGGAACCCGCGTTCCCGCGCTTCGAGTTCGGCGCCGCCGACGACTTTCAGCTGACGCAGGCGATCAATCACCTCAAGGGCGCGCCGGTGCTGGCGACGTCGAAGTCGCTGTCCGCCCAGGCGAAACCGCAGTAGGGCTCCGGCACACTCCACAGGCGCGACGCCCGGCACCGCCGGGCGTTTCGTTATGGCGGCCATGAACGACGACCTGCTGCTCCGCTACAGCCGTCACATCCTCCTGCCCGAGCTCGGGCTCGAGGCGCAGGAGAAATTCGCGGCCGCGCACGCGCTCGTCATCGGCGCGGGCGGCCTGGGCACGCCGGTCGCACAGTATCTCGCGGCCGCCGGCGTGGGCACGATCACGTTGTGCGACCCCGACGCCGTCGACCTCACGAATCTGCAGCGACAGATTCTTTTCGCGACGGCGGACGTCGGCGTACCGAAGGTCGCCGCGGCAAGGGCGCGCCTCGCCGCCGTCAATCCCGACGTCCGCGTCGAGACGGTCGCGGCGCGCGTGGGACCCGCCGAGCTCGCGCCGCTCGCGCAGTCCGCCGACGTCGTCCTCGACTGCAGCGACAACTTCGCGACGCGGCACGCGGTGAACCGCGCGTGCGTCGCCGCGCGGCGGCCGCTGGTGTCCGGCGCCGCGATCCGCTTCGACGGACAGGTCGCCGTGTTCGATCCGCGCGAACCGGAAAGCCCTTGCTACCACTGCCTCTTCGGCGAAGGCGAGGAGCTCGAGGAAACGCGTTGCGCGATCATGGGGGTCTTCGCGCCGCTCACCGGCATCATCGGCGCGACCCAGGCCGCGGAGGCGCTGAAGCTCATCGCGGGGGTCGGCGAATCGCTCGCCGGAAGGCTGCTGCTGCTCGACGCGCAGACGATGCGCTGGCGCGAGCTCCGCGTGACGCGCGACCCGCGGTGTCCCGTCTGCGGGGAATGACGATGGCCGCGCGATTGCACGCAGTGCCGTCGCCGGCGGTGCTGGCCCTCGCGGCATTCTTCGCGCTCGCGGCATTCTTCGCGCTCGCGGCCGCGTTCGGGGCGCACGCGGCGGCGGCGCCTCCGCCCGACGCGCCGACGCTCCCCGCCTCCGAATGGAGCGCGATAAAGGAGGTGATCGGCGAGCAGGTCGCGGCGCTCGCGGCCGGCGACGCCGCGAAGGCGTTCTCGCACGCGTCTCCCGGAATCCGCGCGAAGTTCGGCACGCCCGCAGGCTTTCTCGCGATGGTCAGGTCGAACTACGGCGCGCTGCTCGCCGCGCGTCATGCCGAATTCCTCCAGGGCGCGATCATCGACGGCGAGGTCGTTCAACCGCTGCGCCTGGTCGCGCCCGACAATACGGTGCAGGTCGCGCTCTACACGATGGAGAGGCAGCGCGACGGCCGCTGGCGGATCGCCGGCTGCGTGCTCGCGCCGTCAACCGTTCGGGCCGCCTGATCCCGCGCTTTCCCCGCAACCGGCCGCCGCGGGTCCGGACCCGTCCGCCTTCGACAGGACGGCCCGGCGAACGAAATCGACGTGCTCGCGCAGCGTATAGGCCTCGCTGGCGAAGCTCGCGGGCGTGTGGATCTGCCCGACCGACCGCTCGATCCGCTCGAGGTCGCGCAGCCACTGCGCGATCGGCAGCGGCGGCGCCCTCGTCGCGACGTCGCGCTCGAGCAGGACGAGCTCGCCATACCAGCGGTAGATCCGCGAGCGCACGCGCCAGCGCATGAACTGCGGCAGGAAGTTGATCACCGGCACGAGCACGACGACCAGCGGCAGCAGCAGGATGATCGCGCGCTCGACGAGCGTCGCCGCCCAGAACGGCAGGTAGCGGTGCAGCAGGCTCGGCCCGTAGCGCAGGTGCCGCGCCGCGTGCTCGGAGACTTCCAGGTCCACCTGCGCCGTCCCCGGGAACTCGCCGGCGGCCTCGAAAAAGCCCTGCTCGTCATGGATCTCGCGGGCGGCGTCGACGAGCAGGTTGACGAGCGCCGGGTGCAGGTCGGCCCGCGCCGCGAGCATCGCCTTGGTGCCGATCATCTGGACTTCGGTCGGCGGAATGCCGGCGGCGAAGTCGATCGTTCCCGGCGGCAGCGTCAGCTTGGTGATGTAGCGAAAGCGCCGCGGGTAGGCCTCCGCGCGCGCGAGGCTCATCACCTTGATTCCCGGATCCCGCAGCGCCTGCTGAATCAGCGGCGTCTGTGCGCCGCCGACCAGGAACACCGCGTCGATCTCGCCCGTGCGGAGCAGGCCGATCGCGTCGGCGCCGCTGGCCTCGACGAAGTTCGTGTTGTCGGACGTGACGCCGTTGGCGGCGAGCAGCGGCAGGACGAAGGCCCGCGTGCCGCTGCCGGGCAGGCCCGGCGCGACGCGGTGGCTGCGCAGCTGGAGGAGCTTCGTCCACGTCTCGCTGCCCCCGTAGAAGATCCAGAGCGGCTCGTAGTAGAGGCTGGCGAGCATTTCGAGCTCGTCGGCCGCGGGAAAGGTCGCCACGCCTCCCTGCATGAACGCGACGTCGACGCCCGATTTCGGGTCGAGCAGAAGGCGGAGGTTTTCGCCCGCTCCGGCGGTCATCCGCTCCTCGACGGCGATGCCGTCGCGCGCAAGGATCGCCTTGTACCGCTGCGCGTACTGGTGATACAGGCCGAAATCGGCGCCGGAGGCGAGCACGATGCGGCGGGGCGGCAGCGGCTGAAGGAACTGGAAGCCGATCCAGAGGAGCGCGGCGACCAGCGCGAGCGCGAGCAACCCGACGCGTACGGGGTGGCGCTCCTGCAACTCGGCGAGCGGACTCTCCTGCGCGTCCATGTCAGCGATTGCGGGCGATTGCGGGCATTCGGGGCACCTCGTGCGGACGTTCACGCGCCGGCCGCATGCGAAGCCGCCGCGCGCACGACCGATCGCGGCTCGGCCTCCATCCGGAATCGCAGCGCAAACGACGCGCCGTCGGCCATGGAACGCGGCTCGCGCGCGCGCCCTCGTCGCCGCCCTAGCCAAAGAGGAACTTGCGCTGCGCTTCCCAGCCGTCCTGCGGCGCGCGCTTGAACCCGCTCTTCGCGAAAAGCTGCCAGCGGCCGAGGACGTACGCGACCAGCACGCCCGCCTCGGCGTTGGGATCGCCCGGCCAGGTTCCGGCCGCCTGCGCGATGCGCAGCGCCTGCCGCAATGCCGCCTCGATCCGGTCGTAGAGCTGGTTCATCCGCGCCTGCAGCCGCTCGTCCTCGTTGACGAGGGCGTCGCCGATCAGCACGCGCGTCATGCCAGGGTTCTTTTGCGCGAACCCGAGGAGCACCGCGACGATCTGCTGCGCCTGCGCCGCCCCGTCGGGCGTGTCGGTCGAGATCTTGTTGATCAGCGTGAAGAGCGTCGTCTCGATGAACTCGATCAGGCCCTCGAACATCTGCGCCTTGCTCGCGAAGTGGCGGTACAGCGCCGCTTCCGACACGTCGAGCTTCGCCGCCAGCGCCGCGGTGGTCACCTTCTCGCCGCGCGGGCTCTCGAGCATCGACGCGAGTTTCTGCAGGATCTGCAGCCGACGCTCGCCCGGTTTTGCGGTCACGATGCCCCCCCCACGCTTGCGGCTCGCGCCGCTGCGCTGCCCCCACAGGGACGCCCGCGCGAGCCGGGCGAAGCCAAGGCCCGAAGGGCGCGTCGGCGAGCGCGGGTGGCGGCCGACCCCGCGACGAAACGTTTTGCGGTCGACCCCGCGGAGGCCGCGGCAATTCGCAAACAGGACGGCCCGTCGGCGCTCACAATGGCCCCCCCACGCTTGCGGCCTCATTGGCCAATTCGGCCGCTGCGCTGCCCGCCGTTGGCAAGCGGCGCGCCGTCCCGGTGTGCGGGGCTGCCGTCATGCCGTCCGACGCGTCGACGCGGCCGGTCGCGCGCGCACGTGAACCGGCGCGGAATCGTCGGCGCGGATCATCGTGCCCACGCCCTCGTTGGTCAGCACCTCGAGCAGCAGTGCGTGCTCGACGCGGCCGTCGATGATGTGCGAGCTCGCGACGCCGTTCCTGACCGCGTCGAGCGCGGATCCGATCTTCGGCAGCATCCCGCCCGAGATCGTGCCGTCGGCGAACAGCGCGTCGATCTCGCGCGCCGTGAGTCCGGTCAGCAGCGTGCCGTGCTTGTCGAGGACGCCGACCGTGTTGGTCATCAGCACGAGCTTCTCCGCCTTGAGCGTCTCGGCGAGTTTCCCGGCGACGAGGTCGGCGTTGATGTTGTAGGCCTCGCCGTCCTCGCCGACGCCGATCGGCGCCACGACCGGGATGAAGTCGCGCGAATCGAGCAGCTGGATGATCTCCGGGTCGATGCGCTCGATCTCCCCGACGAGGCCGATGTCGACCAGCTCGTCGTGCTTGGTCTCGCTCTTCAGCAGCATCTTTCGCGCGTGGATGAACGCGCCGTCCTGGCCGGTCAGGCCGACCGCCTTGCCGCCATGCTGGTTGATGAGCCCGACGATCTCCTGGTTGAGTTCGCCCAGGACCATCTCGACGACGTTCATCACGCTCGCATCGGTGACCCGCATCCCCTGCCTGAATTCGCTCTGAATGCCCATCTTCTTGAGCAGGTCGCCGATCTGCGGTCCGCCGCCGTGAACGATGACGGGATTCATCCCGACGAGCTTCAGCATCACGACGTCGCGGGCGAAGCCGGCCTTGAGCGCGGGCTCGGTCATCGCGTTGCCGCCGTACTTGATGATGATCGTCTTGTCGTGGAAGCGCTGGATGTACGGCAGCGCCTCGGCGAGGATCTGGGCCTTGAGGGCGGCGTTGACGGCGTCGATCGGCATGGCGGAAGACGGGCCCTCGGCAAGCCCGGGAAATTTGTGGGTCCCACGGGACCCCTGCGGAATTGTACCGGAAGCCGCGGGTCGCGAAATCCGGCGCACCAAGGCCCGCCGCCCCGTCGCCGGCGAGTGAGCCCTGACTGAACCCGTCGCGCAAAAGGCCCGGATCGGGAGCACCCGCGCGCGAAATTTTGCTATCGTTGGCGACGATGCCCAATTCCCTCGCCGCGTTCGCCCGCCGGTTCGCGCACTGCCGATGCATGACGGGCGGTGCGCGGGCGCGCGGCGCTGCCGGCCGCGAAGCGGCAGGGACCTGATGCGCCTCGCGATCATCCGGCAGCGTTACTCGCCCGGCGGCGCGATCGAGAGCCGGCTGGAAGCGGCGCTCGCGGCGCTGCTGGAGCGCAACGTCGCGATCTCGCTTTACACGCGGTCTTGGGACGAGCCGCGGCTGCAGCTCATCGAAACGGTCCTCTGCAATCCCGGTTTCCTCGGCAGCCTCTGGCGCGAATGGAGCTTCGCGCGCTCGGTGTGCCGGGCCATCGGCGGCGCCAAGGTCGATCTGGTCGAGGCGCACGACCGCGTGCCCTGCTGCGACGTCTATCGCGCATGGGACGGCGTCTACGCGAGCTGGCTCGCGCAGCGGTACAGGGACGCGTCGGCGTTCACGCGCCTGCGCCAGCGCTGGTCGCCGACCCACATGTACATGCTGCACGCAGAGAAGCGCGTGTTCAGAAGCCGGTGGCTCCAGGCGGTGATCTGTCCGTCGAAGATGGTGCGCGACGAGATCCGCGATCGCTTCGGCGTTCCCGAATCGAAGCTGCACGTCATCTACAACCCGGTCGACGCGCAGGTGCTCCACCCCGGGCTCCGTTCCGAGCGCGCGAAGGTGCTGGAGCGTCACAGGATCAGCGCCGACGCGACGATCTTCCTGCTCGCCTGCACGGGCTACGAGCACAGCGGCGCGGGCGCCGCGATCGAGGCGCTGGCCGAGCTCCCCGCGCCCGCGCATCTCGTCATCGCCGGCCGCGAGCGACACGCGGAGCGCTACCGGATGCTGGCGAGGGAGCTTGGCGTCGCCGACCGGATCACCGTCGCGGACCCCGGGCTCGATCTTCGGGCGTACTACGGCGCCGCAGACGTGTTCGTGCTGCCGACGCTCTACGATCCGGCGCCCGACTCGACGCTCGAGGCGATGGCCTGCGGGCTCCCCGTGGTGACCAGCACGAAATCCGGCGCCGCCGAGCTGCTGCTCGAGCACGACGCCGGGCTCGTATGCCCGGCGGGCGACGTCGCCGGGCTCGCCGCGCAGATGCGCTCGCTGCTCACGCGCGAGACGCGCGAGCGGCTTGGCGCCAACGCGCGCAAGGCGGCGCTGCCGCTGTCGCCCGCGGCGATCACGCTGCAGCTCGTGCTTCTGTATCGCGACCTGCTCGCGGCGACGGTCACCGCGCGCGAGCGGGAAAGGTCCGCGCGGAAGGGGAAGCCCCCGCCGCCGCCCGCGCCCGACGCAACGGACGCGGCCGGCGCCGCCACCGACGCAGGAAAGGACTCGGCCGCCTCGGACTCCGCGCCGAGCGGGACCGACACTCCGCCGCCCGCACCGGGATCGACCGACGCGGCCGGCGTCGGCGCCGATGCAGGAACGGAACCGGTTGCCGCGGCGTCCGCCCGACCGGAGGACGCGCCGCCCGTGGCGAACGCGCCCGGCGGCACGACGACCTAGTGTGGCGAGTCAGAAGTTCCGAAGATAAAGGAGCGAGGCGATTTGGCTGTCAGGCAGGGCGCGAGACCGCAGCCGTAGCCCGTGCTACGGTGAGGTCGAGCAACGCAGCATGGCGGACACGCATTGGCCAATGAGCGGCCGCGAACTATCGAGCGAATTTCTGACTCACCACACTGGCCTATCTAGCGCCGCCGCGGCGCGCGCAACGGCACCGGTACCGCGACGCCACCGTCGGCCGGCTCGGCCGGCATCGGCTGCACGGGCGCGCCGGCTGTCGGCACGTAGTCCGGAATCCACGTCTTCAGACGCGCCCGGACCTCGGCGTCGTCGGCGACCCGATCGCGCTCGCACCACGCGACCATCTGGCCGACCGAATCGCGGTTCGCCTGCCTTGCCTGCGCGATGCGCAGCTTCGGATGCGTCGTCGGCAGCGTGGTCTCGTCGATCGCGAGCGGCTCCTCGAAGAGCTTCTCGCCGGGCCGCAGTCCCGTGAACAGGATCGGGATGCGATCGGGATCGGCCCCGGAGAGCCGGATCATGTCGCGGGCGAGGTCGACGATCCGCACGGGGTCGCCCATGTCGAGCACGAGAATCTCGCCGCCCTTCCCCTGCAACCCGGCCTGCAGCAGCAGCTGCGTCGCCTCGGACAGCGACATGAAATAGCGCGTGATCTCCGGATGCGTGACCGTCACGGGGCCGCCGCGCGCGATCTGCTCCGAGAAGCGCGGGATCACGCTGCCGGCGCTGCCGAACACGTTGCCGAAGCGCACCAGCACGAACTGCGTCGCGCCGCCGTGCATCGTCTGGCAGGCGATCTCGGCGAGACGCTTGGAGGCGCCCATCACGTTGGTCGGGTTCACCGCCTTGTCGGTCGACACGAGCACGAATTTCTCGACGCGCGCCGCCGCGGCCGCGCGGGCGAGCACCCAGGTGCCGTAGGCATTGTTGCGCACCGCCTGCCACGCGTTCGTCTCCTCCATCAGCGGCACGTGCTTGTACGCTGCCGCGTGGAAGATCACGCTCGGGCGCTCGCGCCTGAACACCTCCTCGACCAGTGCGATGTGCTTCACGTCGCCGACGACCGCCGCGAGCGGGAGCTGCGGGAACGCGTCGACCAGCGCGGTCCTGATTTCGTAGAGCGCCGCCTCCGAGAGATCGAACAGCACGATCTTCGCGGGCCGGTAGCGCGCGATCTGCCGCGCGAGCTCGGCGCCGATCGACCCCCCGGCGCCCGTGACCATGATCACGCGATTGCCGAGCCATTCCCCGAGTCCCGCGCTGTCCAGCACCACCGGGTCGCGGCCGAGCAGGTCGTCGAGCTCGATGTTGCGGATCGTCGTGAGCGCCGAGCGGCCGCTGATGAGGTCGTCGTACGAGGGAACGGTCAGCGCCTCGAGCCCGTTGGCGGCGCATATCTCGGCGATGCGCCTGCGCACGCCGTGGGCGGCGGACGGCAGGGCGATGATCACCTTGCGCACGCCGTATTTGCGCGCCCACTCCGGCAGCGAGGCGATCGGGCCGCAGACGTTCACGTTGTAGAGGAGCCGGCCGTGCTTGGTCGTGTCGTCGTCGAGCAGGCCGACCACGCGCCAGTGCCGGCTTCGCGCGAGCTCCATCGTCAGGCGCTCGCCGGCATCGCCGGCGCCCGCGACGAGGACCGGCTCGCCCAGCGCCGCCAACGGGCTGTAGAGCCGATGCTCCTTCCACAGGCGGAACGCGAAGCGGTCACCCGCCATCAGGAAGATGAGCGCCACGGGATAGAAGATCAGCACGCTGCGCGGAACGATCGACTGCAGCTGCAGCATCACGAGCACGAGCGGGATCAGCAGCGCGCCGACGCCGGCCGCGAGGACGATCCGCCTGAGGTCGAGCAGGCTCGCGAAACGCCAGAGGCCGCGGTAGAGCCCGAAGCCCACGAAGAGCCCCGCCTGCAGCGGAACGATCCAGGCCAGCGTCGACAGGATGTCGGGAACGAGCAGGCTCACGTCGAAGTTGAAGCGGAGCCAGTAGACGGCCGTCCACGCCAGCGCGACCGCGCAGACGTCGTGGGCGAAGGCGAGCCAGGCTCGCCAGTTGCGGAGCTGCATCATGGTGAGGCGCGGGTGAATCGGCTCCAATGATAATCAATGCCGGCGAAAATGGCGGCCAGCAACGCAATCCACGTCAGGAGCGCCGCCCATCCGTACCCGGGGGCGAGCGCCAGCGCCGCGAGCGCCGTGACGCCGACCGCGAGCGAGAGCGCGCCGTACAGGATGAGCGTGCCGCGGTGGCCGGCGCCCAGCAGGTTGAGCCGTTGGTAGTAGTGCGCGCGGTGCGCTTCGCCGACCCGCTCGCCGCGGAGGATTCGCCGCACGAGCGTCACGGTGGCGTCGGCGATGAGCGGGAGGAACGCGAGCAGCGGAAACCACGCGGGCCATCGCCCCAGCCAGACGCCGGCGATCCCGAAGGCCCCGGCCAGGAAACCGAGCGGCACGGAACCCACATCTCCCATGAACGTTCTGGCGGGCGGGGCGTTGACCGCGAGGAAGGGCAGGATCGCGCCCGCGAGGGCAAAGAAGGCGCCCGGGGCGGCACCGGCAAGGAGGGTCGCCGCACCGAACGCGGCGAAGCCGCACAACGCCGCCGTCGCCACGAGGCCGTCGCTGCCGTCCATGAAGTTGAACAGGTTCGCCGACCAGACGATCGCCAGCGTCAGCGCGGCGAGCAGCGCCCCGTCGGCCGGTCCCGGGTCAGCGCCCGGCGCGGCGATCGCGAGCGCCACCGCGAGGGCCGCCGCGACGTGCACGGCGAGCCGGGCGAGCGGCGGCACCCCCCGCCAATCGTCCTGCAGCGACACCAGCGCGATCGCGGCGAACGATGCCATCCATGCATGGCCTCCCGGCACCGGCGAGGGCGAGGCG
>Ga0209048_10003857_pt1 | contig 14479 bp, 6 predicted proteins | sample FrelakmetCRP12CR_FD_187146 | JGI IMG/M metagenome (GOLD analysis project Ga0209048, IMG submission 187146) | Freshwater lake sediment microbial communities from the University of Notre Dame, USA, for methane emissions studies - CRP12 CR (SPAdes)... | ecosystem: Environmental > Aquatic >... | reverse complement strand
CAGGCCTGAATGCCGGAGACAATCCGGACGGCGAACGAGAGGCTGCGTTCTCGTCCGTGGCGAGGCGGATTCTTCGTCGCCTTCCTGGTCGCACATCTCTCTATCGCGCTCAGCACGCCGGCTCGTGCCGATGCGGGCTTCGCATTGGGCGTGTTCGATGCCGTTCAGCGCGTCGTCACCACACTCAACCGGCAGGAAATCGCAACGCTCACGCTGACGCTCGGACTGCTGTGCTTCGCGATGCTCGCCACCATCGTGTTGGTGCGCACGCGCAAAGCGGCCGAACGCGTCGAAGCCGTGGCGCGCGACGAAGTCATGTCGCTGCATTCCGAGATCGACCGGCTCAAGACGCGGCTGCTGCCGGAGCCGCAGGTGCTGGTGGAATGGTCGGCGGCCACCGACGAGCCGGAAATCTTCGGCGATACCGGCATCGTCACGCCTGGCAGCGTGCCGGAGCGCGTGCTCGCTTTCGGCACTTGGCTGGAGCCGGCGGCGGCGCAGCGCATGGAGCACGCGGTCGAAACGCTGCGCGCGCAAGGCCGCGCCTTCGTGATGACGCTCACCACCACCACCACCAAATGCCCGCTCGAGGCGGAGGGCCGCGCGGTCGGCGGACGCGCAGTGCTGCGCCTGCGCGATGTCAGCGGCATCGAGCGCGAGCTTGTGGATTTGGCCACCCGTCACGACAAACTGATGAGCGACGTCGAGACCATGAAGGCGCTGCTCGATTCGCTGCCCGCCCCGGTATGGGCGCGCAATGCGGGCGGCCGGCTGATTTTCGTAAATTCGGCATATGCGCGCGCGGTGGAAGCCGCTGATTCGACCGACGCGGTCGCGCGCGAGTTGGAGCTGCTCGACCGCGCCGCGCGCGATGAGCTCACCCGCGCCCGCACCGCCGGCGAACCCTATACCAGCCGGCTGCCGGCGATCGCCGCCGGCGAGCGCCGCATCTTCGACGTGGTCGATGCGCCGACCGGCGGCGGCAGCGCCGGCATGGCGATCGACCGCACCGAAGCGGAGGCGATGCGGGCCGAACTCGCACGTATGATCGAGGCGCATCGCCGCGTGCTCGACCAGTTGGCGACCGGCGTCGCCATCTTCAACGTCGACCGCAAGCTGATCTTCTACAATGCCGCCTTCCGCTCGTTGTTCGACCTCGACGCCGGCCTGCTCGACCAGATGCCCACCGATAGCGCCGTGCTCGAGACTTTGCGCGCCGACCGCAAGCTGCCCGAGGAGCAGGACTTCCGGCAATGGAAGCAGCAGCTCTACGAGGCCTATCGCGCGGTCGAACCGCAGGAGCACATGTGGCACCTGCCGGACGGACGCACGCTGCGCGTGGTCACCACGCCCAATCCGGAGGGCGGCGTCACTTATCTCTATGATGACGTCACCGAGCGGCTGGACATGCGCCGTCGCTACGAGGCGTTGATTAAGGTGCAGAGCGAGACGCTGGATCATCTCGCCGAGGCAGTCGCGGTGTTCGGCAGCGACGGCCGTGTGCGGCTGCATAATCCGGCGTTCCAGCGCATGTGGAAGCTCGCACCCGAGGCGCTCGACCAGCGCCCGCATGTCGAGGCGGTGACAGCCTGGTCGCAGGCGCTGCACGACGACAATACGGTATGGCGCTCGCTCCGCGCCGCGGTGACCGCGATCGACAACCGCGAGCCGATCGTCGCGCGCATCGAGCGGCGCGACGGCATGATGATCGACATGACCACTATGCCGCTGCCGGATGGCGCCACGCTGGTCACGTTCCAGGACGTCAGCGACACGGTGAATGTCGAGCGCGCGCTGCGCGAGCGCAACGAGGCGCTGGAGGCCGCCGACACTATCAAAATCGAGTTCGTGCACCACGTGTCCTACGAGTTGCGCTCGCCGCTCACCAACATCATCGGCTTTGCGAATTTGCTCGGCGATTCCGCGTTTGGCCCGCTCACCGACAAGCAGCGCGAATATCTCGGCTACATCACCGTGTCGACCAACGCATTGCTGGCGATCATCAACAACATCCTCGATCTCGCCACCATCGACGCCGGCGCCATGTCGCTGAACCTGGGCGAGGTGGATATCCGCGCCAGCATGGAGGCGGCGGCCGAAGGCGTGTTGGATCGATTAGTAAAGAACAATTTGAAGCTCGACATCAGCACCGCGGCCGGCATCGGCAGCTTCACCGCCGACGAGCGGCGCCTGCGGCAGATTCTGTTCAACCTGTTGTCCAACGCGGTCGGCTTCTCGCCGGCGGGCGAGACCATCACGCTTGCGGCCGAGCGGCGCGCCGATGCGGTGGTGTTCACGGTCACCGACCGCGGCCCCGGCATTCCGCCCGACGCGACGGATAAGGTGTTCGACTGGTTCGAGACCGACGCGATGGGCTCGCAGCACCGCGGCACCGGCTTAGGCCTGTCGCTGGTGCGCTCATTCGTCGAGCTGCACGGCGGCAGAGTGGCAATCGAATCCGCGGTCGGACGCGGGACCACGGTGACCTGCGAGTTCCCGGTCGCGCAGGCGGCGAAGCAGTCAGCAGCGTAATGCTTCCGCCAATAGAAAAGACCTCCGCGGCGAACCGCGGAGGTCTTTTGCCAAATGTAGCTCGAACTGTTTTACCTGCTTGCTGCGAGATAGTTGGATCGGCCGAATTGGCCAGCCTATTATTATCTTGAATCTTGCGTCACGATTCCACGCAAGAGCCGTCCCAAGAGATCGGCGCCGGTTATGATGCGTTTTTCCTCTCCCCAGACCAAGATTAAATCGTTGTCGATGACATCATCTTCGGGACGTTCCGGTTTCACCTTCATGCGACCGATCACGTCGCCCAGTGGCGTGCGCATGTCGGTTACGATAATCGGACGATGCCAGTAGAGTTCTGGGTCAACCGACATTGTATCGAAAAGTGAATCGCGCAGAAAATGGTGTGCGTCCAACACAAATAATGGTCGACCCGAAGCATCGACGATGATGACCCACTTTTTGCCGGAGGCATTCAATTTCCGCAAAAACGGGTCATTGGGCAAGCGTTCGTACTTCGGCAGCAAAGGCCGTTCGTTTTCGATGGAAAGAGTGATGACACTGCGGGGGTCGATCGACTCCCCTTCATCCTTCACAAGGATATCGTCGAGGTCGAGAAAATTCAGCGCGCCGATAGCCTCCAATTGTCCGACGTCCGCCCCCGCAGCTTCCACGTGCTTTGTGATAAATGCGCGAAAGTCTTGCTCTCGTAAGAATGCGAATCCTTCCGCTCCCAGCCACCAGTTGAGAATAATTGCCGTCGGCTTCGCGACCGGAAACAGCCCCACCTGGTAGATTTTCAGCAGTGGCGCGAGCCGCGCCGCCATGCGCAGCGCATGTCGGGAAAAATAGGCTTGCGGAATAATTTCGCCGAATAACGTAATGACGATGGTCGAGAAAGCAAAAGCTCCGATGCCGGCAAGGACGGAGTCCGATAGCAGCGTGAGCAACACGTTGATCGTAACATTGCCCCAGAGCACTGTGGCCAAGGTGAAATTGGAATCTTTGCGCAAAGCAAGAAGTTCGAATGCATCGCGATTGCCGCCTGCCGCCTCGACCTCCAGCCGTAATTTGCTGATGCTAAAAATTGCCAGATTAAGACCTGAAAACATCGCAGATTGAGTAATACAAAAAACGATGCCAAACCAAACCAGGACATTCGACAGCAATGCTGAGTTGTTCATGGTGAAGCAATCATTCAGCTCAGTCCGAACCTGCGCGTGCACCACGTCTTCATGAGATGCGTCAACACGGCATAGCTCAGCAGAATTAGGCCAAGGCAAATCCAGTAAGTCGGCGGCAGCGGCACGAAGCCCAAGGCGCCGCCAACCCCTGTGAACGGAAGGGTTATCCCGACTGTGGCAATGATGATGGTCGTGGTAATGAGCGCCGTGCTGGCCCGGCTCTCCAGAAACGGAACCTTCGCCGTGCGAATGATATGGATGATGAGCGTCTGGGTGAGCAGAGATTCGACGAACCAGCCAGTCTGGAACAATGCTGGATTGTTCCAAGCGTTGAAAACGTAGAGCATAGTGAAATACGTGACGTAATCGAAGATTGAACTGATCGGCCCGATCAACAGCACGAATTTCGACATGTTGCTGATGTCCCAGCGGCGCGGGACCGCCAGGTACTCGGCATCGACATTGTCGGTCGGGATCGTGGTCTGCGAGAAGTCATATAACAGGTTGTTTGTGAGCACCTGGATCGGCGCCATCGGCAGGAATGGCAGAAAGATGCTGGCGCCGATCACGCTGAACATATTACCAAAGCCCGAGCTCGCCCCCATCTTGATGTACTTGGTGATGTTGCCGAAGACCTTGCGTCCCTGGATCACGCCGTCGCCGAGCACCGTCAGGCTCTTCTCCAGCAGGATGATATCGGCGGTTTCCTTGGCGATGTCGACGGCGCTTTCCACGGAGATGCCAACGTCCGCGGCCTTGAGCGCCGGTCCGTCGTTGATGCCGTCACCCAAATAGCCGACGACGTGCCCCTTTCGGTGTAGAGCGTCGATGATCGCCGCTTTCTGGGACGGCGAGACCTTCGCGAAGACAGTCACGGTCTCGGCCAAGTCCGCCAATTGATCGGGCGACAACGTCTCGATCTCATGGCCAAGAACGATATGATCCGCGGCCAGGCCGACGTCGTGACAGATTTTCCGCGTGACGATGTCATTGTCCCCGGTCAGGATTTTCACCTGCACACCCCGGGCATTCAGCGTTGCTATTGCCGCAGCGGCGGTTTCCTTCGGTGGGTCGAGGAACGCGATATAGCCAAGCAATGTGAGGCCAGCCTCGTCCGCAACGGAATACGCTGATTGCTCTGGTGGCATCTCCTTGAAGGCGACCGCAATCACCCGAAATCCATCCGCGTTAAGCTTGGCCGTCGTCTCCTTGGCCTGGGCGAAGTGGCTCGGGTCGAGCGCGCCAGTCTCGTTGTTGTCGGCGTAGCGCGTGCAGACGGCGAAAATCTCTTCGACGGCGCCTTTGCATATAAGAATATGGGCGTCGTCACCGCGCTTGAGAACGACCGACATCCGGCGCCGTTCAAAATCGAATGGAATTTCGTCGATCTTGCTGAAGCGTTCGTCGACCTTCAGCTTCTCGTGCAGTTCGACATGTTTCAGCACTGCGACATCGAGCAGGTTCTTGAGACCGGACTGGTGCAGGCTGTTCAAGAAGGCGTACTCGAGCACACGGTCGGAATCGTTGCCGCGCAGGTCGAGGTGGCGCTTGAGGATGACGCGGTCCTGCGTCAGCGTGCCGGTCTTATCGGTGCACAACACGTCCATCGCGCCGAAGTTCTGGATGGCGTTGAGGCGTTTGACGATGACCTTCTTCTTCGACATCGCCATGGCGCCCTTCGCCAGATTGACCGTCACGATCATCGGCAGCATTTCCGGCGTGAGCCCCACCGCCACGGCGACCGCGAACAGCAGCGCCTCGAACCAATTGCCCTTGCTCAGGCCGTTGATCAGGAACACGAGCGGGGCCATGATCGAAATAAGGCCGATCATCATCCAGGTGATCCGCGTGATGCCCTTGTCGAAGCTCGTCAGCACGCGCTGCTTGGCGATCGTGCCGGCCACTTGACCAAAAGCCGTTCGGGCGCCGGTGAGCACGACGACCCCGGAGCCGACGCCGCTGACGACAATGCTGCCCATGAAGCAGATGTTCGGTAAATCGAACGGCGTCTCCGCGGTGCCGACATGCGGTTGCGCGTTCTTCTCGAGCGGCATCGCTTCCCCGGTCAGCGTCGACTGGTTGATGAAGAGATCGTTCGCTGCGATCAGCCTGATGTCCGCGGGAATCATATCGCCGGCCGACAGCGATACGATGTCGCCGGGCACAAGCTGCTCGATCGGTACTTCGTCATGCTCTTTCATGGCGTCGGGCAGTTTCCGACGCACGCTCGCGGTGATCAGGACCATCCGTCGCAACGCGGCGGCCGCCTTGTTCGAACGGTGTTCCTGGATGAAACCCAGTGAGATGCTCAGGACCACCATGACCGTGATCACGATGGCGACCCGCTGATCGCCCAGGACGTAGGACGCAGTCGCCAGCGTCAGCAGAAGCAGGTTCAGCGGGTTAATCGAGCGGCCGACGAGTTCGCCGACGATCGTGTGGCGCACAGGTTGCGCGACTTGATTGGGACCGAGCGAGCGCAGCCGCGCCTTGACCTGCCGGGGCGTGAGGCCCTCCGCGATTCCGTGAACCCGCTGCAGCGCTTTGTCGGGCGCGAGGCGCGCGATCTCACCGAGGGTGTCACCGCTCGCAGCCAAGCTTTCGGGTGTGAGCGGCGATCGCTGCCATACCCGAGCCAGAATGGACATGAAGGCGGTCCGGCGGTGCTTATTCACGCGCGCGTCTCCTTGTAGCGATGCGTGTTGTTGGCGCAGGGGGAACGGCCAAAATTAGCCTATCCCTCAGCACGCCAGCCGGCACACCAGCAAGTCTATACCGAACCGGCATGATCCGCAGACCCTGTCGGCTTTTGGCACTTCAGTCCTTGGCATTTCAGCGACGTCACGCGCCCACTTAAAATAAGTCCGCTCACCCCCGAAAAGACCCTCATCTGGCCCATCACCACCCGCTCCGTTTATAAGGTGCTGACCTTAAACGGATTGATTCGATGTTCCCCACCAGCTCCGGCGGCTTCAGCTTCACGGTGGCGCTCGAAGACGAGCAGGCCACGCGCCGGCTGATGGCGGACATCGCGGCGCTCATCGAGCCCGGCGACCTGATCACGCTGTCCGGCGATTTAGGGGCCGGCAAGACCACCTTCGCCCGCGCCCTGATCCGCCATCTCGCCAGCAATGAAACGATCGAGGTGCCGAGCCCGACATTCACGCTGATGCAGGCCTATGAGCTGCCGCACTTCACGCTGGTGCATGCGGACCTCTACCGGCTGTCGGGGCCGGGGGAACTCGCCGAACTCGGCTTCGACGATCTACCTGAAACTGCCGTGACGCTGCTGGAATGGCCGGACCGCGCCGCCGGCCAGCTGCCGCCCAACCGGTTCGATGTCGCTCTCACTTTGTCACCGCAGCAGGGCGAGACTTTCCGCCATGCTCGCGTCACCGGCTACGGCACGTTTGCGGCAAGGGCCGAGCGCATCGCCGTCATCCGCCGCTTTCTCGAGCGCGCCGGTTTTGGCTCAGCCGCGCGCCAGCGCATCCAAGGTGACGCCTCGACGCGTTGCTACGAGCGGCTCGCGCTCGAGGGCGCCAGCTATATCCTGATGAATTCGCCGCGCCGGCCGGACGGGCCCGTCGTGCGCGACGGCAAACCCTACAGCGCGATCGCGCATCTGGCCGAATCCGTAACGCCGTTCGTCGCCATGGCGCAGGCGTTGTGCGAGCGCGGTTTCTCGGCGCCGGCGATTATTGCCGCCGACCGCGAAGCCGGGCTGCTGGCGATCGAGGATCTTGGGTCCGAGCTTGTGGTGGCGGGCGAGCCGCCGGCGCCGATCGAGGCGCGCTACGAGGTGGCAGTCGATCTGCTGGCCGCGCTGCATCGCGAGCCGTTGCCGGACCTGCTGCCGGTCGAGCCCGGCGTCAATTACCGGCTGCCGCGCTACGACATGGAAGCGTTGCTGATCGAAGTGGAATTGCTGCTCGACTGGTATCTGCCGAAGCTCGAGGCCAGGATTTCCGATAGCAAGCGCGACCGCTATCTCGCGCTCTGGCGCGAGGCGCTGGCCCCTGCGGTGGAGGCCCAGCCCACCTGGGTGCTGCGCGATTTTCATTCGCCCAATCTGTTGTGGCTCGCGGCGCGCGCCGGCGTGGCGCGCATTGGCCTGCTCGATTTCCAGGACGCGGTGATGGGCTCGGCGGCCTACGACCTCGCCTCGCTGTTGCAGGACGCGCGCGTCGACGTGCCGGAGATGATGGAGATCGCGCTGCTGTCGCGCTACACGCGCGCGCGGCTGACCGCCGATGCTGCCTTCGATGCGCCCGGCTTCGTCCGGGTCTACGCCACGCTGGCCGCGCAGCGCGCCTCCAAGATCCTCGGCATTTTCGCGCGGCTCGAGCGGCGCGACGGCAAGCCGCGATATTTGCGCCATCTGCCGCGGGTATCGGCTTATCTGCAGCGCGCGCTGGCGCATCCGGCGCTGGCGCCGCTCAATGCGTGGTACCGCATCAATGTGCCAGCGCTAAAGGCGCTGTCAAAATGACGCAACCGCCGTCCCAAGCGACACCGCGCCGCGCCATGGTGCTGGCCGCCGGCCTCGGCACGCGAATGCGCCCGCTCACCGACCGCAGGCCGAAGCCGCTGGTGCAGGTCGCAGGCAAAGCGCTGCTCGATCATGTGCTCGAACGGCTCAGCGATGCCGGCGTCGAGCGCGCGGTGGTCAATGTCCATCACTTCGCCGAGCAGATGATCCACCACTTGGCCTCCCGCACGCACCCGCAGATTGTGATCTCTGACGAACGCGGCCTGCTGCTCGGCACTGGCGGCGGCGTGCTGAAGGCGCTGCCCGAGCTCGGCCACGCGCCGTTCTACCATCTCAATGCCGACACCATCTGGATCGACGGCTCGCAGCCCAATCTCGTGCGGCTGGCGGAAGCCTTCGATCCGCAAGCCATGGACGCGCTGCTGTTGCTGGCGCCCACCGCCGGCAGCATCGGCTATGACGGGCGTGGCGATTTCGCCATGGCGCCAGACGGCCGCTTGCGCCGCCGCGCCGAGCGCGAGGTGGCGCCGTTCGTCTATGCCGGCGCCGCGATCCTGGCGCCCGCGCTGTTTGAAGGCAGCCCGCAGGGCGAATTTTCGCTCACCGCGCTGTTTGAGCGCGCGGCCGCGGCCGGCCGCCTTTCCGGTCTGCGGCTGGAGGGTCTGTGGATGCATGTCGGCACCCCCGACGCCATCGCCGCGGCGGAAGCCGCCATCCGCGCGAGCGCGGGGTCATAGATCGCAGCGCATTCCGATTCTGGGCCGGCATAAAGCGTGTATGATTCGCGCATGCCGACCACCGTTCGCAACGTCTTCAACATCCCCGCCTCGGCGCCGTTTTTGCCGGCGCTGATCGATGCGCTGCGCTCCGGCAAACTGGTGCCCGGATTTCCGGCCACGCGCGATCCGCTCGAACTCGCCCGCGCCACGCTCTATCTGCCGACGCGGCGCGCCTGCCGGTTGGCGCGCGACGTCTTTCTCGAGCAGCTCGACAGCGACGCCGCCATCCTGCCGCGCATCGTCGCCATCGGCGATCTCGACGAGGACGAGATCGCCTTCGCGGAAGCTGCCACCGGCGAACTCGCCGAGGCCGCGCTTCAACTGCCGGAAGCATTTTACGCACTGGAACGGCGATTGACGCTGGCGCAGCTTATCTGCGCATGGGCCGCCGCAATCAAGCCGGAGCAAGGCTCGCCGCTGGTCGCCAATACCCCCGCCACGGCGATCGCGCTCGCCGATGATCTCGCCCGCCTGATGGACGACATGATCACACGGCAGGTGAAATGGGAAAAGTTCGACCAGCTAGTTCCCGACGAGCTCGACAAATATTGGCAGCTCTCTTTGCAATTTTTGCAATTCGTGCACCCGCGCTGGCGAAACGTTCTTGACGAGCGCGCGGCCATCGAAGCGGCCGAGCGGCGCGACCGGCTGATCGAGGCGGAGGCCAAGCGCCTTGCCAACAGCGATGCGCCGGTGATCGCCGCCGGCTCCACCGGTTCGATGCCGGCAACCGCCAAACTACTCGCCACCATCGCGCAGCTTGCGCATGGAGCCGTGGTGCTGCCGGGCCTCGACATGAATCTCGACGAGGCCTCGTGGCAACTCATCGCCGGCGACGATGACGACAAGACCCATGACGGCGCGCCCGCCGCCGGCCATGCGCAATTTGCCATGCACGCGCTGCTCGACCGCATCGGCATTTCGCGCAAAGAGGTCGAACAGCTCCGCGCGCCGGCGCCGCACGGGCGCGAAATGCTGGTGTCGGAAGCGCTGCGCCCGGCTGCCACCACCGACCGCTGGCACGCGCACGCCAAGAAAAAGGACTTCGACGACGCCGCGCAAAAGGCGCTCGCGACGCTGGCCATGATCGAGGCCGCCAATCCGGAAGAGGAAGCGCTCGCCATCGCGGTCGCCTTGCGCGAGGCGGTCGATACAGCAGACAAGACCGCAGCTCTCATAACGCCCGACCGCACCTTGGCGCGCCGCGTGGTGGCCGCGCTGGAGCGCTGGCAGGTGGCGGTGGACGATTCCGGCGGCGATAAGCTCACCGACACCAATGCCGGCGTGTTCGCGCGGCTCACGGCGGAAGCCGCCCTCGGCGGGCTCGAGCCGGTGACGCTACTGGCATTGCTCAAGCATCCCCTGTTCCGCCTGCAAGCCGCGCCCGGCGCGCACGCGCCCGCCATCGCTGCATTGGAGCGCGCATTGCTGCGCGGCCCGCGTCCGCGCCCTGCGACCTCCGGCCTGGCGCATGCGCTCGCGAGCTTCCGCGCCAACCGCCATTCGTTTCACCGCAGCGATTCGCGCTGGCTGATTGCTGAGGAAGAGATCGATGCCGCCGCCACCCTGATCGCGAAGCTCGCCGCCGCGCTGGCGTCATTGGAAACGCTAAAGCCGGGCGATCATCCGCTGAGCTACCTCGCCGCCCGCCACAGCGAAGCCATCGCCGCGCTCAGCCAGGACGCCACCGGGGAAATCGCGGCCTTCGCCGGCAATGACGGCATAGCGCTGGCGCGCGCGTTTGAGAAAATCGCCAGCAGTCCGGCGGCGACCGGTTTCGTCGTTTCCAAGTTCGATTATCCCGAACTATTCCAAGTGATTGCGGACCATCGAGACTATAAGGTGCGCCCGCCGATCCGAGTCGACGTTCGCGTGCACATTTACGGCCTACTGGAAGCGCGCTTACTGACAATCGACCGGATCGTCCTCGGGAGCCTCAACGAGGGCAGCTGGCCGCCGGAGACGCGCAGCGATCCGTGGCTGAGCCGGCCGATGCGCCGCGAGCTCGGCCTCGATCCGCCCGAGCGCTACATCGGCCTGTCCGCGCACGACTTCGCGCAGGCGCTTGGGGCACGGCAAGTCATTTTCGCCCGCGCCGGCAAGCTTGCCGGCGCGCCGACGGTGACTTCGCGTTTCGTGCAGCGCATCGCCGCGCTCGCCGGCCCAGAGCGTTGGCAGGACGTGCAGGCGCGCGGCAACCGCTATCTCGAGCTCGCCCGTGCGCTCGATCACCCGACCAAAATCAAAGCGGCCGACCGCCCGCAACCGAAGCCACCGCGCGAGGCGCGCCCATCGAAGCTTTCGGTCACCGAGATCGAGCACTGGCTGCGCGACCCCTACACCATCTATGCCAAGCACGTGTTGCGGCTATTTCCGCTCGATGCGGTCGATACACCGCCGGGCGCGCGCGACCGCGGCACCATCATCCATGCAGCGATCGGCGACTACACCAAGATGTTCGCCCAAACGCTGCCGGCCGACCCGCTGCACGAGCTGCTCCAGTTGGGGGAAAAACATTTCGCCGCGCTGTCCGATTTTCCGGAAGCCCGCGCCTTCTGGTGGCCGCGCTTCGTGCGCATCGCGCGCTGGTTCGCGGAATGGGACGGTGCGCGGCGCGCCGATATCGCCGCATTGCACGCGGAGATCCGCGGTGAAATCGAGATCCCGCTCGGCGGTGCCACGTTCACGCTGTCGGCCCGCGCCGACCGCATCGAGCGGCTCACCGACGGCCGCTACGCTGTCCTGGACTACAAGACCGGCCGGCTACCCGGCCATGACGAGGTCAAGGTCGGCTTCGCGCCGCAGCTCACGCTGGAATCCGCCATCCTGCGCGCGGGCGGGTTTGCAGATATCGCTGGCGGGGCCTCGGTCGCCGAATTGGTCTATGTCGGCCTCAAGGGCGGCGAGCCGGCGGGCGAAATCAAGGTCGTCAAGCTCAAGGACAGCACGCCCAACACGGAAGCAGACGGCGCGTTGAAGAGACTCGCCAAGAACGCAAGACGATATCTGATCGACGGCGAGCCCTATTCTTCACTGCTGAGTCCGATGTGGAAGACCCGTTACGGCGCCTACGACCACCTCGCCCGCGTCAAGGAATGGTCGCTCAGCGGCGGCGCCGACGAGGGAGACGGGGAATGACCGCCGCCCGCATCATCCCACCCGACGTCAGCCGCGTGCAGATCGAGGCCGCCGATCCGGACATCTCCGCCTTCGTGTCCGCCAATGCCGGCTCAGGCAAGACCCACGTGCTGGCGCAGCGCGTGATCAACCTGCTGATGCGCGGCGTCGATCCGGCCAAGATCCTCTGCATCACATTCACCAAGGCCGCCGCCGCCAACATGGCGAACCGCGTTTTCGGTACGCTCGCCGAATGGGCCACACTCGACGACGCCGCGCTCGACAAGAAGATTGAGCTCAGCACCGGGCGCAAGCCCGACGCCGTCCAGCGCGCGCGGGCGCGCCGGTTGTTTGCCTCGGCGCTGGAGACGCCGGGCGGATTGAAAGTGCAGACGATTCACGCCTTCTGCACGCGGCTACTGCATCAGTTCCCGTTCGAGGCCAATGTCGCCGCGCGTTTCACCGTGCTGGATGAAGCAACGACCACGCAGCTGCTGGACAAGTTGACTTTGGACGTGCTGCTGGAAGCCGCCGCCGAGCCGGAGGGCGCGCTCGGCCGCGCGCTCGCCACCGCCATCGTGGTCGCCGCCGACCAGACCTTCAAGGATGTGGTGGGCGATGCGATCGCCGACCGCGACGCGCTCACGGAATGGATAGCGCGCGCCGGCAGCGTCGATTTAGCGATTGCCGAACTGTCGAAAAGCTTCGGCCTCGATCCGAGCGACACCCTGGACTCGATCGAACAGGAATTCTTCTCGCGCTCGCTGATCGAGGCTACGGAATGGCCGGCACTGATCGAAATTCTCGACTCCGGGTCAGTCTCCGACAAGAAGCACATCGCGGCGCTCGAGGCCGCGCACACGGCATCGGGTCGCGACCGCATCGACAGTTATCTGAAGGTGTTTTTCACCACCGAGCTCGAGCCGCGCAAGAATGTCGTCACCAAGGCGATTGCCGAGAGGCATCCCGACTGGCTCGCGCGCCTGATGGCCGAACAGCTGCGCGTGTGCCGGTTGCTCGCTCGCGAACGTGCGCTGGCCGCGCGCGACCGTACCAAAGCGCTCGTCACCATCGCCGCCGAAGTGATCGCGCGTTATCAGTCGGAAAAAGAGCGCCGCGCGCTGCTCGACTATGACGACCTGATTGACAAGACGCTGGCGCTGTTTTCCAACGTTTCGGCGGCCTGGGTGCTCTACAAGCTCGATCTCGGCATCGACCACGTACTGATCGACGAGGCGCAGGACACCAGCCCGAAGCAATGGAAGATCATCCGGACAATCGCCTCGGAATTCATGCCCGGGGGCGCACGCCCGAACGTGCGGCGCACCGTGTTCGCGGTCGGCGACGAGAAGCAGTCGATTTTCTCGTTCCAGGGCGCGGCGCCGAAGGCGTTCGACGAGATGCGCCGCCTGTTCGAGCGCCAGTTTGACACGCCGGAGCAGGGCTGGCGCTATTTGCGCTTCCACCAATCGTTCCGCTCGGGCGAGAACGTACTGGGCTCCGTCGATCAGGTGTTTCGCGCGCGCGAAACGTATCTCAGCGTCACCACCGACGAAGCCGGCATCCCGCCGCATGAATCGCTGCCGGGCGCAGCGTCCGGACTCGTCGAGCTTTGGCCGCTGATCGCACCCGCCGAAAAACGCGAGATCGAAGGCTGGGACGCGCCGTTCGATACATTGAGCGAGGAAAGTCCACGCGTACTGTTGGCGCGCAGAATCGCAAATCATGTGAAGAGATGGACGTCGCACGGGCTGAAAGCGGGCGACGTGCTGGTGCTGGTGCGCCAGCGCGGACCGCTGTTCGAGGCGATCATTCGCGCGCTGAAGAATGCCGGCGTCCCGGTCGCCGGCGCCGATCGCCTCGTGCTCACCGAGCATATCGCGGTGATGGACTTAATGGCACTGGCCGACGCGCTGCTGTTGCCGGACGACGATCTCAGCTTGGCAAGCGTGCTCAAGAGCCCGCTGTTCGGACTCACCGAAGAGCAGCTGTTCACGCTCGCCTGGAACCGCAAGACATCGCTGCGCGCGAGCCTGCGCGCCAAGGCGGGCGGCGATCCAATCTTTGCCGCGACCGACAGCGCGCTGAACGAGTTGGCGCAGAACGCGCGCCGGCTGACGCCGTTCGGATTCTTCGCCCATGTGCTGGGCGCCGCACGTAAACGCCAGAAATTCCTCGCCCGGCTGGGGCCGGAAGCCAACGACGCGCTCGACGAGTTTCTCAATCTCGCACTCGATTACGAGACGCGCCAGACGCCGTCGCTGCAAGGGTACCTCGCCTGGCTGCGCGCCGCGCGCAGCGAGGTGCGGCGCGACATGGAGATGGCGCGCGACGAGGTGCGGGTGATGACCGTGCACGGCGCCAAGGGGCTGGAAGCCAACACCGTGATCCTCGCCGAC
>Ga0209048_10003856_pt1 | contig 14480 bp, 10 predicted proteins | sample FrelakmetCRP12CR_FD_187146 | JGI IMG/M metagenome (GOLD analysis project Ga0209048, IMG submission 187146) | Freshwater lake sediment microbial communities from the University of Notre Dame, USA, for methane emissions studies - CRP12 CR (SPAdes)... | ecosystem: Environmental > Aquatic >... | reverse complement strand
GGCGGGAGTGCTCCGGTGCCCGCCGATTCCCGGAACCGGTGGGCGAGCTCGCCCAAGAGCCGGGCGTGCGCCTCGCTCGAGCCCTCGAGGCGGTCCTCCAGACGGGTCGCGACGCGCGTCATGACCGCCGCGAACCGTCCGGCGTTGCTCTGGTGGAGTTGCTCCAGGGCGTAGACGAGAGCCGCCAGGTCGGAGATGTCGGGCTCGCTGCCTCCCGCGGTCGGTTCCCGGCGATTCTGCGGATCCGCCTTGTCCCGCCTGGCTCGCGAATCGGGACCGCCGGACGAGGCGGCCTTGCCCTTGGCTTGGGGGCCGAGGGGCTCGACCTGGGGAATGCCCTGGACTCCGAATATCGGAGCCGCCACGGGAGCGCCTCCTTCCGGGGTTCTCGGTCCCAAGACATCAGGACGATGTGGCGGCGTCAAGATTCCGAGCCGCGCCAGGTGCGCTGTTCGCGCAAGTGAGTCCGCTTCGGGGAGACGCGGGCGACTGCCGGGAAGCGCCCGGGCCCGCGCCTCCGCCGGCGCGCACGCGGGCGGAGGGACCGCCCGCCTGACTACTTGGGCAGGGCGCCGATCGCGGCCAGGGCCTCGGCCAGGATGGCCTCCTGGGCATGGTCGCCGCGAACGATCTTCACCTTGTCGCCGGGGAGCTTCGCGAGCTCCTCCTGATAGATCTTGAGCTGTCGCTCCAGGTCGCCTGGCTTGAATACACGCTGGAGAGCCGGACCGAGTTCCTTTGCGGCCACGGCAGGAGCCACGTCGATGAAGATGGTGAGATCGGGGACCACCTCTCCGCCGAACTTCTCGCCGCGAGCCCGGGCCTCGAGGACGTTCAGATCCTCCCCGAGCCAATCGTGCCCCCTCAGGCGCGCGTAGACGATGGAAGAGAGTGTGAAGCTCTTGCACAGCACGATTCGACCCTTTGCCAGCTCCTCGCGGGTCACCGAGCACACGCGGGCGCGCGACGCGAGCTCGAAGAAGAAGTCCGGCTTGAACATCCCGTACTTCCAGCTGGAGTCGAGGTCCTGGGCGCCCATGAGCTGTGCCCGGCCGCTGTCCGGGCTGTCGATCTCGAACACCTCGGCACCCCGGCTCGAGAGGGCCTCGCGCAGATCGTTCACCAACTGGACGATGATCCTGCCTGAACCGTAGATGCCCTCGAAGACGACGAGCTTCCCCTTCTTCATCGGATGCTCCTTGGCCTGCAACGAAGTTCCCTGCCTGGTCCCCGCCCGGGCCCGCTCCGAGTCAAAGGCCGGGCGCGCCCGCACGCCGCCCTTTCCGAACCCCCACTCCTAGAGGACGGCCTTGAGGTACTCGCCGGTCGCGGCGCGGCGCTGGCGCTCGACCTCCTTCGGGTCGACCTCGACGAACTTCTCGTCCGGCGTGATCTTGAACAGAGGCTGACCCTTCTGGACGATGGTCCCCTCGCCACTGATGAGGATCTTGTCGAGCGTCCCGGAGAACGGCGCTCGCACCGTGTTGAACATCTTCATGACCTCGACGATGTAGAGCGGCTGACCCTTGTCGAAGTGCATGCCCTCCGCGACGAATCGAGGCCGGCCCGGGGCTTCCTGGCCGTAGTACATGCCGCCGCAGATCGCCACGATCTCGTCGGCCTTCGTGGCCGGCGGGGGGGCGAGCACCTTCTTCATACGCGCCTGGAGGTCCGGATCGTTGAGGTACGCGGGGATGGTGACCGCGAGATCGTCCTCCACCCTGAAGCCGAAGAACTCCACCTTCTCGGCGATCATGAAGAGCAAGCCGAGGAGTTCGTTGCCCGCCTCGTACCCCTCGTGCGCGGCTCGAATCCGGGCCCACGTCTCGGCGTCGTACCCGCCCTGGGGCGCCTCGCTCTTGAGGATGTCCGCGAGCTTGTAGAACTCCTCCCTGCGAAGGTCGAAGGTCCGGCGAAGCTCGGCGTAGAAGCGGATCGACTTCTGGAGAAGCTCGTGGTCGTGCTGCCAGATCACCTCGGCCGCCGGGGCCTGGGGATCGTAGGCCATGTTGAGGTACTCGTACGTATCGTTCAGAACGCCGAGCGGATTCCGGATCCAGACGAGCCTGCCGTCCTCTATCTTGTAGTTCTTCGAGTTGAGGCTCAGCCACCCGGCGAACAGGTGCGGGTCCTCGAGCAGGCGGTCGATCGGCCGCGTCAAAAGCGTCGCCTTGCGGTCGAGAACGTCGGAGATCGCCTTGCCGATCGAGGGATCGTCGGGGGTCGCAGCGGTGTAGCGCTTCACGTAGGACTTCTTCATCTCCACGAAGGCGGCCGCCGTGTCGAGCTTGTTGGCGGCCTCCTTCAGCCTCCCGACGAGCGTGAGGTACGGCACGACGAAGCGGGTCGTCGGCTTGGCCATCACGTTCTGGCCGATGAACCAGTTCACCAGGCCGTAGTGGAACTGGAGGTTGGTGGCGAGGTTGATTCCCCGCAGACTCATCGTTCCGAGAACCTTGGCGAGGTGCTGATAGCTCTCCAGCCGGTCATCGCCCTTCGTCAGGAGCAGGGCGATGTTGGAGTCGTACGCGCCGGCCACCCGGTACCGCATGAACATCCCGGTGTCCGGGTTCTCGAGGCTGATCCCCTGGTCGTCGCGGATCTCGCCGTCGATCGGCTTCGACCAGAAACGGATCAAGCCGCCGGCGTGCGGAGACAGCGAGGCGTCGGTCGCATTGAGGCGCGCCTCTGCCGCGGCGCCGAAGCGGGGCACACGCTCGGGCTTGGGGAGCCGCTCCTTGTGCTGGGCGATGAGGGCCATCGCCTCGACCAGCGACTCCACCTCGAAGAACTCGCTCTTGTTCGCCGGGTTCGTGAACCGGAGGCGGTAGCAGAGCTCCGTGACCCGGTGCTCGACCTGGATCCGGGTGTTCACCTCCATGAAGTAGTAGCGGTCCCGGTCCACGATGCACTCGAACGTCGACGCGGAGTCGAGCCCCACGGCCTCACCGAAGCGCGCGGCGTCGTGCTCCATGCGCTTCAGGATCTCCTGGTCGGTGGCCAGAGCCGCGGCCTCCTGCTTCCGGCCGGCTGCCTGGGCCTTGGCGACGGCAGCGCCAAGCCCTTCCTGCGTGACCGAGACCTCGAGCAGCTTCTGCTCGTGCATCTGCAGAGAGCAGTCGCGTCCTCCCAGGGAGATGCACCACTTCCCGTTCCCGAGAAGCTGGATCTCGTTGTGGCGGGTCTGCTCGATGTTGAGCTCGACGAGGACGTTCTTGTTGTCGCCGACGCCGTTGGCCTTCACCTCGTTCAGGACCTCGCGCACGAGGGCGGGAGCCTCGGCCGCAGCCTGCGCGATGGCGTCGGCGTCGGGGTTCGTCGCCGTGAGCAGCGCCCCGCCGAGGATGCGCTGCCCCTTCCCTCCTCCGCCTCCGATCGCCTTCAGCCGAACCCGGCTGGCCGGGTGCTTCCGGAACATCTCCGCGACCTCGCGCTGGACCTGCGCGCCGAGCTCGTCGATGGTGTAGAGGTCGATCCCCTTCGCGTAGGAAGCCATGAGGATGTGGTCGGCGAGGTCCTCCAGGGGGAGCTTCTCGTCGGCCAGGACCTTCTTGTCGCAGGGAAGCCGCTCCGCCTCGGCCAGCGCGAGGAGCTGCTTGCGCGTCCCGTGCTTCGCGACGAGCGTCCGGGCGGTGACGTTGTTGATTCCGGGCGTGACGCTGACGCCCACCTCCACGGCGGTGCGCTTGGCCTCGTCCTTCTTTCCCGCCCGCGCCTGGGTCATGGAGTTCGGTCCGATGAACTTGAGGCGCGCCTTCTCGATGGTGGCGACGAACTCCTCGTCCTCGGCCATGAACCCGTAGCCGGCGAAGATCGAGTCGTAGCCGTTGTCCCTGGCCGTCTGCACGATCTGCTGCATTCTCTCGACTCGCTCCTCCTTCGTGGCACCGGTGTAGTCGGGGACGCGGTGCACGCGGCTGGTCTCCTTGAGCTGGCGGAGCTCCGGGGCGAGCGCGTTCGGATAGACGATGGAGTCCTTCTCCGAGATCAGGATGCCGTAGTGGGTGATCCCCATCTCCTCGAAGACGTCCATGGCCTCCTTGCGGATGGGGCCGCGACAGACGATGAGCGGCTTCAGATCCTCGCAGGCGAACGATCGCACCCACGCCGAGGTGGACTTGCCGAGCCTGCGGTCTCGGTGGACGAGCGGGTTCGTCGAGTAGTAGCTAGCAGTCGGAGCCATCGGTCTCTATCTCCAATCCGGATTGGTGTCTCTGCGTTCCGCCGTGGCTCAGTGGAACTCGCGCTGGGGTCCGGTCATCGGGCCCGGCTTGTAGTGCCGGAGCAGGAAGTGGAGGTTCTCGCCGAGGACCTTTCGCAGATCGGTCGGCATCACCAGCGAGGAGATGGACCCGAGCGCCAAGCCTTCCTTGGGGTTCATGAGCTCCTTCTCGTAGCGCTTGTTGAGGGCGGCCTCCTGCTGCTTCAGCCACTCCGCAGCCTCCTTCTCCGAATCCTTCTTGGCTTCCTTCCCGTCCATCCCGGCGGCGGTCCGCTCTGCCATGCCTTGCTTCGCCATCTCGGCCGCGGTGGCGCGCATCTTTCGCAGCTCGTCCTTGTAGACGAACTCCTTTCCTGCAGGGCCCATCACCGCGAGGCGCGTGGTCGGCAGCGCCAGCACCAGGTCGGCCCCGGTCGGGTAGTTGTTGTACGAGGCGTAGGCGCCGCCGAAGGCGTTCCGAAGGATGAGCAGGATGCGCGGGGTTCGCACGTCGACGATGGCGTCGAGCATCGACCGGCCGGCCTGCACGATGCCCCGGGCCTCCTGCTCGCGACCGGGGAGGAATCCGGTCGTGTCCTCCATGAAGATGATGGGGATGTTGTAGATGTTGCAGAAGCGGACGAAGCGAGCGATCTTGAGCGCTGAGTCGCAGTCGATCTGTCCCGACGACACGGCACTGTTGTTCGCCACGAATCCGACGACGTGGCCGCCGAGGCGTCCGAAGGCGGTCACGACCTCCCTGGCCCGCTCCGGCTGGAGCTCGAAGTAGTCGCCGTAGTCGCAGACCTGCTGGATGATGATCGAGACGTCGAAGGGCGTGTTGAACCCGGTCGGTGAGTTGAATGCCTTCTTCAGAAGGGTGTTGATGTCCCAGGTCTTCCGATCGAGCGGGTCGCTCGTCTCCTGGTAGGGCGGTGAAACCGAGTTGTTGTCGGGGATATACGCGAGCAGGCGCACGGCTTGGCGGAGCGCGGCGAGCTCGTCCTGTACCGTGAGGTCCGCGACGCCAGAGGCGCCATGGACCTTCGGCCCGCCCAGCGCCTCGGGAGTGATGTCCTCGCCGAGCACCGACTTGACCACGCCGGGGCCCGTTAGGCCGAAGAAGGTGTCGTTCGGCTGGACGACGAAGCTGCCCTGGCGAGGGAGGTAGGAGCCGCCTCCCGCGTTGAACCCGAACATGCACATGATGGATGGGACGACTCCACTGATCTTCCGCAACGCGGTGAAGGCCTCCGCGTAGCCGTCGAGCCCGCCGACGCCCGCCGGCACGAAGGCGCCGGCGCTGTCGTTCATGCCGATGAGCGGGATCCCCCGGTCGCCCGCGAGGCGGAAGAGCCGCGCCAGCTTGTTCCCGTTGGTGGCGTCCATCGAGCCCGCGCGAACCGTGAAATCATGGCCGTAGCAGGCGACGTCGCGGCCGCGAATGTTGAGCACGGCGGTGACGAGGGAGGCGCCGTCGAGGTTCTTGCCCCAGTTCTGGTAGAGGACGATGGGGTCCGTGTCGGTCAGCACCCGAATCCTCTCCCAGACCGTCATGCGCTTCTTGGCGTGCTGCTTCTCGATCTGATCGATGCTGACCGAGCGGATGGGGCGCTGGACGAGGTCGTACCCCTCCTTCATGGCCTCCTCGTACGGGCCAGTGGCGCGCGAAATCTCTCCCGGGATGTTGAACTCGACCTTCTCGGGTGGGTCGAGCGGGTTCGTCAGGGTGGGCTTGATCGCCTTCTTGGACATGGGCTCGATCCTCTGGAGGAAGTGCTGCTACCGAGTGCACGGCGCGCCACGTCGCCGCGATGTGCTTGGCGACGAGCTGACAGCAAGGGAGAAGATGGCTTGAACCCCTTGTGCGAACGCGTGGGACAGGCATCCTGACAAGGGCCGCGCCCAGGAGCAAGGGCTTCGAGCACCGGTCGAGGCCGGCCTTGCCGGTCCTCTCCCATGCCGCACAGCGTCGCGAAATCCCGCTTGCGATTCCCCCTTGACGAGGCGCGGGGTCGGTGCTTGACGCGGCTCGCGTCCGTCGCGGCGGAAGAGCTCGAGGCGACGGGCCCGGGCGGCCCGTACAACCCAATCAGTTTGGCGACTTAGCCCTGCGTCACACCCTCGCGCCAAGCCCGGTCAGGATGTGATCCCGATCACTTCAGTCCTCCCCCTTCTCCAGCTCGGAGAGGATGCGGGCGAGATCCTCGTCGGCGGACTGGATCTCGATCACGTCGTCTCGGCTCCCTGTGCTCCCCGGTGGCCGAGCCTTCCCTGGCGCGGACGCTACGGGGCGCCGCTGCGCGGGCCGCGGACGGGCGGCGGGCAGTGGCCTCGCGCCCTCGGCGCGGGGCTCCGGGTCGGGAGGGTCCGCGAAGGGTTGATGCCAGTCGGCCCGCTTCTGCAGCCACTCCCGATATCTCTGAAACGTCCAGCAGCCCTCGCTTCCACCGGTCTCGAGCGCGGTCTGGAGCTTGTAGAACTGTCCCTGCCGGACGATCGCCTTCACCGACTGCGTTGCGATCGCCACCTCGCACTCGGGGACGCGGATGTTGCGCTCCGGGAGGTACCTGAGGCGCTGGCACAGCACCGCGACGAGGCAATCGGCGAGCTGGGAACAGACGCCTCCCTGGACCTCTGCCGGGAAGGCGCTCACGAGCCGCTGCAGCGCCTCGGCAGCCGTGGAGGAGTGGAGCGTGGTGAGCACGAGGTGGCCCGTCTCGGCGGCGCTCAGCGTGAGCCGCATCGTCTCGGCGTCCCTGAGCTCCCCCACCATGAGGACGTCGGGGTCCTCCCGCATGGCATCGTAGAGCCCCTGCTCGAAGCTGGGGGTGTCGCGCCCCACCTCGCGCTGCCGGATGAAGGACTGCTTCGGCGTCAGCAGGTACTCGATCGGAGATTCCAGCGTGACGACGTGCCGCGTCTCCCGCGCGTTCACCTCCTGGATGAGGGCTGCGAGCGTGCTCGACTTGCCCGAGCCGGTCGCGCCGCTCACGATCACGAGACCGTTGTGGGGCTCCACGAGGCGCCCGAGATCAGGGTGGAGGTTCAGGCGCTCCAGGGTCGCCTGGAAGGCTGCCAGGAACCGGATGGCGAGGCCCACCCCGCGCGACGTGCAGAGCACGTTGATGCGGCAGCGAACGCCCTCGATCGTGCGGGCCACGTCGCAGGAACGTCGCTCGAGGAAACCGGCCCAGCGCTCCTCGCCGACCAGCTCGCGAGCCATCTCCAGGAGCGCGCGCCCGTCGATCGGCTCCCCGAGGGTGCGCAGCTGGCCCCGGACCCGGAGACAGGCGGGTAGCCCGGACTCGAGGTGCAGGTCGCTCGCCTGGGCGGCCCTGGCCGCCCCGATGAGGCCGCTGAGGCGCGTGTCGGTCACCGCCAGAAGTGTATTCGGGCGGCGATGGCCGGGCGCCAGTTCTTCATTCTTCTTCACATCGCCGGCTCCGGACGCCCTCGCCGGGCGGCGTCCGACCGGCCGCGGCCGAGCGGCAATGCCGGACGGCTGGCGGCGGAAGCCCATCGCCGCCGCCTCGCCATCCCGGCGGTGCACCGTTACCCACAAGGGAGCACAGCGGCCGCGGGTGCGTCGCTTGAGAATCCTCTGACTGGTGTGACAATGGAGCGCCCGTGGACCCGCACTTCCGCCCAGAGAAGGACTCCTCGCTTGGGTGACCGAACGAAGGTCCGGGCGCGGCTGCGCCTGCCGCTCACCGTCTTCGCCCTGGCGGCGCTGGGTATCCTCGTCGCGGGGCTCTTTCTCCACCGCTCGATGCGCGACGGAGCGCGACGCCGCGGGGCCGCCGAGATCGACTCGGTCGCCGCACTGAAGGCCGCGGCGATCAGCGCCTGGCGAGCCGACGCCGAGAAGGACGCGGAGTTCATCGCCACCTACCCGTTCGTCGCGGAGGTCGCGTCGAGGGGGGGCGACGGGCTCGACCCGCAGCTCCTGGGCCACGCCGGGCCCGTCCTCGAGCACTTCGCGAGCCGCCACGAGTACGACCGCCTGGCCGTCCTCGCTCCGGACGGCCACCCCATCGTCGAGCGCATCCGGCTCGGCGGGGTCTCGATCCCATACGATGCCCTTCTCGTCGGGCGCGCCCTCGCGAGCTCGCGCCCCGAGTCGGCTCTCACGGCCAATCCAGACGAGGGGTCTCCCCGCCTCGACATCGCCCTGGCGGTGAGGAACGCGTCCGGGACTCCCCTGGCCCTCGTCTATAGCCGCCAGGACGCCGGTCCCTACCTCGCCTCCGTGATGGGCACCTGGCCCGTCCCGAGCGCGAGCGCGGAGACGGTCGTCGTTCGGCCCGACGGCGACGCGGCGCTGTTCGTCACCGACCCTCGATACCTGAAGGGATGGGCGCTCAGGATGCGGATCCCTCTCTCCGACATCGGCAGGGGTGTCGTCCGCGCGGCCCGCGGCGAGGAGGGCGCCTTCCCCGCGGTCGACTACCGCGGCACGCCGCTGCTCATCGCCGCACGGCGTATCCCGGGCTCCGACTGGAGCGTCGCGACCCGCATGGACCTCGCCGAGATCGAAGCCCCGATCCTTCGGCCCGCCCTGTCGATCGCGGCGTTGCTGGTGGCGCTCCTCGGCGCCTGCGCCTCCGCCCTCGCGTTCTGGTGGCGGTACGAGGTCCGGCAGCATCGCGAGCTCGCCGACGCGCGCGACGCGCTCGCGGAGAGCGAGGAGCGCTTCCGCCTGGCTCTCGCCGGCAGCCATTACGTCTGGGACTGGGACCTCGCCGCCGGGCGCCTGTCCACCGACGCCCAGTGGGCGGCGGAGATGGGCATTCCCAGGCCGGTGGTCGTGGGGAGCCTGGCCGAGATCCTGGCCTCGATCGTTCACGCCGACGACCTGCCGGAGGTGAAGGCCCAGCTCGAGGCGCATTGCACCGGCGACTCTCCGCTCTTCGAGGCGGAGTTCCGGATGGCGGAGACCGTCGGCGAAACGCGCTGGGCCCTCATGCGAGGACGCGCGAGCCTGAGGGACGAGCAGGGGCGAGCAGGACGCGTCACCGGGGTCGTGTCCGACGTCACCGAGCGCCGCCGGTTGCAGGTGCAGCTCGAGCGCTCCGAGCGCATGGCGAGCCTGGGCACGCTGGCCGCCGGCGTGGCCCACGAGATCAACAACCCCCTGGCGTACGTGCTCGGGAACCTCGACTACCTGCTCGCCGAGATGTCAGCCTCGGAACCCAGGCAACCCGAGCTCGTGGAGGCGGCGGCGCAGGCGCGAGAAGGCGCCGTTCGCGTCCGCGACGTGGTTCGGGGCCTGCACGTCTTCTCGCGGCCCCGCTCCGGGACCCGGGCGCCCGCCGACGTCGCGGACGAGCTCGCCGCCGCGATCCGCATCGCCGACAACGAGATCCGGCATCGAGCGCGGCTCCAGGTGCGGCTCGGGTCCTTGCCTCGGGTGTCCGCCGACAGCCACGAGCTCGGCCAGGTCTTTCTCAACATCCTGCTGAACGCCGCGCAGGCGATCCCCGAGGGGCAGGCCGCCGACAACCTCATCGCCGTCGACGCGCGTACCGATCCGTCTGGCTGGGCGTGCGTCGAGATCCGGGATAGCGGCGCGGGCATTCCTCCCCACGTCCTGCCGAGGATCTTCGAGCCCTTCTTCACGACCAAGCCGCAGGGCGGGGGATCGGGGCTGGGCCTGGCCACTGCCCACGGGATCGTCTCCAACGCCGGCGGCCACATCGCGGTCGAGAGCCAGGTTGGGCGGGGCACGTCGTTTCGGGTGCTGCTGCCGCCCGCCCCGCTCGAGCGAACGGAAGACCCGGCCAACGAGCGCGCGGCACCCCCGCCACTGGCGGAGAGACCTGTGAAGAGCGCGCGCGTGCTGGTGATCGACGACGACCCTCTGGTGGCGCGGACGATCTCGAGAGCGCTCGGAGTTTCGCACCAGGTGATCACCGCGTCCTCGGGGGCGGAGGCGCTCGCCCGCCTCGAGCGGCGGGAGCACTTTGACGTGTTCCTGTGCGATCTGATGATGCCGCAGATGACCGGAATGGATCTGCACGCCCAGGTGAGCGCCATGGCCCCCCATCTCGCCGAGCGCTTCGTCTTCATCACCGGCGGGGCGTTCACCGACCGGGCCCGGGAGTTCCTCGCGCGTACCCGGAACCCCTGCGTCGAGAAGCCCTTCGACTTCACGCAGTTGCGAGCCACGATCGATCGCATGGCGGGCCAGACCGCGCCGGGGAGTGCCGCGGGGCCGGCAGCTCCCTAGCCGGAGGTGCGAGGCCGCGCCTTGTTCCGGTGGGCACGGCACGGGGTATCCTCGTTCCGTGGAGCGGCCTCTCCTCCTTTTCGCCCCGGGCGCCGGCGCGCCCTCGAGCTCCCCGTGGATGGCTGCCTGGGCCTCGCGCCTCGCCACCCTCGGAGATGTGGTGCGGTTCGACTACCCCTACGTGAAGGCGGGACGCCGCAGCCCCGACCGGCTGCCGGTTCTGCTCGATGCGCATCGGGCCGCGCTCTCCTCGGCGCGCCTCTCCCACGCCGGGCCGCTGGTCCTGGTCGGCAAGTCGATGGGCTCCAGGGTGGGCTGCCACCTCGCACTCGACGCGAAGGTCGACGCGCTCGTGTGCCTCGGCTACCCGCTCCGCGGGGCGCGCGGCGACCTGCGTGACGCCGTGCTCCTTGCGCTCCGCACGCCGGCCCTCTTCATCCAGGGAACCCGCGATCCTCTCTGCCCCATCGATGTCCTGGAGTCCGTCCGGGCCCGGATGGCGACTCCTTCGGTGCTCCATGTCGTGGAAGGTGGAAACCATTCGCTCCAGGTCGGAGCCCGGCCGCTTCGGGCGCGCGGCGAGACCCAGGAGGAAGTCGACGCGCGCACGCTCGAAGCGATCCGGAGCTTCCTCGCGGCGTCCTTCAGCGGTCGCCCGGGCGCGAATCCGGCGATCGAGCGCTGAACCCGTCCGGGAAGCGCGAGGCGCGCTCCCCCGCCTTAGAAATCCTCCATGGCCGACAAGCTCATCCTGACGGACGAAGAGTGGCGGAAGCGCCTCAGCCCCGAAGAGTTTGCCGTTCTCCGGCAAAGCGGCACGGAGCGACCGTTCACCGGTTGCTTCCTCGGGACGAAGGAGCCCGGGACGTACGTGTGCGCTGGCTGCGGCAACCCGCTGTTTCGCTCGGGGGAGAAGTTCGAGTCGGGGACGGGCTGGCCCTCGTTCTCCCGGCCCGTCTCGGCCGACGCGGTGTCGCAGTCAGACGACCGCTCGCATGGAATGGTGCGAAGCGAGGTGAGGTGCGCCCGGTGCGACGGTCACCTGGGTCACGTCTTTCCAGACGGGCCGCCACCGACGGGGCTGCGCTACTGCATGAACTCGGTGTCTCTCCGCCATGTCCCGGAAGGCGAGCCGACAAAGCTCGTGACTCGCTGAGCCCGCCCGCGCGGTGGCCCGCGCGGTGGATCGATGCGCCACCACAGGGCGATCCCGCACAATTTGCGGCCCCGATCCCGAAGAGCTAGCGATTCTTCCCGAAATCCCCAGTCGGCGCCCATCCGCGATTGGCCTGCCGCGTGCACCGGGGCAGCCCAGAGGTTCACGATGGCGATGACGATCGGCGAAGAGTGCACGAGCTGCGGCGCCTGCGAGATCGAGTGCCCTAGCATGGCCATCTTCGAAGGCGACGACCGCTACCAGGTCGACCCGGCGAAGTGCGACGAGTGCAGCGGCGGCGAGCCCGCCTGCATCTCCGTCTGCGTGAGCGATGGCATCGTCAAGGCGTAGGCTGCACCCTCCGCTGCGGCTCCTCCCCCGACGACTGGGACCCAGAGGTACGCCGCTCTCCGCCGAAGCGGGCAGGCTCTCCCCTGCCACCTGACCCTCATTCCACGCTCGCTCCTCGTCTCCTCGACCCTTGGATGATGCCCCCGGGCCGCGCGGAAAGAGCCCGCCGCCGCGAGGATTGGCCGCCCGGGCGCGCCCCTGGAGAGGGTCCAAACACGGGGTGCCGCACCGCGCCGACCCAGGGTCCCTGCGCACCCGCGGCAGCACTGGCCAAATCAGGGCATCTCTGGCGGCACTCGGTTCGCATGCCAGTCAGCCTATGAACCACTCGTGTGTGCAACGAACCGCGAAGATGCTACTCGCGGCCTCCGTCGCTCTATCGCCCTTGTCGGCGGCGTTCGGCGGCGAGGGGGGCGACCTCGACGCCGTGAAGCAGCGCGGGGTGATCCGCCACCTCGGAATCCCCTATGCGGGGTTCGTGACCGGCAGCGGCGATGGACTCGACGTCGAGCTCGTGCGCCTCTTCGCGGAGCGCATCGGCGTGCGCTACGAATTCGTCCAGACCGACTGGCCCACGGCGCTCCCGGATCTGACGGGCCGCCAGGTCTCCGCCAAGCAATCCGACCTGGCCCATGCGCCCGCGGCTCCGGTCCAGGGCGACCTGCTCGCGACCGGGCTCACCATCCTGCCCTGGCGGGAGCGGGTCGCCGACTTCTCCTCGCCGGTGTTCCCCACGCAGGTCTGGGTGGTGGCTCGCGCCGACTCCCCGGTCCAGCCCATCAAGCCGTCGGGCAGCGTTGACCGCGACATCGCCTCGGTGAAGGCCCTGCTCGCCCACCGGTCCGTGCTCGGCGTCTCGGCCACCTGCCTCGACCCCTCCCTCTACCAGCTCGAGTCGACCCAGGCGCAGCTGGTGCTGAAGAAGGTCCGACTCGACGAGGTGGCGCCGGTGCTCATCAACGGGGAGGGCGAACTCGCCCTTCTCGACGTGGCCGACGCCATGATCGCCCTGCAGAAGTGGCCGGGCCGGCTCAAGGTGATTGGCCCCATCAGCGCGCGCCAGCAGATGGGCGTGGCCTTCCGCAAGGACGCGCCGCACCTTCGAGAGGCGTTCGACGCCTTCCTGGCGGATGTGCGGAAGGACGGCACCTACGGGCGGCTGGTGAGGAAGTACTTTCCGGAGGCGCCCGTCTACTTCCCCGACTTCTTCGTCGCCGCCCGCTAAGGAGGGCGGCACCGGCCCATGGCCCACTTCACGCCAGCGCCGTCGCCGGACGGCAGCGGCAGGCTGGCGCGGCGCACCGGCGCCATCGTGGCGGCCGGAGTGGCGCTCGTCGCCATGGTGGGCTACCTGCTCGTCCTCAACTACCGCTCCTCCCGGACGGTGCGCGAGAATCTCCTGCGACAGCACGCCCAACAGGCGCAGTTGCACGCGGTGGCGCTCGGCCACCTCTTCTCGGGAGCCGACAAGGACATCCGCAACGTCGCAGACTCCCGCGAGGTGGCCGCCTTCTTCGAGAACCGGGACCTCGGGATGAGCATGCAGTACGGCCTGGCTCTGAGCCTCGTGCCCATCCAGAAGCGGATCGCGACGCTCGTCGAGCCGCCTGGCAGCGACGAAGAGCGCCCGTTCCAGCAGATCGCGTTCCTTGACGCGGACGGGACGGTTCTCGCCGACTCCGCCCCGCCAGGCGCGCCGCCATGGGTCGAGCCGTTCGATCCGACGCAGGTGGGGGACGGCGTCCGCCTCTCGCCCGACGGGCGCCGGCTGACCCTGTACCGGGCGTACTGGTTCAAGGGGCGGTATGCCGGGCACCTCGTCGCCTGGCTCCGTCCCGAGAGCGTGCTGCGCACCCTGTCGGGCCCTTCGGGAACCGACCGCTTCACGTTCTACGTCCTCGACGCCGACGGGCGCCCTTACCGTCCGGAGGGACACGACGCACTGCTCCCGCCACTGCCCCGCAGGATCCAGAGCATCCCGGCGGATGGACGCATGGTCGAGATGGCGGGGGAGCGGGAAGACGAGGAATTCGTTGCCACGCGGGTCCCCGTCCTCGGGCAGCCCTTCTCTCTCCTCAACGTGGAGCGGGCGCTGGACCTCGTCGGCGACCTGTCCCCGACGGCCTCCGCCGTCAACCTGACGGTGGCGGTCGCCGCGGTGCTCGGCGTCGTTCTGCTGGCGGTCTTCCTCAACACCAAATCGCTGGTATTGCAGGCCCGGCTCGACGAGTCGCTGCTGCGCGAGCAGCAGGTGGGGGAAAAGCACAACGCCCTGCAGCGGGAGGTGGCCGAGCGGCAGCGTCTCCAGGCGGCGCACGCGCTGCTCGCCGTTGCGGTGGACCAGGCAGCGGAGGCCATCGCGGTGACCGATCCCGCCGGCCTCATCGAATACGTGAATCCCGCCCTTGAGCGGGTCACGGGATTCCCGGCAGCGGATCTCCGGGGGCGCCCGATCATGGAGCTCTACGGCGGCCAGGGCCCGGACAGCGTGACGAAGGAAGTCATGGAGGCACTGTCCCACTCCCCCATCTGGAAAGGGG
>Ga0209048_10003855_pt1 | contig 14480 bp, 16 predicted proteins | sample FrelakmetCRP12CR_FD_187146 | JGI IMG/M metagenome (GOLD analysis project Ga0209048, IMG submission 187146) | Freshwater lake sediment microbial communities from the University of Notre Dame, USA, for methane emissions studies - CRP12 CR (SPAdes)... | ecosystem: Environmental > Aquatic >... | reverse complement strand
CAGGTCGTCGATCGTCGACGTCCAGATCGCGAGCCACCGCTCGTAGTGAGCCTCCGTGAACGGCACCAAGGCATGCGCGGGTGCATGGGCCCCGAGCGTGTTGCGTTCGGTGGCGGGCTCGCCGAACAATTGCCAGCACCAGAAGTCGGTGACGCGCGGGATGTGGTCAGCCCAGTCGATGTGCACCGCGTGGAACACGGGCGCGAGCAGGTCGTCCATAGCGGCCTCGCGGTAGAAGGCCCGTACGAGCGCGAGGACGTCGTCGCGTGTGGTGATGTCGCCCGGGGTGCCCGGCGCGTCGGGGGCGCGGAAGAGGTCGCGTCCGCTCGTCACGCGGTTTCCGGCGCGCCGGCGAGCTCGGCTTCCAGCCTGAGCACCGCCGGGAACAACACGTTGCTCTCCTTGTGGACGTGGAGGCGCAGGTCGTGGTCGAGGGCGAGCAGCCCGTCGTAGAGCGCGCGGTAGCTCGCGCACGCGTCGTCGGGGACGGCATAGCCCTTGGTGACCGCGGACAACCTTGCGAGCTGCGCGCCCGCCTCCTCGTGTTCGACCAGCATCGCCCCGATCGGGTTGACAATGCTTCCGCAGCGGAGCGCGGGCAGGGACTCGTGGGCGGCCTCCGCGGCGTCGAGATCGCGGATCATGGGGAAGAGGACCGCATCCTCCTTCGCGAGGTGGGGTACGAGGTGGTCGTGCAGGTCGTCGAACACGTCCACCACGTCGTCGAGCTCCGGGTGGCGATCGGCGTGCACGCCGTAGACCTTCACGAGGAGCGCGCGCAGTCGCGGGAGTTCGTCGGCGAGGTACTCGTGGTGCACCCGCTGTACGTGATCGGCCAGCGCACCGGGCCGGAGCGCAGCCCACTCCGCGATCACCGGTTCGTCGCGCAGCGCGGCGAGCGCGTCCTCGACGACCGAAGGGTCGACACCGCCGACCGCGCATGCGTCGGCCAGCGTCCGGAATCCGCCGCAGCAGTAGTCGAGCCCGTAGGCGTCGAGCACTGCGGCCGCGGCGGGGCAGCGGGTCACGAGGTCTCCGAGCGAGGTGCCACGGTTCATGCGGCGAGCGCTCCTGTGGCGGTCACGATCAGGGTGGGGGCGGTGAGGAAGCCGAGCGCAGAGGTACTGGTCATGCGGCGAGCGCTCCTGCGGCGGTCACGATCACGACGAGGAGCCCGAGCGCGGTCTGGCGGACGCCGAGCAGCGCGGCGCGGGGCGCGGGGTAGCGGTTGCTCACGTGTTGCAACAACACGACGGCGACGACCGCGATCGCGCCGGCGAGCACGAGCGAGTCGACGGCAACCGCGGCGGCCGCGACGGCAACGGCCGCGACATCGCCGACACGACCGGCGACGGGAGACACGGAACGGCCGTGCAACGTCATCACCTGGGCCCGCACGGACGGGATGGCAGTGAGCACGCGCGCCGCGAGCACCATCCAGAGTGCGGCGGCCAGCGCGCTCGACTCGCCGCCCGCGAGGGCGATCATCGCCGCCAACGCACCGATCCCCGCGGCGCCCGCGAGCTCGGGGGTGAGACGACGGCTGCGCGAGCGCATGTCGAACCACAACTCGGTCGCGACGAGCGGCGCGGCGACGAGGGCCGGCCACCAGAACGCGCCGTCGGTGGAGAGCACCGCGCCGACCACGAGCGCGATCAGCACCACCGACTCGACCGCGACGACGCGCCGTGCGAGACGAGTGCGGTCGAGGTCTCGGTGACGGTGTGCGTCGACGAGCACCAACTTCAACGGGGTGCGGAGCACGAACGCGACGACGGCGGCGAGCGCCAGCAGCGTGCCCGTGAGCCCGGGTGCCACCAACAGGCCGAGGAGCGCGGGTTCGATCGTGAGTCCCCACCCGCCGTGTTCGGTCGGCACCGCGACCGCGCGCAGCAACGAACGCGACGACTGGGTCGGTCGGGTGTCTCCGTGGGCCGCCCCGTGATCGAAGGCCGCCGTGCTCATCGGGGTTCGGCGACGGGATCGAGGCACTGGATGGCCCGGACGGGGCACAATGAGGCCGCCCGCCGTGCCCGCGCCGCGAAATCGGCCGGCACCTCGAGCACGTGCACGTCGACCTTGCCGTCGGGACCGAGCGGGTAGATCTCCTTCGCGAACCGGTGGCACTCGGCCCAGCCCTCGCAGATGCCGGGGCTCACCCGGATCAGCACCGGTCGCGCGTCGCCCTCGGGTTCGCCGTCGATCTCGGCCTTGCTCACGGGAGGTCCCCGATGCGACCGAGGTACTGGATCGCGCCCTCGGGGCACGCGATCGCGCCGAGCTGAGCGAGGGCGGCCAACTCCGCCGGCACCTCGAGCACGTGGTGGTCGACCTTGCCGTCGGCGTCGAGGTGGTACACCTCGCCCGCGAAGTGGTGGCACGCGCCCCAACCGACGCACAACCCGGGACTCACGCGTACGAGTGCCGGGCGCGGGTCGTCGACGACCGTGTCGTCGGCGAACACGGGGATGAACCTGGTCATGGCGTGTGCTCTTCGCGGGGTGCCGACGCGAGCGTCGACAGGGGTGTGCGGCCGAGTTCGGCGACCAATTGGGCGCGGGCCCGTGACCACGGCACGTGGAGCGCGCACTGTCCGCCGCCGGCACACGGACGGTCCTCCAACACACAGCGTCCGCTCTCGCTCGGGCCCTCGACCGCTTCGATGACCTGGAGCACGGTCACATCGGTGAGGGGCACGATCGTGCGGTACCCCCCGGTGGGCCCGGGCTCCGAGTCCACCCACCCGTGGCCCGCGAGCGGCGCGACGACCTGGGTCAGGTAGCCGGGGCTGGTGCCCACGGCATCGGCGAGCTCGGCGGACTTCGCCCGGGTGCCACGCGCCGACAGCTCGAGCAGGACGCGGGTCGCGAGGTCGGCCTTCCGGGTGACTTCGAGTCTCACAGTGTGAGACTGCAGGATTCCGGGACCTGCCGACAGGGAACGACGTCCCGGGGTGTCAGGATTCGGACGAACCGGGCGGGAACTCGCGCAGGTAGCGCTCGAGCTCCGCCGCGAGGTCGTCGGCCGACGGGAGTTCTTGCTCGGTCTCCCGGTCGTAGGCCGCTTCGAGCCGCGGCAGCATCGCCATGCCTTCGTGACTGTCGCTGAGCGCCTCGTCGACCATCGCCTCCCACTCGGCGATCGCCGGCGCGAGCAACTGGTGGTCGGTGGGCACACCTGTGACGTGCTCGAGGTTCCGCAGCAGCGCCGCCGCGGCCTTCCAGTTGGTGGTGCCGGCCGCGTAGAAGGGCACGCCGACCTGCATCGAGATCGCGGGGTAGGAGCGCGTGTCCAACTCGGTCTGGAGCACCCCGACGATTCCGGTGATGCCCTCGTAGCGCGGGCGGCGCAGCCCGAGGTTGGTGGCCAGCACCGGGCTCGCCGACGACGACTGCACCATCGGCATGCGCGTGTGCGGCGTCTGCGCGGGCGTGGCGCCGAGCGTCACCACCAGGCGGGCCTCGGTGCCGAGCGCCGCGCTCACGATCACGGAGGCGAACTCGCGCCACGCGTAGTGCGGCTCGACACCCGCGAGCAACACGAGCTCGTGCCCATCGGGTGACCCCTCGGTTGCGTAGAAGACGTTCTCCTGCCACTCGATCGCGCGGGTGATGCCGTCTCGCAAGACGACGCGTGGGCGCGACTGCTGCAGGTCGACGAAGCGATCGTCGGCGATGCGCGCGAGACGCGTGGCGCCGGTGGCGCCGATCAGGTGCTCGATCGCGCCGGTGGCCGCGGACCCGGCGTCGAACCAACCGGAGAACGCCACGACCAACGTCGCGGTGCGCGCGGTCCACGGCCGCTCCCAGATCAGCTCCCCGGATGAGGTCACGGTCCGACGTTAGGTGACGAGTGGTCAGGACGTGAGGGGTCAGGACGCGAAGGGCAGGCGGGTCCGACGGTGCGTGACCGGGTCCTCCTCCGGCAACTCCCCGGTGAGCAGCAGGTGTTCGGCGTCCGCAACCGGGATCGCCGGCGACCAGAGGAAACCCTGCCCCTGATGACACCCCGCGTCCATGACCTTGGCGAGTTGGTCGGTCGTCTCGATGCCCTCGGCGATGATGCCGGCGCCGAGTCCGTTCGCGAGGTCGACGAACGCGCGGATGAAGGCGCGGCCGAGGTCGGTGTCGCACGCGGCGACGAAGCCCTTGTCGATCTTCACGATGTCGAAGCGCAGCGCGTGGAGCCGCATGAAGGTCGAGTACTCGGTGCCGAAGTCGTCGAGCGCCAGCTCCACCCCCATCTCGTGGAGGGCGTCGATCGCGCGCTTCGCGGACGCGACGTCCTCGATGAAGCGGGTCTCGGTGACCTCGATGGTGAGCCCGCTCGGCATCACCCGGGTCCCCGCGACCGAACGGCGCACCCGGTCGACGAGCGTCCGGTCGTCGAGCTCCATCCCCGACACGTTGACGTGGACGCGGAAGCCGTCGCCGACGAGCACGTCGTCCTGCCAGGCCGCGAGGCGCGCGGCGGCCTCGTGCAGCACCCAGTCGTCGACCTCCTGGATCAAGCCGCACTCCTCGGCCAGCGGGATGACCCGGTAGGGCCCGAGCAGGCCCTTGGTCGGGTGCCGCCAGCGCAGCAGGGCCTCGAACCCCGTCAGGTACCGATTGGTGAGGTCCAGGATCGGCTGGTAGTGCAGCTCCAATTCGCCGTTGGTGATCGCCCGCACGAGGTCGTTGCCCGACTCCGGCCGCTCGTGCTCCCCGTACGTCGACTCCATGTGTGCATCCTGATCATCCCGTGGCCGGCACCACAGGGTCGCCGGACCCATTCGCGTGACTCAGATGCGCCATTTCGCGCTCGCGGAGCCGCCAGACGGAACGACCGGCCGATGTCGCTCCTGTACCGTGGTCAGTCGAGGCCGGGCTCCGTTCCCCGGGTCGCGGTGGTCAGAGGGAGAGCGAGGTGACCCAGGTGCTGGACGACACGGCGAAAGCGCGCGTGCTCGTCGTCGAGGACCACGACCTCGTGGCCGAGAGCCTCCGTCGGGCCTTGAGCGAGGAGCACGACCTCGAAGTCGTCGGCGTGGTCGACACCGTGCGGGCCTCCGTGCGTGCCGCTGTGGAACTCCGGCCCGACGTCGTCGTCATGGACTACCGCCTGCCCGACGGCACCGGATCCGAGGCGACCGCCCTCATCAAGGCCGAGCTCCCGCACACCGAGGTGGTCATGCTCACGGGTCAGGCGACCGGGGCCACCCTGGCCGAGGCGCTGGAAGCAGGCTGTTCGGGGTTCGTGACCAAGGACGGCTCCTTCGTCGACCTCGTGCGCACCCTGCGGGCGGTGGTCGCCGGCGAGGTCCGGGTGCCCCAGCACCTCGTGTCGGAGCTGGCCACGCAGCTGCGACCCCGCAGCCCGAAGCTGGGGAGCGATCTGTCGGCCCGTGAGCTCGAGGTGCTGCGGATGCTGACCGACGGCAAGTCGACCGCGGAGATGGTCGAGGCGCTGCACCTGTCGATCCACACGGTGCGCAACCACATCCGCAACATCCTGGCGAAGCTGCAGGCGCGCTCCCGCCTCGAGGCGGTGGCCGTCGCCACGCGCCTCGGTCTCGTCCCCCACCCCTGATTCGGGCCCCTGATTCGGGCCCCTGATTCAGGGGCCGGCGAGTTCGACGACCGCGAGGACGGTGTTCCAGTTCCGGTCGGTCGCCGTCCGCCCGGTGCGCCGCTCGAGCGCGGCCGGGGTGAGCTTCGTCCGGCCGTAACCGTTCGGGCACCAGAGGTGGAGTTCGCGCCCGACGACGATCAGCTCGTCGGGGGCGTGCCACTCGGGATCCACGCCGGCGAACGCGTCGGCGGGTGGCGGCGCGTCGAGGAACGTCACGTGCAGCGACTTCGGGTCGCCGCCCGCCGCGACCCGATCGGCGAACGGTGACTGCCTGATCACCTGCGCCCACTGTTCCGGCGTGCGGACGACGACGGGGCACTCGATGCCGTGCGCGTCCCGCAAGGTCGCGGCGACCTTTGCCGCGACCGCGCGTTCGCTGCGTTCCTTCGCTTCGAGCACGACGTTGCCGCTCTGCAGGTGCGTGCGCACCGCGGTGCACCCGCGCGCCTCCAACGAGGCCCGCAGCGCGGGCATCGCGACCTTGTTGTGGTTGCCGAGGTTGACGCCCCGCAGCAGAGCGATCCAGGTGCCGATGCGGCGATGCTACGTATCTGCGAGACTCCCGGCTCGCAGTTGGACGTGGATCCGGATCAGGGGGAACAGATGGTCGTCGACGGGAAGACGGTGGTGGTCACGGGTGTGGGCCCGGGTCTCGGCGGGGAAGTGGCGCGTGTCGTGTTGCGTGACGGCGGCAACGTCGTGCTCGCCGCGCGCACCGCGGCGAAGCTCGAACAGTTCGCGGCGGAGCTCGACCCGTCGGGGCAGCGCGTCGCCTGGCGGGCCACCGACATCAACTCGGCCGACGACTGCCGTGCCCTGATGGACCTCGCGACCCAGCGCTTCGGCGGCGTCGACGGCATCGTGCAGGTGGCCGCGTACGACACCGCGATGGGCGGTCTCGACGAGACCACCGACGAGACCTGGCGCGACGTCCTCGCCACCAACGTCACCGGCACGATGCACGTGGTGTCGGCCGCCGCCGCGGCGATGGAGGGGCGCGGCGGTTCCGTGGTGTTCATCGGGTCGCAGAGCTCGGTGCTGCCTGCGGTGATGTTCCAGCTCGCGTACGCGTCCTCGAAGGGCGCGCTCACCGCGGCGATGTTCCACCTCGCCAAGGAACTCGGCCCGAAGAAGATCCGCGTGAACCAGGTGGTGCCCACGTGGATGTGGGGCCCGCCGGTCGAGGGCTACGTGCAGCACGCCAGCCAGACGCGTGGCATCTCCGAGGCGGAGGTCATCGGCGAGATCACCGCGGGCATGCCCCTCGGTGAGATCCCGGCCGACGACGACGTCGCCGAGGCGGCCGTGTGGCTCTGCTCCGACCGCGCTCGCATGATCACCGGCCAAACCCTGTACGTGAACGCCGGCGAGTTCATGACCTGACCGGTTGGGGCCCCTTCCGACCACGCAAATATCCTCCCGCCATGGGTCTACGAGGCGACGCCTGCATCGTCGGGTACTCGGAGTGGAAAGCGGAGCGGCACTCCACGGTCGAGCCGCGGATGCCGCTCCACGCCTGGGCCGACGCCGTCGCCGCCGCGCTGGCGGATGCCGGGATCGGCGCGCACGAGGTGGACGGCATCTGCTGCGCCGCCGACATCACCGAGTCGATCCAGTTCCAGCCGGCCACGATCGCGGAGTACTGCGGGTTCGCAGTGAACTTCGCCGAGCGCGTCGACCTCGGTGGCGCATCGGCGGTCGGCATGGTGTGGCGGGCGGCCGCGGCGATCGAGCTCGGGCTGTGCGAAGTGGTGGTGTGTGCGACCGTGAATCAACCCGCCCCGCACCCGCCGACGCCCCCGAGGTTCGACGACCGCTGGGTGTACGGCGCGTCGAGCAGCGCGTGGGGCTCACCGCAGGCGGAGTTCGAGTTGCCGTACGGCAACATCGCGCAGAACTGCAGCTACGCGACCTACGCGCAGCGCTACCACGATCTCTACGGCTGGAACGAGCGGGCGCGCGCCAAGATCGCCTCCGACCAACGCGTGAGCGCATGCGCCAATCCCGACGCGGTGTTCTTCGGTCAGCCGATCACCCCCGACGACGTGCTCGCGTCCCGCGTGATCTCCACGCCGCTGCACCTGCTCGAGATCGTGATGCCGGTGCACGGCGGCACCGCGATCGTGGTCACCAGCGCCGAGCGCGCGAAGCGCACGCCCCGCCGTCCGGTGCACGTGGTGGGGTGCGGCGAGCGACTCACGCACAAGACGGCCACCTACTCGCCTGAGATGCCGCACACTCCGGTGGGCGCAGCGGCATCGGCAGCGTTCGGCATGGCCGGCGTGAAGCCGGCCGACGTCGACATGGTGCAGATCTACGACTGTTACACGATCACCGTGTTGCTGAGCATCGAGGACTCCGGGTTCTGCGGGCCGGGCGAAGGCATGGCCTTCGTCGATGCCCACGACCTCTCGTACCGCGGCGACTTCCCGTGCAACACGCACGGCGGGCAGCTGGGGTACGGGCAGGCCGGCATGGCCGGCGGCATGTCGCAGGTGATCGAGGGCGCGCGTCAGGTCATGGGGCGCGCGGGCGACCGCCAACTGCGCCACCACGACCTCGCGTACGTCACCGGCACCGGCGGCACGATGAGCGAGCAGTCGGCGCTCGTGCTGCGAGGAGGTTGATCAGGTGAGCGAACGTCCGGTCCTGCCGAAGCCGCGCCCGCAGCCCACGCCGATCACGCAGCCGTTCTGGGACGCGCTGCGTGAGGAGCGGGTCGAACTGCAGCGCTGCACCGCGTGCGACACCTGGGTGTACTACCCGCGCGCCCGGTGTCCACGGTGTCTCTCGGGTGATCTCACGTGGACCGAGGTGTCGGGGCGCGGCCACCTCTTTTCGTACACGATCACGCACCAGCCGACCACCTACCAGTTCGCCGACGAGATGCCGCAGGTCATCGCCATCGTCGAACTCGACGAAGGCGTGCGGCTCACCACCACCCTGGTCGGGGTGGAGCACGGCGACCTGCGCGTCGGCCTGAAGCTCGTCCCCGCGTTCGACCACGGCGTCGACGGCCTCACCCTCCTCCGCTACCGCCCCGCCTGACCCTCCGTTTTCGCGCTGCTCGCGCGTCACTATGACGCGCGAACAGCGCAAGAACGAGTGGGTCAGAGGATGGCGATGGGGTTGACGGGGGATCCGGTGCCGCCGGTGATCACGAGCGGCGCGACCACGAACTGCACGGCCCACCGTCCGGCCGCCGCGCAGGCAACACCGAGCGCCTCGAAGTCGGCGTTGTCGAGGATGGGCATGCCCATGTAGGGCAGCACCATCTGGTGCACGTGCATCGGCACCGGGAGCGGCTTGGGGTTGTCGAGGCCCTGGTCCTCAGCCGGCGCGTCCTGCATGTCCCACACCAGGATCGAGGCCTGGGTCTCGTGGAGGAACTCGACGCACGACGCGTGCACGCCCGCCGGCGATCCGAACCCCGGCTGCGCACCGGTCGCGGCGAAGTACGCGCCGTACCCACTGCGGATCAGCACCGCGTCGCCCGGCTGCGGCTCCACGCCCTGCGCGGCGGCGATGTCGGCCAGCTCCCAGCCGTGCACCGGGCGTCCCGGCTCCACGTAGTCGGTGCCGCGGAAGCGCGGTACGTCGTAGAGCACACCGCGCGTCACGATGCCGTCGCTCCAGAAGTCGACCGTGCCGGTGTGTCCCGCGGGCATGTGATACCCGTCGAGCGCCTTGCCGTTCCACGTGTCGTCACCCTCGAGGGTCGACAAGTGGCACAGCGCGTCGATGTGCGTCTCGGTGAAGCCGTGGATGTAGAGCGACAGGTGGTCGATCATCCCGCCCGACGTCTTCGTGTTCACCATGTGCCGCACCGGGTAGGGGTTGGCCGGCCCCGGCGCGGTGTTCAGCGGACGCCCACAACCCACGGCGGTGCCGTCGACCACGCACGCGGCGGCGGCGCGCCGCACCTCCCGGGTCACGAAGTTGAGGGTGCCGAGCTCGTCGTCGGCGCCCCAGCGTCCCCAGTTCGAGAAACGCTGCGGATACTGCGCGTACTCCTCCGCGGTCGGCGGCGTGCGTTCGGCCAGTCCCATCGTGTCTCCCCCGTGGTGTTCCGGTGGTCTCGTGGTCGGGCGGACGCTACCGTCGCCGCTCGTGAGCGTCGAGTACGACCCCTTCTCTCCCGAAGTCATGCGCGATCCGTATCCGATCTACCGGGAGCTGCGCGCCGCGCACCGTGTGTACGCGCTCCCCGAATACGACGCGTGGGCGCTGACCCGGTTCGACGACGTGTGGCAGGTGCTCGCCGACCGCCACACGTTCTCCATCGTGGAGGGCCCGGTGTTCCGGCGTGAGCACCTGCTGCACCACAACGACGGTCGCGTGCCGCCGTCACCGCCGGCGCGGCCGGTTCCGAGCTTCTCGATGCTCGACGCGCCGGTGCACACGCAGCTGCGCAAGGCGATGCTCGGGCCGTTCCGCCCCGGGTTCGTCAGTGGGCTCGAGCCGATGGTGCTCGCCCTCGCCCGCGCCCGCCTCGACGAACTCGGCGACCGGCCGCGCTTCGACGTGCGCCACGACTACGCGTCGTGGGTGGCCGCGAGCGTGGCCGCGCACCAGCTCGGCTTTCCCGCGGCCGACGCCACCCGCCTCGTGACGCTCGTGAACCGGACGGTGCAGCGCGCACCCGGCCAGCCGGGCGCGACGGCAGACGGCCTGGAAGCCCGCGGCCAACTGCGCGACCACCTGATCGAGGTCGTGGCCGAGCGGCGCGCCCACCTGCACGCCGAGCCGGTCGACGCGCTCGACGGTCTGCTCGCCGTTCTGGTCGACGACGGCGAGGGCGGGACACGCCCACTCGACGATGCGGAGATCGCGGACCAGGTCTCGACGCTGTTCGTGGGTGGTTCCGAGACCCTGCCCAAGGTGCTCGCCGACGCGGTGTACGAGCTGTGGCGCGACCCTGCGCAACGCGACGAGTTCACCGGCGACCTCACTCGCGCGCCCCGCGTGTTCGAGGAGGCGCTGCGCCACGGTCTGCCGCTGCAGTTCGTCGGCCGCACGCTCGTGATCGATGCCGAGGTCGCAGGAGTGCCGATGCGAGCGGGCCAACGCATCGTGGCTCTGCTGATCTGCGCGAACCGCGACGAGCGCGAGTTCGACGACCCGGACGGATTCGCGGCGTCGCGGCTCATCGAGCGCAACCTCGGCTTCGGCCACGGGGTCCATGTGTGCATCGGCGCGCACGTCGCCCGGCTCGAGGGCACCGTGATGCTGCAGGAGCTGCTCGCCCGCCACCCCCGCTACGAGGTCGACGACCGCGACCTGCGCCGCGAGGGCTCGGAGTTCCACGTGAGCTGGGCGGAGATGCCGATCGTCGTGGCCTGATGCACGGGCCTGATGCACGGGCCTGACGTACGGTGGCGAGCAAGGGGGAACACATGACGCAGCTCATCATCGACGCCGACGCCCATCTCACCGAGCCCGCCGATGTCTGGACGGCTCGGGTGCCGGCGAAGCACCTGGAGCACGTCCCGCAGGTCGTGCGCGGTGACGACGGCCGGGACACCTGGGTGATCGACGGGACTCCCGTGTCCAAGGTGGGCGGGACCGCCGCCGCAGGTTGGCCCGAGCCCTTCCCGTCGTCCCCGGCGACCTACGAGGAGTGCCATCCGGCGGCGTACGACGCCGACGCGCGCCTGGCCTACCTGGACGAGGCAGGCATCTGGGCGCAGGTGCTCTACCCGAACGTCGCAGGGTTCGGCAGCCAGCGCTTCCTCTCGATCCCCGACGACGACCTCAAGCTCGTGTGCGTGAGCGCGTACAACGACTTCCTGCGCGACTGGGCGGCGGCCGACCAACGTCGCCTGATCACCATCATGAGCACGCCCTTCTGGGACGTCGACGCCGCGGTCGCGGAGGTCGAACGCTGCGCGGCTACCGGCCACCGCGGGGTCCTGTTCACCGGCGAGCCGGCGCGGTTCGGTCTGCCCCACCTCGGGGACGCGCACTGGGATCGTTTCTGGGCGGCCGCGCAGGACCACGGGATGCCCATCCACCTGCACCTCGGCAGCGGCGACATGACCACTTCGTTCACGCCCGAACGCATCGCCGCGCACGGCACCGCGGCGACCTACGCGTTCACGTCGACGGAGTTGTTCCTCAAGAACGCGATGCAGGTGTCGGACCTGCTCCTGAGCGGTGTGCTCGCGCGCTTCCCGTCGTTGCAGTTCGTGTCGGTCGAGAGCGGGATCGGCTGGATCCCCTTCGTGCTCGAGGCGATCGACCACAGCTACCTCGAGGGCCGGCCGGGCCGCACGAGCGAGTGGGACCTCATGCCGTCGGAGTACTTCGCCCGGCAGGTCTACGCGTGTTACTGGTTCGAGACGGTGGCGCCGCGGAAGCTGCTCGACGAGATCCCCGTCGACAACGTCCTCTTCGAGACCGACTTCCCCCACCCGACCTGCCTCTACGGCAACATCCAGGAGAAGATCGAGGCCGGTCTCGGCGATGCGCCGCCGGAGGTCCGGCGGAAGTTCCTCTGGGAGAACGCCGCGCGTCTCTACGGCGTCGAGGAACCGCCCGGGACATGACCTGACGGCCCGCCTGGCCGTCGTGGTCCAAGAGTGCGCGTCTCGGGACGTTCGCCCCTCACGCGACCGCGGGTTGGGCGCGAAAATCGCGCGCGGCGCGAGCGTCGCAGACACCTGAGTGGAAGCGGGGTGGGCGCGTTGGACGATCTCGTGCAGCCGAGTGGACCGCCTTCCTCTGGACCACCTCCCTCTGGACCGCCTCCGAGCGGTCCTCCCTCTGGACCACCTCCGTCGGGGCCACCGTCGGGGCCACCGTCCGGGCCGTCCGGGCCACCTCCCTCGACCCCACCGAGCGGGCAGGCCCCGACCACGCCTCCCCCTGCGCCGCGCGCGGGCTTTCGCCCGACCCGGACCCAGTGGCTCGCGCTCGCCGGTGTCGTCGTGCTGCTGCTCGGGATCGGTGGGGGGCTGCTGCTCGCCGGCGGAGGCGGCGACGAGAAGCGCGAGGTGTTCCTCGAGCCGGTCAACTCCGCGACCAACGCCTTCACCGAACCCGCGGGGACCGACGTCAGCGCGATGCCCGCCACCACGACGACCACGCCGCCGACCACCAGCGCGCAGGCCGGGATCCCGGTCGTGAGTGGCGCCACCGCGGGGTTGTACGGCGGCTCCCTGAACCAGGCGAGCTGCGATCCCGAGAAGCTGGTGACCTTCCTCGAGCAGAACCCCGACAAGGCCGCGGCGTGGGCGGGAGTCGTCGGCATCCGGCCGAGCGAGATCCGCAGCTACGTGGCCACACTCACGCCGGTGGTCCTGCGGAGTGACACGCGCGTCACCAACCACGGCTGGCAGAACGGGCGGGCCGTTCCCATCCCGGCAGTGCTGCAGTCGGGCACCGCGGTCCTCGTCGACCGGTACGGTCAGCCCGTCGCGAAGTGCTACTGCGGGAACCCGCTGAGCGCACCGGCACCGGTGTCGAACCCGACCTACACGGGCAAGCGGTGGCCGCAGTTCTCACCGACGACGATCACGGTGATCAACCAGAGCACCACCGTGGTCAACGTGTTCGTGGTGGTCGACGTGCAGACGGGGCGGGAGTTCGGCCGGCCCGCAGGCACGACCGGCGCGTCCGACGGTCCGGCGCCCGCCGGCACCACGCCGTCGACGCCCACGACGACCACCGGGCCGAACCGGAGCACGACGACCACCCGACCCCCGGGCAAGCTGGTGGACGGCGCCTACACCATTGCCCTCGTGCCCGGTAGCTACGGGGGCTGCGGTGAGGTCACCGCCGGCGAGCAGGTGCAGATGACCGTGCAGGGTGACACCCTCGTCATCATCGGCGCCGACGGCGTGACCTACACGGGCAGCGTCGAGCGCACGGGCGGCACCTTCCGGTGGGAGGGCTCGGAGGGCGCGGTGTCCGCCGTCCTCGACGGCCGGATCGACAACACCGGCTACGTGACGGCCACGTTCACCGTCACGGGCTCCGGCCAGTCCTGCTCGATCCCGGTCACCGGGCAGCGGAATTGATCGGGAAGGCGACCAGCGGGATGGAGCGCGACGGGTTCACCCCCACCCACGAGGTTCCCGACGGTGGCACGGCCACCTGGACGGTCCCCGACCCCGCCGCCCCGCCCGACGGCCGCCTCGACGCGGGCCTCCCGGTGGAGGTGCTCGAGGAGACGACGGGCTGGGCGAGGGTCCGCTGCAGCAACGACTGGGAGACGTGGGTCGCGGCGGCGACGCTCGTACCGGTCGCCGCACCCGGCGGGCCCGACGACTTCCGCCCCACGCACCGGGTCGGCCCCGCGCCGCTCGACGCGCGCGACCGCCCGGATCTCGAGCACGTGGTGGCCGCGCAACTCGACCCGGGGCTGCCGGTCGTCGAGGTCGAGCGCTGGGGGGAGTGGATGCACATCCGCTGCTCGAACGACTGGGAGGCCTGGGTCGACGGTCGCCAACTCGTTCCCCACGACGCGCCCGACCTCGGTGGCGCTCCTGCGGCGACGCCGGCCGTCCCCTCCATGGCGCGCCGGTCGCCACTCGAGCTGTACGTCCCGATCGCGGGCGCGGCCCTCGTGGTGCTCGGGAGCTTCCTCCCCTGGTTCAGCGCCGCCGGCTTCTCGGCCTCGGCGTGGGACCTGCGGTTCGTCAGCCTGTTCACCCATGAGGCGAGCGACCTCGAGCTCGACACCGGGCCGGTGCTCATGCTCGTCGTGCTGACCGTCCTGCCCCTGCTCACCCGCCGCCCGCTGCCGCGCTGGTGCGTGGCGGCCCTCGGCGGGCTCGCCGTCCTCTGCGCGGTGCTCGCACTCGCACTCCCCGGTCCCATGCCGGATCCCGCCATCGGACTGTTCCTGACGCTCCTGGGTGGAG
>Ga0209048_10003854_pt1 | contig 14486 bp, 13 predicted proteins | sample FrelakmetCRP12CR_FD_187146 | JGI IMG/M metagenome (GOLD analysis project Ga0209048, IMG submission 187146) | Freshwater lake sediment microbial communities from the University of Notre Dame, USA, for methane emissions studies - CRP12 CR (SPAdes)... | ecosystem: Environmental > Aquatic >... | reverse complement strand
CTGGGGTGTATAACCCCGGCCCACATGGCTTCAGCGAGATACTGTACGCTTTCTCTTCCGCAGGCAATAATAATGGCAGCGCCTTCGCCGGTCTTGGTGCGAATACACCCTACTACAACATCATCCTTGGCTTCGCTATGCTCCTGGGCCGCTACTGGCTGGCGATTCCCGCGCTGGCGATAGCTGGCTCTTTGGTGCGTAAGAAGACTGTGCCCCTCAGTTCCGGCACACTCCCCACACATACGCCGCTATTCATTGCCTGGCTCATAGCGGTAGTCATTATTGTGGGCGCTCTCAGCTTCTTACCCGCTCTGTCTCTCGGACCTTTGGTGGAACATCTGATGAGGTAAAAACAAGTGACACAGGACTCGCAGCTATCAGGCAATGAACAGCTGACTGAGAGCACAAGGACTGTGTATCCCAGAAAGCAGCCACGCCTCGGAAGGCAGGTCTATACTCAGGCGGCTATCGACGCTTTGGCTAAACTTAACCCACGCTGGATGGTACGCAACCCCGTCATGTTCGTAGTGGAAGTGGGTAGCATACTGACTACTGCCTTATGGGTGCAGGCACTTCTGGGTCATGGGGAGGCCCGAGCCGGTTTCATTGGTGCCATAGCTCTGTGGCTGTGGCTGACTGTGCTCTTTGCTAACTTCTCCGAGGCGCTGGCCGAGAGCCGGGGTAAAGCTCAGGCGGCTGCCCTGCGCCGAGCCCGACAGGAGACTCAGGCCAAAAGGCTGCAGTATCCTAAGTATGGCGCCCAATATGACCTGGTTCCTTCCGGTAGCTTGCGACAGGATGACGTGTTCTTTGCCGAGGCTGGTGATATTATTGCGGCTGATGGCGAAGTCATTGAGGGCGTTGCCTCGGTAGATGAGAGCGCCATTACTGGCGAGAGCGCACCGGTGATCCGTGAATCGGGAGGAGACCGTAGCGCAGTCACCGGTGGGACGCGTGTACTATCGGATTGGTTGATAGTGCGAGTAACGGCCAGTCCCGGCGAAGGGTTTCTCGACCATATCATTAGCCTTGTAGAAGGGGCAAAGCGCCAGAAGACGCCTAACGAAATTGCTCTTAATACCTTGCTGGCGGCATTTACAATTGTTTTTCTCGTTGTCTGCATTACTCTGCTGCCTTATTCACTATACAGCGTCGCAGTGAATCATCAAGGCACGCCCATTACTATCACTGTACTGGTGGCGCTGCTGGTCTGTCTTATTCCAACCACTATCGGTGGGCTATTGCCAGCCATCGGCATCGCCGGAATGGACCGACTTATCCGACGCAACATCATTGCATTATCCGGCCGTGCCGTAGAAGCGGCTGGAGATGTAGATGTGCTACTGCTGGATAAAACAGGCACTATCACTCTGGGCAATCGCCAGGCAGTGGAGTTCATACCTGTGGGCACGGTGAACGAGCGTGAGCTGGCGGAAGCGGCACAGCTTGCTTCTCTTGCCGACGAGACGCCGGAGGGTCGCAGTATTGTCATATTAGCCAAGGAAAGGTATGGGCTGCGGGGCAGCGCTGGTGGCGACGAACCGCGTGACATACGTTTTATCCCGTTTTCGGCGCAGACGCGTATGAGCGGTGTAGACCTGGATGGACTGAGCATCCGTAAGGGCGCCTATGATGCCATCATGGCTTACATTCAACAGCAGGGCAAGCCAGTGCCGCCGGAACTGAAGGCCGTAGTTGAGGACATCGCTAAAGCAGGTGGCACGCCCCTGGCAGTGGTACGCAACGGTGAAGCACTGGGGGTAGTTCGTCTCAAAGATATTGTCAAAGGTGGAATCAAAGAGCGTTTTATAAAAATGAGGAAGATGGGTATCAAGACAGTGATGATTACGGGCGATAATCCGCTCACAGCAACTGCTATTGCGGCTGAAGCGGGAGTGGACGACTTTCTGGCGGAGGCCACTCCTGAAACCAAACTCAAGCTGATACGCGAATACCAGGCCGGCGGGCGGCTGGTAGCCATGACCGGCGATGGCACAAACGACGCTCCGGCGCTGGCGCAGGCCGATGTCGCCGTAGCCATGAACACCGGCACACAGCCAGCTCGCGAAGCCGCTAACATGATTGACCTCGAGAGCAATCCCACTAAATTGATTGAGATCGTGGAGATAGGCAAACAACTGCTGATGACGCGTGGTGCTCTGACCACGTTTTCCATCTCCAACGACGTGTCCAAATATTTTGTCATTATCCCGGCAGCATTTGCCAGCACTTACCCTGCCCTCCGAGCGCTGAATTTCATGCACTTGTCTACGCCGGAAAGCGCTGTCATGTCAGCCGTGATATTCAATGCACTGATTATCATCGCGCTCATACCGCTGGCCCTGCGCGGTGTGCCCTACCGTCCGGTTGGGGCGGCAAGACTGCTGCGTAACAACCTTTTAGTCTACGGGGTAGGAGGATTAATCGTGCCATTTATGGGCATCAAATTGATAGACATGATTCTGGTGGCTCTGAGGTTGGCATAGTTCATGACATAGGAGGTAGGCTCTGTGCTGCGACAGCTTAGAATCGGCATAATATTTCTGGTCCTGTTCACCGTGCTCACGGGCATAATTTATCCTTTGGTCGTGACTGGCATTGCTCAAACTGCGTTTTCTCATCAGGCTAATGGCAGTCTGATTGTGAAAGATGGCAACAGTACTGGCTCCGAGTTGATAGGTCAGCCCTTCAGCGACCCCAGATATTTCTGGGGCAGACTCTCGGCGACTGCGCCGTTCCCGTATAATGCTGCAGCCTCCTCTGGCTCGAACTATGGACCGCTTAACCCTGCACTCACAGAAGCGATTCAAGCACGCATAGATGCACTGAAAGCCGTAGACCCTGCGAACACTCAACCGATTCCTGTGGACCTGGTGACCTCCTCAGCAAGTGGCCTTGACCCGGACATCAGCGTCGCGGCTGCGCTCTATCAAGTCCCTCGTGTGGCGCGATACCGCGGGCTGACTGAGCAACAAGTCCATAGCCTCGTGGATCGCTTCACCGAAGGCCGCCAGTTCGGCATCTTAGGTGAGCCGCGAGTAAACGTCTTGAAGCTCAATCTGGCGCTGGATGAACTGAAATAGACTTGCCCTGTAACAGAGTATAAAATGTGGCTGTGACTTGGAGAGGCAAATCATATGGCCGAAAAGAGCTCTCGCCCTAATCCTGATGAAGTGCTGGCGCGAATCAAAGCCGAGGGGAAGCAGAAAAAGCGCGGCAGACTAAAAATCTTCCTCGGCTATGCTGCCGGTGTGGGCAAGACCTATACCATGTTGGAGGCCTCTCGCCAGCTCGGAAAGGAACTGGACTTTGTTGTTGCCTATGTAGAGACACATGGCCGGGCTGAAACAGAGGCTCTTCTGGAAGGTCTTGAGGTTATTCCCCGAAGACAGGTGGAGTACCGCGGTGTGTCGCTGACCGAGATGGACCTGGATGCAGTGCTGGCACGTCGGCCTCAGTTAGCACTGGTAGATGAACTTGCCCACACCAATGCCCCGGACTCGCGCCACCCCAAGCGCTATCAGGATGTGGAGGAACTGCTGGAAGCCGGAATTGATGTTTACACCACACTCAATGTCCAGCACATCGAGAGTCTGCAGAGTACAGTCTCTCAAATTACCGGCGTCTGGGTGCACGAAACAGTCCCCGACACTGTCATTGATAATGCGGCTGAGATCGAGCTGGTTGACCTGCCCCCTGAAGACCTGCTGAAGCGGCTTAAGGAAGGCAAAGTCTACGTCCCCCAGCAAATAGCGCGTGCGGCTGCCAATTTCTTCCGCGAGGGTAATCTCATTGCACTGCGCGAGCTGAGCATGCGCACTGCTGCACAGCGTGTGGATGAGCAGATGCGGGCTCATATGGAGACTCGTGCCATCCGCGGCCCTGTGACAACTGTCGAACGCATTCTGGTGTGCGTGAGGCCCGGCCCTCAGGGCAATCGTTTGGTGCACGCTGCTTACCGGCTAGCCTCTCGGTTGGGTGCCGAATGGTTTGCCGTCTACGTTGAGACATCTGACGGTACCCGGCTGTCGCCGGACCAGCAGGAGCGACTGATGAATATGTTGCGCCTGGCGGAACAGTTGGGGGGCAAGACTGCAACCATTCAGGGACGCTCTGTCGCTGCGGCCGTAACAGAATACGCAAGCAAGAACAACATCACTAAGATACTTGTCGGTAAACCCGCTGATAACCGTTGGCGAGACCTGCTGGGCAGGTCGGTTGTAGGTCAAATCATTCGCCAGAGTGAACCTGTTGATGTGCACCTCATCGGTGACAGTAGAGCAACGCCTTTGAAGCGAGAAAAAGCGGCGGCCAAGCGGCCGACACAGCGCTTGCGCCGATACCTGCTGGGCCTGGCATTGGTAGTCTTGTCTAACTTGCTGGGCATAGCGATACGTACAGACGTTACACCCACCAGCATAATAATGATTTATCTCCTGAGCGTCGTCATTTCGGCCCTTTACCTTGGACTCGGCCCATCTATTTTAGTGTCCGTTATCGGAGTGATTACATTCGATCTTTTTGTAATCCCGCCTTATCTCTCGTTAGATGTGGAACACGCAGAATATGCTTTCACGCTAATCGTATTACTCTTGATAGGTATTGTGGTCAGTTATCTGACGTCACGAGTCCGCCGACAATCCAGGGTGGCGCGTCAGCGCGAATCCGAAACTGCTACCCTGTATGCTCTAAGCCGTAACCTGGCAGCCACCATCGGGCTGCAGGCTACTATACGTGCCATCATTAGCAGTGTAAAGGAGACATTTGGACGCGATGTGGTAGTCTTTTTGCCCGACGCCCAAAATAAGGAAACACTTAAGCCACATGCTGAGAGCCCGAACCTCATCATTGACAAAAATGAAGTTGCCGCAGCAGTATGGTCTTTCCAGCACCAAAAGACGGTAGGACAGGGCACTGATACGCTCCCCAATGCCAAGGCGCGATATTTGCCGCTGAATACGGCCAGAGGAGCAGTGGGAGTAATGGCCCTATGGGTATCTGACACAACAAGTCAGTTGACAATGGAACAAACACGGCTTTTGGAAGCCTTTGCCGACCTCGCCGCAGTGGCGGTTGAGCGCACTCAACTGGCTGAGGAGGCGCGCAATGCGCAAATCTTGGAGGCCACGGAGAAACTGCAGACAGCCCTTCTCAATTCAATTTCGCATGACTTGCGCACACCATTGGTGTCCATCATCGGTGTGCTGAGCAGTCTTCGAGAAGAAGGAATGGGGCTGGATGATGCAGCCAGAACGAATCTCATCCAGGTCGCGACTGAGGAAGCGGAAAGGCTGAACCACTTGATAACCAATCTGCTTGATGTCTCCAGAATTGAAGCTGGTGCAATCAGGATATCCAGGCAACCATCTGATGTGCAGGACATAGTCGGTGTAGCTTTGGAACAGTCTGGTAGCCGCTCTGGCAACCGCCCGGTCAAAATAGACATACCCCCAGCGCTACCCTTCGTGTCTGTGGATTTTGGCCTTATCGTACAGGCGCTGGTTAACATCCTGTACAATGCGCTCAAGTATTCACCTCCCGATTCGCCCATTGATATTAGCGGGCGGCAGGTTGCCCAGCAGGTTGAGCTCGTAGTAGCAGACCGCGGGATCGGCATTCCGCCGGAGGACTTGCAGCGTGTTTTCGACAAGTTCTATCGTGTGCACCGCCCGGATAATGTGACTGGCACAGGATTGGGACTATCTATCAGCAAAGGAATTGTTGAGGCGCATGGCGGTCGCATTGCGGCCGAGAACCGTCCTGGTGGCGGCACAGTTGTCAGGTTAACGCTGCCGGTTGCTGAGTCTGGTCAGTAGGATGAAGGGTCAGGGATATGAGCGAGGATAAGCCGCGGGTGCTGGTAGTTGACGATGAGCAAGCTATTCTGAGATTCTTGCGCGTTGCCCTGGAATCTCAGGCGTACACGGTTTTTGAAGCTGCCTCGGGGCAGGAAGCGCTTTCGGATGCGATCGCCCGCAAGCCGGATATAATTGTCCTGGACCTGGGCTTGCCGGATATCGATGGCGTTGAAGTCACGCGGCTGCTCCGCCAGTGGACGCAAATCCCGATTATTATACTATCCGTCCGGGGCTCGGAGAGCGACAAGATTGCTGCACTCGATGCCGGGGCGGACGACTATCTGACCAAGCCCTTTGGCGTCGGAGAGCTGCTGGCCCGGCTGCGTGCTGCCTTACGTCGTGCATCTCAACCCAAAGGTGAGCCGGTCTTCACCAGCGGCGACCTCAAAGTCGACCTGGCACGAAGGCTGGTCACAGTAGCAGGCCGCGAAGTGCAATTAACACCTAACGAGTACGACCTGCTCCGTACACTCGTAGCTCACGCAGGGAGAGTATTGACCCATCGTCATTTGCTGCGTGAAGTGTGGGGAATAGTATACGAGCAGGAATTCCATATTCTGCATGTGAATATCAGCAACTTGCGCCGCAAAATCGAGCCCGATCCAGCGCGCCCGCAGTTCATAATCACTGAGCCAGGGGTAGGCTATCGCTTGAGGACCAGCGAAAGCTGAAAGTCGCCACACCTACCCTATTTTCTCGTATAAGTCCCCCAGCCATCCTGCAGTGGTAAGCCACCTCTCGTAGTAACCGGCATACTCCTGCCCGCTTTGAGCATCGGGTTCAACCACCCTGGATTTAGGCCTCATAGCTACCATAGCCCTCTTCAGGTCGGGATAGACACCGGCGCCGACCGCAGCGCACATGGCTGCCCCCCAGGCAGTGACCTGCGGCGACTCGAAACAGGTCACAGGCATAGCGAGTATATCGGATAGTATTTTCACAAGGCAGCGGCTCTGCGCAAGTCCTCCTCCGATGCTCACTTCTTTTACTTTTTGCCGCGATACCTCCTCCAGTTGAGCACAGTTGGCCTTAAAAGCGAAGGCCAGGTTCTCCAGCGCCGCCCTGACGAAATGTTTCCTCTCCACAGCAGTAATACTTGGCGTCACAGAGAAAACGAAGCCGCCCAGGCTCAGCTTGAGCAGGCTCATATCCATCACTGCAGGCCCGATGAAGGCTAGCATCCCTCCAGCGCCAGGCGGCACCTCCTGCGCCAGACTATCCATCAGGCCATATATATCCTCGCTCTTGTCTGATGCACTGAAGAGCAGGCCCTTAAGCCAACGATATGCGCCTCCACACTCCTGAGCATTGCTCTCCAGGATCCATCTGCGCGGCAGAGCATGGCAGCCCGACCAAAGCCTGCCTTTAGAGTCAATAATAGGTCGAGTCGTAACCATCTGAATTGCGCCGCTCCAGCCCACTACGATTCCGACCTCGCCTTTATCTTTGACTCCCATTCCCAGCAGGCCGCACTGAGTATCAGCTCCACCTGCAACCACCACCGTGCCGGTAGAAAGTCCCGTCTTTCTGACAGCTTCAGATGTAATCCACCCGACCCGGGTGCCGGCGGTGACGATCATAGGGCAAACTTCCCGAGATAACTGGAGCCTTTCCCCGAGAGTGTCTGACCATTTGACCTCGTGAATATCAACCAGCCCCAAATCGGCGACACAGGAAACCTCGGCTACCCGCTCTCCCGATAGCCGGTATGTAATCCAGTCGCCGATGGAAAGGGCTGTCGCTATTTTCTCGTAAATACGCGGGTAATTCGCCTGGAACCACTTCAGCCTGGCGGGGGTGAAAAGAAGGGACGGCTTATGACCGGTGATGCGGTAAACCTCATCCCCACACTCGCCGTCTATGGCGAATCCTTCCATTATAGCCCTGAGGTCCGTATTAGGGGCGGCATAAAGCTCATGCCCTTTCTTGTCGAGAAAGACCACACCCTGCCTCTGGCTGGCCGAGCTCACTGCGATTATGTCAACAGGGGACACACCGGCCTTTTTGATGGATTCCCTAATTAGGCGACAGATAATGTCCCAGAACTTTCTGGGGCTGAATTCCTTGCCCATAGGGGCAACCTCAGGCGGTGTTACGTCGTAAAACCATTCCTGGTAAGCTGAGGAAACCAGATTGCCCTTTAGGTCGATAATAAGGGAACGGCAACCTGAAGAGCCAGCGTCTACAGCCACAACATACTTACCCGGCACTTTCCCTCCAAGCTTGAGGATTGAGCAAGTTCTTGGGACGCTCCCCCCTCAGAAACCTTTCTATATCATCAACCATCATCTCGGAGTAGCGTATTACAGTCTCAGCGGTAGCCCCTCCGATGTGAGGCGTGAGCACTACATTATCCATCTTCAGGAGGGGGCTATCGGGTCGTACCGGCCAGGTCTCAAAAACATCGAAAGCAGCCCCGGCGATGCGCTTTGCTTTTAAAGCCTTGATAATTGCCCCATTATCGAGGACGAAGGCGTTTGCTGCGTTAATGAGATAAGCAGTCGGCTTCATCAAAGCTATCCTCTGAGCGCTGATCAGGCCCATGGCCTCGGGAGTGGTAGAGGTGTGTAGCGTGATGATATCAGATTTTTTCATAAGCTCGTCCAACTCGACCTGCTTGGCGCCTGCCTCTTTTATCGTTTTAGGGTCCAAAAAGGGGTCATACACCAGTATGGAAGCATCAAAGGCCATAAGTATTTTCGCCACCCGCCGTCCGATAGCTCCAAACCCCACTATGCCCACAGTCTTGCCGCCGAGCTCGTTGCCGCGCATGGAAAAGTAGGCAACGGTGGGATCGACCCATGCGCCGGAACTGACCATCTGGTGCGCCCTGGGAATATTGCGCAACAGGGACAGCATCAAACCCACTGCAAGCTCTGCCACAGCAGCAGCATTCCTGGCCGGTGTGTTGACCACCAGTATGCCACGCTCTGTAGCGGCTTTGACATCGACGAAGGCTAAATCGGCCCTGCAGACCCCGAGGAACTTCAGTTTTGTCGCCTTCTCGAAAACCTCGCGAGGAACAAAATCAGCCTCCACCACAACTATTTCAATGCCTTCCCCCTGAATCAGTTCCACGAATTCCTCCCCGGAAAGGAGCTTGTTAGCATCCATCCAGCTTTCATAGGTGACTTCCAGCTTCTTCCCCAGGCGTTTCAGAGCAGGGGGCCAAAACGGAGCACGAACAAGAGCTTTCATACCACACCTCGCAACAGATTATACCATCGGACGCAACAGCCTACTCAAGAGACCACTTTATAATCTTTAGACCCCAACCCGTGCCTGAGAGCTACGGCGATTTGAGGGGAATCATAGGGATTGGGCAACAGCCTGTTCCTGGCCTTGTAAGAGCCGAGTATTTTCAACGCCTCGACATCGATAGCAACCTGGTCTCCCGAAGCCATGATGACCCCGGGCTCTGCCAGTTCGCCTTTGTCCGGACCCCCGGATACGAAAGCCTTTCTCCCATCCATTATTATCAGGTCGGGCTGCAAGGTTAAGTTGAATTCAGCAATCTTCCGCTCCAGATTTCTCATGTGCATGGAGCGACGTTCTCCGGGATGCACAAAGCCTACCGCAAGCTTCAGCGAGAGGCTAAACCTGGCCAGTTGATGGGTCTTCATACATGGCAAATAGACTATCTTGTCAACCTCATAGACCGACCTGGGCACTGTGACTTCCTTGAGATAATCACCATCCACTCTGACCTTGACCCAGTCCCACGACCTGTCATCGAAGGCTATCACCTCAGCTCCGGCGTTGGTCAACTCACGCAATGCATCCAGCTTTTCCAGGACCCTCCTTGTAGGCCTCCAAATCGCGCCCGAGCTTTCCCCGACAACAACCTTAGCCCCGGCCTCTCTCAGTAATTGAATGACAACTTTGAGGAATTCAAGGTCAGACGTGGCGGGATAGGGGTCATCGCTATTGAAATTAGGCTTCAGCATCACCCTGTCCCCCTGGGCCACGGCTTTGCCCAGTCCGCCGATGAGCTCCACTGCCTTGACTACAGAAGCCCTGAGGTCCTGCTCAACCTTGACCTTGCTTACCAATGTCATCCCGTCTTTGCGAAAGGGATTCTCTTTGCGCGGCCCCGGCGGCACGATGTCCAACCTTTTGGGCACCTTATCAAACATAAAATGGCAAATCCCGACCATCGTGTCAGCAAATCCATGTTTAGAGGGAGTAGAAGAGCCCTTAGTCCCCATCTCACACCTCCGCAAAGGTTAATATCTTCGCCTTTTGTTCCACCCCTCCCACCGTTTCCATTATTTTTTTGAGGTAGAACCTCGCCTGTTTTCCCCGGAATGAAATAATCCGATATTCCCTCACGCCTGAGCTATAACCCTCTCAAAAACTCGGGACGAAGCAGGGAGGGGTCTTTTCTAGACAGAACGCGCTCAAGCTCCTTTAGCATCCTTTCCTTGTCCTGAGGCAATCTCCCGCGGACAGAAAGGTAATTCGAGGCATGCATTGAGCTGAAGAAGCAATCAGTGAAACTGGAATTTTCTATAATCCCTTTTAGCTCTTCGAGCGACTGGAAAGGAGTAATAGGATGAAAAGTGCCTTGCTGGCACTCCTGCCATAGTGGGGTGCCGGGAATCAAGGTCAGGGTTAAAGCCCCGGCATATTCCGGGTCGATAGCGGAGAGAACCCTGGCTGTCTCAAGCACATGTTTCCTGCTTCCCTCCACTCCTCCCAGCCCCAGAATCACCGTCAGGGAAAGAGTAATGCCAGCCTCTTTCGCTTTTCTCCCCGCCTCAATCATCTGACGGCTATTCACCCCTTTGCCAATCTTCAGCAGCACCTCGTCATCACCGCTTTCAATCCCCGTATAGAAGATGCTCAGCTTAAGCTCCTTTAACTTTACGAGTTCAGCCACGCTCCTTCGCAGGATGTCTTGAGGCGTAGCATAGGAACCTACTCTCTCCAGGTTGGGGAACTTCTCATTCAAATATTGAAGGGCTTCCACCAGCTTGGGGAATGGATAGACCGTAGCGTCGCCGTCCTGCAGAAACACCCTCCTCCCATCCCACCTCTGAGCCACGGCATAAACTATATCCTCGATGTCGGGGACACGAACGCCTTGCCTCACATACATGGACAGGGCATCTATCTCCTTCTTGACTTCGCGGACATCTCTCAGCCTGAGTTTGGTGCCATATAAGCCGCAAAAGGTACAGGTGTTATTGGAGCAGCCGCTGGTCAAAGGGAGAAAATAGCTCTCCCTCTCGCTGGGAGGCCTGAATATGTCAGGCCTTTCAAAGTTCCCGGTTTCCCGTCTCTGCATGATTTTCTCCCGGACTCAGAGAGCCCTCCCTACCTGCTGTATGGTTATCTCCTCGCCGTCCTTTACCTTCCTGAGCAATTTAAGGTCTGCTTCGACCTTCCCTATTATGTTAACCGGGCTGGCCGGCCTGATCTCATCGCCTCTGCTGATTGGAGTCTTCCCAAAGAAAAGGCACATCGCTTTCCCCGGAGGCCAATACGCTATATCCCCGAGGCTTACCAATTCCTTAGTATCCTCCGGCCCCGCATCCACAGGGATGGTGAAATATATCTCGTCACCCCAGGTATTCACCGTGGAAGTGATGGGAAGCGTCTCGAAGACCTTAGTAGCTGTCTTAGTCTCGTTCAGCCAGCCTTCCAGCTCAAGCTTGCCCGCAACAATCTTTATCTTTCTTTTCATCCTTTTTCGGTCTCCTCGTCTATCCATTTCAGATAGTCCGGATTCCCCTCCACAATAGGCAAGGCAATTATCTCCGGTACCTCGTAGCTATGGATCCCATTGACCAACTTCATAACCTCGGGGAAAAGCTTCGCCCTGGTTTTAACCACCAGTAAGCTTTCCTCGGCATCCTCGATCTTGCCCTTCCACCAGAATAGAGAGTTCACCCTGGGCACTATGTTTACGCAGGCCGCTTTCCTCTGAGACACCAGAGCATCCGCTATCTGGCGAGCCTCTTCGTAGCTTGAGGCGGTGATGAAAACAACTAAATATGCAGGCTTTGCCATCTTTTTATCTACAACCTATCCCTGAGCCACCACTGAATTTCTCAAAGTCCCGATCCCCTCTATCACGACCTCGACCATATCGCCCGGACTCATCCTGCCGATGCCTGACGGCGTGCCCGTGGCGATAACATCGCCCGGCAGCAGGGTCATCACTCCCGAAATAAAGCTAACCAACTCGGCCACTCCGAAGATAAGCTCGCTGGTGCGAGCAGATTGTCTGAGCTCCCCATTGAGATAAGTTTCGAGTTTAAGGTCATTCGGATTGACCTCAGTCTCAATCCAGGGGCCTATCGGCGCAAAGGTGTCATAGCCCTTCGCTCTCGTCCACTGACCATCCATTTTCTGCACATGGCGTTCCGATACATCGTTAACGCATGTGTACCCCAGAATATAATCCTTGACCCTATCCTGGGGCACATCCTTCGTCTTCCTGCCCATAACTATGCCTAATTCGCCCTCGTAGTCCACGCGCGTTGAATCGCGGGGTAGTACTATTTTATCGTCAGGCCCTATAACTGAGGTGGATGGTTTGAGAAAGATGAGTGGAACTGATGGCAGCGACATCTTGGCCTCCTCGGCATGGAGACGATAATTCAGGCCCAGGGCCACTATTTTGGATGGAGCGCACGGGGCAAGCAGCCTCACCTCAGCCAGCTTATAGGTACTTCCATCGAGCGTATGGAAACTGCCGGAGCCCTTGAAGCGGGCAAAGGGACTCCCGCGCAGGCCTCGTATAGCATCCCCCTCGAATATCCCGTATTTGACTTTGCCCTGCACAGAGAAGCGAACGATGCACATCCTTGCCTCCTCTTCGCAGCCTATTATAACCGCATCCGTGCATCTTATTCCACAGGAGAGGTAAGCATCTACTCAACATTCAATTGCGAAGACGAAGCAAAAAGTTGACAAAGCATAAACCTTTGTGATATACGCAACATCACATATTTGCAGTATAGGAACTGCAAAAGGAGGTGTAAGGCATGGGAAGGCTAGAAGGAAAAGTTGCCATCGTAACCGGTGCAGGGCAAGGGGTGGGCAGAGGCATAGCCCTGGCGTTCGCCAAGGAAGGCGCAAAGGTGGTCGTCGCCGAGATCAACCCCGAGACTGCCAAAGCCGTTGCCGGTGAAATCAAGCAGCTCGGCGCTGAGGCGCAAGCCATGGTCTGCGATGTCGGCGATGAGAAGCAGGTAAAAAAGATGGTTGCTAAAGCCGCAAAGAAGTTCGGACCTATCGACATACTGGTGAACAACGCACAGAGATGGACCGGCGGGTCAGCGTATCACCTGAGCGCTCCCATAGAATCGCTGCCGGAGGAATGGTGGGACATGGCTTTTCAGTCGGGAGTCAAAGGCACATGGTACTGCTGCAAAGCTGTGTTCCCTCACATGAGGGATAGAGGCGGCAAGATAATCAATTTCGCCTCGTATATGGGAGTTGTGGGCCTGGAAGGGTCGGCTGACTACAACTCGAACAAGGAAGCCATTCGCGGCTTCTCCAGGACCGCCGCCAGGGAATGGGGCAAGTACAAGATCAACGTGAATGTCATCTGCCCCTCGGCTCTGACGCCGGCGATGATAGCTTACGGCATGGCTTTCCCCGATAAAATAGACGAGATGACCAAAGAGATGGAGAAAATTCCTCTCAAGCGTGTGGGAGACCCCGAGAAAGACATCGGGCCCGTGGCTATTTTCCTGGCCAGCTCAGACTCCGATTTCGTCACGGGGCAGACCTTGATGGTAGATGGCGGCCTGCACATGTTCTAAGTGATATAATTTCTATAGTAGGTAACTTTCAAAGATAACCAGTTGCAGCTCGGAAAAGAAGGTGCCTGTATGCCGGACGAGGCAAAATTCAGATGCGGAGCACTGTATTGCAGCCAGTGCCGGAGAACTTTTTATTACCGCATGCACATATTGCCTGACCAGCCGGACGATGAGGTCTACAAATGCCCCGAGTGCGGCCATGAGCTGCGCGAGGCGCTTACTGATACCTTCATAGATAGCACTGATGAGACACTCCAAATACTGGAGCAGCTAGACGAAGAATTCAGAACGGGTTGAAAATGAGATGGACACAGTCACGACGTAAAGTTCGTGCCACAGAACTGGCAACGCTACACAGGCTGTGGATGATAACATCCTCAGCGGAGCGAAAATTTATATTTTCTAAAGAGAGGTGAGGGAGATTATGCAGGGGCGAACCTATGTGTTCGCCCTCGATCCCAAATCGGATAGATACGCTAGCCTGCCCCTACAATTCCTTCCTCTTGAAGACCTGCCAGCCGATGACCGTTGTGAGGACTATCAGAGCCACGCTGACTATCAGAACCCACCAGGAATTCGGGCCGCCCGCCGAAGCAACGTCTTCCGCCCACGACAGCAGAGCGCCCGGGCTGTAGTACTTTATCCCCGGCAATCCGGCAGTCCCTGCTATAGCAGCCAGTGTCACCAGAGACAGCCCTCCTGCCGCTATCGGGCTTTTGACAAACCCACTGTACATCACGGTCACCGCGAGACAGAACAGCAGGTAGAGAGCCCCTAACAGGGTGGCTATGAAGAAGTCGAACCCTCCCGGGTTTCCAAAAAGCACCACAGTGTACAGATAGCAGCCCCC
>Ga0209048_10003853_pt1 | contig 14488 bp, 14 predicted proteins | sample FrelakmetCRP12CR_FD_187146 | JGI IMG/M metagenome (GOLD analysis project Ga0209048, IMG submission 187146) | Freshwater lake sediment microbial communities from the University of Notre Dame, USA, for methane emissions studies - CRP12 CR (SPAdes)... | ecosystem: Environmental > Aquatic >... | reverse complement strand
CTGATAGAACTGGCGGAAACGGCCTTTCTGCGGACGCTCATACCGGAACATGGGACCGGAGTAACAGAACTTTTGAGGGCAGGAGAGCGTGTGCAGCCCTTTTTCGACAAAGCACCGAACAACCGGCGCCGTCCCTTCCGGCCGCATCGTCACGCTGCGGTTGCCTTTGTCGGTAAAAGTATACATCTCCTTTTCAACAATGTCCGTTTCTTCACCGATACCCCGGATAAAGATGTCTGTAGATTCAAGGACCGGGACCCTGATTTCCCGAAAACCGTACCGCCTGAAAATGTCGCGGGCTGTGGATTCGACCGTCTGCCATATTGCAATATCCGGCGGCAGGATGTCTTCCATGCCCTTGAGGCCACTGTATTTCATTCGGCCTCTTCTCTCTCCTTGTCGAACTCGATCATTTTCATGTGGCTTTCGATCAGCCTCTTGACCTCCTCCTTGAAGTGGCGACGAATGCCCTTCAACTCTACGATGTCCTCATGGATCTTCACAGCCTTCTCCTGCGCAGCCTTGAGAATATCGTCTCCCTTCGACTCGGCCTCTCTTATGATGAGTTCCGACTCCTTGCGGGCGTTGGCCTTATATTCATCGACCATCTGCTGGGTGGTGATGAGCGTCTCACGGAGGGTGGCATTCATGTTGTTGTATTCCTGCAGCTGTGAATCAGCCCTGCTCAAAGATTCTTTCAGAGACGCATTTTCCCTGAGAAGTTCCTCCATTTCCTCGCGGACCAACTCAAGAAAGGAATATACCTCATCGACATCGAATCCCCTAAACTTCATAGGGAACTGCTTCTGTTGGATATCAAGCGGTGTGATTCTCATTTTCTCGCAACCCCCTTCATTTTAGCCTGTAGCCAATATCTATCAGAGACATTATCAGAAATTTCCGGATAAGATGAATAGCAAAGATTACGACAATTGGCGATATATCCAATGGTCCCAGCCTCTGGCCAATGACCTTCCGAATCGGCCTAAGTACTGGCTCTGTAACCCGATACAGAAACCTTACAATAGGATTATACGGATCAGGGGTTACCCAGCTTAGAAGGGCGGCAACGATGATGATCCACATATAAAGCCAAAGAATTTCACTCAGTATTTCGGCTACGGTTATGATGAAATTGCCGACGACGAACATTATCCCTCCTTTGGGTCCATTTTATCAGGCCGACGCCAGTTCATCGGCTCTCTTCTTCGCAGCTTCAAGGGCCTGCGTAACAAGCACAACTAACCCTCCTTCCTCAAAGACCTTGACTCCCGCGGCCGTTGTGCCCCCAGGAGAGGTGACCATCTTCCTCAAGGTTTCCGGGGGCATACCGGTCTCGAGGAGCCTCGCAGTTCCGATCACGGTCTGTATGGCGAGTTCTGAGGCGTTGTCCCTCGTGAGTCCCATCTTTTCGCCGCTTTCGATCAAGGCTTCGGTAAAGAGGGCCACAAAACCGGGGCCGCTTCCCGAAAGGGCAGTAACGGCGTTCATTTGTTTCTCAGGGAGCGTTAACACTTTCCCGATAGAAATGAAGATATCCCTGACCGGTGAGATGACGCTAGTAGGAAGACATGAACAAAGGGAGATGACAGACATCCCCTCCTGGACGAGCGCAGGAGTATTCGGCATTACCCGTATCAACCGTTCGGTCTTCAGCCTCGACTGAAGAAACGCAAGGGTTATTCCCGCTGCTATCGATACCACCGTTTTGTCAGCCATAATGACCCCCGATATTTCATCGAGCACCGCAGCCATATTCTGCGGTTTCACGGCAAGAATGATGATATCTGATGATGCCACCGCTTCGGTGTTCGAAGCCGTTGTCAAAACGCCGTATGTCTTACTCATGAAATTCCGCCGGTCTTCCCTCGGCTCCGATACGATAACCTTCTTGTTCCCGCGGGCCAGTATGCCTTTGATGAGGGCCTCGGCCATATTGCCGCCGCCGATGAATCCGATCATTTGATTCTCCTTTCACCGAAAATCGCCGTCCCTATCCTCACAAGGGTCGCGCCCTCTTCTATTGCAACCTCAAAGTCGTCTGACATACCCATTGAAAGCTCGGGCAGATTGAATCCCTTTTTCGCCAGTTCATCCCGCAACTTTCGCAGCCGGCTGAAGTAAGACCTCGCACGTTCAGGATTACCGAAAAAAGGGGGAATCGTCATCAAGCCCTCAAGCTTCAGGTTTTTGAAGTCAGCTACTATTTCGGCCAGTTGAGGCGATTCCCTTTCAGCAACCCCGCTTTTGGTCACCTCGTGGGAAAGCTTGACCTGTATCAGGACCCTCTGGACTTTTCCCATTTTTCGAGCTTCCCTGTCGAGGTCGCCAGCTAGACTTTCGGAATCAAGAGAGTGTATCAGATCAAAGAGCCTCACCGCATATTTTGCCTTATTCCCCTGAAGATGTCCTATCAGATGCCACTCGGTGCCGTCCGGCGCCTGTGTCGCTAAAGCCTCTATTTTTTCTCTGGCCTCCTGAACCTTATTCTCACCGAATATTCTGAGACCTATGTCGAGGGCCTGTTTTATCGATTCGATGTCCACCGTTTTGGTAACTGCAACGAGCTTCACTTCCTCGGGCCTTCTGCCGGCCCTCATTGCGGCATGGCTCATCCTTTTAAATACATCGGAGGCATTTCCCAGCAACATAGTCTTCTATAGTAGTATCTCCCCCCCACTAATTGCAAGGTTCGACTCCCTCTCCAACTCTTTGATATTCGGGACAATTGAACGCTCCGGCGGCGCGTCGGTTATTATGAAAAGGCGACATCTTTCTGATATTATAAAATATGTTCAATAAATTCATATTCCGCTTCTCGCTTAATCTTCGCCTCATCATGATCATGCTTTTCTTAAGCTTTATTCTCATATCGATACTCATGTTCCTCTATTCCGAGTCCGAAAAGAAGCTCTTCAAGCAACTGGAGAGACAAACGACTGAATTAACTAAGGCTATCCAGATCGGCGTGGAAGAGGTCACCACCGGAAAGGGGAAATCCGATGAAGCACGCCTGGCCCAATACCTTAAAAAGCTGGACACTAAGGGAGTCAAGGAGATTTCGATCATCAGCAACACCGACGAGATAGTGGCAAGTACCAACCCACAGAGGATTGGCGAACCTATGACCCACAAGAAGAAAGAGCTTATCATTAAGGCGGAACTGGGAGAGCCCGTTTCAGAAGAGGGGAGGACTTTCAACGTCATCCTGCCCGTTGTCGCCGGGGATACCCAGTATGGGTATATCCATCTCAAGATCAACAAGGACGATTTTTCGGATGTCTTGAAGTCCAATGTGATAGACAGAGTGTTGGCAACACTGTTTGTTTTTGGCATCGGAATAATCTTTACCCTGATACTCTCCCGTCAATATACCCGCCCTATCGAGAGGGTCGTTGATGCCGCCATGCGTGTGGCTGCTGGAGACCTTACCCAGCACATAAAGGTGCAGAACAGGGACGAAATCGGGAAGCTTTCGGAGAGCTTCAATTTCATGGTGAGCAAATTGAGGGAAGCCCGGACACTCGAAGAAAAATTAAGAGAGGCCGAGCAGCTTTCGGGTCTCGGACAGCTTTCACGCCATATGGCCCACGAGATCCGCAACCCCCTCAACTTTATCAGCCTGAGCATCGACCATATAGGAACAAAATACCGGCCCGGTGACAGTGGACAGGACGAGAAGTTCTCAAGCCTCATAAGCGGTATCAAGCAGGAGATCCTGAGACTCGACAAGCTTGTCAATGACTTCCTCGATTACAGCAGGCCACTTACGCTTGAGCGACGGATGGTGAATATAAAGGAGCTCCTCGACGATATTATCGATCTCATCTGGGCAAAGGCCGAGGTGGAAAAAATCAAGATCGTCAAGGACTACAATAACCCCGTTGAGCTTTATCTCGATCCCGACCTTTTCAAGACCTGTATACTGAATGTGGTGACAAACGCATTCCATGCGATGGCCTCGAAAGAAGAAGGCGGCGTCCTTGCGATAAAAACTGCGGTCGATGGCGACACATTCATCCTTTCGATCAGTGACGAGGGTGAAGGAGCATCCCAGGAGAACCTCTCAAAGATGTTTGAACCCTTTTTTTCGACTAAAGAGAACGGCCTCGGGCTAGGCCTGCCGATGACCAAGAGGGTGATCGAAGAACATGGTGGCATAGTGGAATTTACTAGCGTGCCGGGCAAGGGCAGCGAGATGAAATTCATCCTGCCGCTGAAAAAAAATAATTTATTGCCGTAGAAAGGATGGGCCATGCCGGTTATAATTGTCATCGATGATGAACAGCGACAGAGGGGCATTTTAAAGACCATCCTTGAAGACGAGGGCTATGAAGTCCACTCAGCGCAATCGGCTGAAAAGGGACTGGAACTAATCAGTACGCTCAGTCCAGATGTCGTCCTCACCGACCTTAAGATGGGTGGGATCTCGGGGTTGCAGCTCCTGGACGTTCTCCCCGATGATGAGATAAAGCCCTCAGTAATCATAATGACGGCTTATGGCACTATCTCCTCAGCGGTCGAGGCGATGAAAAAAGGTGCTTTCGACTACCTTACCAAGCCCCTCGATAAAGACTCTATTGTCCTTACTGTACAAAAGGCCGCCGAACGAATGCAGCTCATAAGAGAGAATGTCAGGCTCAGAAACGCCCTCTATGAGAAGTTCAGCATGGAAGGAATCGTTGGCACTTCCAAAAGAATGCAGGAGGTTCTTGAGGTAGTCACGAAGGTGGCCCCGACATCGGTAACGGTTCTCATATACGGTGAAAGCGGGACCGGAAAAGAGCTGATAGCGCGGGCCGTTCATTACAACAGCACGAGGAAGTCCGGACCTTTCACCCCGATCAACTGCGCCGCGATCCCGGATAATCTGATCGAAAGTGAGTTGTTCGGCTATGAACCCGGCGCATTTACCGGCGCATCGCATCGCAAAATAGGGCTTTTTGAATTGAGTAACAAGGGGACCCTCTTTCTCGACGAAATCGGGGAACTTCCCCTGCTGACCCAGACAAAGCTTTTGCGCGTGTTGCAGGACAAAGAAATTCGGCGTCTCGGAGGGAATGACAGCGTCAAGGTCGATGTGAGGATCCTCGCTGCCACGAATAAGGACCTCGAAAAAGAGGTTATCTCAGGGAAATTCAGGGAGGACCTCTATTATCGGCTCAAGGTCGTCACCGTCGAACTGCCATCTCTCAAGGAACGGAAAGAAGACATCCCACTTCTAGTCGGCTTCTTCATCAATAAATACAATCACGAATTCGGCAAGAAAGTAAAGGGCGTGAACGAAAGTGCGCTCAAGGCTTTGAAGGATTACTACTGGCCCGGAAACATCCGTCAGCTTGAATCAGTCGTAGAGAGGTCGGTTCTCATGAGCGACCGTGATGTCATCTCTCTCAACGACATAAGAAGCGACCTGAAAATCCCCGGGGGTACCGGCGCATTTGATGTGGATATCCCCGACGAAGGCATTAATTTCGAGGAGCTTGAGAAGATGCTGATCAAGAAAGCCATGGCGAAGACGAACAATGTCGCAGCCAGGGCGGCGAGGCTTTTGGGCATGAGCTATAAGACCTTTTGGTATCGGCTCGAAAAATTCGGCATCAATGCATCATCCCCTGATGAGGACATTCCTCCCGATATGTGAATTTAGCTGGGGCAATTTCTGCAGTCGGCGCTGTAGCCACTCCCCCGAATAGGCCTGCTAGACCATAATAGATCAGTATGTTATAATTGCAGCATGTTGGCAGGTCGGTTTTTTGTTTCCGCTTCTTTTTTGGCTCACAAAATGCTGCCAGGCTGCCGCCAAGAAGGACGGGATACCAGACTGAATTAAGAGGAGGAGAACCGAATGAGGAAGATTTTAGCACTTATTATCGCGCTGCTGTTCGCATTTTCACTGACTGCAGCTTTGGCCGCTGATGAAGCGGCTGACACCAAGGCAGCAGCAGTTCCTGCAAAAGAGCAGAAGAAGGCTGAGAACAAAAAAGTTGCCGAAAAAAAGCATCAGCTTACCGGTGAGGTAAAGGCTGTTGATGCAAAGGCCACTACCATTACCGTCAAAGGCAAAAAGGAGATGACCTTCACCGCCGATGAGAAGATGCTTAAGGATGTAAAGGCAGGAGACAAGGTTGTCGTCACCTACACCGAGAAGGACGGCAAAGCCACTGCGACCGGCATTAAGGCTGCAAAGGCAAAAGCGGAGAAGAAGGCAGAGAAAAAGACAGACGAGAAGAAGGTTGAGCCGGCCGCAAAAGCTGGCGAGCCCGCCAAAGTTATGAAGAAGAAAGGCGGCGTTGAAGGCTGCTAAGACAGCGACGGGGATTATAAGACATAAACAAGTTTTTTCTACAGGGTGTTCTCATAACAGAACACCCTTTTTATTCGCGTGCATCGTCTTTGACGTTTCTACACCCTATGCGATAAAATAGCGTTTTAATATATCTTTCCGGCAGTGAGAAACTTAAAAAATTATGAATCCTTTCGGAGGAATTGCAATGATCAAGATAGAGTTGGCGGACCGAGTCAAAAATCTTCCTCCCTATCTCTTTTCGACAATCGACAAAATGAAGCAGGAAGCTCTTGCAAAGGGGGTTGAGGTCATCGATCTAAGCATCGGCGATCCCGACATCCCAACACCATCGCACATCGTCGAAGCAATGAAACATGCGGTAGGGAAACCGGAACATCACCGTTACCCTTCTTACGAGGGCATGCTTTCTTTCCGGGAGGCTGTTGCCGCATGGTATAAAAGGAGATTTCACGTTATCCTCGATTCCAAGACGGAGGTGCTCTCTCTTATCGGCTCAAAGGAGGGTATTGGACACGTTCCTTTTGCATTCATCAACCCCGGAGATGTAGTGCTGGTGCCCTCTCCGGGCTATCCCGTCTACCCTGTGGCGACCCTCTTCGCCGGAGGCGAATCGCACCTGATGCCTCTTAAAGAGGCAAATGCCTATCTGCCCGATTTTGCGGCTATCCCAATTTCGGTGCTCAACAAGTCCAAGCTCATGTTCCTTAATTATCCCAATAATCCCACATCAGCCGTAGCTTCGAAAGATTTTTATCGGGAGGCGATAGAGCTGGCGGCAAAGTATAATATCATCCTGTGCCACGATGCGGCCTACTCCGAGGTCTATTATGACAATGAAAAGCCGCCGAGTTTCCTCGAAATAGAGGGAGCCATGGACGTTGGCATCGAATTTCACTCCCTATCAAAAACCTATAATATGACCGGTTGGAGAATAGGCTATGCCGTGGGGAACAGGGAGATCCTTGCGGGACTCGGCAAGATAAAGACCAATCTTGATTCCGGCGTTTTTCAGGCCATCCAGGAGGCATCGATAGTAGCGCTCAATACTGATGATTCCCTTCTTGCGGGGATCAGAAATACTTACCAGGACAGAAGAGACGTGCTTTGTCGCGGACTTGGGGAAATCGGACTCAATGTCGCCAGGCCGAAGGCGACATTCTATGTCTGGACAAGGGTACCGTCCGGGTTCAGCTCATCGAGTTTCGTTTCACATATCCTCGAAAAGGCAGGGGTTCTCAGCACTCCCGGAGTCGGATTCGGTGCGCCGGGCGAGGGATTTATACGTTTCGCCCTCACCCAAAATGTTGAGAGGATAAGCGAAGCGGTCAGAAGGATCAAAGACGTCTTGTAGATGGCCGTGGTCTATTTGGGAATAGGGTCAAACCTCGGCGATAAACAGGGCAATTGTCTCGGTGCTCTTGAACGATTATCGACAAAAGGGGTATCGATCAGAAAGAGATCGGCAATTTATGAGACGCACCCTTGGGGCCTAAAAGATCAACCCGATTTTGTGAACATGGCGGTTGAAGCAGAAACCGGGATGGCCCCTGAGGAGCTCCTGAAGACTTTAAAGGAAATCGAGAAAGAGATGGGGAGGAAGGTTGGCACCCGATGGGGACCCCGCCTTATCGATCTCGATGTGCTGCTCTATGATGACAGGATCGTTCAGAGCAAAGATCTAGTCATACCTCATCCGTTGCTCCACAGGAGAGACTTCGTGCTGCTGCCTCTTGCAGAAATCTCCCCCGAGCGAGTCCATCCGGTTCTGAATAAAACGATACGAGAATTGGCAAGAGCGCTAATAAAGAGAGGACCCGATTATGAAACAGACCATATCAATCAGCAGCAACTCGAGGACTGAATTTATCGATATCACTGACCAGGTAAATGAGGCCGTTAAGAAGTCGGGCTTAAAAGAAGGGATCTGTCACCTCTTCGTCCCTCATACAACGGCTGGCATTACGATCAACGAAGGGGCGGACCCCTCTGTCAAAAGAGACATCCTGTCGAGTTTGAACAGACTGGTCCCCTTCGATGGAGATTATAAGCACACGGAAGGGAATTCGGCGGCGCACATCAAGACAACCCTGGTGGGCACATCAGCTGTCTGCCTCATTGAAGACAGTCGGTTAATTTTGGGGACATGGCAGTCCATCTTCTTCTGTGAGTTTGACGGTCCCAGAACCCGCAGGGTCCACATCGCAAATATTTGAATCTTGTGGACTGAAGGGGTTCCCGGACAGGAGCGTTTCCTTGTGGCTTTCTTTATTGCGTTTTTGATGTCCCCCGTTGGCCTCAGATCTTCTTGAATCGGGATCTTGGCCAAGACCTCCTCAGCGGTGGCTATGCCGAGTCTCACCTTTTCCCAGGCATCATCGAACAATAACCTAACTCCCTGTTGCCTCTCGGCTTCAACCAGTTCCGCTTCCATGACCTTCTGAAACAACACCGTTTTTATGCCATGAGGGGATCAGCCATTGCAACAAAGATGGTCGAGTCCTTTTTTTGAGAGGGAAGATGAGGTCCCGATTTGCCCTTTTCTTGGGGATAATGGTCTTGAGTTCCAGAGGCAGTTCACATTCGACATTGCCCAGAAGTTCTGTGATCGGCAGCGAATATTTTCCAGCCATCCTTTCAACAATCTTTTCCCTCGTGACATAGTCCATGACGATACAGGTTTCATGGACTTTCTTCCTGGCAACCTTCTATCGTGCAAGTGCTGCTTCGATCTGCTGCCCGGTGATCAGCCCTGCTCCGGCAAGATATCCCCCAATCTTCTTCATGGCGCCATAAATTTGATATAACATCTTTGGGATAGCGAAAACGCTGTCCTGGGTGTTGTCCTAAAATGGCATGTTAATGTTAAAATTAACAAATTGCTTTGGGAGGCTCCTATGTTGAACATGAAGTCTGTGGACCCGGTCAGGCTCTCCACCAACACAAAGTTCCGGTTTAGCTGCCATAAAGGCATCGCATGTTTCACAAAATGCTGCAGCAATATCGAGATAATGCTCACCCCATACGATATTGTGAGACTGAAGAACCATCTCAAAATATTATCCGGTGAATTTCTTAATGATTATACCTATGTCGAGATAGAGGAAAAATCATCCCACCCCTTCGTCTTCCTGAAAATGAAGGAGGACAAGAACCGGCAGTGCCCCTTTGTAACTGGGGAAGGATGCATAATCTATGACAACAGGCCTGCCAACTGCAGATATTATCCAATTGGACAGGCATCGCTCAAAAAGAAGGATGATACAATTAACGAGCTCATCACTGAAGAGTTCTATTTCTTCGTCAAGGAAGAGCACTGCCTCGGGTTCAATGAGGAGACTGAATGGACCATCGGCCAGTGGCGTGATGACCAGGGTGTCGATATATACGATGAAGTGAACCGGGGCTGGAAAGAGATACTCTTCAGGAGAAACCTCCCGGGCAATTCCCTTGATGAAAAGAAGCAGAAGGCTTTTTACATGGCCTGTTACGATTTGGATCGCTTCAAGCGATTCGTCTTCGAGAGCCCTTTTCTTCAGCACTTCGACATCAACCCCGCAAGGCTCGATAAGATGAGGAGCGACGAGATCGAGCTTATGAAGTTCGGGTTCGACTACACGAAATTTATCCTGGGATTGGAAGAGACACTGAAGTTGAAGAACAGAGAGCGTGAAAGAGCGTAAGGCAGCAATTTAAGCAAGGCTCCCGCTTTTTTTTGTAAGAAATTAAGGGATCACCGATATTATGAACTCGAATCCCCCCTTTAAGAATCTGATGTTCTCTCTGCTCCTTTAGTTGGCTTGCATCCCGGTGCTCGGGCGGCTGGTAGAAGTGTACACCTCCGAAGTCGGGCCGGAAAAGGCTTACCAAAAAGCGTTTTGATATGCCCTTTTATCCCTTTTTCATCGCTGTCTATCGTTTAATCGATTTGTGGTGGTGTTTTGCGGGTTTTATTTTTTGGTACAACATACAAGTTCCTGTCTCAGACACTAACGTATGAATGATACCCTGTTTTAAGCTGTCCGCATGCAGCCAAGATGTCCTGACCTTTGCTCCTCCTGACAAGGACGGTCATGTCGGCCTTCAAAACAATGTCCTGGAATTGCATTACCGTCTTCTCATCAGGCCTTTCGTACTCCGAACCACTGTAAGGATTGAAGGGGATGAGGTTAATCTTGCACGGGATGCCCTGCAGTAGCCTGATCAGGCGATGAGCATCTTCAGGAGAGTCATTGGTCCCTTTAAGAAGCACATATTCGAACGTGATACGTCTGTTTACAGGCAGTGGGTATTTGCGGCAAGCTTCGAGCAATGCACTGATGGGATAAGTCTTATTTATCGGCATGATAACGCTCCTAACCGCGTCTGTTGTGGCATTGAGCGATATCGCGAGGTTGACCTTAAGCCCCTTTTTGCCCAGTTCAATTATCTTTGGTGGGATACCGCAAGTCGAAAGGGTGATCTTCCTGGGCGACATTTTCATTATGCCTGTAATCCGCACAATCGCCTCGACAACATTGTCAAAATTAGCCAGTGGCTCTCCCATGCCCATAAAAACGATATTGGTGATTCGTTTTGGCAGAATGAGCCTGTTAACGCTGATCACCTGATCGATAATTTCATGTGGCCTTAGGTTCCGCTTTACTCCGAACCTTCCGGTAAGGCAGAATCTGCAACCCATGGCGCAGCCAACCTGTGAAGAGATGCAGAGGGTCAGCCGGTCCTCATCGAGGATTAGAACGCTTTCAATCGTTTCGCTATCGTCCAAGCCAAAAAGAAACTTCTGAGTGCCGTCTTTTGAGGTTTGCCGGTTGAGGAGAATGAGATTGCTGATATATGCCCTTTCCGAGAGTTCTTCGCGCAGCTTCTTTGAAAACTCCGTTATTTCTTCAATCGACTGGGCGTAGCACTCGTAAATCCAGTGTATAAATTGCCGGCTTCTGAATGCCGGAAGTCCCGCATCTTTTGTGTACGAATTGATCTCCTCTTGCGAGAGGGCCTTAAGGTCGGTCTTGGGCATTGCTTATTATTGTATAACACTTTGGACATGCTGTAACAGCGGTGCTGGATCGAAGAGATGTGGACCTTGATCTTGACATGTCAATGCCTTGTCATCTATAGTTTATTCATGAGCAGCGGAATTCGGTCCACCAATCGACTTATCAACGCAGTGTGCCATAAGACGGCCCTGGCGGGGAGGATTTCTATGGAGTTTTAGCAGTTTTGAAATATTCACTAATGAAAATCGAAGGCCATGGGCTCAACCCTGTGGCCTTTTAATTTTTGGAGGTGCGAAATGAAAAGAATACCGACGCACAAATACCGGCCATATCCTATTGTGGATCTGCCGAACCGAATGTGGCCGTCACGGGCGATTACCACACCCCCCCGCTGGTGTAGCGTAGATTTGCGGGACGGCAACCAAGCACTTAGGGTCCCGATGAGCATCGATGAAAAGAGAGAAATGTTCCTCCTGCTTGTCGAAATGGGTTTCAAAGAGGTCGAAGTCGGATTTCCCTCGGCATCGCAAACGGAATACGATTTCATGCGCCTGCTGATCGGGGAGGAACTAATCCCGGAAGATGTCACAATCCAAGTGCTCACGCAGGCGCGGGAACATCTGATAAAGAAGACCTTCGCGGCCCTTCAAGGCTCCCGGCGGGCCATTGTGCATCTCTACAACTCCACGTCCGAACTTCAGCGGAGAGTGGTGTTCGGCATGGCCAGAGGAGAGATTGTCGAACTCGCTGTTCGGGGTGCAGTTTTGATCAGGGAGGAGGCTCAAAAGATGGCTGGCACTGATCTCCGCTACCAATATTCTCCTGAAAGTTTCACTGGGACGGAACAAGACTTTGCTGTCGAGATTTGTGAAGCGATAATGGATGTCTGGGAACCATCTGCTGACAAGAAAATCATACTGAACATTCCTGCCACGGTGGAGATGTCGACGCCTAATGTCTATGCCGACCGGGTCGAATGGTTCTGTCGCACGATAAAGGATCGGGACAAGGTGATCATCAGTGTCCATGCTCACAATGACCGCGGGACTGCTGTAGCCGCGACTGAGCTCGCGCTACTTGCAGGGGCTGAGCGCGTTGAAGGCACGCTCTTCGGAAACGGTGAACGCACCGGGAATGTTGATATCGTTACGGTCGCATTGAATATGTTCTCACAAGGCATCAATCCGAATCTCGATTTCAGTGATATCCAAAAGATAGTGGGAGTTTACGAACGATGCACGAAGATGCCCGTGCATGTCCGCCATCCTTACGCCGGAGAGCTCGTTTACACCGCATTTTCGGGGTCGCATCAGGACGCTATTAACAAGGGGATGAAGATCTTTCGCGAAAGATCGGACTTGTGGGAAGTCCCTTATCTGCCCATCGATCCGGCAGATGTTGGCAGGACGTATGAATCGATTATCCGCATCAACAGCCAGTCTGGCAAGGGTGGCGTCGCGTATCTGCTGGAAATGAAATACGGGCTCAAAATGCCCAGGGAGATGCAACTCGAATTCAGCAGCATCATTCAGGCGATATCGGACAGAACAGGCAGCGAGGTGACCCATTTGATGATATGGGATGCCTTCGAGCATGCATATCTAAAGGCTAATGGTCCCTATTTGCTAGGCAAATGCCGTCTCAGCCAAAACGATGTCGATGCTGTCGAGATCAACGCGATAGTCCGCGCAGACAGCAACGACAGGGAGATCGCCGGGAAGGGAAATGGTCCTATCGACGCATTCAGTAACGCCCTGCGGGAACATCTGGGCATTAATTTCAGACTGCTCTCATATTACGAACACGCCATCGAAAAAGGCTCGGATTCAAGGGCAGCAGCCTATATTTGGATAGAAGCGTGCGGCGGATCCTTCTGGGGGGCCGGCATTGATACCAGCATTGACATTGCCTCATTCAAGGCAATTCTGAGTGCGCTAAATAGATCGAGGGAAAAGTGATAAAAAAAAGGACCTTCTCGCTGCTAGTTGACTCATTGGAAAATGTTACCGAAGAGAAGTGGAGTGACTCATCGAAATTGTAGAGATTTTGAAGATCACTTTTAGCTTCTCTTCAATTGCCTGTCTAAGGGCAAAAGGATCAAGATTTGCCATGTGCCTTTTTAGCTTTACTTTCACCGACTCTTCTACATGAGGAGATTCGATCACCCTCTGATATGGCGTTTTAGGGATATCATAACGTTTTATAGTTTTGGAGGCAATGCGTTCTTTGGAGAGGAGTTTCACTGAAGGGCAAAAGAAGTTGTGAAAGAGTCTCCATTGAGTGGTGTAGAGGTCATTGAGCAAAGGGACGACATCAGGATTATCGAATCGCTCATAGCCGAGCCACTGTCTGACATGGGTCCAGTTTTTCTGTTCGATGTGGGAGTTGTCATCCTTTTTGTAAGCCCTGCTTCGCGTAAACTGGATTGGCTGTTTTCTGTCCGTGAAGTGTCTCAACAGGTGATGGTTCAGGAATTCGCCGCCATTGTCACAGTCGAAACCTTTGAGGTCAAAGGGCAGTACCTGTTCAATGTCTTTTATTTGTTTGAGGACGTCTGTTTCGCCTTTGCCCCATACCGCTCTTTGCTCAGTCCATCCGGTGGCGATATCAACGCAGTCGATAGTGAATGCAAACATGCCGGCCATAGAGTTGCCGCAGTGAGCAACGGTATCAGCTTCCAGAAATCCAGGGCGTGACTCGTCCCACTGATTGGTTTTGATGGGGATATGTTTTCGCAAAAGAGTTCCTGGTTTTGTAGTAGATCTGCCACGTCCTTTATAACGTGCCCGGATTGGCTTAAAAAGGCGGTCTATAGTGGCAGAGGAGATGCTAAGGAGAGCTTGCCATTGCTCTTCCGACAGAGTGCCATAGCGCTTTTGATAACTGGGCAGCCAAAGAGGCAGGATCGCTTTGAGTCTCTTTGAGCACGGGAGGTTTGCCGCATGCCAAATTCGTTTCAGGGGCTTAAGGATAGACTCTTTGTGGTAAACAGAAGGCTTGCCTTTCTTCTTGTGCTTCGGTTTTTGATATCGTCTGAATGTGCGAAGCAATCGTATCGCATGTTTGCGGTGATAGCCGCACGAGGCGCAGAATTCGTCCAGAATGCCGGCTTTCTCTGTCCGAGATGCCTTTTTGTATCGAACATATATGGCTTCGAGATATTCTTTCCTGGATCGCGGAC
>Ga0209048_10003852_pt1 | contig 14492 bp, 13 predicted proteins | sample FrelakmetCRP12CR_FD_187146 | JGI IMG/M metagenome (GOLD analysis project Ga0209048, IMG submission 187146) | Freshwater lake sediment microbial communities from the University of Notre Dame, USA, for methane emissions studies - CRP12 CR (SPAdes)... | ecosystem: Environmental > Aquatic >... | reverse complement strand
GAACACTTCCACATCGGCGAGAATATCGCGGCGACGCCGGGCAAGGTCATCTACCAGAACGAGATGATGCAGCTGCTGCAATACACGCCGTCGACCGAGAGTGTGCGCCAGCGGCCGCTGCTGATTGTGCCGCCATGGATCAACCGGTTCTATATTCTCGACCTGCAGCCCAAGAACTCGTTCCTCAAGTGGGCGGTCGATCAGGGCCATACGGTGTTCCTCGTGTCATGGGTCAATCCGGACCAAAGCTATGCCGACAAGACCTTCGACGAATACCTGATCAAGGGTCCGATTGCCGCGCTCGATGCGATCGAGCAGGCGACGGGTGAGAAGGAGGTCAACGCCATCGGCTATTGCATCGGCGGAACGCTGATGGGCCTGACCTTGGCCTACATGGCGGTCAAGCGGGACAATCGGATCATCAGCTGCACCTATTTCACGTCGATGTTCGACTTCTCCGAGCCGGGCGAAATTGGGGTCTTCATCGACGAGGCGCAGATCGCCCTGGTGGAAAAGCACATGCGGTTCAAGGGGTTCCTGGAGGGTCATCATCTGACCGAGGCCTTCAGCATGCTACGCGAGAACGACCTGATCTGGTCGTTCTTCGTCAAGGACTATCTCCTGGGCCGCGAGCCGATGCCGTTCGACATCCTGTACTGGAACTCGGACCCGACCAACATGCCGGCGGCGATGCACAGCTTCTATCTGCGCAACATGTACCTCTACAATCGTATGCGTGAACCGAACGGCATCACGCTCGGAGGGGAGGGGATCGATCTTCGCCGCATCACGATTCCCCAGTACTTCCTGTCGACCCGCGAGGACCACATCGCTCCGTGGAAATCGACCTATGCCGGAACTCAGCTGGTGTCCGGTCCGGTGCGATTCGTCCTGGGGGCGTCGGGCCATATCGCCGGGGCGATGAACCCCCCGGCCGCCAAGAAATACTGCTATTGGACGAACGACACGATTGCCGCCACTCCGGACGAGTGGCTTGCCGGGACCGAGCGCCACGAAGGATCGTGGTGGGGGGATTGGGATCAATGGGTCAGCCAGTTCGCCGGAAATTCGGTGCCGGCCCGCCAACCCGGAGACGGCGCGCTCAAGCCGATCGAAGATGCTCCCGGCTCTTACGTGAGAGTCCGCCTTGAGTAGGGGCTCTTGATAACCACCCGCCTCGCATCGCTTACTCCAGGATTTTTTACGAAACTTCTGCAAACCTACTTAGGGCTGGTGCGCAGTGCGTGGTAGGGTGGTGGGTGGAGGAGAACCACTCACCAGGGGTGCCCCATGGTCTTCCAGCAGCAGATCCAGCTCCAAACCAAGGGCCACCGGGACATGCACGACCTGACCGAGCAGGTCGGCCAGGTCGTGGGCGTGCGCCGCGGCCTTCCCGCCAATCGATCGGCGCGCGGTGAGTTGCATTGATATCGATCAAGTCGTTGCACGGCGAAAGCGGGCAACGTGCCGCATCTGTCGAATTCACCGGGGTCAGCATGCGAAAGCTTTCAGACATCATCCTGGAACAGCACCCTCTCATCATGAACGAAACGGCCAGCGTGATGGCGGCCTGCGAACGGATGCGAGACAGCCAGGCGGGATCGGTCCTGGTGACGGGCGACACCGGCGCACTGGTCGGGATCTTCACTGGCCGGGATGCGGTATGCCGAGTCTTAGCGCAGGGCCGCGACGCGACGACGACGCGCCTCGGCGAGGTCATGACGGCGAAGCCGGCAACCATGTCGCCCGAGCAGACGGCAATCGACGCGCTGCGCCTGATGTGGGACGGAGGCTTCCGCCACTTGCCGCTGGTGAGGAACGGCAAGGTCCTGGGTGTCGTGTCCCGCGGCGACTTCAAGGGCCTGGAGCTCAGTCATCACGAGGACGAGCGCGATCTCTGGGAGCACCTGCGCTGACGGTGGCAGGCGCCGCTCAGTATCGTTGCTCCGCCTTCAACCCTGAGCCTTGGCCGTCTAGATAGTAGCGCCGATTATGACGCTTCTCAGCGCCCTTGCTGGTCATTTCACGATTTGAGCCGAAGAACTATGCGAATGCCGAAGGCTTAAGGTCCGTCCGGCGATAGCTGATTCACGCGCCTGCAGGCCACTCCCGCTTGACCCCCAGGAAGAGACCTCCCGGCCAACAACCCAAAGGTCCGGAATCGGCCTAAACCAGCTCTCTGAGCCAGCTCATCCGTTCGCTTGCCAAGAGATGTTTGCTTAGGCGAAGCGGCTGCCATAGCCGGTGCGGCGGCCGGGCTTGGCGAGATGGCCGAAACCGCTGTCGAGCATCCCCCTATCGTGGCGAACAATCAGCCGCAAATTTGGGCGAGCCGGATCAATCTCAATTCGCAAGTCGGCCGGTCCAGCCTGACACGAGGAGCGCCATGATTGATGATCCCGCCATGCCAGAACAGCGAACGGAACTGCCGGGGCCATGGGAAACCAAGACAGAATGACAGACGACTAAGCGCTGATTCGCGCTTCCGGGTTTCCTCTGCGATGAGATCCTGACGAGGCAACATCTATTGTTAGTTCTCGATCCATCTTCGCCATCGCTTGATCTATAATCCGCATTTGCGAGCTGTGCCGCAGATTGAGTAAGCGGCGGACAGAATTCTCTGGCACGCCAAGCTCATCGGCCAATTTTTGCTTAGTCCAGCCGTGTTCTTTCATGGCGCGATAGACGGCCAGCTTTGCCGTTATCAAGGATGGAAGGGCGGCGCGATCATGGCCGTGATCGCCAGACGGGATGTCGCGACCGGCTTTCATATAGCCCTCTAACGCGATAATCAAAGCGTCGGTGGCGTTTGCGCGCGCTTCCTCTTCCGTTTCGCCTTCGGTCAATGCTTCGGGCACTTTCGGAAAGCGAACGAGCCACCACCCATTTTCCTGACGCTCAAGTAAGTATTTATATCCAAACGCCATACTAATCCTCCAAATCCTGTTTCGTTAGTCCAAGTTGTTCAAGCATGGCTAGAAGCAACCCCGGACCGATCTCCTTCTTGCGATCTTTAAGCGTAGTGAACTTTTGCCCATAATAAAGACGGCCATGGCTTCCTTTTCCCCGCCCTTTCTCAAAATGGACACTCACGTCACGTTTTCGTCCGACACGCTTAATTTTGTTCTCAAATTCGTGCCCCTTCATGGCTTATGATCGCACAGATCTGTGCGGGTTTCAAGGAGGACGCATTTCCGGTCCCGCCGTGTTCTTCGTAGCGCTACGAAGACGGAAGCGGTCGATAAATCGCCTGGAAACACCTTTGAAAATCAGCGTATTAGCCTGTCACCATGGGTCCGATTCCAGATCGACACCTTAATCTTGGCCGTTAAATGCTGCTTCGTCTTCGCCGCCCGGCCGCTCGCTCTCGGTCCACGGCCCCCAATGGCCCTCATCGACTATCAGTTTCGCCGCCTGCATGCGTGTAAATCGCAGGCACTCGGAGGGCTTGTAGCGGCTATAGTTTTCGGCCTTGGGCATGTACTCATTCCGGTTCGGATCATAGACTCTGCCGTCCGGCAGTTCGAGCGCCCGCAGGATGTTGACGCCGGACTTCATGTCGGGCGCCATTTGGGCGGAAATCTCCGAAGCCGGGTGCGAAGCCATCTCCAAGGCCGCTTTTGGCGAGTAAGCCAGGAAATCCTCAACCGGGCACAATCACGCGTTCAAGCGACCGGGTATTGTCGCACCTGCCGCGTTCATCGCACACCGTGATCCGAAAGCCGGAACGCCGATTGCAGAGGGTGCAGCGAAACTTCAATTCCCTGATGATGGTTTTCCTTGGCATGCACTTGCGGCGCCTCACGCTCTGCGGCAGGAAATCGACCGACCGTCCGCAGACGCATCGAACGCAAATCGTGTCATAGGGTCCGAGATCCCCTATGCGAAGTTCGCGAATGTCTTTATCGGCGTCCATGAGAACATAATAAGAACACGCCGGGCGCGTCGTCAACATGGATGGCGTGCAAATACAGATCGGAAACAGGGCGCGGCTCTATTTCCGGTTGGAAATTGGCGGAAATTCAACTAGGCAATCGCACCGGAATGAGGTGAGGGCGGAAATCATCCGGTCGCCACACATTTTTTCGAGCCGGAATTTCCGTTCAAAATGTTCCTGATCTGGCGCTCCGAATAACGGAAGTCCGCCGCAATTTCCTTGATCAATTTTCCGCTTTCCATAAAGGCGAGAACTTCCTCTCTTGTCGGTCGTTTCCGAAACTTTAGGATCTGGGCGCTTTCCGCACTTCCGGTCGTTGCGCCTGTTGATTTCCGCCCGCCATTTCCGGCAGATTTCCGCTGTTTCCGTGGAGGGGCAGGCGCATCATTTTCCGCCCTTTCCGGCTTCCGCTCCGTTCCGATTTCCGCGCCCGCCGCCTCTGCCGATGCTTCGCCATAGGCCATGTGCCAACACCCTTGCGAGGCAGCCCAAAGGACGAGCGCCACATACCACTCATAGCCCGCGAGCGGTGATTTCATCGGCGTGCGCTCCGTCTTCGCCTGGGAGGTGTTCTGGCTCTCAAGCTTCGCAATGCGCGCCCGCGTTTCCGCTGCCATCTTGGCGGCATTCTTGCGAACCTCTTCCGTTTTTCCGGTCAGAGCGGTCTCGTCCTGCTTGTCGAGAAAGGCGCGCTCCCTTGCAAGGTTATTCTGCCGATCACGTTCCGTTTTCTCTTGCTGCTCACCGGGCTGTTGAGCCGTTTCAAGGGCATGCTGCAACCATGTTTCGCCTTGAATGACGGTGTAAATTGAGAACGCAGCCCAGAACACAATGGCGAGAGTCAGGGCAAGCTGACGCCTCTTGCGGCGGAAATCTTGGAACCCGAGCAGCAAGGCGACGATTCCGACATCCGCAACAGAGCCGACGATAGCAGCGCCCCATTGCAACCATGGTTCGCTGAATGTCTCGAAACTTCCAAGCCAGCTCATAATGGCCAATGCGCCGCCCGTTACGACAGCGATCAAGCCTAGCGCATGTCTCCACCAATGCCCCATAAAAAGCGCCCCTCCATCCGCATGCGATAGGATCGCCGGGCGGCTTCAAAAGCCGCTCCCATCGCCCGGCCTCAAGTCCGTTAGGGCAAACGCTCTCTTAAGGGCCTTAAGGAACCGTAAAGGCAGCGCGCCCTTGCGCAATCATGTGGAGAACCGGCGCGTTTATGTTCCGCTCGCGTTCCGTCTGAGATTTTCGCGGAACGCAGACAACGCAGGTCATGAATTTTGCGTTTTAAGTGGCTGATTTTATTGAAAGTATTGGTGCCGCTTGCGTGACTCGAACACGCGACCCCATCATTACGAATGATGTGCTCTACCGGCTGAGCTAAAGCGGCATTGCGGGGAAACCCCACGAGACATGAATAGCAATGGACCCATCACGGCGCAAGTCAAGTCCGCTCAGCCGCCCACTGAAAAAGAGGGATAACTGAGCGACGCTCACCCGAGGGCAGTGCCCTCACGGTCTTCAGCATTTGCACTCTTTGTTGAACCGTTTGCGGATGCCTCTGCGCTCCCCGTCGTTATTTCCGGCTGCGATGACGGCCCGATCGCCTTTTTTGTCAAGGCATCCGGCAAGGGCTCCGCGTCAATCGAAGAGAGATCGAGCGCTGACATCTCCGCAATGAAATCGTCCGCGCCGGGAGACGCCGCTGCCGGAGGCGTCTTCCATTCGAGAACGCCCAGAGCGCCGGTCGCTGGCGACATCGGTTGCCATTCCGCGGAGACGGACCCGTCCGGAGCCATCCAGATCGGATCGGGGGCGCCACGAGCAGCCCTGGCCAGCCATTCGCGCGCCCGGCCGGCATCGCGGTCTTGTCCGGCCTCGATGCGAGCCATGAGGCGGCATACGCGAGCCGGCGGCGTATTGGCAAGGTGAGGCTCGAGCGCAAGACGCGCTGCCTTCCAGTCCTTCGCCTCAATTGCCGCTACCGCTATGGCGATGGCGCCTTCAACGCTTACCGGGCCCGCCGCTACCAGCGACTTCACCCTGCCTAGCCGGTCGCGTGGAGAATCGCCTCTGCGTGCATGAGCGAAGATCAGCGCGATTTCGGGGTGTTGGGTGTTGCGCCAAGCCTGCGTCAGGATCTTGGTCGCTTTAGATGTTTGGCCTTGTGCCGTAAGAATCCTTCCCGCGACCGCAGCGGCAGGAACAAGCGACGGAGAAAGGTCGAAAGCCTCAGTCGCATAGGCAAGCGCCCTGGCCTGTTGAGAGTCCTCGAGTTCGATGGCGAGCTGCGTCAGCAGCAGAGCGCGGCGCTTGTCGGCTTCGGCTTTTCCGAGATGGCGGTTTTGCTTGGCGATCTGAAGCGTCTTGAGTGCCGGCCGCCAATCGCCTTCACGGCATTGCATTTCAAAAAGGGCACTGGACGACCAGCTTAACGCCGGATTGGCTGTAAGAGCGCGCTCCGCGAACTGTTTGGCTGCTTCAGTCTGCCCCGCCTTCTTCGCCTCGATGTAGAGCCCCCTGAGACCGAGCTCTGCCATCTCGGGCTTGTCGAGCATACGCTCAAAAGCCTGGCGAGACGCAATCGGGTCTTCGTTTAGCTGAGCCGACTGCGCTTCAAGCAGAAGCGTGAGCGGCTCTTCAGGGGAAGCCTTTTTCGCAATAGCGCTAGCTTTCAACGCTGTGAGTTTGTCGCCAGACCCAGCCGCGAAGATGCCGCGGCGCACGGCTTCCTGGCCAATGCGCTTGCGACGCTGATCCATCCTGCGTGACAGCCGCTTCGGCGCGGAGAACGTGAGGATGCCAACCCAGCCGAGAAGCGCTAACGCTGCGAAAGTGATAAGGAGAACAATGGTCCCGATGAAAACGCTTGTGCGAATATCGTAGCCAAGCCATTCGATAGTCAGGCTTCCGGGCCTGTCCGCGATCCAGGATAGGCCGGCGGCGGCGAGGACAATCAACACGAGGTAGGCAATAAGGCGGATCATGGCTTAACTTCCACAGCGTTTCGCGACTTGGTTGCCGGTTCTGGCATCAGTGAGTGGCGGATGTTTTCGTCAGGCTGGCAAGTAACTCCTGATCGGTCTTCCGTACCGCCTCATCCGCTGCGGCGCGGGCTTGAGCATGCTCCAGCCAAGCCTGCAACTCTTCCTTTGCCGGGCCTTCGAGTGCAGCGCTCTCGGTCAAGGCACCTTTCAGATCGCCGGCCTTGAGGGCCTTTTCCATACGCCCCAGAACTGCGTCGACGGTATCACCTGCGCTGCCAATGGGCTTGACCTGGATCGCTCCCCTGGCGCGGGAAAGCATCTCATCCATGAAGGAATCAGCTTTACCGTGATAATGCTTTACGATGACGTTGCGAACCGTGTCCACGAATTCACGCTGAAGCTGCGAAAGCGATGGCACGCCGGTGTCCTTGTAAGGCGCAAGTTCGGAAACCGGTAGCTTCTCGGAGGAGAGACTCTCGATCGCGTTCAACTCTGTGGCAAACGGTTTTCCTTCGCTAACAGACCGTTTCAGGTTCGTCATTGCGATCGTGACGGTGGCTGTCCGGGCATCGGATGCTCTCTCCTTTTGAGAGCGCTCAATACCTGCCAGGCGTTCCGAAACCAGCGCTATTTGCGAAGCGATTTCGGCTTGTACAGCCTCCTTCTCCGGTTGAGGAGTTGGCTTCTGTTCCAGGGCCTGAACCTTCTGCGCCAGCGATTGCACCGAATCCTCTTCAGCCTTCGCAGTCTTCGAGAATTCTTCCAGGCGTGAGCGCACCTCGCTCAATTCTTCCGGGCTTGCTGCCTTGACAGGTGCCGCGCCGAGCTTCGTGCTAACCGCTTCGCTGAGTTGAGCCGTCTTATCCTGCTGGTCCCTGATCTTATCTTGCAGATCCTTTATCAGAAGCCTCGCCTGGTCGTCCTGCTTCGGACCTCCCCCCGCCAGAAGCAGAGCCACGATGCCTCCACCGAGAAGACCGGCGACGAGGCCGGCTGCGAGCGGACGAAGAAGCGCGCCCAGGCCTGCCGGTTGAGCCTCAGGAAGCTGCTCGATCACTGGAGGCCGCGATCGGGCTGGTTGCTCACTTGCCTTGCCAGAGGAGGCGGGTGCAATACTGGGCTCGACCGGATTGTCGTCACGCTCGGCAGTCATCTTGATCCTCGGTCTTGGTCGTTTCTCGTCGGGCATCGTTATCAAGACTTTTGTTACGGCTGCGTTGCAGTCATCTTACCCATGCGCGCAACGATATCAATCCGCGTGCAGAAGTTCCAGTAGCGCCTTCCGGTCTGGTTTCGCCGGAACACGCACATGATTCGGCTTGAGGGAAGCAAGCTTGGCAGCCACATTTTCCGATAAACAGAAATATATCGGGGTTTTATCGCAATCGATGATGCCATGCGTGTGACATAATGAAACGTAGATCTCAGCAGTACGCGGCGACATCAAAATGACCCCGTCAATCTCACCCGCCTTCAGCATAGAAGCCACGGATGGGGGGAATTCGCGGCAAGCATCCATGCTGTAAACAGTCGCGCTTTGAACGGAAAAGCCTTCGCGGGTGAGCGCGCCCACGATGTCGAAGGCCATGTGCTCCCCAATAATATGAACTAGCAGCGCTCCCCTTCTCCCAGACTCTATAATTTTCCGGGCCAATTCTTCGCCAGTTTGGGCAATCTCAAGCACAGTCTCGAAACCAGCCGCAAGCGCCCGCTTCGCCGTTTGTTCGCCAACGCAGTAAAGCGGCTTGCCGTGGAAGTCCTTGATCACGCCCCGCTCCTGCAGAGCGCGCAGGCTGTTGCCGCTGGTGATTATGAGGACCTCAGCCGCACGCAAAGGTTCCAGATCGAATTCGAGAACGCGAAACTCAATGAGCGGCTGGAGAACGGCTTCGTGACCAAGCCCGCGAAGCTCTTCCGAGAAGATGCTGGCGTCGGGCTCGGGTCTCGTTACAAGGAGGCGCATACTTCCTCCAGCCAAGCATGAATCCAGGTTAAAAGAGCGTGTCCGTCTAGGCGACGTCGCGGAAGACGTCCTTCCCGCCCCGGTCGTACAACTCGTGCGCGGCATCCTTGCCGAGCGCGGCGGCATCCTTCACGTTGCCTTTTCGCTCGGTCTCGTAGATCCGCGCGCCATCGGGCGTGAGGATTATGCCCTTGAAGGATAGCGTATCGCCATCGACGCGGGCGAGCGCTGCAATCGGTGTCCGGCAGGACCCATCGAGCTGGCTGAGGAATGCGCGCTCCGCCTCGACTGCGATGAACGTGTCGCGATCGTTGATGGCGGAAATGATCTCTTTGGTCTGGTGATCATCCGAGCGCATCTCGATACCGATGGCGCCCTGCGCCGGTGCTGGCAGCATGTCCTCGACAGGGATGACCTGCGTAATCCGGTCGGCGAGGCCAAGACGCCTCAGGCCTGCAGATGCAAGCAGGGTCGCATGCGCCTCTCCTTCCTCAAGCTTGCGCAGCCGAGTCTGGACGTTACCGCGAAACAGGATCATCTTCAGGTCGGGCCGCCTGTTGCGGATGAAGGCTTCGCGCCGGATGGACGCGGTTCCCACGATCGAGCCCGAGGGCAGATCCTGCAGCGATTTCGCCACCGGAGAGATAAGGGCGTCTCTGACATCTTCACGGGGGAGAACGCAGCCGATCTCCAGCCCGGCCGGCAATTCGGCTTGCATGTCCTTCATGGAATGGACGGCGATGTCGATGGTGTTATCGAGAAGCGCCTCTTCCAGTTCCTTGGTGAAGAGGCCCTTGCCGCCAACCGCCGCCAAAGCCCGGTCGAGGATCTTATCGCCGGTTGTCTTGATGATGACGATCTCGAAGGAGACCTTGTCGCCGTAGATGGCCGTCAGCCGGTCGCGCACCTCGTTTGCTTGTGCGAGAGCGAGAGCGCTCCCCCTGGTGCCAATGCGAATTTGCCTTGCTTCTGAGAGATTTTTCATGGTTGTGTGCACTTGGGTTGTACGGGCGCGCGGCCATTTACCGGCTGAAATGAAGGTGCGTGTCGCGGTGGGGACACTAAGCATATCCCGGCCGCGACGTACAGCACGAAAGCGATTTAGGGGTCTAGATATAGGATCATGCAGCAACGCGCGATCAATAAAGAGCATTTGGGGCCGGCAGCGACGAAAAATCGCGAATTAACCATACTCGGTATTGAGACGAGCTGCGATGAAACTGCCGCTGCAATTGTAAGGCGCGATCTCGCAGGAAATGGCGTTATCCTTTCGAATATTGTGCGGTCTCAATTCAAGGATCACGAGCCCTATGGCGGCGTCGTGCCTGAGATCGCGGCCCGCGCTCACGTGGAGGTGCTCGACGGGCTGATCGAGGCTGCACTCGCGCAAGCCAACCTTTGGTTTCTCGATCTGGATGGCATCGCTGCGACCGCAGGGCCAGGGCTCATCGGTGGGCTGCTTGCGGGTTTCGTGACTGCGAAGGCGATTGCGCTTGTCCATAACCTGCCGCTCGCCGCCGTCAATCACCTCGAAGGCCACGCACTCACGGTCGGTGTGACGGAGGGCCTGCACCCGCCCTATCTGCTTCTTCTCGTTTCGGGAGGGCACACCGAGTTCCTGAAAGTGAGGGCGCATTTCGATTATCAGAAGCTCGGCGGCACGATTGATGATGCGTTGGGCGAAGCCTTCGACAAGGTGGCCAAGATGTTGCGCCTCGGGTTCCCGGGCGGCCCCGCCGTTGAACGCACGGCGGCAAGTGGCGATCCAAGCCGGTTTGCCTTGCCAAGGCCGCTTGTTGGCCGTGAGCGCCCCGATTTTTCTTTTTCCGGATTAAAGACGGCCGTGCGCCACGCGGCGTTGACCCAGGCGCCGCTCAGCAGTCAGGACGTCGCGGATCTCTGCGCTTCTTTCCAGGCTGCTGCGGCTGCAACCCTTCGCGACAGGCTCCGCGCTGCCTTCAGGCTCTACGATGCGGAAGGCTTGCCGAAAAGGCTCGTGGCCGCAGGCGGCGTCGCCGCCAACCTGACTTTGCGGGCCACCCTGCTGCAGGAATGCGAGGCTTTCGGCTATACGTTCCATGCACCGCCGTTAAACCTTTGTACCGATAACGCCGCCATGATCGCCTGGGCCGGAGCCTGCCGCATTGCCGCCGGTCACATCGATAACCTTGACGCACCCGCGCGCGCGCGCTGGCCAATATCCGAAACGTCCAAGGTAAATTCGGACTCCGAAAAGCAGGAGCTTGCTGCGGCACGATAGAGAGCTGGACTTGCGTCCGCGGGGCTCTGCCGCTACCACACTTTCGATCAGGCGTTAGCCGCCGTGGCGCGAGCATTGGTGGGCTTGCGCAGACATTGGAAAGCAGCTCCAAAATCATGAACAAGACTTTGCAGGATAGCGGGACGCGGGGCTTTCAGCGCGTGGGAATCCTTGGCGGTGGCGCGTGGGGAACTGCATTGGCGCAGTCCATCCACCGCGCCGGGCGGGACGTCACACTCTGGGCCTATGAATTCGAAACGGTTTCCGAGATCAATTCCTATCACACCAACCGGGTCTTCCTTCCCGGCGTCGCCCTCGACCCTGCCATAAAGGCCACCACGAAGGCGAAAGAGGTTGCCGATGTGGATCTGATCCTGCTCGTCGTCCCCGCCCAATTTGTTCGGACGGTCGCGAAGGAAATCGCGCCGCATTTCGGAGCCGGGAAACCGGTCGTGATCTGCGCGAAAGGTATCGAGGAGGACTCCGGCGCGTTCATGAGCGGGATCGTGAAAGCGGTCTTGCCCAAAGCGCAAGTCGCGGTTTTGTCCGGCCCCAGTTTCGCAGGGGAGGTCGCGCGTAGCCTGCCCACGGCTCTCACGCTGGCCTGTGAAAGCGAAGAACTCGGCAAGGCGCTTATGGCTGCTCTCGCGCACCGCAGTTTCCGTCTCTATTGGTCCAGCGACGTTATCGGGACCCAGATCGGCGGCGCGGTGAAAAACGTGCTGGCGATTGCGGCGGGTATCGTTGAGGGCCGTCAATTCGGCCGGAACGCGCACGCTGCGGTCACGACGCGCGGGTTTGCCGAACTGGTGCGGCTCGGCACGAAGCTCGGCGGGCGCTTCGAGACGTTGACGGGGCTTTCGGGCCTGGGTGACTTGATCCTGACATGCTCCAGCATCCAGTCGCGCAACATGTCGCTTGGCGTGGCGTTAGGGCAGGGGCAAACGCTGGCGGATATACTCGGCGCGAGGAAATCAGTTACCGAGGGCGTTTATTCGGCAAGCGCTGTCGTCGGGCTCGCCAGGAAGCACGGCGTTGAGATGCCGATCTGCGAAGCCGTCCATAATGTGGTCAAGGGCCAGATGAGCGTCGATGAAGCGATAGAAGCGCTTCTGTCCCGCCCGCTCCGCGCTGAGACGGATTTTTCCTCGGCGGTGCCGCGTTGATAACTCTTCCTTCCGAGAAGGGCCGCGGCGTGCGCTCGCGGCCCATTTGAAGTTACCATCTGCGGTAGCCGTAGCCGTAACGGTGTGGGCGATAATAGGGTCGCCCGACGGCAACTGCGCCGCGAGGACCAGCGCATGCTCCCCCGCGCCAACCGCGTGCGCAGACATAGGCGTTGGCGTCGGAAACGAAGGCGGAAATCCCTAAAAAGGCAACCAGGGCGAAAAGAAAAGCTTTCATGATTGTTCAACTCCCTTGTACCCGGCCGCGCTCACGGCTCGAGTTGGGCATGCTGACAGGAAGGTCACGGGATGTCTGTTGAACTATCTGGCGACGGATGAGTTCATTGGATATTCATCTTTGCCGTGCTTCCGCTGTTCAGTAAGGGATCAATCTCGCGCGGCATGGCCGTGAGCCTATTCCGAAAGCTACTTTCCTACCCTACTTCATGGGTTCGAAACGGTGACCGGTAGGAGAAAACGCCATGCAGCTGACGGAACAGCACGAACAGCTCCGCGACTCCGTCGTCCGGTTTGTGCAGAATGAAATCAATCCCTTCGTGGACGAATGGGAGAAAGCTGAAGAATTTCCGTCGCATGAGGTTTTCAAGAAGCTCGGCGCGCTCGGCGTCCTGGGCGTTAAATACGATGAGGCTTATGGCGGCCTTGGCCTCGACTTCTCCTATTCCGCCGTCGTCGCCGAAGCGCTCGGCGTCTGCACCTGCGGCGGCGTTCCTATGGCCATCGGCGTCCAGTCCGACATGGCCACGCCCGCTCTGCACCGGTTCGGCAGCGAAGACCTGAAACGTAATTGGCTCGTGCCCACCATCGCAGGCGACGTAGTGGCCTGTCTCGGCATCTCGGAGCCGGGCGGCGGCTCCGATGTTGCGGCCATCAAGACAACCGCGCGCAAGGATGGCGGCGACTATGTGATCTCCGGCTCGAAGATGTGGATCACGAACGGGATGAAGGCCGACTGGTGCTGCCTGCTCGCCAACACCTCGGAAGGAAAAGTCCATCAGAACAAATCGCTGATCCTCGTTCCCATGGGTGCGAAAGGGATCACGCGCCAGAAGATCCGGAAAGTTGGCATGTTTTCGTCCGATACCGCGCAGCTTTTCTTCGACGATGTGCGCGTGCCCCAATCGCACGTGATCGGCCCGGAAGGCATGGGTTTCACCTTGCAGATGCTGCAATTCCAGGAAGAGCGGCTTTGGGGCGCGGCGAACTCGCTGACCATGCTGGACAAGCTGATCGACGCCACGATCGACTATACGCGGCAGCGCAAGGTTTTTGGAAAGTCTGTCCTTGATAATCAGGTCGTCCACTTCCGACTCGCAGAACTCCGCACGGAAGTGGAGGCTCTGCGCTCACTCACTTGGCGCGCCATCGAGGACTACGTGGCGGGGAAGGACGTCACCAAGCTCGCCTCCATGTCAAAGTTGAAATGCGGACGGGCGATACGGGAAATCGCAGATTCCTGCCTGCAATATTGGGGCGGCATGGGCTATACCTGGGACAATCCGTTGAGCCGCGCACTTCGCGACGGCCGCATTGTTTCGATTGGCGGCGGCGCGGACGAAGTTATGCTCGGCATTATTTGCAAGCTGGAAGGCACTCTGCCCCGCGAAAAGAAGGATGAACCCCGTGACCCAGCACAATCCGAGCGCGCTTTTGCTTGAGCGGAAATGTGGCGTCCTGTATGTCCGTCTGCACCGGCCGCAGGTCCGCAATGCGATGTCGCAAACGATGCTGGTCGAACTCCTGGATGCTCTCGCGCAGGCGGAGGGGAGCGGGGTTCGTATCATCGTGCTGCGAGGCAGTGGCGGGCATTTTTCAGCGGGCGCGGACCTCAAGGATATGTCCACCGCGCGAGCCGCGCCTATCGCTCACCACACCGACCCCGTAGCGGAAACCAACGCCAAATTCGGGCATGTTTGCGCCGCCTATGCCCATTCTCCACTCGCGGTTGTCGTGGTGCTCGAGGGCGCGGTGATGGGCGGTGCTTTCGGGCTTGCCTGCGCCGCCGATGTGGCCATTGCCTCGCATACGGTCGACTTCCGCCTGCCCGAAACGTCGCTTGGCGTGATCCCCGCTCAGATTGCGCCGTTCCTGGTCGAGCGGCTTGGCTATGCGGAGGCGAAACGGCTTTCAGTGACGGGCGCGCGCTTCGGCGCAGGCG
>Ga0209048_10003851_pt1 | contig 14492 bp, 24 predicted proteins | sample FrelakmetCRP12CR_FD_187146 | JGI IMG/M metagenome (GOLD analysis project Ga0209048, IMG submission 187146) | Freshwater lake sediment microbial communities from the University of Notre Dame, USA, for methane emissions studies - CRP12 CR (SPAdes)... | ecosystem: Environmental > Aquatic >... | reverse complement strand
AACAGTTACTCCTGAATTGATAGGGCATACCTTTGCTGTGCACAACGGGAAAAAGTTTATTCCAATCTTTGTCACGGAAAACATGGTGGGACATAAACTTGGTGAATTTGCACCGACGAGAACTTTTTTCAGCCATGCGGGTGATCGGAAAACGAAGGTGCGGAAATAATAACATAAGCTGAGAGCGGCGATCTGGAGTTTAGTGATATGGAAGCAAGGGCAGTTGCCAAGTATATTCGAGTTTCTCCTCAGAAGGCTCGATTGGTGGTGGATTTAGTGAGGGGGAAGAAAATTGACGAGGCGAAGAAAATACTGCAATTTACGAGGAAATATTCTGCAGGTATTATCAATAAAGTTTTGAAATCTGCAATTGCCAATGCAAAACAGAACCCTAACATAGACGAGAGCATCCTTTATGTGAAGGATATTTTTGTGGATCAGGGTCCTTCACTTAAAAGATGGAGGGCAAGGGCACAGGGGAGAGCGGCGTCCATAAAGAAAAGGATGAGTCACATAACGATTATTTTGGATGAAGAGTAAGAATTGAGGAGGTGAAGTTTGGGGCAGAAGGTTAACCCGATCGGTTTCAGGTTGGGCGGTATAAAGACGTGGAGATCGCAGTGGTTTTCAGAGAAGAATTACGGGGAGCTGGTTCACGAGGATATCAATATTAGGAAGTACCTGAAAAAGAAACTTTATCATGCTGGTATTTCGAGGATAGAGATAGAAAGGGCTGCCAGCAAGGCTAAGGTCAACATTTATGCGGCTCGTCCGGGAATCATCATAGGCAAGAAGGGCTCAGAGATTGAGAAACTGAAGAAGGAACTTGAAGGGGTTTCAAAGAGCGAGATTATTATCAACATACTCGAGGTGCGTAAGCCCGAAGTGGACGCACAGCTCGTTGCTGAGAATGTAGCCCTTCAGCTGGAGCGACGTGTTGCCTTCAGGAGGGCCATGAAAAAATGTGTTACCTCTTCCCTTAAATTTGGTGCCAAGGGAATCAGAGTGAATTGCGCCGGCAGACTTGGCGGAGCTGAGATGGCGAGGTCCGAATGGTACAGAGAAGGGAGGGTACCCCTGCACACCCTGCGGGCTGATATTGACTGGGGGTTTGCAGAAGCGAAGACTGCCTATGGACTTATTGGTATAAAGGTATGGATATTCCACGGAGAGGTGCTTCCCAGCAAGAAGGGGGCAGATAAATAGGCTAAAATAAATCCTGAATCCTAATGTCGAAATTCCATACAAGATTTAAGATGCGACTCTGAATTTTAAATGTTTTGGATTTTGATATTCTTTAGGAATCAGGGTTTCTGCTTAAAGGTTATTGTTTTTTGCTGTGAAAACAGAGGTCGTTGAATTATGTTGATGCCAAAGAGGGTTAAGTACAGGAAAGTACAGAGGGGCCGCATGCGTGGCAAGGCAACCAGGGGAAGTTTCGTGGCTTTTGGGGAGTATGGCCTTCAGGCCGCCGAATGCGGCTGGATTACATCCCGGCAAATTGAAGCTGCCCGTGTTGCCATGACCCGCCATGTCAAACGCGGAGGGAAAATATGGATAAGAATATTTCCTCACAAGTCAATAACGAAAAAACCGGCTGAAACCCGTATGGGAAAAGGAAAGGGACCACCTGAAGGGTGGGTTGCAGTTGTGAAACCTGGTGCTGTTCTTTATGAGATGGAGGGGGTTACGGAAGAAGTTGCCCGTGAAGCCTTCAGACTGGCCGCTCATAAGCTTCCCATTGCAACTAAGTTTCTATCAAGGGAGATGATTGGGTGAAGATTAAAGAGATAAGAGATATTGATACTGATGAATTGGTCCAAAAAAATAAAGAGCTTGTTGAGGAACTTTTCAAGCTCCGACTGCGACATACGACGGGTCAGTTGGAATCTCCTGCGGTGATGAGTTCTGTGCGGAAAAGTATTGCACGCATTAGGACAGTGCTCAGGGAAAGGGAGGTTCAGAAGATATGATGGAACGCGGTAATAAGAGAATCATTAAAGGTGTAGTGGTCAGCAACAAGATGGACAAGACAATTGTAGTCCGTGCAGAGAGGCTGGTCAAGCATTCCGTGTTTCACAAGTATATGAGACGATATGTCAAGTACAAAGCCCACGATGAGGGAAATGCATGCAATATTGGTGATAAAGTACTCATAGTTGAGTCAAGGCCATTGAGCAAGGAAAAGCGGTGGCGAATGCGCACAATAATTCAAAGGGCTAAATAACTGAAAATCTACGGAAGCAATTCTGTTCGGTGATAAATAATTCCTGAACAGGTATGGTGATATCATGATTCAGATGCAGACTATTTTAAATGTGGCAGATAATTCAGGTGCCAAGAAGGTCGCATGTATTAAGGTTCTTGGCGGGTCGAAGAGAAGATATGCCAGCGTTGGAGATATAATTGTTGTTTCTATAAAGGAGGCCATTCCGAATTCGAAGGTCAAAAAAGGGGATGTCATGAAAGCGGTTGTCGTGCGCACCGCAAAAGAAGTGCGGAGGCCGGACGGTTCTTATCTTAAGTTTGATGATAATTCTGCCGTCCTGATTACTAATCAATTAGAGCCCATTGGGACGAGGATCTTTGGCCCCGTGGCTCGGGAGTTAAGGGCCAAGCAGTTCATGAAAATCATTTCGCTGGCGCCCGAAGTTTTATGAAGGGGTGGAGTGGGGTATAGGAGATGCAGGTCAAGCGATTGAAAAAAGGCGATATGGTGAAAGTGATTACCGGCAAGGACAAAGGAAAAACCGGTAAGGTCCTGAAGGTCATAAGAGATAAAGACCAAGTGGTCGTCGAGAAGCTGAACATCTTTAAGAAGCACAAGAGGCCTGATCAGAAAGGAAAGGGCGGCATCGTAGAGAAAGAAGGACCGATCAACATCTCCAACGTGATGTTCCTGTGCAATAAGTGTGATGAAGGCGTCAGGGTCGGATACAAGGTCCTAGAAGATGGGGAAAAGACGCGAGTTTGTAAGAAATGTAACGATATATTGGACACATAGGTCAAGACAAAATGGCTAGACTGAGAGATTATTATATAAAGAATGTCGTGCCTTCTCTGGTTAAAGAGTTCAGTTATAAGAACCGCATGCAGGTGCCGAAGCTTGAGAAGATAGTCGTGAACATGGGCGTCGGTGAAGCTATTCAGAACATAAAGGCTCTGGAAAGTGCAGTCGCGGACCTTTCCATGATTGTGGGGCAGAAGCCCGTGATAACGAAAGCAAGGAAGTCGATTGCCACATTTAAGCTTCGTCAAGGCATGTCCATAGGATGTCGGGTAACTCTAAGGGGAGACAGGATGTATGAGTTTTTTGACAGGCTTGTTAATGTTGCGCTTCCCAGAGTCCGTGACTTTAGGGGAATATCGCCGAAATCTTTCGATGGGAGAGGGAATTTCGCTGTTGGATTGAAGGAGCAGATCATCTTCCCTGAAATAGATTATGACAAAATTGATAAGATCCGGGGGATGAATATTGTAATCGCAACGACTGCCAAAACGGATGAAGAGGCGAGGCAACTTCTTCGATTCATGGGTTTACCATTTAGAAACTGATAAAGGTAATAGGAAAGATATCTGGAGGAATAGGTGTGGCAAAGAAGTCCTTGATTGCAAAAGCGAAAAGGAAACCGAAATTTTCGGCGAGGGTTTACAACCGTTGCCCCATATGCGGTAGGCCGAGAGCTTACTTCAGAAAATTTGACATGTGCAGAATATGCCTGAGAAATCTTGCCCTAAAGGGCGAAATTCCCGGGCTCATTAAGTCTAGCTGGTAAGTTACATAAGGAGTAATGTTATGGGGATGACAGATCCTATCGCTGATATGTTAACAAGAATTCGTAATGGCAACAATGTACGATTCAAGAATGTTGATGTTCTCTTGTCCAAGATTAATCTCAATATCGCAAAGGTATTGAAAAAATCGGGGTATATAAGCGGGTACGACATAAAAAAAGATGCGCTTGGACATCAGGTGTTGAGAATATACCTAAGGTATGCTGACGCCAAGAGGTCTGTTCTTACGGGGATTCAAAGAGTCAGCAAGCCTGGAAGAAGGGTCTATGTGAAGAACGAAAGGATACCAAAAGTATTGAACGGTTATGGTATCGCTATTCTCTCCACATCCAAGGGTATCTTAACAGACAAAGAAGCAAATGAATCGAAACTGGGTGGCGAAGTACTCTGCAATGTGTGGTAGAAATCTTAGTTGAGACGGTCAATTAGTATCCGGAGATTTATTCAATGTCAAGAATCGGTAAGAAACCCGTAGTAATTCCTGCAGGAGTGAAGATAAGTCGGGATAAATCGACAATTAAAGTTCAGGGACCTAAGGGACTCCTGTCTATGGAAATACCTCCCGGCGTTGAGGTATCCATAAATAACGGGACTATAGAGGTAAGAACAGCGTCTGATACTAGAAAAGGAAAAGCCTATCACGGCCTGGTGAGGACACTGGTCGCGAATATGGTGATGGGTGTTACTGTTGGCTTTCAGAAGGGCCTGGAACTTTCAGGTATTGGATACCGTGCCGAGAAGAGTGGTGATACCCTCAGATTTGTTCTAGGATTTTCCAGTCCTTTAGAATACAGGATTCCTCAGGGAATAGATGTAAGAATTGACAAACAGGTCAATATACTGGTCAGTGGAATTGATAAGCAACTCGTAGGAAGAGTTGCTGCTGAAATAAGAGACCTAAAAAAACCTGAACCGTATAAAGGAAAAGGGATAAGGTATGTTGGCGAAAAGGTCAGAAGAAAAGTGGGCAAATCCGTTGGGGCCTGACGTATTGATTTGTCAATGTTTAGAAATCATATTTAACGGGATGATGAAGAACACATAAGGGGTAGAGAATTGCCATCGAAGAAAGTAGAAAAGAGACGAATAAAACGTAAGAAGAGGGTGAGAGGAAAAATATTCGGCACGGAGACTAGGCCGCGACTTTCTGTGTTTAGAAGTTCTAGACACATATATGTTCAGGCTATTGCAGACGATGTCGGACGGACGCTGGCGGAGGTTTCAACGCTGAGCAAGGAAATAAAGGGTACCCTTGATGGATCTAAGAAGGTTGATGCAGCTAAGGAAGTGGGCAGGCTGGTTTCAAAAAAATTGAAGGCTCTGGGTATAGAGCATGCTGTTTTTGACAGAGGATGTTACCTATATCACGGGCGCGTTGAGGAGCTTGCTGAGGGGGCAAGAGAGTCAGGGCTAAAATTCTAGGTTTTTGGGTCTACATTACTCGAAGGGAATGGTTATTAGTGAGGATATGGAAGAATTAGAACTTCTTGACAGAGTCATAGCAATTAACAGAACGGCCAAAGTCGTCAAAGGCGGGCGGAGGTTTCGGTTCAGTGCTATAGTCGTCGTGGGCGACGGTCATGGATCTGTGGGTGCCGGTCTGGGAAAGGCCCACGAGGTTCCGGAGGCGATCAGAAAGGGCATGGAAAAGGCCAAGAAAAGCATGGTTAAGGTTGCCATTTCCAATAGAACGGTTCCTTACGAGGTTGTCGGGAAATATGGTGCAGGCAGGGTTCTCCTGAAGCCTGCTTCCGAAGGAACCGGTCTTATTGCAGGAGGAGCAGTTAGAGCTGTTCTTGAAGTTACGGGAGTACACAACATACTGACAAAATGCTTAGGTTCGCACAACCCGCACAACCTGGTCAAGGCTACCATTGATGGTCTTTGTCAATTGAAGGACCCCGCGGAAATTTTGACTTTGAGAGGGAAAGCTGGCGCTGATAATTGATGATTTCACGAAAGGTTGCCAACCGGTGTTAATATAGTGACCTTTTATGGACTTGTAAAAATAAGTGTGCACGTTATTGAGGGATAAATCGTGGATAAGAAGCTTAAGATTACACTGGTGAAAAGCTATATAGGCAGGCCTCAGAAACAGCGGCAGATACTTCGCGGGATGGGACTCGGTAAATTGAACCGAACTGTCCTGCTGGAAGATACACCTGAGATTCGCGGCATGATTAAAAAGGTGAATCATCTGGTGTTTATGGAAGAGTTTAGGGGGAGCAAGTCATGAATTTGAGTTCATTGAAGCCGCCAGAGGGTTCAAGGAAAAAAAGAAAAAGAATCGGCCGCGGTGATGGATCAGGGCATGGCGGCACATCTACAAAGGGACATAAAGGTCAGAATGCCCGTTCAGGAGGAGGAGTTAGACCAGGGTTCGAGGGTGGACAGATGCCACTTTCAAGGAGATTACCGAAAAGAGGTTTTCGTAACCCTTTTCGTAGAAAAATTGTTACCATTAACATAGATCAATTGAGAAGATTTCCCGAGGGCTCCATTATTGACAGGGATGCTCTCTTTGAAGCCGGCCTGGTAAAGAAAATGGGGGATGGTATCAAAGTTTTGGGCAAAGGCAACATAGAGTATCCGATATCGGTGAAGGTTGATATGATAAGTCGCGGAGCCAAAGGAAAGATTGAGGCTGCCGGCGGCTCAGTAGTAGAGGTTATCTGATTTGTTAGAAGGCTTAAAAAATATCGGGAAGATTCCTGAGCTCCAGAGAAGGATTCTTTACTCGTTTCTGCTCTTGGCTGTTTACAGAATAGGTGCGCATGTGCCCACGCCTGGCATCGATACGGCAGCCCTAGCAGCTTATTTTGAACAGGCAAAAAATTCATTACTTGGATTCTTTGACATGTTTGCCGGCGGAGCGCTATCCAATCTTTCGGTTTTCGCCCTTGGCATCATGCCCTATATTAGCGCCTCAATTATTCTTCAGCTCCTGACCATCGCTATTCCCCATCTGGAGAGACTCTCCAAGGAAGGTGAGGCAGGACGGAGGAAGATCACACAGTATACCCGTTACGGGACGGTTCTCTTAAGCCTCATACAGGGCTTCGGTATCTCCGTTGGACTGGAAAATATGGCCGGACCTACTGGGGTTTCCATTGTTATGGAGCCTGGCTGGAACTTTCGCCTTATGACGGTGATTACACTGACTGCAGGCACGGCATTCATCATGTGGCTGGGGGAACAGATCACCGAAAAAGGCATAGGCAACGGCATATCACTGATCATCTTTGCCGGTATTGTCTGCAGGGGACCAGCAGCGATCTATCAAACATTTACACTGCTATCCGCGGGTGAGATGGGCATTTTCTTCATAATAATACTCGTTGTTATGATGATCGCCGTTATAGGAGTCATCGTTTTTGTGGAAAGTGGTCAGAGGAGAATACCAGTACAATATGCAAAACGTGTTGTCGGACGAAAGATGTATGGGGGACAGACGACCCATCTACCTCTCAAAGTGAATACTGCAGGCGTCATTCCTCCGATCTTTGCATCCTCGATCATTATGTTCCCGGCGACCATCGCTAACTTTATCGATCACCCATGGATGAAGCTGATTTCAGACGCTTTGATCCCCGGAAAAATGGTTTATGAGTTGCTCTATATCGTCTTCATCGTTTTTTTCTGTTATTTTTATACAGCTGTCGTATTCAATCCTGTGGACGTTTCCGACAACATGAAAAAATATGGCGGGTACGTCCCTGGCATAAGACCAGGTAAAAAAACAGCGGAATATGTTGATGATGTCTTGTCTAAACTGACATTTGGTGGTGCTATATATGTATCAGCTGTTTGTGTCCTTCCCAGTATACTGATTAGTTACTTTAGTGTACCATTTTATTTTGGAGGGACCGCCCTTTTGATTGTGGTCGGTGTTGCACTTGACACTGCGGGCCAGATAGAAACCCATTTGCTGACGAGACAGTATGAGGGGTTCATGAAGAAGGGCCGCATTGCAAAACGGCGTTAATGATACCATATATTCAGTAGCATGATTGTCCTGAAGCTGCCAGAAGAGATTGAAAAGATGAGGGCGAGCAACCATATCGTTGCTGAGATATTAAACACACTGAGGGAAAAGGTTAGACCTGGTGTAACCACGGGCGAGTTGGATATGTGTTCGGAAGAGCTTGTGCGTAAGAGGGGGGCGATACCTGCGTTTAAGGGTTATATGGGGTATCCTAATTCACTGTGCATATCGGTCAATTCAGAAGTCGTTCATGGAATACCTTCCCACAGGGTTTTGGAGGCGGGGGATATTGTGAGCCTCGATTTCGGGGCATATTATAAGGGATACTATGGGGATGCTGCCATAACGGTGCCTGTTGGTGAAGTTTCTGAGGAAGCGGCAAGACTAATTCGCGTTACTGAACAGGGGCTCTACGATGGAATCAGGGAGGCAAGAGCCGGAAACCGTCTCGGCGACATATCGGCCGCTGTTCAACTTCGCGTCGAGACTGCCGGGTTTTCTGTTGTGAAAGATTTTGTTGGCCATGGGATTGGCAAGAAACTTCACGAGGAACCACAGATACCCAATTATGGCATAAAGGGCAGAGGAATAGAACTGAAAGCCGGCATGGTTTTGGCTATTGAACCGATGGTCAATGAAGGTACATACAGGGTCAAAGTATCTGATAACGGCTGGACTGTTGTGACGGAAGATGGAAAATTATCGGCCCACTTCGAGCATTCAATTGCCATAACGAAGGATGGTCCGGATATCCTGAGCAGGATGAATTAAAGAAGAAACAATAAAGGCGTTTTTTCGAGGTTGTCTAATCATAGGTGCTGATGGAGTCTGTGGCTGGAAGAGTAGCCTGCCGCAGAATGGGTTAGTATTTTTACCCGACAATCCATTGCAGCGGTAAAGCCTCCGGCATACAGCTGCTCTGATTGATTCGGGAAGTTTGGTAATTTGTTGATATAGGTAGTTATGGCAAAAGAGGAACCAATTGAGGTTGAAGGTAAAGTCGTTGAAACTTTGCCAAATGCAATGTTTCGAGTTGAACTCGAAAATGGACACCGCGTCCTAGCTCATATTTCCGGAAAAATGCGCATGCATTTTATCAAGATATTGCCGGGCGATAGAGTTACTGTTGAGCTTTCTCCCTACGATCTTACTCGGGGAAGGATTATATACCGGACGAAGTAAAACAAAATATATAGAGTGCATTTGCGACGTTGCAACGTGCAATCAGTGGACCATTGTTAAGGAGAAAATATCGTGAAGGTGCGGTCTTCTGTTAAAAAGATTTGTGACAAATGTAAAATTATCAAGAGGCGCGGGGTGTTGAGGGTTATCTGCGAGAATCCGAAACACAAGCAGCGGCAGGGATAATCGAGACTTTAGTGCCCTTTCATCAGGAGGTTATAAAGTGGCAAGACTTGCGGGAGTGGACTTACCGAAAAATAAGAGAATCGAAATTGCGTTAACGTATATATATGGAATAGGAAGGAGCAGATCGCGAGATATTCTGCAGAAGGCCGGTATCAGCCTTGATAAGAAAACGGATAATATTGCCGACTCAGAAATAACCGCCATAAGAAATATTATAGATAAAGAACACAAAGTTGAAGGTGATTTAAGGCGAGACGTGTCTATGGCAGTGAAACGATTGATGGATCTCGGGGCTTACCGTGGACTAAGGCATAGGAAAGGGCTTCCCGTCAGGGGTCAGAGAACGAGTACAAATGCTCGAACGAGGAAAGGGCCGAGACGGTCGATTGCCGGGAAGAAGAAATAAAGAAGGAAGTAATCCGGAGGAAAGATGGCAAAACAGGTAAGGAAAACGGGGAAAAAAAAGGAAAAAAAGAACATAACTGAAGGAGTTGTGCACATTCAATCTACCTTTAACAATACGATTATTACAATCACAGATCTCAGTGGCAACGTTGTCGCCTGGTCTTCTGCCGGAACACAGGGATTTAAGGGTTCGAGAAAGAGTACGCCTTTCGCGGCGCAAGTGGCGGCCGAGGACGCCGTTAAGAAGGCAAAGGAAAATGGCATGAGGCGAGTTCAGGTGTACGTGAAGGGACCCGGTTCAGGCCGGGAGTCGGCATTAAGATCCTTGCAGGTAGCTGGCTTGAATATCAGTCTTATCAGAGATGTCACGCCGATTCCCCATAATGGGTGCCGTCCTCCGAAGAGGAGAAGAGTATAACGCGGGTTCATTTAGGGGCTATTTATAGAATTCTGATTTTTTTATTGGGAGGTTTTTTTGGCAAGATATAAAGAATCCGTGTGCCGGTTATGCAAAAGAGAGGGCCTGAAACTTTTTCTCAAGGGGGACAGGTGTTATGGCGAAAAATGCGCCTTTGAGAGGAGAGGTTATGCTCCGGGAGATCATGGTCAGATTCGCAGGAAATACTCCGATTACGGCGTTCAATTGAGGGAAAAGCAGAAACTTAAGAGGATGTATGGCCTGTTAGAAAGACAATTCAGGAGTTATTTTGAAAAGGCTGACAGACAGAGAGGGATAACAGGAACCAATCTTTTACTTTTCTTAGAAAGACGTCTAGATAATATGGTCTTCCGAATAGGCTTTGCCAATTCGAGGAATGAGGCAAGGCAGCTTGTGAGACATAATCACTTCTTAGTGGATGGAAAACCGATAAATATACCATCCTATCTGGTTAAAGTTGGTAGCGAGATCCGGGTAAGAGAAAAAAGCAGGAAGGTGGAAAGAATAGTGGAGGCAATGGAAATAGTTGCTAGACGAGGCATACCACAATGGTTGGAACTGGATAAGGATAATTTCAGAGGTGTGGTAAAAACCCTGCCTTCCCGTGAAGAATTGGTTATGCCTGTTAAGGAGCAATTGGTCGTTGAGCTTTATTCAAAATAGCATTGTCATATACTTTAAATATACCCAAGAGGTAAGGAACTAAAAATGCAAAAGAGCTGGCGCACTTTAATAAGACCAAAGCGAATTGAAATTGATGAGATCACCCATTCACGCTTTTATGGCGAATTCACCTGTCAGCCCTTAGAGCGGGGTTTTGGCATTACTCTGGGAAATGCCCTTAGAAGGGTATTGCTGTCGTCTATTCAGGGAGCGGCTGTTGTTTCGATGAAGGTTGATGGAGTTCTCCATGAATATTCAACTATTCCAGGAGTCAAAGAAGATGTGACGGATATTATTCTTAACCTTAAAGGCGTTCGCTTGAAGCTCAACCAAGACGGTCCAAGAGTCCTTCATATCGATACCTCAAAGGAAGGGATATTGACTGCGGCAAACATCGTTACCGACGGGACTGTTGAAATTCTCAATCCGGATCACCACATTGCTACCCTCGCGGGAGGCAATAAATTTAAGGCTGAGCTTGTTGCTAAAACAGGCAAGGGGTATGTACCGGCTCGCAGGGAAAGGGCTCCTGATCAGCCTGAGGGGACTATAAATATTGATGCAGCATTTTCACCTATTAAGAAATGTAATTATACGGTGGCTCATGCAAGAGTGGGGCAAATTGCTGACTATGATCGCCTAGTAATAGAGGTATGGACCGATGGCAGCGTCCTTCCAGAAGATGCTCTTGCCTTTGCAGCAAAAATACTGAAGGGGCAGTTAGATATATTCATAAACTTTGATGATGTTGACGAGGAAGAACAGCAGGAAGTCGTTGAGGAAAAGGAGAGCGTTAATGAAAACCTGCTGAGGCATGTTGACGATCTCGAACTTTCCGTAAGATCGGCCAATTGTCTGAAAAATGCGGGCATTAACCTTATAGGAGAGCTTGTTCAGAAGACAGAAGCGGAAATGTTAAAGACCAAGAATTTCGGCAGGAAGTCTCTCAATGAAATAAAGGAAATTCTTGCGGAGATGGAACTCAGCTTTGGTATGAAACTCGATTTGCCTCCCTGGAATAAGGAAGAGAGGAAAGAAAGCGGAGACTTCGGTGCTAAAGAATGATGAGGTTAATCCTTAGCTGAGAAGGGAGATAGTCAGATGCGTCATGGGAAGTCAGGAAGAAAGCTGGGCAGGACGAAGAGTCACAGGGAAGCTATGTTGAGAAACATGGTTACTTCCTTGTTGAAATATGAGAAGATTACGACTACTGATGCCAAGGCCAAAGAATTGAGAAAAGTTGCTGAACAAATGATCACCCTGGGGAAGAGAGGCGATCTTCATGCAAGGAGACAGGCTCTTTCCTTCGTTAGGGACAAGGAAGTTGTCGGAAAGCTTTTTGATGAGCTATCATTGCGGTATCGTGACTGTGCAGGCGGTTATACGAGGATCATAAAGACGGGTAATCGTACAGGTGATAATGCGCCCGTGTCTATAATTGAGTTTGTCAGAGATACCGGGTCAGAACAAACAAAAAAGAAGGTCCTTTCGCAAAAGTAGCAACTCTTAACACTATTTATTATATTTAGGAAGAAGCAGGGTTTTTTCGGCAACCCTGCTTTTCTTTTTTCTCTTGTTTTTTTGTTAGAAAAAATATACTTCATAACCAGGTATCGTTTTTCCAATAGTCGCAACTCGTCAACGGTTCTTTACAGAGTCAGATCGTGTTTTTTGAATTGGGCAACGAAGAAGGAGGATTCGTTATGGCGGAAGAAAAGATAGGCGAAGTTGTAAAATTTTTTGCGAAGCCATGTGTTGCTGCAATAAAAGTGACAAATGGTGAGGTAAAGATAGGCGATACGATCAAGATAACAGGTCACACTACAGATATAACAAACATACTTGAATCAATGGAGATCGAAAACCAAAAGGTTGAGAAGGCTGTGGCGGGAGACTATATTGGCGTTAAAGTCTCCGATCGAGTTCGTCCTGGAGACGAAGTATTTAGAGTTGTACCGTAATAATCTATTGATTTAGAAGGGTGGAGTTTCACGAGATGCAGCTTCTGCTCGTCTCTTTCTGTGACGGTTTCCTGTACGTGCAGAGTCTCATAGGGACGACCTCGCAGAAGGGATACGTGGCGCCTCAAGAAATCTTCAAGATCCCCTTTTGTAAAGTAGGGTTCGGATAGGATTTGCATCTGCCATCGGTATTAATTGAAGTTCATAGAGCTTGCCGGCAAGGAAGAAAATTATCTTGCATTGATTGCCTTGCCTCGACTTGCAGGGTTGTGGGAAACTGTCCCGGTCTTTTTTTACCACACAGCACCCCGTCTGTAAGCCGTGCAACTGTTCTATAAAATTGTTGCCTAAACAGGAAAGGTATGCTAGCGTTCCGCCGGCATCTGACATCGAGAGTACAGTACTAATACTTGCCGTTTTGACCTGTTCGCAGGTCGCATGGTAAAATGAATACATTGCTCACCAGGGAGTACGTTAGCCCTTAGCATTAGGAAGTTCATTCATAGGATGGAAAGAGATGCAGATCAGAGTACTGGGTTGCCACGGATCACAGACGCCCGGATGCAATACGACGAGCTTTCTGTTGGACGGCAAGATTCTTGTCGATGCCGGAGCTATCACATCTTCACTAACCATTGAAGAACAGGTTAATATAGATTATATCCTGGTCACCCATGCTCACCTCGATCACGTGAGAGACATCATGTTTCTGGCGGATAATATTTGTTATCTGCAGAAAAGTCATCCCCTAATTGTTATTGGAACCAGCAATATCATCGATACGCTCAAGACTCATCTCTTCAATAATATTGTTTGGCCCAATTTTTCCCTGATCCCGAGCCCTGAAAATCCGGTTCTAAAGTTTGAGGCCATAAAACCCGGGCAAAAGATGAAGCTCGGTGATCTGGGTATCACAGCCATCTTAGTGAATCACGTCATTGAAACAGTCAGTTATGCAGTAGAATCCAAGAAAGGATCGTTTATAATTATCGGAGATACAGGCCCCACTGAAGAGGTTTGGAATGCTGCGAACAAGATGAGTGATTTAAAGGCCGTCTTCATTGAAACATCCCTCCCCAACAGTATGAAAGATGTCGCGGAGATGACAGGTCATCTGACGCCTTCAGGTTTGGAGGAAGAATTAAAGAAATTAGATAATCCCAATCACAATATTTATCTTTATCACATGAAGCTCCAGTACCGCGAAACTATCCTGAAAGAGATCGCCATGATAAGAGATAGAGATATTCATGTCCTTGAAGACGGCGAAGTCATTCAAATCTGACTTTTTTTGATAAGGTTTACTCACAGATATCCCGGCACAAGAATTGGACACGTTTTTCGCACAAAGCTGCAGGGAACTAAACCAAAGACCCTTCGACTCGTATAACTCGTTCAGGGTCAATTCAACTGAGTCCTTTTTCCACGGCACAGCCTTGAAAAAGACCGGGGTTTATTGAATCAAATGCTGGCGCCTCTTGAACATCTCGATGGACTAAACAGGTTAGACATCCGTTTCAGCCTTGATCATATATCGCGGTTCCTTGAACGCCTAAATAATCCCCAGAACGCATATGGGACAGTTTTAGTCGGCGGAACCAACGGGAAAGGCTCCATTGCGGCTATGGTGGCATCGGCTTTGTCCCACGGCGGTTTTCGTGTTGGTCTCTACACATCTCCGCATTTAATTGATGTCAGGGAGAGGATAAGAATCGACGGCGAAATGATTACACGAGACGAGATGGATGCCTGGATAGAAATAGTAAAGGTGCACTCAACAGAAAATCTAACCTACTTTGAATTTCTCACCGCCGTTGCCTTTCTTTATTTCCACCAGAGAAAGGTGGATTTAGCCATTCTGGAAGTGGGAATGGGG
>Ga0209048_10003850_pt1 | contig 14492 bp, 12 predicted proteins | sample FrelakmetCRP12CR_FD_187146 | JGI IMG/M metagenome (GOLD analysis project Ga0209048, IMG submission 187146) | Freshwater lake sediment microbial communities from the University of Notre Dame, USA, for methane emissions studies - CRP12 CR (SPAdes)... | ecosystem: Environmental > Aquatic >... | reverse complement strand
CTCGCGGTGTCGAGCGGCAAGCTGCGCGGCGAGCGGGTCGACACCGCGCGCGCGCGGCCGGCAGCGGTGGCCACGCCCGCGGCGGCGAGCGGCACCCGCGCGCCCGCGCGCCTCGATCCGGCGACGATCGCGAGGCTCGTCGTTCCGGATCGCCACATCGATGTCGCCGTGCCGAAGCAGGCGAGCCGCCACGAGCGCAGCGCCGGCCCGGGGCAACCGGGCAACGTCGTCGTCACGGCGAACCGGGATTCGAGCCTGCGGTTCCTGCGCCGGGTCGAGGTCGGCGACGCCGTCATCGTCCAGTCGCGCAATGGCGAGCAATTCCGTTACCGGGTGCGCGACCTTCGCATTGCCGACCGCGACGACGTCAACGCGATTGCCGCGCCCGCCGAGCCGACGCTGACGCTGGTCACGTGGTATCCGTTCCACGCGCCGGAGTCGGAGGCAACGCTGCGCTACGTGGTCGTCGCGACCGCCGATCGCGGCACGGTGTGAAGACGCGCGCCGGTCACGGCGTGAATGAAAGCGTGAGCCCGGGAAGACCGAGCGCGCCGTAATCGGAGCTCCACGTCTCGCCGGGTGCGACCGGCCACGCATCGGTGATCGTGCCGGTCGTGACGATCTCGCCGGCGGCGAGCGCCGGGAACTGCGGCTGCCGCGCGAGGACGCCCGCGAGGTGCACGAGCGCCAGTGCCGGGCTGTCGAGCACGTTCGCCCCGACGCCCCGCTCGACAACGGCACCGCCGCGACGAAGCTCCAGCTCGAACACCGGCAGTCTTAGCGCGAATTCGGCACGGTCGGCCGCGGACACCGCAATGCGCGGGCCGACGACGAGGGCGCCATGCAGCCCGAGCGCGGCCGTGCAATCGGGCGCCGCGAACTTCCAGCCGGGGAAGTGGCTCTGGACGATCTCGAATCCCGGCGCGATCCATTCGACCGAATCCATCACACTGAGCGCATCGGCGGCGGCGGATATCGGACCCGACAGTCCGAACACGACTTCCGGCTCGATGCGCGGCTGCACGAAGCGAGCGAGCGAGAGCGTCGCGCTCCCCTGCGGCGCCTCGTGGACCGTGCGATCCCAGACATGCGCCCACATCGGCAGGTAGACGCCGTAGCGGGTCCAGATCGTGCGATTGGTGAATCCGATCTTGCGGCCGAGCGGACGCCAGCCCTGCGCCATTCGCCGGCGCTCAATCTCTTCCAGCACCGCGTAGCCGTCCGCGACGTCGAACGCGGGATCTTCCGCGGTGATCGGGGAAATCCCGGAGACCCGGTCCCAGGCCGCGATCAACCGGTCCGCGAGTGCTGCCGTTCGCGGCGAGCCCGTCAACGCCTGCGCTCCAGCGACCGCAGCGCGGCGACCCCGGCCGCCCAGAGCGTCACCGAAATGACCATCGCGATCATTGCCGCGACGATCGCGCCGCCGATGCCATCCCATCCCAGAACCGTCACGATCGACCACGCGGCGACGCCGCCGACGCCGCCGCACGTCAGGATCGCGGCGAGCTTGCCGGCGAAGCTGCCGCGCTGGCTGCACCGAAGGGGAATTTTTTCGGTCATGGAGCGTTTGCCTCGGACGGCCATCGTAACGCGTCCGCCGTGCGCCACCAAACATCGCACGGGCGACCGCGTGCGACGGTCGGGCCACGCGCTATCATGCGGCCACGCCGCGACGGACGCGGAGCACGCTTTCGCCGACCGCCGAAACATCCAGGGGAGCGCCGCACCGATGCGTCGAGTTTCGATTCCTGCCGCTGCCGTCGCCCTCGCCGCCGCCTTCGGGGTGGCGTTCGCGCCGATGGCATCGGCGGCGGACATGAACAAGACGCTGCGCGTCGAGTTCCGCGTCGCGGAGTCCGGCTTCGACCCGCAGGCCTTCAGCGACAACTATTCGTCGATGGTGGTCGACGCGATCTTCGATCCGCTCTACACCTACGACTATTTCGCCCGGCCGGTGCGGCTCGCTCCGCGCACGGCGGACGGCCTGCCGCAGATCACCGACGACGGCCGCACGTACACGCTGAAAGTGCGGCCCGGCATCTACTTCGCCGACGACCCCGCGTTCAAGGGCAGGAAACGCGAGCTCGTCGCCGAGGATTACGTCTACACGATCAAGCGGATGATCGACCCGAAGATCCGCTCCTACTGGCTCTATCTTTTCGAGAACCACCTCGTCGGGCTCGAGGCGCCGCTCGCCCGCGCGCGCGCGGCCGGCAGCTTCGACTACGACGAGAAGATCGAGGGCCTGCAGTCGCTCGACCGCTACACGCTGCGCATCCGGTTCAAGGAGCCGGACTGGAGCTTCCAGCACTGGCTCACGACGGCGCAATTCGCGGCCGTCGCCCGCGAGATCGTCGATGCCTACAAGGACGAGACGAACCGTGTCATGGAGCATCCGGTCGGAACCGGCGCGTACCGGCTCGCGCAGTGGACCCGCGGCCAGAAGATCGTTCTCGAAGCCAATCCCGGCTACCGCGACGATCGTTATCCGACGCCGCCCGCCGGGAGCCCCGCGGAGGATCTCGCCGTCGCGAAGGGATACGCGGGTCGCGCGATGCCGTTCGTCGGTCGGATCGAGATCAGCATCCTCGAGGAAGCACAACCTCGTCTGCTGTCGTTCGAGAAGGGCGACCTCGATTTTCTCGAGGTGCCCCAGTCGCTTGCCGGCAACGTGCTCGACGGGCCTCGATTGCTGCCTGCGTTCGCGAAGCGCGGCGTGACGCTGCATCGGCAAGTGGAACCGACGGTCTCGTTCTATTTCTTCAACCTCGACAATCCGGTCGTCGGCGGATACGCGGCCGCGCAGGTCGCGCTGCGCCGCGCGATCTCGATGGGATTCGACCGCGCGGCGGCGGTGAAGACCCTCCTGTACGGGCAGGCGCTTCCGGCCACGCAGCCGGTGCCGCCGCCGGTCCCGGGATACGATCCGTCGTTCATGTCCACCACCTACGATCCGGCGGCAGCCCGGGCGCTGCTCGACCGGTTCGGCTACCGCGAAAAGGACCGCGACGGCTACCGGATGACGCCCGACGGCAGGCCGCTGACGATCGTGCGCGCGTCGACGCCCGATTCCGCGGCGCGCGCCGAGGACGAGCTGTGGAAGCGCTGCATGGACGCGATCGGCGTCCGCATGGTCGACTACAAGCAGAAGTGGCCCGAGCTCAACAAGATGTCGGAGGCCGGTCAGCTGATGATGTGGGGGCTTTCGTGGATCGCGTCGACACCGGATGCCGACACGTTCTACTCGACGCTCTACTCGAAGAACGTCGGCACGATGAACGATGCCCGCTTCCGGCTGCCCGAGTACGACCGTCTCTACGAAACCGCACGTCGCCTGCCGGACGGACCGGAGCGCAACGCCCTCTATCGCAGGATGACCGGGCTGGTCGTCGCGTACGCACCGTGGATCCTGCGCACGTATCCGTACGACAACGTCCTCGTGCAGGCTCGGGTGCGCGGCTACCTGCAGCACCCGTTCCTGCGCAGCCAGTGGCGTTTCTACGACGTCGCGCTGCGTTGATTCCGGTCGCGGCTCAGCGCTTCGGGTGGATGACGGGCTTCGGCAGCGGCGGCGCGCCGGCGAGCGCCGCCGGAGCGGGCCCCGCGAGTCGCGCGAGGAGCGCGTCGAGCCCGAGAGCGAAGGTCCGGTCCCAGTGCTCGGCCTTCGCGTACGGCGCGGCGGCGGCGAGATTCGGGCATTCGCGGGCGACGAATTCGTCGGACACCGGCTCCGCCGCGGACGGGCCGCGCGCATATCCCGCCGTCTCGTCCAGCGCCGCGCCGGTAACGTAATAGCCGAAGACGCGGAAGAATCGCGCGGCCGCTTCCGTGCCGGGAATCATCTCGGCAACGATGCGGAGCACGCGCTCGATGAGGCGCACGCCGGTCGGCGTGTTGAGGCGATGCACGGCGATCAGCGGATAGAGCTTCGGATACCGGTGTGCCATCGCGCGATACGCGTACGCCACGTCGCGCAGGCGCTCCAGCGGCGGCAGTTCGGAGGGCGGCGGCGGGATGCTCCCGATCGCCGCGTCGACGAGCGCGTCGAGGAGGTGCGGCTTGCCCGGAAAATGATGATAGATGCTCATCGCCTCGCATCCCAGCGCCTGGCCGAGCTTGCGCGTCGAGAGCCCTGCAAGACCGTCCGCCGCGACGATTCCCAGCGCCGCGCCGACGATGCGCTCGCGGCTGAGCGCGGGGCCGTCGCGCCGGGCCGCGGGCGTGGCGCCAATGGTCGCCGCCTTCGGGCGCCGGAACGCGCCGGCCCTTGCCCCGCGGGGAGCCCCGGGGACAGCGGCGGGGGGTACCATGCGGCTGGACTTGGCCATCGCTTGCGATCTTACGCCGTAAGGGTATATTCCCGCAACAGGCTTACGTTGTAAGTCTCGGACCTGATTCCGCGGACGAACCGGAGGACGCCATGGACACCGTCGACATCATCGGGCTGCTCGTTCCCGTCACCTATTTCGCATTCCTCATCACCGAAAAGCTGTGGCCCGCCCGCGATTTCCCGCCCCGCAGGGGCTGGCAGTGGATCGGCGTCGGGTTTCTCGTCCTCATCATGACGGTCTCGACCGTCGTGCCCCTGCTGATCCCCGAGCCGTGGATCGCGGCGCACCGGTGGATCGACGCGACCGGGCTCGGCGTCGTCGGCGGAACGATCGTCGGGTTCGTGGTGCTGGAGGGCGTCATCTACGCCTGGCATCGCACCGCGCACAACGTCGGATTCCTCTGGCGCGGCTTTCACCAGATGCACCACAGTCCGCGCCGGGTCGATATCCCGGGCGCGCTCGTCTTTCATCCACTCGAGATGGTCGTCCAGGTGCTGCTGCAGCTCGCCGCGACCGTGATCGTGCTCGGAATCGATCCGCTGGCCGCCGCGCTCGTCGGCTATCTCGTCGCCTTCAACGGGCTGTTCCAGCACTGGAACGTCCGTACGCCGCAATGGCTGGGCTATCTCATCCAGCGGCCGGAATCGCACTGCGTCCATCATCGGTTGGGCGTCCACTATTACAACTACTCGGACTTCCCGCCCTGGGACATCCTGTTCGGGACGTTCCGCAATCCGGCGAAATTCATGGGCGAGTGCGGCTTCGAGGCCGGCGCCGACCTCAAGCTGGGGGCGATTCTCGCGTTCGCCGACGTCAATGCTCCGCAGTACGGCCCCGGCAACCTCGGCGCGAAGCCTGCCGCCGCCGTCCCCAACCAATGAGAGCAACGACTGCGCTCGATCGTGCAACCGGATTGACCGCGGCAAACCACTCCGCGCCCTTTCCATTCGTCGCGCGCGGCGCCGGCTTGAAGTCGTCGCCCCTGGAACGACTCAATCGGTCGTGCTGTCCGCCAAACGGCCCAGTAACACCAGATACCCTGGTATCGGCTTGGCGTGCTCGAGGCGGACCGGTATCGGCAGTGCCTGAAGGACACCGAACCGATTGACTGCCGCGAGTCGGCTGAGATAAGCGAGGGAATGCGCATATCTGCCCGATGGCCGCAGCAGATAGTCGGCGGGATCGTCCGGCGAAGCCTCCTGCCCGGAATCCGGCAATAACGCTTCGACCGAGAGCCCGAACAGGCCGTCAGGTCGCAGGATTCTCCTCACCTCGCTCACCAACTCGTCCAACCGCCCCAGGTATACGAACACGTCCGCCGCAAGCACGAGGTCGTAGCTCGCGGGCTTTTCGTTTCGGACCATCGTCAACAGGTCGGATTGGTCAAGCCGGTGATACAGGCCCCGCGCGCGTGCCTTGGCGAGCATGTTGGCGGAAAGGTCGACACCCACGAGATTGCGTGCATGCGGCGCGACGGCTGCTCCGACCAGGCCCGTGCCGCATCCGAGGTCGAGAACGTCCTGATCGCGCGTTGCCGGACTTGCGCTTCTGCCGATGACATCGGCGAGTTGTTGCGGAACGCTGTACTTCAGCGCGTCGACGAGATCCGAATCGAACCGCTCCGCGAAGTCGTCGAAAAGCGATTCGACGTAGGTGCCGGGCGCCCGTTCCGTGTTCGTTCCGGACAGCGCGGCCACCAGGTGCCCGATGGTATGGTCCGGCTGCATACGTATGACCTCCCGGTAGCATGCCAGCGCTTGTTCCCGCAAACCCTGGTTCAGCATCGCGTTGCCCAGCGACAGGCGCGCATTGATGTGGTCGGGACGAAGCGCGAGGGCACGCCGGAAGTGGCCGATGGCCTCGTCGCGACGGCCGAGACCTTCCAACCCGAGTCCCATCCCCGTATGGATGTCGGCGTTGTCCGGGGCGATCGCCATCGCGTTGGCGAAACACGCGAGCGCTTCGGCGAATTTGCGCTGTTTCTGAAGCACCCAGCCAAGACGCTCGTTGGCCATCGCGTTTTCCGGCGCAAGCGCGACCGCCTTCCGGAAGCTCGCCGCGGCCTCGTCGAGGCGGTCCTGGACGTGCATGACATCGCCGATCGCGACATGCGCATCGACCGAGTCCGGATGGACGGCCCGTACCGCGAGGAATTCGGCCAGCGCATCGCCCGGCCGGCCTTGCTTCGTGAAGATCCGTCCGAGGTTGAGGTGCGCTTCAGGAAAATCGGGCCGCAGCGACAACGCCTTCCGGTAACAGGTCACGGCGCTTTCGAGATCGCCCTCGTGGTTGTGGAGGTTTCCGCGATAGAAATGAAGTTCGGCCGAATCCGGGCACGCGGCGAGTCCCGCGGCGGCGACACGTTTGGCGTCCTCGACCCGTCCGCTTCGAAACCGCGCGAGGCACAATTCGCGAAATACCGCCTCAAAATCCGGCTTCAACAGGAGCGCTTGGTCGAATTGGCGAATCCCGTCGTCGGCCCGGCCTTGCGCGATCAGTGCGGTCCCCAGGTAGTAGTACGAGTCCGCCCGCTGCGGATCCAGCGAGATTGCCCTGCGCAGCGGCGCCTCGGCATCGCCGAACTGGCTCTGCTGGATAAGTGTCGCAGCCAGTTTGACGTGCGCGTCCGTGCTACCCGGATCGATCGCGACGGCGCGTCGATAGCAGGCCGCCGCGTCACCCAGCTTTCGTTCGGACAGGTGCGCATCACCCTGGCGGGTCAGCGCCGCACTCCTTCCGTACCCGGGCCCCTCGCCTGACCCAGCGGCGGAATGGCCGGCGGTCGCGGCCGCCGCCGGTGCCCCCGGCTTCGACCGCGAGAGTTTCTTCAGCCATTCCAGCATCGTCAAAGTCCGCGTCTCGATCGATTGTCCGGGCGATTCTGCGGACATTTGCGGTGCCAATCAAGGCGGACGCCGTGCCGACACCCGAATGTGCGGCGACTCACCGCGAACGTGCAGGTTACAGCGACACGCGCTTGAAACCTGACGCACTTTGCACGCGAAACGCGTGAGAACTCACTCTTGCAAAGGCGTGACCGTATTCAACGTGCTCGAAGGACCTCCAGGTCGCAGGACGACCGCCACATGCGCGAAATATTTTTTGAATCATCGGGTTATCCGTCGTCCGCGGAGTCGCGCTCGTGCTGCCGGCCGGCGCCGACATCGAGTTGGGGGCGATTCTCGCGTTCGCCGACGTCAATGCTCCGCAGTAAGGCCCCGGCAACCTCGGCGTGAAGCCGACCGGCGTTCCCGCCTGAAACCCCACGCGGCGGCGCCGGCGTTCGCCGCGTCACGACTCGCCCGGGCGAACCGCCTCGCCATTCCCGTCCGGCCTGGGCAGGGTGATGCGTCGTTCCTTTGATCCAGGTCGCAATCCCGCAGGTGCACGGGGCGCCGATTCGACGGATAATTGACGTCCTTTTCCGGAGGTCGGACCATGAGTGAGCAACGGGAAGTCGTGATTCTGAGTGGAGTTCGCACGGCCATCGGCGACTACGGCGGCAGCCTGAAGGACATCGCACCCTGCGACCTCGCCGCGCGCGTCGTCAAGGAAGCGGTCGCCCGGGCGAAGATCGACCCGAAGACCGTCGGCCAGTGCGTGATCGGCAACGTGATCCACACCGAGCCCAGGGACATGTACATCTCGCGGCTCGCGTGCGTGAACGGCGGCCTGCCGCACGACACTGGCGCGTTCACCGTCAATCGGCTCTGCGGCAGCGGCATGCAGGCGATCGTGTCGGCGTCGCAGTACATCCTGCTGGGCGAGACCGACACCGCGGTCGCCGGCGGCGCCGAGAGCATGAGCCGCGCGATCTACGCGTCGCTGACCCAGCGCTGGGGCGCGCGGATGGGCGATTCCAAGATGATGGACATGATGGTCGGCGCGCTGACCGACCCGTTCGACACCGTGCACATGGGCGTCACCGCCGAGAATGTGGCGGCCAAGTGCGGGCTGACCCGCGCGGACCAGGATGCGTTCGCCGTCGAGAGCCACAAGCGCGCCGCGGCCGCCATCGCCGCCGGCCACTTCAAGAGCCAGATCCTGCCGGTCGAGCTCAAGAGCAAGAAAGGTCCGGTCATCTTCGACACCGACGAGCACGTCCGCGCCGATTCGTCGATGGAAGGAATGGCCAAGCTGAAGGCCGTGTTCATCAAGGAAAACGGCACCGTGACGGCCGGCAACGCTTCGGGAATCAACGATGCCGCCGCCGCCGTCGTGCTGATGGAGAAATCCGCGGCGGCGAAGGCCGGCCTGAAGCCGATGGCGCGCCTCGTCGCCTACGGCCACGCCGGCATCGACCCGAAGATCATGGGCCTGGGGCCGGTGTCCGCCGTGCAGCGTGCGCTGGCGAAAGCCGGACTCAAGATCGGCGACATGGACGTCATCGAATCCAACGAGGCGTTCGCGGCGCAGGCACTGGGCGTCGCCAGGGAAACCGGGATGGATGCGAAGAAGGTCAACCCGAACGGCGGCGCGGTCGCGCTCGGCCATCCGATCGGCGCAACCGGTTCGATCCTCACCGTCAAGGCGATGTACGAGCTGCAGCGCACCGGCGGCCGCTACGCACTCATCACGATGTGCATCGGCGGCGGGCAGGGCATCGCGGCAATCATCGAGCGCTTGTAGCAGTCTTTCGCCGCTGTACTGCAGGTAGCCCCGCGCAGCGTCGCGGGGCTTCTGCTTTTCAGGACGCCCGCAAGCGCGAAAGGGCCTCTGAGTTCGAGGAACCTGCGCCACACGCGTCGCGGTTGCTCGCGGTATTGACGAGGACGCTCGTCGTGTCTAGAGTCGCCGATCATCGGCGAGAGCGCCTTCGCTGCTGAATTGGATTCTGCCGGAGGAATCATGACGCACTTCGTTCATGCATCCGCGACGCAGCGTCGAGTGGTGGTCAAGCCAATTTTCGTTCGATGCCGACGGATGACCGCGCCATTGCTGTCCGCGATCCTGTTCATCTTCGTCGTTGCCGGTTCGATCAACCCGGCGGCTGCGCAAACGAGACCCTTCCAGATTCGCAGCATCTCTTTTCCTGTCAGCGTGGGAAGTTACGCTCTGGACGACAAGCCCGACTGGACGCCCCTACCGACGGTCATCCAGCAGATCAAAGACCTTGGCGCAAACGACGTCAAGGTTCCACTGAGCGCAGGGGTTTACGATCATGTGACGGACAATCTTCCCAATGCGTCGGAGAACTTCAACCCCAGCGATGCCAAGATCGTCTCGTTCCTTCAGCAATTGAAGGCAGCCGGATTGCAGGTGACCGTAAACCCGATGGTCAGCATGCAATTCGATCCCAACGGCAACCTTCTTGACACAGCGCATCCGCAACCCACCGACTTCAACGTGTGGATGGCCGCGCATTCGGCTGCAATGGTGCATTTTGCCCAGCTTGCCCAACAGGCCGGAGCAGATCGATTCATAATTTTCGCAGACGAAGTTCAACCGTTGACGTGGGATCCGGCCCACCAGGCCGGTTGGCTGAACATGATCGCGCAGATTCGCGCGGTGTTTTCCGGTTCGCTGACCACCCTGGCGTATGACAACGGGACGATTTTCAATGTAAGCAGTACACACATCGACAGGACGGCAAGGCCGATTCTCGACGCTCTGGATTCCATCGGCATCGGCTGGTTTCCCCAGCCGCTCACCAGCACCATGAGTCCCAGCACGGCCCAGCTGGTTGCCGGATGGCGCAAGACCGTCAAGGGCGTGGATACCGTCGCCTACATGCAGAACGTCCATGCCAAGTACAACAAGCCCGTGTGGATTGCGGACATGGCGTTGCACAGTTTTGCCGGCGACAACATGAATTCCAACTACATATTCAACGTTCAAATTCCGCTCGTCGCCGACCAGCAGGAGCAGGCGAACGAATACGACTCGCTGCTGACCGTCCTGACGCAGAACCTGGGTGAAAGCTGGTTCCTGGGCGTCAGCTTCGACAGCTGGAACCGATATCCGCCCAACTGGCAAACCGCCCGATTCCTGGACTCGCCGTACGGCGAAAACATACAGGGCAAACTGGCCGAGAAAGTCCTGACCGAGTGGTATACCGGCCAACGGTCACTCAACTATCAGGGCCTGTGGTGGAAGCCCGACGAACCGTACTGGGGCGTGAACCTCGCGCACCAGGGCGACCGGATCTTCGCCAGCTGGTACACCTACGACACCGGCGGCAACGCCTACTGGCTGTCGATGCTCGCCGACCGCACCCCGCCGACCGGCAACGCGTACAAGGGCGACATCCATGCCGACGCCGGGCCACCGTTCGACAACTTCGTCGGAAGCGGAACGCCGACCAAGGTCGGCGACGGAACGGTCACCTTCACCGACGCCAACAACGGCAGCTTCTTCTACGAACTGACCGCCGGCGGCGCGACCAACGTCTCGCAGACTAAGCCCATCACGCGGTTCAGCCTCGCCGGCGTGCAGCCGACGTGCGCCTATTTCAACGCGCCCGATCTTGCGGGCGCGACCAACTACGAGGACCTCTGGTGGGTGCCGACCGAATCGGGATGGGGTGTCAACTTCGCGCACCAGGGCAACCAGCTGTTCGCCACCTGGTACACCTATGGCACGAACAACGCGCCGTTGTGGCTGTCGGCGCTGATGACCCGGCAGGGCACGTCGAACGTCTTCACGGGACCGCTCACCCGCACATCGGGGCCGCGCTTCGACAACTACAGGGCGAGCGACGTGGTGCAACCGATTCCGACGGTGGGAACGGCGACGGCGAGCTTCACCGACGGCAACCACGCGACGTTCGCCTATTCGACCGATGGCACCGGCGGCTTGCCGGTCGTCACCAACCAGAGCAAATCCATCACGCGATACCGCTTCGCCGCGGCGGCCGGTACCACCTGCCAATAGGCGGACCGTCTGCGGTGCGGCAGCCACGCCGCGGAGCAGCCGTTGCGAAGGCAATGTGCGGTTGTATTTGCCGGTCGGGCACGTAGAATCGCCCCGGACACCGCGCGTGAAGGACGCGGGGACAATTCAACGGAGGCTCGAATGAAGATGATGAAAACGATAATGATGCTCGTCGCAGGATTTGCGGTGTTTGCAGTGCTTGCGCCAACGGCAATCGCCGCGGACGACGTCGCGGCCACGGTCCGCGCGAACACCGCGGCCTGGGTCAAGGCGTACAACACCGGCAACGCCGATGCCATCGTCGCGTTGTACGCGGACGACGCCGTCGTGCTGCCGCCGGGCGCGGGACTGCTGCGCGGTCACGCCGCGATCAAACAGTTCATCGTCAAGGACATCGCCGGGGCGCAGGCCGCCGGCGTGGCCTTCGTCATCAACAGCGGCGACGAGGTCGGCACCTCGGGCGACCTGGCCTGGCACTCGGGCACGTTCAAAGTCACCGACAAGTCCGGCGCAACCGTCGACACCGGCAAGTATCTCGAGATGTCGCGCAAGCGGGGAGGCAAGTGGCACATCATCCGCGACATGTGGAATTCGGACGCGCCTCCTCCGGCCCCGGCACCCGCGCCCGCTCCGGCGGCGCCGAAAAAGTAATCGGGAACGAAACACTCGGGCAGGACATGCGAAGGGCCCCGACCGGGGCCCTTCGTTCCAATGGCAACACCGGGCAACAGCGGGGCGCTACTCGCTCGCGGGCTTTGCGGCCGGGTCCGGGTGGATGTTGTCGACCCAGTGCACCTCTTCCGGATTCGCCTCGACGTTGGGCAGATCGAGGTTGACGACGACAGGGTCCTGGCCGCTGCGGCAGAGCACGCAGGACAGCGGCTCGTCGTCGCTCGCGTTGATTTCCTGGTGCGGGACGAACGGCGGAATGTAGATGAAATCGCCGGGGCCCGCCTCGGCGATGAACTCCAGACGATCGCCCCATTTCATCCGCGCGCGTCCGCTGACCACGTAGATGACGCTCTCGACCGGGCCATGGTGGTGCGCGCCGGTCTTCGCCTTCGGGTGGATCACGACGGTGCCCGCCCAGATCTTCTCGGCGCCGGCACGCGCGTGCGTGATCGCCGCCGCGCGGTTCATTCCCGGCGTCTGCGGCGTGTTGGTGTCGAGCTCGCCCGCCTTGACGACGCGAACGCCGCGCAAGCGCCATTTCGATTCGGCGGCATCCGTCATTTGACCAGCCCGAGCGTCTTCGCGGCGTTCATGTACTCCTGCGATCGTTCCCTCATGAATGCAGGCACCATTTCCAGCGTGATGTCGGTGACCTCGAACCCGCCTTCCTGCATCCGTTTGCGTAGGTCCGGGTCCTTGTTGATCGCATCCATCATGTCGGAGACCTGCTTGCGCATCGCGGGCGGAGTGGACTTGGGCACGCCGACGCCGCGGTAGGCGCCGTCGACCCAGTTGAGCCCCAGCTCGCGGAACGTCGGCACGTCGGGAAATTGGGGCAGGCGTTTCTCGGTCGCGATCGCGAGCATCCGCATCTTGCCCTTCTGCTGGATCGCCAGCGTCGAATACGACATCGCCGCCGAGACGTGGCCACCCAGGATCGACGCGATCAGCTCGCCGGTCCCCTTGAACGGGACGTACGTCGTCCTGATGCCCATCTCGCGGTCGAGGCGCACCGTGGCGATGTGGTTCGCCGAGTTGGTGCCCGAGCCGGCAATCGAGACCGCCTCGGGCTTTTCCTTCGCCGCCCTGACGAGGTCCGCGAGCGTCTTGAACGGGCTGTCGGCGGCGACGACGATCGCATCGGGCGTGTAGTGGAAGAAATACACCGGCGTGACGTCCTCGGTCCTGAACGACGCGCCGGGCTCCAGCGGCTGCAGGACGATGTGCGGCAGGTTGACGCCGACGATCGTGTAGCCGTCGCCCGGCATGCCGTTCATCTGCGACCAGGCGAGCGCACCGCCGGCGCCCGCCTTGTTGATGACGACCATCTCCTGCTTGTACTTCGCCGCGAACACCTGCGCCTGAAGGCGCGCCGCGACGTCCGACTCGCCGCCCGGCGTGAACGGGACGACGTATTGGACCGGCTTGTCCGGGTACGCCTGCGCGAGCGTGGCGAACGCGAACGCGGCAACGGCGGCGGCATGGCGCAGGTCGATTTCGAGGGTCATCGCGGTTCCATGGTGACGGTGGGGTGGATGCTCGCCCGGCGGCGACGAAGGGGATTTCACACCCGGCGCCGCCACACCGCAAGTGGGCGACGCCGCGCACCTGCCCGGCGCCGGGGCGCGGGAATTGCGCGCGGGCCGGATGCGCGCATAATTTCAGCGACCGCGCGCCGCCACCGAGGCGACGTCGCGCCATCGCCGGCTTCGGACGGCGGCACCTGACCGGAGGGCTACATGAGCAACCGACTGCGCAAGGTGGACTACTTCTACACGATGCTTCCGAACCGCGCCGGACAGGGCGCGAAAGTCATGGGCGCGCTCGCCGGGCATGGCGTCAATCTGCTCGCGTTCTCCGGGTTTCCCAGCGGACGCGGCGCCCAGCTCGATCTCGTTCCCGAGGATTCGGCGAAGCTGCGGCGTGCCGCGAAGAAGCTCGGCGTCAAGTTGAGCAAGAAGAAAAGCGGCTTCCTGTACCACGGCGCGGACAAGGTCGGGGCGATGACGAAGATTCTCGACGCGCTCGCGGCGGCGCGCATCAACGTGACCGCGATCGATGCCGTGACGGGCGGCGGCGGCCGCTTCGGCGCGATCTTCTGGGTCAAGCAGCAATCGGTGGCCAAGGCCGCGAAAGTCCTTCGCGCGCGCTGACTTCAGGCGTCGGGAGGCACCCGGTCGATCCGGATTCGGTCCGGCGCGCCCCGGGCCCGCATTCGCGCGTCAGCCGAGGTTCGGCGCGAGCGACCGCGCAAGATCGGCGCGAGCGACGCCGCTGCGCTGCGCGAGATCGTCGAGCTGATCGGCGCCGATCCGGCCGACCGCGAAATACGCGGCTTCCGGGTGCGCGAGATAGAAGCCCGCGACCGACGCCGCGGGCAGCATCGCGCGGCTCTCCGTCAGGCTCATCCCGATCTGCGCGGCCTGCAGCAGGTCGAACAGCGGCGCCTTCACGTGATCGTCGGGGCACGCCGGATAGCCGGGCGCGGGACGGATGCCGCGATATTCCTCGCGGATCATCGCAACGGCGTCTATCCGCTCGTCGCGCGCGTAGCCCCACAGCTCGCGCCGCACCTTCATGTGGAGCCATTCGGCGAACGCCTCGGCGAGCCGG
>Ga0209048_10003849_pt1 | contig 14493 bp, 12 predicted proteins | sample FrelakmetCRP12CR_FD_187146 | JGI IMG/M metagenome (GOLD analysis project Ga0209048, IMG submission 187146) | Freshwater lake sediment microbial communities from the University of Notre Dame, USA, for methane emissions studies - CRP12 CR (SPAdes)... | ecosystem: Environmental > Aquatic >... | reverse complement strand
GCTTGGCGATTTCTGCCATCAGCGCGATGTCAAACCCCACTTTATTCCCACTCGAATCGACCGATTCGAAAGGGGCGTAGTCTGCCGACGTGCCTACCTTGATGGTCCCGGCTTGCTTGATCGCATCCAGGTGATTAGCGGGCTTTTTAGGCGCGCAAGCGGCGAGCGCAAAGATCAATGTAACAATGAGCAGTGTAGAGAAGAATATCCGTTTCATGTTTTCCTCGGGAATAAATTTTGCAGATGGATTGCAATCCATCCTTTTAAATATTATATCATAGCGGCATTTCACATCTGAAGACAAGTTTTTCTGTATCGCGAAAGCTGATTATTGAGCTTTCGAATCTGTAAGCAATCAAGTGTCAAACGACTCTGTCAAACCAGTTGATTTTGCATGAAAAAAGCCTATAATTAATAGTAGTCGTCTTGGAATCAAAGGACCATTCTAAGGCATAAGGGTGTCATTTGCATATTAACAGAGAGGAGGTGATGATAGTGATATTTGCCCCAAATACAAAGGGCCAGGGATTAGTAGAATATGCATTGATCATGCTACTCGTTGCTCTTGCTGTAATAATTATCCTGGCTCTCTTTGGTCCTACAATCGGCAATATGTTCAGTACAGTAATACCTCAAATCTAACCAAACGATCCAATATTTATTTCATTCCAATGTTTTATTCTGTTATCCAATACCAAAGACCGCTTGAAAGAGCGGTCTTTTGGTTCTTTTTCTTGCATTATTGGCTTTCAGCCCACAAACCGAGCTTCTCTTGCCTGGCTATCCCTTCGGCTTGGCTGAAAGTCTTTGCACAGGCGCTATCCAGCGGGCCGGCGGTCGCTCTGGCCAGCCCTTCCTTAACCAATTCGTAATTCACGAACAGGTTATCGATGAACACATAGCGTAGTAGTTGGCCATAAGCATCTTTGTCATGGCCGTCCGGCACCAGGCGGACAACCTGATTGGCCACCAGGGTTGTATTCCTGGCTTTCGCGGGTGGTCCATAGGGCCGGATAATCGGCGTATTTTCCGGGACGTCCACACCCAGGTATCGCACGTTGAAAAGCTGACCGTGGAGATCGACAACGATCGTCGCGCCGTCAATGACCCACTTTACCAGTCCATACTCCTCAAAGGCGCTGCGTGGCACGCAGGCGACGGGATCGATCACAGGAAATCCACTGGCGGTGGGAGAAAGTGTCGAGGCAGCGCCAAGCACAGCGAAAGCTACACTTGGTAGCGGACCAGGAGTGCCGGTCTGGGTAAGAGAAATCTTTTCCGTAGGCTGGGGGGTAAGCGTGAATAAGGGTCTGGGTGTAAACATCCAGACCACGCTGGCAGTCTGGGTGACTGGGAGCGCAGGCGCTGTCGGTGGAACCGGCGTTGGCGACTGCCCACCTATAACGGCTTTGCAGGCCAAAGCAGCGCCCGACAAGAGTAAGATTATCACCAATAAAGCTGGAATAGATCGCAATCGTCTGGTCACACTAGCGGTAGATTATAATGCAGCCGAAAAGGAAATATTGGGAGAATACCAGGTAATGGAGAAAAACGAAACCCTTTTAGAAGAGGCCAGGCTGCTTATCCAGAGGCTGGAACGCATCTCGGCGGACTCGATTTGGGCTCACCGCTCAAGCGGTAACCGCGGGGCGCTGCTGCGTTGGGTCGAATGGCTGGAGGCGGAAAAACAGCCCGTTCCAGGCCAGGCGGTGCTGACCGAAGGCGACCTAGAGCGCTTCAAACGCCTGATCGCGGCGAGTTTCGATTTACTTGAAAAGGCTGCCAGGGAGTATTAACAAATAGAGCCAGGCGGTTGGTAGGGCCGCCTGGCTTTACTTAGCTAATAATGCTGGCGTCAGCCAGACTAACGGTTTCACGGATCAACAGCAGTGGTGTTATAGAACCAGTTGAAGCTGTAATAACCGGTGATGCAGTCCTGTGACCGAATGGAAATCTGGTAAGAGCCGAACAACTCCGGAGGGATCGGGAAAGTCTGGGTGAAAGATCCACCGCCGCCCGAATTGAAGCTGCCTACGTAGATACCACCGATACCAGTCGTGCCCATTGGACCCATGGTGACATCGAATTTCACGTTGGGGGGGTAGTTATTGGTCTTGAAGGTGACCGACGAATTCGCGACCACACTGACGATCCAGATGGTTGGGATGCCGCAGAACCCGTTGACCCAATACCCGTTGTTGCAGTTCCCATAATAACCGTTGTTGTAGCCATTATAAGGATATCCGCCATGGTTGTCGGGCGGCAGGCCGCCAGAACCACTCGACCAACCGGTCTGGTTGACGAACTCAACATTCTGGGTAAAGGTATTGCCATTTTTCTTGCTCTGGATCAGACGCAGGATCAAGGTTTGAGATCCCGCAAATTGAGCCGGAATGTTGAAGGCCGCGTCAAAGGCGCCGCCGTTGCCCGTATTCAGGTCCGGCAAGTCGACCCAATTATTCTTACCCGCCTGCGCCATCTTGGCCTTGAACAGCACGTGGTCTGGGAAGTTAGAGGTACGGATGGTCACCGAAACGTCCTTCTTCACATCTTTGATATTGAAGCTCCACGTCCGGTAGTTATAATTGTTGTAACCGCCGTTATTGGGTGGGTAGCCACCATTGGAAGGCGGGTATCCGCCGTAATAACCGTTCCCACAGGGAATGCACAGCACCTGGCCGACGTAGATTATGCTTGGATAGGGAATTCCATTTGCTGCGGCAATTGCCCGGTAATCAACCCCATACCACCTGCCGATCCATGCCAGGGTCTGCCCCCACTGAACCGTATGATAATATGTGCATCCTTGCGCTGCTGCAGGCATAGCCGTGATGCCTGTCCCGCCAATCAGGACCACCAGGGCTATGAAGACCATTAATGCTTTCTTCAGGTACACCATTTTGTCCTCCTTGTCAAACTTTTGCTGCGATGGTTTTTGCAATCGCAAATAGACGACCGCTTTAACGCTTATTGCCCTTATTATAGTAGGAGCGCAATAGAAATCAATTGAAACGATAATCTATAGGCTGAAATTTCGCGTAAATTTTACGCCCCGCCTTTACAGTACAGCAATTGATGCAATTTTTATACCTAATTTATGGATTGCAGAGCACGTTTCCCCCTCATTTCACATCTACACAGGCTATCCGATCGATATAAAAAGACACGGATTCACACGGATTTTGTTTCTCCGTGAAGATCCGTGTCTTTGGTTTGAAAATTTCTTTCGATCAGCCCATTTTGAAGAAGCTGGTCAACTTCATCGCCAGGTTTAAATCTCCAGCCAGCTTGAGCTTGCCTTGCATGAAATACTGCATCCCGTTCGCCCTGTTAAGCAGCACGTCCCGGAAGTCATAGGCGTCGGCGGTCAAAGTCACATTCGGGGTGGGAGCGATGCCTTCTTCCACGCTGCACTTGCCATCTGCTATCGTGATTATATAATCTCCTGCCTCCTGCCCAGTCAACCGGTATTGGATCACTCCTTTCACCCCTTCAGCCGCCGCGGGATTGAAGGCTTTTTCGTGGTTGAAAACTAATTCTCGTATAGTGGTGTCAGCCATTTGAAATCTCCTTGTGTATGTATGATTGGTATTCTAATAGAGCTGGAAAACCAAGACACTCCAGCCTAAATATTCTCAAAAATACCTGCGGCGCCCATCCCACCGCCGATGCACATCGACACCAAGCCGAATTGTACTTTCCGGCGTTTTATTTCATGGATCAATTGGGTGGTCAGCTTCGCGCCAGTGCAGCCAAGCGGATGACCAAGGGCTATCGCCCCACCGTTGACGTTGGTGAGTTCAGGGTCCATCCCCAACTCGCGCATCACCGCCACGCTCTGCGCCGCAAACGCCTCATTTAGCTCGATAAGTCCGATGTCTTGCAGGGAGAGGCCGGCTAGCTTAAGCGCTTTGGGCACGGCTACAACTGGGCCGATGCCCATGATCTCCGGCGGCACTCCGCCCACTGCGAAGGCGACGAAGCGTACCAGAGGTTTCAATGCCCGGGCCTCGGCCTGGGCACGCGACATCACAATAACCGCCGCCGCTCCATCCGACATCTGGGAAGAGTTGCCGGCGGTGACTGAGCCGCCCTCTTTGAAAGCCGGTTTGAGCCTGGCGAGAGCTTCCAGGGTGGTATCGGCTCGCGGTCCTTCGTCGCGCCGGAAAGTGAACGTGTTCCTGGATTCCCCGCCGATCTTTACCTCGACCAGCTCAACTTCCAACGGCACTACTTCTGGATCGAACAGGCCGCTCTCAACAGCCTTCACGGCGCGCTGGTGGCTGCGCAGGGCAAATGCGTCCTGCTCCTCCCGGCTGATGCCGTATTTCAGAGCCACATTTTCCGCGGTGAGACCCATGCTGGTAAACGCAGCCGGGTAATTCTCCGCCAGGTAAGGCATGGGTGCGAATTTTAAGCCGGTCATTGGCACCATGCTCATCGATTCGGTCCCACCCGCAATAACCACCTGAGCCTGCCCAGCCATAATGGCATACGCCGCGTGGGCGATGCTTTGCAGCCCCGAAGAGCAAAAGCGGTTGACCGTCTCCGCCGGAACGCTGTCCGGAAGACCAGCGCGCAACCCGACCATGCGCGCCATATTCATGCCTTGCTCCCCTTCCGGGAAAGCGCAGCCCAAGATCACGTCATCTATCTCTGCCGGATCCAAGGCGGGCGTCTTGTGCAGCAAGTCTCGGATCACGCTCGCCGCCATCTCGTCCGGGCGGTGGCTTGCCAGGCTGCCACGCTTGGCTTTCCCGATTGCCGTCCTAGCGGCAGCAACAATCACTGCTTCTCGTGAAGGATCTATGTATTCCATAATCAATAACTCCTTCTCACATTTCCGATCTAATGTGAAGTCTCAAGCCTAATTCCTCAACGGTTTCCCGGTATTCAACATATTCCACATACGCTGCTGAGTCTTTTCCTCACCGCAAAGCGAAAGGAAGGCCTCAACCTCCAGGTCGAGGATATACTGTTCATCCACCCAGGCAGGGCTGCTTAGCTCGCCACCTGTCATCACATAGGCCAGTTTCCCGGCTATGCGCGACTCATATTCCGTGATATAGCCGCCTTCTTTCATCATATGAAGCCCGACGCGCATCGCGGCCAATGCGTCCCGCCCTGCTGCATAGATTTTCTCTGGCATTGGCGCGTGGTAACCGGTTGACGCCATGTGCAAAACTTCTTTCTTCGCCTCAGTCAGCAGCAGGCCACGGTTCATCACTACCCGGTCGCAAGGCGAGAGAATACCGAACTGCCGCGCTTCCTCGGCGCTGGTAGCCACCTTTGCAAGGCCGATCTGCTCGAAGATGCGCTGCAAGATGGGCAGGGGCTCCGTGTTTTGCGTGCGCATGACCGGGTTCAGGATGCGGCGCAGGTGCTCCTTTGTCCCTGTCCCAGCCGGGATTACCCCTACCCCGACTTCCACCATGCCGGTATACAACTCACTTCCCGCTACTACCCGGCTGGCGCTCATGATCATCTCCGCTCCACCGCCCAAAGCCAACCCAGCAGGCGCGACAACAACCGGGCGGGGGAAATAGCGCACCCGCATTAAGATATCCTGCATCTTCCTGACTAAATCTTCCAACTGCTTCCATTCACCGCTTTGGGCAGCCATGACCACCAGGAAAAGGTTTGCTCCCGCGCTGAAGTTTTCGGCTTCGTTGCCAATCACTAATCCCTCAAAATCCGTCTCTGCCGCATCCAGGCTGTCCTGGATGATATTGAAAATATCCATATCCAGCGTATTCATCTTGGTATGGAACTCGACGCAAGCCACGCCGTCGCCTATATCAAGAAGCGAGGCGCCCGCGTTCCTCTTGATGACCTTGCCTGTAGATTTCAGCTCCTCCAACTTGACCAGGTAGGACGGGCGCGAGATCGCTTCATAAACGCCTCGGGTGGGGTTAAACATCGCAGACTTGATGCTATTCCGGCTTTCGTAAAATGTCGTGCAGCCTTGGGCCAGCATTTCCTTCACCCAATCTGCAGGAGGGAAACCGGCTGCTTCCATCGCCGACATTGTTTCGGCCACCCCGATCATCTCCCAGGACTCGAAGGGTCCAACCTCATGGCCGAATCCCCAACGGATCGCATCGTCGATCGGTTGGGGTGTGTCTGCCACCTCAGGGATGCAATCTGAAGCATAAGCGAAGCTTTGGTACATCAGCGCTCGAACCAACTGGCCGGCCCGGTCCTGCGCGGCGAGCATGATACCGAGGCGCTCCGCCAGGTCTTCTTTATCCCTGGCCTTGCCGATAGAATCGAAACGCACCTTCTTGGACGGCTCGTATTCCAGAGTTTGCAGGTTCAATGTCCAAAATTCCTTGCCCCCATTCGACGTGCGTACTTCTTTATAGAAACCTTCTTTCGTCTTGTTTCCCAACGAGCCGCGCTTGACCAGTGTCTCAATGAGATGATTGACGCGCTCTGACTTGAGATAACGCTGGGCATGCTCATCGTCCGGGATCGCTGGAGCCAGGTTCTTCCCAACATGGTCCCAAACATCTATGCCGACCAGATCGATCAAGCGGAAGGTGGCAGTCTTGGGGTTGCCGATCACCGGACCGGTGATCGCATCCACTTCTTCAACCGTGTAACCGTTTTCCAAAATGTAGTCCAGGCTGAATTCGGCGGTGATAAAACCAACACGGTTAGCGATGAAGTTCGGCGTATCTTTCGCCAAAACAATGCCTTTTCCAAGGCGGTATTCACCGAACTGGCTGAGCGCCTCGACCACCTCCGGCAGGGTATCCGCGGAGGGAATGATCTCCAGCAGCTTGAGGTAGCGGGGAGGATTGAAGAAATGGGTCCCTAAGAAGTGCTGGCGGAAGCCCTCCGAGAAACCCTGGGCAATCGCAGTCACTGAAATACCCGAAGTGTTTGTGCTGACGATGGTAAGCGGCTTACGCGCCGCGTCGATGCGCTGCATGAGCTGGCGTTTGATTTCCAGGTTTTCGACGATGACTTCGATCACCCAATCGGCTTCTGATACGGCGCCGAAATTATCCTCCAGGTTCCCAGTAGAAACCAGGGCTGCGTGGTCCTTGGAAAAGAAATCTGCCGGTCTGGACTTCAAGGCCCGTTCCAGGCCTTCCCGGGCGAGGCGGCTGCGCACTCGCGAGTCTTTCAAGCCCAGCCCTTGCTTCTCTTCTTCGGGCGTCATTTTGTTAGGGACGATATCCAACAAGGTGACAGATACGCCAGCGTTCGCCAGGAGGGCGGTAATACCACCACCCATTGTGCCAGCGCCAATGACCACCACTTTTTCGATCTTGTTTTTCATCATGCCTCCTTTGCAAAACGAACAAAAAAACTGCCAAACCATCCATCGGTCTGTCCCCTGGATTGTCGGCAGCCAATCGGGATCTTTGGGATACTATAAAACGTATCCAGTATTTCAGTTAAGGGAGCGTTGACCCGCCGGTTCCTTCAGGTACGGCCAGAACGAAGAATCCTACCTATCCTCTGTAAATTGCCTGGGGTAATTTCCGGCCAAATGTTCCGAACGTTACCCCAGGCATCTAAAGTAAATTCAGCTTATTGCGCCGGTACGTACAAAGCATAATCATCGAACAGCGCCGAGTATCCGGCGATCTGATGGGTGCCAACAGCCATACCGGTCGCCCCGCCAGCAAAAGTGCTATCTTTTACCTGAGCGATGAATACGTCATTTACATACAAGGCCAGCCTGTCGCCGACGCAGTAAGCGCGGATCTTATTCTTCGCATTCCCGCCAAGAATATTCTTCGTGTCGACGCCTTCTGTCAGGAAGTGGAGCAAGCTAGATTTCTTCAAACCGATCCCATACCAGCCGTCGCTGCCGATTGCCAGAACGTAATAATTGCCGCCGTTCGAAAAGCGGCAAACCACGCCATAATAACCATCCAGCGGTCCTGTGACCTTACTGGCGGTCACGTCAATCCTCACATCGTTGTAAGAATCTGTCCGCACGCTCCACACTATCTCGTTTGGCACATCGCTGGAAATTACATAGCCTCCATTCGAAAAATGGAAGCTTTCCGAAGTATCTTTGCCAGCTTTCCAGGCATGCATGGAGGTGAAATCATCTTGGTAAACCTGCTGGAAAACCGGCTCGGGTGTTGCAGTCGGGACCTCCGTAACAACCTCGGTTGGCACGTCAGTAGGGAACGGAGTATTGGTAGGTCGCGGCGTAGAGGTTGGCGGTAAAGTTTCGGTTGGGAGCGATGTGCTCGTCGGAGGTAAAGTCTCCTGCTTCGCTTGAGCCTGGACAGATACCGCAGTGGCGGAAGCCAGCATCGAAAGAGAATTGGCGGGAGTTGCATTCTGAGTCAATTCAGCCACAATCGTTTGCGCAGCCTGGGTATAAGCCGCGTCATTTGACTTTGTCGCGGTAGGCGTGGCAGATTTCGAGCCACCCAAACAACCCGCCATAGAAAAAACCAAGAAAATGGATACGATGCAGACAATTTTCCGATAGTGAGCGCTCATTCCTTTATCTCCTCAAAGACTTTAGATTCTATTATCCTGGAAGGATCCACCCGCTTTGATACGATCTGAACCCCACGGAACAGCCAGCTTGCTTGACCATCTTCATTATGCCTCATTGTCATACCTCAACTGGGGGTAGTCATCGAGACAACCAACCGGTGAGAGGCACTTTCGTTAAGTACTAGTTTAACGTTCTATTAATCGTTGGTCAAGGAATTGGACCATTCTATCTATAAAAAGGCTGTCCCCTTCTCCAGAAAAGGTATGTGGCTCGCCAGGATAAGTAAAGCACTCCACGATCTTCCCCAGGCTATAGAGCCGGTCGCACAGATCTTGCGACCAGGCTGGCGGGACGGTTGTATCTATTTCGCCATGATGGATGCTGACTGCCGCCCCGATGCGATCCAAATAATAGATCGGGGAGATGTGTAAGAAAGCTTCCGGCGGAGCAGCTCGCTCCGCCTGGCCACGCGTCCCCGGGGAGAACACATTGAAGATGCGCGTATAGTTTTTCAGCTCATCGCCGCTCATTGCTCCATAAAGCACGACCGCTCGCACGTCCGGACTAACCGTCATCACCCGGGTAGCGACGCCGCCTCCCATGCTGTGGCCCCATAAACCAATCTTACTAGCATCCGCGAACTGCAATAGACCTGGCTTTCCGGCTTGTTCCTTGACCAAGGCAATCAGGTTCAACACATCCGTCGCCATGCCGACCCTGAAGAGGTCTTCGCCATTATCAGAAGGCGGGAAACCTCTCAGGTTGGGGTGTAAGACCAGAAAGCCCGCACGCGCCATTGCATCTGCATAGCGGGTTGTATAATCCAGTGTGGCGTAGTTTTGAGGGTCGATGTAGCCGTGCAGAGCAATCACTACCGGGAATGGCGGCTTGCCCCTATTCGGGGTGTCTATGAAGCCATAAATTGTCAAACCATCACTGGGGTAGGTGATCAGCGTGCGAGTGAATATACTGTTTGACGCCAGCACATCCTTAACCTGGATCTCACCGCCGCCATAATTCCGCTGGGTAAGGTAATCAATAGTGAAGTCCGCATAAGGATCGGGTGTCGAAGAAGGAGCAGAAGGGAGATTGAAGGCCGGTTCGGCAGGCGGAGTATTCGTCCTTGCCAGAGAAGCTAATGGCGTTGTTGTGATTGTAAAAGCTTCGGGGGTTGGTAGAGATTGGTCGCTCTTGGCAGACAAACCCGCAGGTGAGACCTGAGCCGCGGTTTGTGGCACAGTTTGCACCCCTACCGGCTGGTTACAAGCCGCGCTAATCACAGCCAGGGTCAGCAGAACTCTGATCACCTGGAAAACCATCCATTGGGATTTTTTCTGGTTTAAGTTGAAATGGACAGAGGATATTCTTTTGTTAAGGTGCAGAAATTTCTCCTTGAACATGTAAGTCTATATTGTTGGGAACCCTCAGCTAGCTAGCGTAACTCTCTGCCAGAGTATCCCAGAATGTTGCGAGCGACGACCAGGCGGTTGATCTGGCCAGTGCCCTCATAAATATCAGTGATCTTGGCGTCTCGGAACCACTTTTCGAGCAGCAGGTCGCGCGTGTAGCCCAGAGGCCCCATTATCTCGACCGCCTTCTGTGTGATTTTAGTGACGACATCGCCGGCTCGCACTTTTGCCATAGAAGCTTCTAGGGGGTTCGGCTTGCGATTATCGGCCATCCAAACAGCCTTTATGATTAAAAGCCAGGCTGAGCGCAGCATCACCTCCATGTCAATTACATCCCGTTCGATGGAGGTCAGCTTCTGGCGCGGCAGCCCATAGCGAATGGAGATGCCTTGCTGCGTCAGCAGCTCTTTGAGCAGCTCCAGGGTAGCACGCGCCACACCGATTCCGGTGGCCGCGACGAGCGGCCGGGTTGCATCGAAAGTCGCCATCGCACCTTGAAAGCCTTTGGAGGTAGGCTCTTTGACGATTTCTGCCCTACCCAGCATGTTTTCGAATGGCACACGCACGTCCTGCAAGACAATCGTAGCGGTATCGCTTGCCCGAATGCCCATCTTATGCTCCAGCTTCTCAACGGCGATGCCTTTCGTGCCAGCCTCGACCACGAACGAACGCATCCCAGCCCGGCCCGCGGATGGGTCAATCGTAGCCCATACGACGACAAAGCCATGACTCTCGCAGAGAGATTTCTGCCCGGCGGTGACGAAGATTTTTTCCCCATTTAGGACCCACTCGTTGGTTTCTTTGTCCAACAAAGCAGTTGTCCGGATGGAAGCCGTATCTGACCCGGCACCAGGCTCGGTCATCGCCATTGCGCCAAAGGCAGGTTTTTCTTCTGAAAAGCGCGCCAGAAACTCTTGCCTTTGTTCCGGCGTGCCGGCTGCTTCCACCGCCGCCGCCCCTAAGAGGCCGCCAGGCGTGCAGAGGTAGAGGCCAACATCGCCCCAGGATAGGGTTTCCAACATAAAAGCCAGCGCCTGGTAACCAATCGGAGGACGTTTCTCTTTTTGCTCTTCGCCTTCTTTGGGCTTGCGCTCGCGCGGCGCCAGAGAGCCTGCGCCCGTCGCACGCATGGCCATGTGCATGAAGTTGATATAATCCCATGGGATCTCGTGCTCGTGCTCGTCAAAGTAGCGCGAGACGGGGCGCATCATATTCTCGGCGACGGTTTGTAAAGCAACATGTTGTTGCACTATTGGTTTCGGAGCTTCAAATTCAATCATTTTTTCTTCTCCAATCGTTATACGATCGCCAATCCGTTGAGAGTTGCAATCCCACGACCGTTCCGCATCCAAAGCTCAACCGGGTGCTCGCGGATATAACCGTGACCGCCCAGGATCTGTACCGCCCGGTCGGTGACCATCATCGCCATATCGGTTGCGCCGGTCAGGGCCAGATAGGCCTGTTTGCTGGCTTCCTCGTTGTGGTTATCTAGCATCCATGCAGCTTCCCAAGTCAGCAAGCGGATGGCTTCGATCTCCGTAGCCATTTCGGCGAGCATGAAGGCGATTGTCTGTTTCTGAGCTGCTTTAACCCCAAACACATCGCGATCCTTGGCATAATCTCGCGAGTACTCGAAGGCGGCTTTGGAGAGACCGACCGCCATGGATGCTATGGCGATCCGTGAAGCGTCCAGAATGGGCGCAAAATCATGGCCTTCAGCCCCGCCCAGACGGTTTGTCTTCGGCACATGCACTTCTTTCAAAGATATGCCAAATAAAGGCAATGCATGGATCCCCAAGAGCTTTTGCCGCTCGCAGATTTCAAGGCCCTCCGCTCCTTGCGGGACGATAAATCCCTGGGTCTGTCCTTCAAATCGTGCGTACACAAGGATGGCTTGGGCGTCCGCGGCGTAAGGGACGTAAGTTTTTTCACCCGTGATGACGTAGTCCTCGCCCAACTTCTTTGCTTCCGTGCGCAGATCCAGGGCATCGAAATCAAAGTAGGGTTCAATCAATGCAGCAGTAAAGGGAGACCAATCCCCCGCTACGATCACAGGAAGGTAGGCTTGCTTCTGCTCTTCGCTGCCCGCCTGAGCTATTGGCACGGTAAATAATCCTGGAGTCATCACAGCCAGAGCGCCAGCCAAATCGCCATAGGCCATCTCTTCTGCAGCCAGGGCGCCCGTAACGGCTGAGCGTTCTCCAAAGCCGCCATACTGTTCCGGAATGGAAGCTTGTAAGAAACCCAACTCCCAACCTTTTTCAATTAAATTGCGCGGCAGGTTGGCTGCTTCATCTGCATCGTGCGCTTTGGCGCGCAGATCGTTCACCGCATAGCGTTTGATCGCATCGACAAGCATTTGCTGCTCTTCAGAAGGCTCGAAAGAATACATATCTATCCTCCTTATGTACACAATCTAATCGGTTCGACATGGTAAGCAACAGTAGCGAATCGGGACCGGCCCTTCGCTGCGTTCCAGCTCATTCAAATTCGCTATCCCTAACAAGCCTCTTTGATATAAATATTCTACGTGCGCACCGGCTTCTTCGAGGGCGAGCAAGACGTTATAACCATATACCTGCCCGAAGAGGGCTTGCGATACCTCACAAATGGTATGCGGCTCGGTCAATAAATCTAAGACACACTGCAAGCGGTCAGAATGCAATTGCTGGATGGCAGCAATTCGAGAAGGCAAATCGATAATCGGAGCTTTGTGACCGCCTAGAGTCAGGTGTATCCCTTCAATCCAGGAATTTAAGATATCTAATGAGTTCAGGTAATGATGCAGACCCGTGGAGAGGGTCAAATGTTCGGGGGATTGGTGAGGGCTGGTTTCTTGCAGGACGTGATCGCCGCTGAAGAGGACATCATGGAGGCGAATTACGACCTGACCAGCGCAGTGACCCGGTACATGCAGCATCTCGAGCGGACCGAGGCGCATACCGATTGCTTCATAAGTAAAATCTACTCTTACCGAATGGTACAGACTCTTGGTGATCTTGTACGTCTCGATCAAATTAGTAATCTGGTCTGGCGCAACGCCTGCCTCTGCCAGGAACTCACGCAAACGGCGGGAAACCACAGCCAGGCGTTCCTCGTAATTGGTCAGGTTGCGAAGGTCTAATTCGTGCACGCCGACCAGGGCAGAGGTGCGCGGGCGCACATAAGAAAGCCCGCCGAAATGGTCAATGTGACCATGGGTGATCAGAACATGGGTAAGATCTTCAAAACCAATGGAACGGCCCAGTCGCTCAGAAACAGCCTGCAAACCCGCCTCCAGATTCTGGTTTGAAGAGCCAAAACCTGATCCTGTATCGATTAACACGCGGTACGGTATGTCGTCCGGGTCGTCTACCATGACCAAGTAGACATTCCCCCACAGCATGGGAAACTCCTGCACGGGTATCTGGAATATCTTTGCCCCGGCGGCTGTCTCAAAACTTGTTATTTCCAGTAACGAGGCTTGATCATCCATATTTTATCCAGGACGAGTGAGCAAACCGGACAAAAAAAGGTTGGCAAATTGTTCGGCAATGATCTCTGGTGAAAGAGGCCCTCCGGGTTGTACCAGGTGATGGTCCAATTCATCACTCCTAACAGGGCATGCGAAGTCACTGCAGGATCTGCGCAACAGAACAGGTCTTGATCCAGGCCTTCGCAGATCAAATCGCGCCATAAGCTTTCAAATTGATCCCGCCGCGGGATATGGCGCTGGCGAAGCTCAGACTGGAGAGATCGGTGCTCGAGCAACAAAACCGCCGCAAGGTCGAGGTGTTCGACCATCGTTTTCAAATAGACCTGCATAGCCTGACGCAGTTTCTCATCCGGCGGTAAGGGTTTGGCGACAATCGCTTGCATGTTATCAATGAGAAGATCCAAGGCCTGGTCTAAAACGGAAGCCAGAATTTCTTGCTTGCTGGAAACATGGTGGTACAGGCTGGCTTTTTGGAGATTAACCGCTTCGGCAATATCTTGCATTGAAGTAGCATGGAAGCCCTTCTGGCGGAAGATCTGGGCGGCCGCATCCAGGATTTCTTCTCGAGTCATCATATCTCCCTACCGACCGTTCGGTAGTTTTGTATTACCAGAAGTTCCGCAGCGCGTCAATGATTTTGACGCACTGCGTAATAATTGTATCACGAGTTAAAAGGATTCTCAGCTAATTTCTCGTTTTGAAAGGGTAAAATACCAGCCGGATGGAACAAATCGCTTGTTCTATCCCCAATTAAAGGTAGGGAATAAAGGCCAATTAATCTTGTGACGATTCCAACCACACCTCCGGCGAAAAGCCTATCATTAAGGCGGGTTTTTACTACCTGGTGGCCGCTGGCTGCAAGCTGGCTGCTGATGGGAATAGAGCTGCCGGCACTGAGCGCAATCGTCGCCCGGCTGCCGAATGCAGAAGTCAACCTGGCCGCTTATGGTGGCATGGTTTACCCGCTGGCGCTGACCATCGAATCACCGATTGTAATGCTGCTGGCTGCATCCACTGCATTATGCAAAGATTGGGTCTCCTATCGCAAAGTGCGCAGCTTCATGATGGCAACTGGAGCATTCCTTACCGCGCTGCACATCCTGATCGCCTTCACGCCCCTATCCTATTTC
>Ga0209048_10003848_pt1 | contig 14495 bp, 15 predicted proteins | sample FrelakmetCRP12CR_FD_187146 | JGI IMG/M metagenome (GOLD analysis project Ga0209048, IMG submission 187146) | Freshwater lake sediment microbial communities from the University of Notre Dame, USA, for methane emissions studies - CRP12 CR (SPAdes)... | ecosystem: Environmental > Aquatic >... | reverse complement strand
TGGCGGGGTCGACGGGACTCGAACCCGCGACCTCCGGCGTGACAGGCTCAACCGAGTGAAGGCGACATGCAGCCGACCCTGGAAAAATGGGGTCGGCTGTCACGTCGAAGGGGCCCGAGAAGCGTGCAAGAGCCGCGTGTTCCGGAAAGTCTTGCAGATTCTTGCAAGAGGTCCGCACGTGGGCCAGACGGTGCGCCCCGGCGCAGGACATCCTGGGGAGGTTACGGCCCTCTACAGTCTCGTTGCCCCGTCCAGCTTGCTCAAGTCCCGGTCGAACGTGCCCAATGGCAGATGTCCGGCTCTTCGCGCAAGCTCGACGAGGAGGCAGTCGGAGAATCCCAGCGCGGGTCGTCGCCGGAATGTCTCGAGGGCCGCCGCCACGGCCTCGGGCTCCTGGAGCGTGAGGCACTGATGGTTCAGGAGCATCTCGACCGCCAGAGCCACTTGAGCCGCGTCGCGGTCGTAGACCGCCGCGAGCACCCACGTGGCTTCTGCGAGGGCGAGCACCGACACCCACGCGCCGGGTTGGACGAACGCGTCAGCGACGGCCGCCTGCTTCGGCTCGTCCCGCGTCAGCAGGCGCACGAGGACATTTGTGTCAACCGCGCGCATGGCGTGCCCGGACGTGCTTTCGAATACCTTCCTTGAACTCGGTCAGTGGCCGTGATTGCGGGTTCTCGCGCCCGAACAACGCGTGGTGAATGTCCGCGGACGTGTACCGCCCGGACCGCCTGACCACGACGGCGTTCCCCTCTTCCTTCCATTCCAGCAGAGAACCGGGCCCGACCCCGAGCCTCCGCCGCACCTCCGCCGGAACGGACACTTGGCCTTGAGCCGTGATCCGTGATCGTGCAAGTGACATGACTATACATTACCACGGTAATGCAGGCTGTCGCAAGTCGCCCGCCGGGGCTGTCGTTCGGCCAACGATCGCGTTCACCCGCGGCGGCACACACTCCCATCGGCCGGCGTCGGGTGCGACGCGCTGTTAGCCACGCGAGCCTGCAGCAGACGAGCACCTACTTGAACCTCACCACGCAGGGATTGCACGAATCGATGCGGAAGCTGGAGGAAGCTCGCGCGGCTTGCAAGATCGTTGCAAGCGAGGACTCCCGCGCCCCCCGGCCTGTTGGCAAGCAGGCTCCCGCTGATCACGGCAACCTGTTGATGTGATTTGGCTTGAAGTGGCGGGGTCGACGGGACTCGAACCCGCGACCTCCGGCGTGACAGGCCGGCGTTCTAACCAGCTGAACTACGACCCCGCTCAGGCGTGCAACCGGCGGCCGGGTCTTCTGCGCGGCGTCTGTCCACGCCGCCTCCGTCCGCCGATCATTCCGGCACGGCCCATGGTGGGCGGTGCAGGATTCGAACCTGCGACAGCCGGCGTGTAAAGCCGGTGCTCTACCACTGAGCTAACCGCCCGCTGCCGGCAGAGCTTTTTATTATAGCCGCAGCCACGCTTTCAGGGCGAGCAGAATCATCACGCCCGCCAGGCCCGTCACCGCCCGATGTTCGCGGTTGCGCATCAGGCGCTCCAGGCTGAACGGACGCGTGTCGCCGCTCGCGCGCCCGGCGCGATACTCGATGTACTCGCTGCCGAACTTCGCGCGCAGGCCGGCCTCCTCGCTCCGAATCGCCGCCCCCAGCGTCGACCCGAGGTAGACCGCGGCAATCACGCCGACAACCAGGCTGCGCGATGCCACGGCGAAGCCGATGCCGAGCAGCGTCGAACCCACGTAGAGCGGGTGCCCGGTGAACCGGTAGGGCCCCGACTTGGTGACCTCCGTCCCCTTCTCCAGGTGGCCCGCTGCCCACACGCGGAGCGCCTCGCCCACGACGGCGAGACCCATCCCCGCCACCATCGAATTCCAGGTGGGATGGGCGAGCCAGATGGCCACGATGCTCGCGATGAACCCGATGGGCACGCGGAGGCGTGCCAGGCGCACGGCCAGGTCAGGCATGTTGCTCGGCGGCGGCAAGACGTCGGTCGATCGCTCCACGCACGTCCTCGACGGTGATGTCCTCGATGCAGGATCGCCTGCGGCGGCAGCGTCTCTGATAGTGACACACGCAGTCGCCAAAACGCGAGAGGCTGATGTCGGCCTCGTCCCACGGCCCATTTCGCGCGGGATTGGTCGGTCCGAACAGGCCCACGACCGGCGTGCCGACGGCGGCCGCCAGGTGCAGGGGCCCGGTATCTCCCGACACCATCAGCCGCGCATCGCGCGACAGCGCCAGCAGGTCGCCGACGCCCGTCGGCGGCGCCAGCATCGCCGCCCCGCCGGACGCCACGACGATGGCAGTGGCCGTCGCCTGCTCGCCTGGTCCCCACAACACGACGGGCAGCAGTGCGTGGCGATCGGCGAGCGCCGCGGCCACCTCGCCGAATCGCTCGGGCGGCCAGCGCTTGTTCGGCCACGCCGCACCCGCGTTGATCAGCGCGAAGCCCCGCTTCCCGTCGCGCGCCACCCGCTCGCGCACCGGCCCGCACGCCGCTGACGCGGGCACCGCGATCGGAAACCGCCGCAGCCGTGCGCTGATGCCGAATGCGGCGAGCAGCGAGAGGTTCTTGTCGACCACATGAGCAGCAGTGCCAGGGTCGCCGTGCTCGGAATAGAAGAGCGAGGCTGGTTGCTCGCGAAGGTGCGAGCGGTCGAAGCCGATGACGCGCGCGGCGCCCGACAATCGCGCGAACGCCGCAGACTTCACGAGCCCCTGGAGATCGACGGCCGCGTCGTACTTCTGGCGCCGCAGTTCGCCGATCGTGCCCAGCAGCCGGCCCGCGCGCCGGCCCTCGACCGCGATCCGCCGGCTGACGACCGGGACGAGGTCGAGCACCGCGGCGTGCCGCGCGTCCACCAGCCAGTCGATCTGGGCCTCCGGATACCTCTCGCGCAGCGCCGCGGCCACGGGCAGCGCGTGCACGATGTCGCCGAGGGCGCCGAGGCGGACGAGGAGGATCTTAGGGCTCAAGGCGGATCTTGTTCAGCAGGTCTGTCGTCGAGTGGTCCTTCGGGTCGCCGACGATGGCGATCCGGCCGCCGTAGGCGCGCACCGTGTCGCGCTCGGGGACCGAGTCCACGGTGTAGTCGGTGCCCTTGCAGTGCACATCCGGCCGGAAACGCTCCAGAAGACGGGCCACGGTGGCGTCCGGAAAGACCACCACGTAGTCCACGCCCCGCAGCGCCGCCACCAGTTCCGCGCGCGCGCCGGCGTCCAGCACGGGGCGGCCGGGCCCCTTCAACCTCCCCACGGCGCCGTCGTCGTTCACGGCGACGATCAGCCGATCGGCCTCTGCGGCTGCGCCCGCCAGGTAACGCACATGCCCCACGTGCAGCACGTCGAAGCACCCGTTGGCAAACGCGATGCTCCGCCCCGCCGCCCGGTCGGCGGCTACGAGCGCATCCAGTTGGTCTTCGGTGACGATTCGACCCATGGGTTCTCCGGCTTGCGGCCTATGGCTGGCGGCCGGCGGCCGGAGCGTGGTCCATCCGGATCGCGTGGCGCAGTTCCTCCGCGGACACGGTGGCCGTGCCTCGCTTCATGACGACGATTCCGCCCGCGTAGTTGGCCAGGCGCGCCGCCTCGTAGAACGACGCCCCCGCCGCCAGCGCCAGCGACATCGTCGCCATCACGGTGTCGCCGGCCCCGGTCACGTCCGCGATCTCGTCGCTGCCGAAGATCGGGATGTGCGCCGTCGGCGCCTTCGGTTCGAACAGCGCCATGCCGTGGCTGCCGCGCGTGACGAGCACGGCGTTCGTCCGCAGCCGCCGCAGCAGCTTGCGCCCGGCGCGTTCGAGTGCCTCGAGGTCGTCGTTGATGCGCACGCCCAGTAACTGCTCGACCTCCGGCTGGTTGGGAGTGCAGGCCGTCACGCCGCGGAAGGCTCCGAGGTTGTAGCGCGAATCGACGAGCACGGGGACCGGCCGGCGGCGTGCGGAGGAATCGAGTCGATGCCGGACCGTCTCGGCCAGCAGCGGCGTGACCACCCCGTACCCGTAGTCGGACAGCAGCACGGCGTCGGCGCGGTCGATTGTCGCCAGGACTTTCCCGGTGAATGCCCGCAGCACGGAGGCGGGCGGCGGGCTTGCCGGTTCGCGGTCGATTCTCACGATCTGCTGTTTCGCCGAATGGATGCCGCCGGCCAGCACGCGCGTCTTGGTCGGGGTGTGGTAACCCGCGGGCCGCAGCACGCCGCCTTGCCGAACCGCGCCAGGAAACGCTTTGATCAGGGCGCGCCCGGCCTCGTCTCGCCCGACCAGCCCGAGCAGGTCCACCCTCCCGCCGAGCGCGGCGACGTTGTTCGCGGCGTTCCCGCCGCCGCCGGGAACGACGCTCGTCGTGTCGTAGCGGAGGATCAGGACCGGCGCCTCGCGCGACACGCGCGAGATCTGGCCGGTCAGAAACTCGTCGGCGACAATGTCTCCGACCACGGCCACGCGACACCGCGCGAAGCCGTCCACGAGACCGAGCAGGCGGACCTGCCGTTCGTGCGGGCCGGGCCGGGGTTGAACGGAACGGGAGGTCTGCATACAATCGGCTCTCGACCTAAACCCTGAGCCTTCTGAGTATCCACGCGGCCGCGTCCATCAGGTTGTCTGCCACCATGTCGGCCGCGCCGCCCTGCTGATGCGCTTCCTCTTCCAGGCCATAGCCCGTGCGCACCAGCACGGTCGTCGCGCCCGCCGCGCGGCCCATCTCCACGTCGAGCCACCGGTCGCCGACGACGAACGAGCCGGGGACGTCGATGCCCAGGTCGCGCGCCGCCTGACGAATCATCCCCGGTTTCGGCTTCCGGCACTCGCACGTCTGGCGGAGCGGCTCCACGACACCATCGGGATGGTGCGGACAATAGTAGTAGGCGTCGATCCGGGCGCCGCCCTCGCTCATCCGGCGGTCGATCAGCGCGTGAGTCTCCCGGACCAGCGTCTCGTCGAAGTACCCTCGCGCGACGCCGGCCTGGTTGGTGACGACGACCACCAGCAGCCCGGCCTCGTTCAGCACGCGGACGGCATCCACGCTCCAGGGAAACAACGCCACGCGGTCGAGGCGGTTGAGGTACCCGACCTCTTCGATCACCGTCCCGTCACGGTCGAGGAAGACAGCGCGCTTCACGATTTCGGACTCCCCGCCCGGTGGGCGACCTGCCGCTCGACGGCCTCGCACACCCGCCCGGGGTCGATCCCGGTCATGCAGCGGTGGTCGATCGGGCACTCGCGCAGCATGCACGGACGGCACCAGACGTCGCAGGTGAGTATCTCATGAGGCGGCGCGGACGCGGACACCGGCGGGAGCGGCGCAGTCCCCCGCTCGTCGGTTGAACCGAACACCGCGGTCACGGGGAGACCGACAGCTGCGGCGAGGTGCATGGCGCCCGAATCGTTGGAGACGAAAGCGCGCGACCGCGACATGAGACCGGCGAGCAGCGCCAGGTCTGTCTGCCCGATGAGATCGACAACGTGCGGGCCCGGAGCGACCTCGTCGCCGGCCGCACGGTCGGCGCGTGTTCCGACCAGCACCGACACGATCCCGCGCCGCTTGTGCAGGAGCCGCGCAAGCTCGCCGAACCGGTCCGGCGGCCACTGCTTGGCGCGGCCGTACGCCGCGCCCGGCGCCATACCGACGATCACCGCGTCGCCGCCGACGCCGTGCTGCGCAAGCAGCGCTTCTGCCCGGTTCGTCGCATCGGCGGACACGGAGAACCTGGCGGGTTCTCCCGCCGGCGCCATGCCGAGCGCGGACACGAGCGCGCTGTAGTACTCGGACTGATGGATGCGCCCGCGAGGCCTGGCGATCGCCTTCGTCAGGAGCGGGCTCCGAAGGTCCGCCGCAAATCCCCAGCGCTCCGGGATGCCCGCCCGTCGCGCGGCCCAGGCGCTGCGGAACGAATTGGGGAACAGCACCGCCGCGTCGGCGTGGGCGGCGGCAAGTGCGCGGGCCTCGGCAGGCCACCGGACCGCGCCCCGCCATCCTCCACCCGCATCGAGACGAATCACCTGGTCCACGCCGGAGACCATGCGGAACAATTCGGCGACGGACGCGCGTGCGGCGACGATGAGCGCGGCGGCGGGATGGTGATGTCGTACGGCGCCAATGGCCGGGAGCGCCATGACGGCATCGCCCAGCCAGTTCGGCGCAAGCACGACGATCTTCTCAGCCATCAGTCCCGCACCTCGTGACGATCATTGGAAGCCAGGGAGCACACGGAGATCACAGAGGGCAACTCTCGTCGCCGAGCGCGCAGCGGGTCGAGATGCCAACCGACCGGCACCGGGCAAAGCCCGGTCTGCGGCCGGCATGCCTGCTGCGGGCGCGGGCCGGTCGGTTCGTTCCCCTCTCCGTGATCTTAGTGCTCTCCGTGGTTGTCTTCCGTGTCCGCCTCCACGCGCTCGGCTGGGAACATATCCCTCATGTACGCGGCCGCCGCGCCGGGTTCGCGCCAGCGGCGGTGCATCCACAGCCACAGTTCGGGGTAGCGCCGCACGTACATCTCCAGCACGTCCGTGCAGCGCTGCGTGAACTCCCGGATGGGGTCGGGCGAGCCCGGCGGCGGCAGTTCGACCGCGTGCTCGTAGATCATCCGGTAGCGGCCGGGCGCGGTCGGGACCGCGAACACCGGGATCACGGGCGCGCCCGTGCGCAGCGCCAGCGCGGCCAGCGCCGTCGTCGTCGCCGCGGGCCGGTCGAAGAAGTCCACGTGCGTCGCGTCCGCGCCGTGAATGTGTTGGTCGATCAGGATCGCGACGCCCTGCCCCGACTCGAGCGCGCGCAAGGTCCTCCTGATGCCGCCCTTCCGATAGATCACCCAGTTGCCCGTCGACTGCCGCGCTCGCTCCAGCAGGTCGTGCAGCAACGGGTTGTCGAGCGGTCGCGCCATCAGGCCGATCGGCGCCAGGTGCAGTGCGTGCACCAGGCCGTTGGTCTCCCAGCAGCCGAAGTGCGCAGTGAGGAAGAACACACCGTGTCCCGCCGCGTAGGCCTGGCGCGCGTGGTCCGAGCCCTCGAACTCCACGCGGGACAGCATCTCGTCGGCCGAGAGCGCGCTGAACTTCAGGAACTCGAACAGCATCCGGCCGAAGTGGCGGAACACGCGCCGCGCGATGCCCTCCCGCTCCACTACCGTCCGCCTGGGAAACGCGTGCGCCAGGTTGTCGAGCGCGACCCGCCGCCGCTGCGCATCGAGCGCGTAGAAGGCGAGGCCGAAACTCCCGCCCGCAGCGCTGACGACGCGCCACGGCAGGTGCCGGGTGCAGAAGGCCACCGAGGCCACGAGCATGTATTCGAGGCGATGACGCAAGTGTTTACCCAAGTCCAAGTCTCGCCAGGAGCCACGCCCTGAACTCCTCAACGGGCTCGACGGTGGCCGAGAGCGGCACCCACGCAACGGGCACCGGCAAGGGCCGCAGCGGCAGCATCCGCACCAGGTCCTTCTCGGTCGTCAGCACCATGACCGCCCCGGCCGCACGCATCGCCGCGGCGATGCCGTCGATGTCCGCTGGCGTGTAGCGGTGGTGATCGCGGAACACGACGTGGTCCGCGACCGCCCATCCCTCGCGGGCGACAGCGGCCAGAAAACGCTCCGGCCGCGCAAGGCCAGCGACCGCCAATACGCGCGTGCCCGCCGCGGGCGAGACGCTGCGGCCGGCGGGTTCGACCAGCCGGGGCCGGTCCAACAGGCGCCGCAACCGGAACATGCCGCTCGCGCCCACGGCCCTGCCGATGGCGGCGGCCTGTGCGTCGTCAGCTTCGGACACGATGACGGCGGAGGCGCGGCGGACGACGTCGATCGGCTCGCGCAGGCGGCCGGCCGGCAGCGTCACGGGCCGCTCGACGTCCTCCGCAGACAGCAGGACGAGATCCACGTCCCGCTCCAGCTGAAAGTGCTGGAACCCGTCGTCGAGAACGTGAACCGTGCAGCCGAAGTGGCGCTCGGCGAGGCGGCCGGCAAGGTATCGATCGCTCGAGACGAGCACCGGCACCGTCGGCAACTGCCGCGCGAGCATCAGCGGCTCGTCGCCGGCGCGGTCGAGATCGGCGACGAGACGCTGGCCGTCGCTGACGACCGTCACACCGTCGGACGGAACCGCTCGGGCGTAGCCGCGCGTCAGGATCGCGGGACGCTGACCGGCTTCCAGGAGCAGCCGCGTGATGTGCGCGACGACGGGAGTCTTGCCGCTGCCGCCCACGGCGACATTGCCGACGCTGACGACCGGCCGGCCCAGCCTGCGGCGCCGGTCCGGACGACGAGCGTACCACTGGCGTCGTTCGCGCGCCACGCTGCCGTAGAAGGCACTCGCCAGGGACATGAACAGGCTCTCGCTGTCGGCTACCGGCGCTCGGCAAAACGACCCGCCTTCGCGCTCATCGCGCTTCGGCGAGGCCACGACGTAGCCCGCTGCGAACTGTACGCGGGCGGAGGCGGGAAGCCTCGTCCTACTTCACCACGCGAAACGGGCGGACCTTCGAAGCGCCCCCGGGGGGCAGCAGCGCGGCAATGACGTCCAGGGTCCGCTCGAGCGAGCCGTGGCTCGCATCCACGATGGCCTGCGCCGCGCGGCCCAGGGCGTGGCGTCGAGCCGGGTCGCCCAGCAGGTCGCGGAACGCCGATTCCAGCTCCCACTCGTCGTGCACCTGTACCGCCGCGTGCGCGTCGAGGAACGTCGCGGCGATCTCCTTGAAGTTCTGCATGTACGGACCGAACAGGATCGGACGGCCGAACACCGCAGGCTCCAGGATGTTGTGGCCGCCCGTCGGCACCAGGCTGCCTCCGACGAACACGACCGTTGCCAGCCGGTAGAGCTGCGCCAGTTCGCCGATCGTGTCGAGGATGACGACGTCGGCCACCGGGTCCTCGTCGATCGTCAGCTCCGACCGCCGCAGCGTCCGGAATCCCTCGTCGCGCGCCAGGCGCTCCACCTCGTCGAACCGCTCCGGGTGGCGGGGCGCGATGACCAGGAGCGCCCGCGGAGCGCTGGCCCGCAGGCGCTCGAACGCCCGCAGGACGACGGTTTCCTCGCCGCGCATCGTGGACCCCGCAATCACCACCGGCCGGTCCCCGGGCACGCGGAAGAAGCGGAGCACGCGGTGCATGCCCCGGTCGCGGCCAGGCGCGGCCGCCGCCCCGAGCGAGTCGAACTTCAGGTTCCCGGTGACGCTCACGCGCACGGGATCCGCGCCGAGATCGATCAGCCGGTCGGCCGATTCGCGCGATTGCATGCAGAAGCGGTCCACATCGGCCAGGACCCGCCGGAAGAGCGGCCGGACGAGGCGGTAACGAGGATACGACCGCGTCGAGATGCGGCCGTTGGCGACGGCCGTCCTGACGCCCGCGCGCCGGCACGCCCGCAGCAGGTTCGGCCAGATCTCGGTCTCCATCATGACGAAGAGCCGCGGCCTCACCAGGCGCAGCGTCCGCCGGACGATGAACGGGAAGTCCAGCGGGAAATAGAACAGGGCGTCCGCGTCGGTGATTTCCCGCGACGCCACCTGCTGGCCGGCGACGGTCGTCGTGGACACGAACAGCCGCAGCGCCGGGTACCGCTTCTTCAGCTCCCCCACCAGCGCCCGCGCCGTGAGCGCCTCCCCCACCGACACGGCGTGGATCCAGATCGACTCCTCGCCGTCCAGGTTGAACGACACCGGCAGGTAGCCGAGGCGCTGGCGCAGGTTGGTGACGTACTTCCGGTATCTGAGCGCCTGGTAGACGAAATGCGGCGCGAGGACGACGAAGAGGACGATGCTGACGCTTGTGTACAGGAAATACATCGAGCCGAGCTTCGGTGGCCTGGCTGGAACTCGGGTGGCTGCCCGGAAACAGGGCAGTATAGCGCGCGGATTGCGGCGCCGGCAAGCCGTTCATTGGCTATAATGAGAGGGTTTCGGACCATGTCGAGGTCCGGTCAACGCGTTCGTCTCTTCACGCAGGAGGGCATCGAATGGCCATCAAGGTCGGCATCAACGGTTTCGGTCGGATTGGCCGGAACATCCTGAGGGCGGCTCTCGGCCAGCACGACATCGAGTTCGTGGCGGTCAACGACATCACGAGCGCCGAGACGCTCGCGCACCTGCTGAAGTACGACTCGGTGCTCGGGAACCTCCAGGCCAGGGTCGAAGCGAAGACGGGCGCCATCAGCGTGGACGGCCGCGAGTTCAAGGTCCTCTCGGTCAAGGACCCGGCCGAATTGCCGTGGAAGGCGCTCGGCGTGGACGTGGTCTTCGAGTCCACCGGCAAATTCACCAAGCGCGAAGACGCGGCGAAGCACCTGGCGGCAGGCGCGAAGAAGGTCATCGTCACCGCGCCGGCGAAGGGCCCGGACGTGTCGCTGGTCTTCGGCGTCAACGACGGCATCTACGACGCGGCCAAACACCACATCATCTCGAACGCGTCGTGCACCACCAACTGCCTGGCGCCGGTGGCCAAGGTGCTGCACGAGCAGTTCGGGATCGTGAAGGGCTGGATGACGACGATCCACTCCTACACGAACGACCAGAACCTGCTCGACCTGCCGCACAAGGACCTGCGGCGCGCGCGCGCGGCGGCGCTGTCCATGATTCCGACGACGACCGGGGCGGCTTCGGCGCTCGGCGAGGTGATCCCCGCGCTGAAGGGCAAGCTGGACGGGTTCGCGATGCGCGTGCCGACGCCGAACGTGTCGGTGGTGGACCTCGCCGTCCTCGTGGCGAAGAAGACGACCGGCGAGCAGATCAATGCCGCGTTCAAGGCGGCGGCCGACGGCCCGCTGAAGGGGATCCTCGAGTACGTCACGGAACCGCTCGTCTCGATCGACTTCCGCGGCAACCCGCACTCGTCGATGCTCGACTCGGCCTACACCAAGGTGATGGACGGCGACTTCGTGAAGGTCCTCTCCTGGTACGACAACGAGTGGGGCTACTCGTGCCGCTGCGTGGACCTGCTGCGGATGATCGAGAAGAAGGGACTGTAACGAGGAGGGCGCCGTGGCGAAACTCTCCATCAAGGACCTGGAGCTTGCCGGCAAGCGCGTGTTCATGCGCGTGGACTTCAACGTCCCGATCAAGGGCGGCCAGATCAAAGACGACACGCGGATCCGGGCGTCGCTTCCGTCGATCACGTATGCGCTCGGCCACGGCGCCACGGTGATCCTGGCCTCGCACCTCGGCCGGCCCAAGGGCAAGGTGAACCTCGAGTACACGCTGCAGCCGGTGGCCGCGCGACTCTCCGAACTGCTTGGGCGGTCCGTGGAGTTCGCCGACGACTGCGTGGGCCCCCCGGCGCAGGCGGCCGTTGACCGCGCGGCGAAGGGCGGCCACGTCGTGCTGCTCGAGAACCTCCGGTTCCATCCCGAGGAGGAGAAGAACGACGCGGCGTTCGCGGCGCAGCTGGCGGCCCCGGCCAACGCGTACGTCAACGACGCGTTCGGATCGAGCCACCGCGCCCACGCGTCGGTCGAGGCCATCACGAAGCTGCTGCCCCGGCCGGCGGCGGGCCTGCTGATGGAAAAGGAAGTGCAGTATCTCGGCCACGCGCTGGGCATGCCCGACCGCCCCTTCGTCGCCATCCTCGGGGGCGCAAAGGTCTCGGACAAGATCGAAGTCATCGAGAACCTCGTCGGCAAGGTGGACGCGCTCGCCATCGGGGGCGCGATGGCCTACACGTTTCTCAAGTCGAGGGGGCTGCCAGTCGGCAAGTCGCTCGTCGAGGACGACAAGCTGGAGGCCGCCCGCCACATCACCGAGCACGCACAGCAGCGCGGCGTGACGCTCGCGCTGCCCTCCGACCACGTCGTCGCCGAGAGGCTCGAAGCGGGCGCGCCGCACTCGACGCTCGCCGTGGACGATGTCGCCATTGGCGAGAGGATTGGCGTCGACATCGGGCCGAAGACCGTCGCGGCGTACACGGCGCTCGTGGCCGGCGCGAAGACGGTGGTCTGGAACGGGCCGATGGGCGTCTTCGAGATGCCGCCGTTCGACGCGGGAACCAACGCGCTGGCGCGGGCGGTGGCGGACGTTCAGGGCACGACGATCGTCGGCGGCGGCGACTCGGTCTCGGCGGTATCGAAGGCCGGCGTGGCCGACCGGATCACGCACATCTCCACCGGCGGCGGCGCGTCGCTGGAGTTCCTCGGCGGCCGCACGCTGCCGGGAGTCGCGGCGCTCGCAGACAGATAACCCGTAGGTGCGTCCCTATGCGCATTCCGTTCGTGGCTGCCAACTGGAAGATGTACAAGACGATCGCGGAGGGGCTCGCCTACCTCCGCGAGTTCGGCGCGCTCGTGTCCGGCGTGGACGATGTCGAGATCGTGGTGGCGCCGCCGTTCACGGCCGTACACGCGGCGGCTGAAGCTCTGCGCGGCACGCGCGTGGGGGTCGCCGGGCAGGACCTCTACTGGGAGCGCGAAGGGGCGTTCACGGGCGAGGTCAGCACGGGCATGTTGAGGGAAGCGGGCGCGCGCTACGTCATCATCGGCCACTCGGAGCGGCGCACGAAGTTCGGCGAAACCGACGAGCAGGTGAACAGGAAGCTGAAGGCCGCCATCGCCGCCGGGCTGACGCCGATCGTCTGCGTCGGCGAGACGCTCGAGGAGCGCGAGCGGGAGCAGACGCTGACGGTCCTCGACCGGCAGCTGAAGCTCGGCCTCGAAGGCCTGTCCTCGGAGGCCGTCGCGGCGCTGGCCGTGGCGTACGAGCCGGTCTGGGCGATCGGCACCGGTCGGAACGCGTCGTCCGCCCAGGCGCAGGACGCGCACGCACACATCCGCGGCCGGCTGCGCGAGTGGTTCGGCGCGGAGGCCGGGGACGCCTGCCGCATCCTCTACGGGGGCAGCGTGAAGCCGGCGAACACCAAGGAACTGGTCAGTCAGGCGGACGTGGACGGCGCCCTGGTGGGCGGCGCCAGCCTGGATCCGAAGGCGTTTGCCGAAATCGTGGCGGCCAGCCGGCCCGGCAGGATATAATTATCAGTTCCGTCGCCTCGGCCCCGTTCGCCCTGGCGACCCGGGGTGCCGGCTTTCGGCCCCCGGCTCTGGGTTCTTGCATTGTAGGGCGAGCCTTCAGGTTTGCCAGGCCGGGTCTTCGACCCGCGAAGTGAGCAGCCGTGGTCTTTCAATACTTGATGACGATCGTGTACGTGGTGGTCTGCCTGGTGTTGCTGATGGCGATCCTGCTCCAGCAGGGGCGGGGCGGCGACATCGCGAGCGCGTTCGGCGGCAGCGGCAGCCAGACGGCGTTCGGCGCGCGCGCCGGGGCGACGCTCCTCACCCGCATCACCACGGTGACCGCCGTGCTGTTCATGATCGGCTCGATCGCCCTCGGCATCCTCTGGCAGGGCGCCGGCTCTTCGTCGGTGGTCAGCGGGAAAGCCGCGCCGGCGAGCGCGCCGGCCAGGCCGGGGACTCCGTCGACTCCGGCTCCTGCGCCCGTGAAGAAGTAATGGTCCGCGACGGTTGTTCTCCGGCCGGCGGGTCTGATACGATTTCGGGTCTCGCGCCTGTCACCCTCATTGCGGAAGTGGCGGAACTGGCAGACGCACCAGCTTGAGGGGCTTACCCAAGCCCCCGTTCTGTTTCCACACACATACTAATAAATAAAGGACTTAGCGTTCGCATTCCCGTGCGAACGCTGTCCTGTTATCAAGCGCGTTGTCAAGTTCGAGAGCCGCCACGCCGCGAACCTCGGGCAAGGACCCACACGACTTCGCGGCTGTGATCGTGGGGCTGGGTCGGCCAGACCTGGCGGCCGTGTTGGCAGCCGCTCGGATGGTCGGCAGTCCGATTTCTGCCGCGCCCCCGCAGATTGGTGCTAAGCTCAGCCCTTCCCGTCACAACCCACAGTAAACCTCGGGGCACAGACAGAGGGAGAGCCATGCAGGCAAGAATCGGTCAGACGTGTCTTTTCGCGGTCGTCGCACTTGGGTTGGTGGTCTTGCTTGCAGGCACGACGCTAGCGCAGTCCAGTGATCCACGCCTGGGCACCTGGAAACTGAACGTCGCAAAGTCGACGTACGCCGCTGGCACTGCACCCAAGAGCGTCACCTACACGGCCGAGGCGGCGGGTGCTGGCATTAAAGTGACGGTTGATGCGGTGGCAGCGGACGGCACCGTGGAGCACTATGGGTTCACCGCGAACTACGACGGGAAGGACTTTCCCATCGTCGGCAACAGCTCGCAAGGCGATACGGGAGCACGCACGCGTGTCGATGCCAACACGGTGAGAACCGTCTACAAGAAGGCTGGGAAAGTGACCGTCACTCAGAACTCAGTCATCTCCAGCGACGGGAAGACGATTTCCATCACGAGCACGGGCACGGATGCCAAGGGACAGCCCGTCAAGTCTGTGGCGGTGTACGACAAGCAGTAACGTCAGGGTGGAGTGACTATCTCGTCACTCCACTCCTCCCCTCGCTGGATCGTCGCGGAATCGGCCTCTGCGTCCCGAGTCACCGTCCGAAGACCCGTGCCAATCGCGCTGGTTGGTCAGCGTCGCGTCTTCCTCCACTCCTCTCGTCTATTGTCGCTGCC
>Ga0209048_10003847_pt1 | contig 14496 bp, 14 predicted proteins | sample FrelakmetCRP12CR_FD_187146 | JGI IMG/M metagenome (GOLD analysis project Ga0209048, IMG submission 187146) | Freshwater lake sediment microbial communities from the University of Notre Dame, USA, for methane emissions studies - CRP12 CR (SPAdes)... | ecosystem: Environmental > Aquatic >... | reverse complement strand
CAGCCAGGCCAGCCTCGCACCCGGAGTCAAGGTGCGCCTGGGCACGCGGCCACTGCCACACGCAGGGATCGGCGTGGCGCAGTACACCTGGGCCACATCGCCGCTGCGCCGCTACGTGGACCTGGTGAACCAATGGCAGATCATCGCCTGCGTTCGCCACGGACGCACTGCTGCGCTCGCGGCGCCGTTCAAGCCGCGCGATGCACAGCTGTTCTCGATCATCTCCGGTTTTGACGCGGCCTATGCAGCCTACAACGGCTTCCAGTCGGCGATCGAACGCTACTGGGCGTTGCGCTACCTGCAGCAAAACGAACTGAATGAACTCGACGCCAGCGTGATGAGGGACGGTCTCGTTCGCGCCGATGCCCTGCCGCTCGTGTTTCGAGCAACCGGTGCCGAGAGCCTGCCGCGCGCCGCTCGTGTACGGGTACGCGTCGGCGCGGTCGACCTGCTGACGCTGGACGTTCACGCGAGCGTGATCGCGCAGCTCGAACCCGGCGCCGTCGCGATCGAGGAGGGCGCGACCGACGAACTGGACGACGCGGACGGCGCCGGTGCGGGCCCGCTGACGATTGCGATCGACCTGACCAGCGGCGAGCCCGAGTCTGCCGCGACCACCGAGGTTGCGGCCTGACATGACGCACACGCCAGAACACGGGTCGTTGCCGCGTCGGCAAAGCCGAGCCGGAGCGGCTTCGGAGAAGCTGCGAGGCGACTGAATCGATGGCAACTCGCCTGTCCAGCGTCCAGACCGCGCTGCTCGTGTCGGTTGCGGCGCACGCCGCACTGCTGACCGTGCGCTTCGTCGATCCGGAAGGATTCAACCGGGTATTCCAGGACACTCCGCTCGAGGTGGTCTTGGTCAACTCGCGCTCGGGCGAGGCCCCGACCAAGGCACAGGCCATTGCGCAGGTCAACCTCGCCGGGGGCGGGGACGCGCCACGTGGACGCGCCACTTCGCCGCTGCCGCCTACGGCTCAGATTGAGGTCGGCGACGCGAGCGACGAGGCGCGCAAGCAAATCGAACAGCTGCAAGAGGCGCAGCAGCAACTCCTGGCTCAGTTGCGGCGCGAGTTGGCCGTGCTGCCGCAACCCGACCCGAAGCAAGACACGGGCTCGCCCGACGCAAGGTCGCAGGAGGAGCGGCGACGCCAGCTGATCAGGACGCTGGCCGAGATTGAAAAGCGAGTCAACGAAGAGAATGCACGGCCGAAGAAGCGCTACATCAGCCCGGCGACGCGTGAGGAGGTCTATGCGCAGTACTACGACCAGCTGCGGCGCAAGATCGAAGACCGCGGCACACGCAACTTCCCTGAGCACAACGGGCGCAAGCTCTACGGCGAGCTGACGATGAACGTGACTGTCGACGCCGAAGGGCACGTGGTCGAGACCGAGATCGTACGCGGCTCGACCTCGGCGATCCTCGACCGGCGTGCCGTGGCCATCGTCCACGCCGCAGCGCCGTTCGGACCGTTCACCGGCGCGATGCGGCGCAAGGCCGATCAACTCGTGATCACGTCGCGTTTCCGGTTCACGCGCGAGGACGGTCTCGAGACGAGCCTGAGTGCAACCCCCTGAGCCACGACGCATTGGATCGCTACGCCGTCATCGGAAACCCGGTCGGGCACAGTCGCTCGCCGTTCATCCACACGCGCTTCGCGCAGGCGACCGGGCAGGCACTGAGCTACACGCGACTGCAGTGCCCCATTGACGGCTTCGCGCGCGCCGTGAAGCGCTTCGCCGACAGCGGCGCTCGCGGCTGCAACGTGACCGTGCCGTTCAAGTTCGAGGCCTTGGGTCTGGCGGCACGCTCCACCGAGCGCGCGACGCTCGCCGGCGCGGCGAACACGATGCGTTTCGACGCCGAAGGCTGGCTCGCCGACAACACGGACGGCGTCGGCCTGGTACGGGACATCGAGCGCAACGCGCAGGTCGCATTGGCGGGCCGGCGCGTGCTTCTGATCGGCGCCGGCGGCGCCGCTGCCGGCGCACTCGGGCCGCTGCTGCTGGCCCGTCCAAGGACGTTGATCGTCGCAAATCGCACTCGTGCGCGGGCCGAACACCTGGTGCAGCGGCATGCTGCGCTGGCCGGCGCCGAAGGCGTGGCCCTGGACGCGACGACGCCTGAGGCCTGTGGCGAGGGATTCGACGTCGTCGTGAACGCCAGCGCGAGCAGCCTCGTGCAGGCACCGGTGCCGGTGCGGCCCGACGTGCTCGCGCCAGGCGCGTTGGCGCTCGACATGATGTACGGGCCGCCTGCGCAGACTTTTCTTGACTGGGCCATGGCGCACGGTGCGCGCGCCCGCGACGGCCTGGGCATGCTGGTCGAGCAAGCCGCGCAGGCCTTCTGGCTGTGGCGCGGCGTGTTGCCCGAGACGGGGCCCGTCATTGGCGAGCTTCGCGCGCGCTGGGACGAAACGCCTTGAGCACGCGATGAGATCACTCGGCTCGCTTCTCGCCCGGCTCGCCGTGCTCGCGCTGCTGAGCGCGCTCGCCTTGCAGCTCTACTTCCTGGCCCGGGTCGCGCTGATGATGGTTGTCGACCCGCAAAGCACGTCCTTCCAGCGCTCTGAGCTCTGGCGCCTGGCGCTCGAGAAGCATGCTGTCGCCTGGAGCCAGCAGTGGAGACCTTACGTCGGGCTCGGCGAACCGCTCAAACGCGCGGTGATTGCATCCGAAGATGCCCGTTTCACCGACCACACTGGCGTCGAATGGGACGCGATCGAGTCGGCCTGGGAGCGCAACCAGAAGGCCGAAGCCCGGGCCGAAAGGCTCAACGAGCAGGCCCAGCGGCGCGGTCGCACGCCGGCCGCGCCAGCGACGGCGCACGAGTTGCCGAGGCGCCAGCCGGTGCAGGCCAAGATGGTCGGTGGCTCGACCATCACCCAACAGCTGGCGAAGAACCTGTTTCTGTCCGGCGAGCGCAGCCTTGTTCGCAAGAGCCAGGAGTTTGTGCTCACTCTGATGCTCGAAGGCCTGCTGAACAAACGCCGAATCCTCGAGATCTACCTCAACAACGTCGAGTGGGGCGAAGGCGTCTTCGGCGCGCAGGCCGCGTCGCGGCACTACTTTGGCGTCAACGCGGACCAGTTGGACAACTACCAGGCGGCGCGCCTGGCGGTCATGTTGCCGGCCCCCAAGCGCTTTGAGAAGCGGCCCGCGTCGCCGTACTTGCTCGACCGCGCGGCGACGGTGGCCGCGCGAATGGGCGCGGTCGAGTTGCCTTGAAGCGACTGCACCGGCACATGCAGTGCGCGCGATTCCATAGAATCGCTCGGTGAACAGTTCCCAGAGTGCCGAAATCGCCGCGGCTGCCGCACGGCTGATCGTCGATGAAGGCATGGAGTACGGGGCCGCCAAGCGCAAGGCGGCTCGCTCGCTCGGCCAGAGGCCGACGCGCGCCAAGGTGCTGCCCGACAATGAGGCCGTCGAAGACGAAGTCCGCGCCTATCTCGAACTGTTCCATGCCGACACCCAGCCGGCGGAACTGGCGGCGCTGAGGACGATCGCCGCCGAGTGGATGGAGCGCCTGGCCGAGTTTCGCCCCCACCTGACCGGCGCTGTCTGGCGCGGCACGGCTACCCGGTTGAGCAGCATCCACCTGCAGCTGTTCTGCGACGACTCGAAGGCTGCAGAGATCGAACTCATCAACCGCGGCATCGACTACACGGTCGACAGCCACCGGGGCCCGCGCGGCGACGTCATCGACGCGCTGCTCGTTTCGGCGCCCTGCCCCGCACTCGGCGAGCCGGTGGCGCTGTGCCTGAGCATCCTCGACCACGATGACCTGCGAGGCGCTCTGCGCCCCGATTCCCGCGGGCGTGCCGAGCGCGGCGACCTGACAGCGCTGCGCCGGTTGATGGCATCACCATGAGACATGCCCGGCCGACCCGCTCGGCGCGCGAGGCGGCAGCGAACCGCCACCGGAGGTGCCGGCGATGAAGCGGCGCCAGACCCTCGCGGCCGGCGTCGGATTGGCCGCCATGGGACTCGGCCTCGGCTGGGGGCTGTGGCGGCTCCCCGCGCAGGCGCCCTCGCCAGACGCCGTTGCCCGCCCGGTCGACATCTGGGGCCTCAGTTTCGAGACACCTGGCGGTGGCAAGGTCGCGCTCGCGGACTTGCGCGGTCGGCCACTGGTCTTGAACTTCTGGGCCACCTGGTGCCCTCCCTGTGTCGAGGAGTTGCCACTGCTCGACCGCTTCCAGCGTGAGCACCGCGGCGAAGGATGGCAGGTGCTGGGCCTCGCCGTCGACGGCGCGACGCCAGTGCGCGAGTTTCTGGCCATGCGTCCGGTCGCCTTCCAGACAGGTCTGGCCGGAATGGATGGTGTGACGCTCTCTCGCACCCTCGGCAACTCCAGTGGCGCGTTGCCTTTCAGCGCTGTGTTCGACTCAAGCGGAACGCGGGTAGAAGCCAGGCTTGGAGCTTTGACCTGGGAGCACCTCTCGGCATGGTCAAGCCGGATTCGATGACCCGCGTACCATCGCCGCGGTGCTCGCGATTGGCGCGATGGTTTCCGTTATCATCTATTTGTCGTCACTTGATGCCACAATCGCCGGCGTTTGGCCTCTTGCAAGACACTTCTTGGCTCCTCGCGGAATCGCGAGGCGTGGTCTGGCAGCGTGAGGTGCTTGAGCCCAGAAATGGCGTGATGCTGCTCCGGGGGGCTCGCAAACCCTCAACCGAGCATAAAACCTATAACTCGATAATGGCCGCCGAATGACACCAGATGACGGCAGATGACCGATTTGGCTCGTTGCGGCGGAGTATCGATAGTCCTTCGCCACAGCCACCGACCCTTTGAAGCGGCGCCCAGACCGCAACGATCGCCTCCCGGAGACACTGATGGACCTGCGAAAACTCAAGACCTTGATCGACCTTGTTTCGGAATCGAACATCTCCGAGCTCGAAATCACCGAGGCCGAGGGCAAGGTACGCATCGTCAAGGCCGAACCGCACCCACCGGCTGCGCCGCAGACGGTCTACATGCCTACCCCGACGCTGGCACCGGTCGCCGCGACAGGGACCCCGCCAGTGCCTTTGCCGGTTGGGTCCGATTCCGCCGAACCTGCCGAAGAGCCCGCGCACATCGTCAAGTCGCCGATGGTCGGCACGTTCTACCGATCGTCGAGCCCGGGAGGCAAGCCGCTTGTCGAGATCGGCAGCGTGGTCAACGAGGGAGATCCGATCTGCATCATCGAGGCGATGAAGATCATGAACGAGATCGACGCCGACAAGTCGGGGACCGTGACCCGGATGCTGTGCGAGAACGGTCAGGCGGTCGAGTTTGGCCAACCACTGTTCGTCATCGAATGACCCGCATGGTGGCCAACCGCGCCTGCACCGAGGCGCATTGCCTGCACCTGCCAGCGAGCCGCGCATCATGTTCAAGAAGGTTCTGATCGCCAACCCCGGCGAGAGCGCCGCAGGCGCTTGGGCGAAGCCAAATTGCGCCGTAGGCGCAGCCCACCAGCGCGATTGAACCGAGGCACTTATGTTCAAGAAGGTTCTCATCGCAAATCGAGGCGAAATCGCTCTGCGCATCCAGCGCGCGTGCCGCGAGATGGGCGTGAAGTCGGTCATCGTCTACTCCGAGGCCGACCGAGACGCGAAGTACGTCAAGCTCGCCGACGAGGCGGTGTGCATCGGGCCTGCGCCCTCGGCGCAGAGCTACCTGAACATGCCGGCGATCATCTCGACCGCGGAAGTCACCGACGCCGAGGCGATCCACCCCGGTTACGGCTTCCTGTCGGAGAACGCCGATTTCGCCGAGCGGGTCGAGAAGAGCGGCTTCACCTTCATCGGCCCGACGCCAGAGTCGATCCGCACGATGGGCGACAAGGTGCAGGCCAAGCAGGCGATGATCAAGTCGGGCGTGCCCTGCGTGCCGGGCTCCGAAGGCGCGCTGCCCGAAGACCCGAAGGAAAGCATCCGCCAGGCGCGCGCCATAGGCTACCCGGTAATCATCAAGGCGTCCGGCGGCGGCGGCGGCCGCGGCATGCGCGTCGTGCACACCGAGGCGGCGCTGCTGAACGCGGTGCAGACCACGCGCGCCGAAGCAGGTGCGGCGTTCGGCAATCCCGAGGTCTACATGGAGAAGTTCCTCCAGAACCCGCGCCACATAGAGATCCAGGTGCTGGCCGACGAACATCGCAACGCGGTCTGGCTGGGCGAGCGCGACTGCTCGATGCAGCGCCGCCACCAAAAGATCATCGAGGAGGCGCCTGCGCCCGGCATTGCGCGGCGCGTGATCGAGCGCATCGGCGAACGCTGTGTCGCGGCGTGCAAGAAGATCAGCTACCGCGGCGCCGGCACGTTCGAGTTCCTGTACGAGAGCGGCGAGTTCTTCTTCATTGAGATGAATACCCGCGTCCAGGTCGAGCACCCCGTGACGGAGATGGTGACCGGGATCGACATCGTGCAGATGCAGATCCGCGTCGCCGCGGGCGAGAAGCTGCCGTTCACGCAGCGCGCGGTGCAGATGCGGGGGCATGCCATCGAATGCCGCATCAACGCCGAGGATCCGTACAAGTTCACGCCATCCCCAGGGCGGATCACGACCTGGCATCCTCCCGGCGGACCGGGCGTGCGCGTCGACTCGCACGCCTACGCGAACTACGTCGTGCCGCCGCACTACGACTCGATGATCGGCAAGATCATCACCCTCGGCGACACGCGCGAGCAGGCGCTGGCACGAATGCGCATCGCCCTGTCGGAAATGGTGGTCGAGGGCATCCAGACCAACATCCCGCTGCACCGCGAGTTGCTGGTCGACGCCAAGTTCGTCGAGGGTGGCCCCAGCATCCACTATCTGGAAGGCTGGATGAGCACGCACAAGCGCTGACCGATGCCGCACCGCCGACACACCTGCTGCGGCGTCGGGGCGGCGCGCCACAGCACCGCGCATTGACGCCAGTGCGATGTTCGAACTTCGGCTACTCGTGCGCGAGGACCGGATCGAAACGGTATCCGACGCCTTGATCGAAGAACTCGATGGCTCATCGGTCTCGGTCGAAGACGCCGACGCTGGCACGGCGGCCGAGAACGCGCTGTACGGCGAGCCCGGCTTGGCGCCGCCATGCCCGGGCTGGCAGCGTTCTCTCGTCAAAGCACTGTTCGATGACCTTGACTCGGCCACCCGAGCCGCCACGCTGCTGCTGGCGCAGCCCGAAGCGCAAGGGGTCACGCTGCAAGGCATCGCCGAACTCCCCGAGCAGGACTGGGTGCGACTCACGCAGTCGCAGTTCGAACCGGTCGCGATCACACCCGCGTTCTGGATCGTTCCGTCCTGGCACGAACCCCCCACGGTCGCGCGGCACGTGATCCGCCTCGACCCGGGGTTGGCTTTCGGCACCGGAACTCATCCGACAACGCGCATGTGCCTGCGCTGGATCGCCCACCACGCCACGGGGGTGCAGCCAGCCTGGACGCGCGTGCTCGACTATGGCTGCGGCTCCGGCATCCTGGCGATCAGCGCCGCGCTCTTCGGCGCCCTGGCCGTCGATGCGGTCGACATCGACCCCGCCGCCATCGAATCGGCGCGAGCCAACGCGCTGGCCAACAACGTCGCGATCATCGCGGCGTTGCCCGCCGCTGCAACGGGTGAGTACGCACTCGTGCTCGCCAACATCCTTGCCGCGCCGCTCAAGCTGCTGGCGCCGCTGCTGTGCGCCCATCTGCAACCCGGAGGCGACTTGGTGCTTGCCGGCATCCTCGAGCGGCAGGCCGACGAGATCAAGGCCGCCTACCTGCCCTGGTGCGCGCTGGCGGTCGCCGACAGCGACCAGGGCTGGGTCCTGATGACTGGGCGGCGCATGGAGCAGGCCGGGACGCTCCGGACCAGCATCCGTGCCACCACAGCCGACGACGAGCGCACCTGAGCCACCACCCCGCATGGCATGATTCCTGTATGAGCCTGGCCACCCGTTGCACCGAATGTCACACGGTATTCCGCGTGGTGCAGGACCAGCTCAAGGTCTCCGAAGGCTGGGTGCGCTGTGGCCGCTGCCAGGGCGTCTTCAACGCACTCGAGGGCCTGTTCGACATCGAACCCGAGCCTGCCGTACCGGAGCCGCCAGTTGCACCGTCTGAAGCCGTTGAACGCGCACCGGCAGAGCCGGCAGCGGCTGAACCTGCGGCTTGCGAGCCCGTAGCGGCCGAGCCGGCGTTGGCCGAAAAGGCGGCCGAACCCGGTGCGGCCGCGCAAGTGTTCGCCGAAGTCCACGAGCCGTCCTTCGAAGGGTTGCACGAAGTCGCCGCGGACGAATTCGAAACCACTCCTGCCTCTCGCGTGCTCGCTCGCGACCGCATCGAATTCGCCGACGCCGAGTTCAACATAGCGCTGCTTGCCGAAGCGGGCCTGGAAGCTTCGCAGGAACTGGTCGACCCGTCTGTCGAGGCAGCGCCAACGGTCGCCCCGCCGCCACCCGAATTCCTACGTCAGGCCGAGCGCCAAGCTCGATGGAGGAGGCCGCGCACCGTGGTCGCGCTGTCGCTGCTGGCCGCGCTGCTCGTGCTCGCGCTGTCGCTGCAGGCGGCGCTGCAGTTTCGCGACCTGTTGGCGGCGCTGTCGCCGCAGGCGCGCTCGGCACTGCAGGCGCTGTGCGATCTGGCAGCTTGTCGCATCGAGCCGCTGCGCCGCATCGACGACATCGTGATCGAGAGCAGTTCGCTGACCAGTGCGGCCAGCGGCGACGCGGTACGCCTGTCACTGGTGCTGCGCAATCGCGGCACACTGCCGCTGGCCATGCCCGCGGTCGAACTCACGCTCACCGATCTGGCGGGCAAGATGCTGGCGCGGCGCGTGCTGATGCCGAGCGACTTCGGCGCCGCACAGCCGACGCTGCCGGCGACGTCCGAGTCCTCCCTGCAGCTCGTGCTGTCGACAGGCAGCCGCCGCGCCAGCGGCTACACGGTCGAGCCCTTCTACCCCTGACCCCTTGCCTTCGGAGCGCCCATGCCGGCACTGATCTGCGGTTCCCTCGCGTTCGACACCATCACGGTGTTTCCGGGCCGCTTCGCGCAGCAGATCCTGCCCGACCAGTTGCACATCCTGAACGTTTCGTTCCTCGTGCCGACGCTTCGCCGCGAGTTCGGCGGCTGTGCCGGCAACATCGCCTACACGCTGCGCCGGCTCGGCGGCGAGCCACTCGTGATGGCCGCCGTCGGCGCCGATGGCGAGGGCTACCTCGAACGGCTGCGCTCGTGGGGCGCCAGCACCGAGTTCGTTCGCGTCGAGCCGGGCAGCTATACGGCGCAGGCGATGATCATCACCGACACCGACAACAACCAGATCACCGCGTTCCACCCGGGTGCAATGCAGTCCGCGCACCTGACGACCATCACGAGGCGCGACGACATCCGCGTCGCGATCATCGCGCCCGACGGCCGGGAGGCGATGCTGCGGCACGCGGCGCAACTCGCCGCCGCAGGCATTGCGTTCGTGTTCGATCCAGGGCAGGGTCTGCCGATGTTCGACGGCGCCGAACTCAAGCAGTTCATCGCCCATGCGAGCTGGGTCACCGTCAACGACTACGAGGCCCGGATGCTGTGCGAGCGCACCGGCGAAACCCTGGCTTCGCTCTCGTGCTCGCACCTGCGCGGCGTGATCGTCACGCTCGGCGCGGAGGGCTGCGACGTCTGGCAGCAGGGCGAGCGCCTGCACGTGCCTGGGGTCACCGCGACCGAAGTGGTGGACCCGACCGGTTGCGGCGACGCGTTTCGGGGCGCCCTGCTGTACGGGCTCGAACACGGTTGGCCGCTGGCGCGCTGCGCCGCGCTCGGCAACCACATCGGCGCGCTGAAGATTGCTTGCCGCGGCGGTCAGAACCATGCGATCGACCGGGCTGCGTTGGGGCTGTGACGGCCGGCGGGTCTTGAAGCCAGCTCGCGTGGGTGGTCATCCCCACGGCAGCATAAGGGTCAGCGTCGTCAGCTTGCGGAATTCGGGCGCGAAGCCGTCGATGATCTGCTGCGGCCGCGGGCACAGCTTGCGGTCGGTGATGAGCGCGAACTGGACGCCGCCAGCGTACGAGAAGATGCTCACGCCCACGCCCACGTCACCCGACGCAGGGACCCAGACCATCGTCTGGCGCAATGTCGAACCGCAGAACTTGAGCAGCCTGGCCGGGCCGGGCACGTTGGTCATCACCGCGGTGGTCTTCTTCGCGAACAGGCCGAGCAACGCATCCTGCAGCGGCTTGTTCAAGACGCCGGCGATCGCCAGCACCGCAAACGCGAGCAGGGGCTGGTAGCTGCCCTTCATCTCGTTCATGCGTTCGCGCACCGCGTAGACGCGCTCGATCGGGTTCTGGATGCCGATCGGCAGCACCAGCGGCGCCAGGCCGAACTGGTTCCCGAGTTGCCAGGCGTTCTCGAGCGGTCGCAGGTTGACCGGCACCATGGCCCGGATTTCCTTGCCCGTCGGGTCGTCGCCCTGCTCGCGCAGGTAATCGCCGATGGCGCCCGCGGCGCAGGCGAGCAGCACGTCGTTGATCGAGCAATTCAGCGCCTTGCCGACGCTCTTGACCTCATCGAGCGGGATCGGCTCGCACCACGCGACCGCCTTCTTGCCGATCGGCTTTCCCTTCAGGAGTGTCGGCGAGTCGTCATCCATCAGCGCCAGCGCGGCAGCGTCGCGAACGACCTGGTAGCCGGTGCGCGCCAGATCCATCGAACCCAGCAGCTGCTGCGGTTGCGAAAGCATCTCCATCGACCGGGCGACGCCGTTGCCGTACATGCCGATGGCCTTGACGGCCACGTCGGTCAGCGGCTTGATCACGGCGTCGGACAGCCAGTCGTCATGGTCTTGCTCATGTTCGGTGCCGTGGTGCTCACCGCGCGGCGGCTCGCCGCCGCCATCGGTGAGCGACAGCATCACCGAAGTCAGCGCGATGCCGTCGCCGACACAGTGGTGGATGCGCACGATCATCGCGCTGCCGCCTTCGTAGTGCTCGATCAACTGGAACTGCCACAGCGGGCGTGCCGGGTCGAGCGGGAGGGTCGCGAGTTCGCCAACGCGCTGCTGCAGCGCGGCGCGCTCGCTCTGGCCGCGCTTGCGCGCAAGCTTCTCCGTCACCACGTGGCGCGCGATGTCGAAGCCGTCGTCGGCGACCCAGCTCGCGCCGAGCGCATCGCGAACGACCTTCTGCCGAAAGCGCGCATAGGCAAGCAGCTTGCCCTCGATGCGCTCGCAAAGCGCCTTGTAGGTAATCGCGGGCTGCAGCAACCAGACGCCGACGATCATCATCAGGTTCACGTCGTTGTCCATCCGCAGCCAGGCGGTGTCCACGCGCGACATGCGCTCAACGGCTTCGGGCATCGGAGGCTCCTCGGTCAAGATCGGTTGCCGCGGGCGTGCAGCGGCGATGAGTAACATATCTGATTTCCAGTCATTTTCACCCAGAGTCCCCACCCGCAGGAGCGCAACATCATGGCCAGTCTGAAAGCAAAGTTCGAGCAAGCCGTCAAGGACTCCAAGGAGCTTCCCGAAAAGCCCGACAACATGACGCTGCTGAAGATCTATGCCCTCTACAAGCAGGCCAGCAGCGGCGACGCGCAGGGCAAGCGCCCCGGCTTCACCGACCTGGTCGGGCGCGCGAAGTGGGACGCCTGGAACGCGCTCACGGGCAAGAGCGGCGACGAGGCGATGCAGGAGTACGTCGATCTGATCGAGTCGCTGAAGTAGCCACCCGGCGGCGCCGCGCTACTGGTGCCGCGTCTGCGCCGGGCCCGTCAGCGCTTCGTCGCTCTCGCGGCGGACTTCTTCGCTGCAGCCTTGCCGCTCGCGAGCAGCGCATCGAGCTCGGCCTCGATCTCCCGCTCGATCGTGCCGCGGAATGCGCCGAGCAGGAATCCCAGGCGCGCATTGAGGTCGAAGTGATCCGGCGCCACGATCAATTCGCCGTTGACGCCTGAGCGCCTGAACTCCACCGTATCGCTGAGCTCGCCCTCGAGCACGCTGCACGTCATGCCGAACTTGCGCTCGACCTCCTCGGCCCACTTGCGGGCGACCTTGCGCGCCCTGGCCAGGCCGAGCGTGTGCTCGCGTCGAATCCGGATATCAGGCATGAGGGCAGCTCCGTCAGTGGTGTTCAGGGACCGAGTTTGGCGCGCCGCTCTTCCTGCGGCAAGTCCGCGAGCCGCCTGACCGCCGCGTAGAAGCGCGCCGGGTCACGGCCTTCGCGCTCGAACAGCCGCTCGAATTGCGGCACCAGGTCGGTGTAGGCCGCGAGCACCCCGAGCGAGGCGTTGTTCGCGCGCGCGAACCAAGCGTCATAACCCGCATAGCCCTGCCACGGCCCGTCCCGCAACGCCGCGTACTCGGCCCGCATGCGACGCATCAGCGCGTCCTTTCCAGCGCGCTTGTCGGCGTCGCTCGCCGCGCTGCGGTAGAGCGCGTCGAGCGCGTCGCGGGTGCGCTGGGTCAGCGCGCGAAAGTCCTGCCGCCTGGCGTCGAACAGCTCGTATTCGGCGACGGCCGCAGGGCCCGCGCGCTCGGCCATCCAGCGCCTGCTGCCGATGCGTTCGACGGCGGTGGCGAACGACTCGTTGAACATCGTGTCGCCGCTCGCATACGCGACCTGGTGCGCCAGCTCGTGAAAGACCATCCGTGCCAGTTCGACTTCGGGGTAGTTGATGAACGTGCTCAGCAGCGGGTCGGCGAAGAACGCACCCGGCAGCCGGCCGAGCGTCGAATAGGCCGGCACGCCGTAGACGTTCACCTCATGGCCGTCGGCCTGCAAGCGCGCAGCGAACAAGTCGGCCTCGGCGCGGTCGAAGTAACCGCGGTAGCCGACGCAGCCGACGACCGGGAAGCACCAGGTCTGCAGCGTCAGGCTGAGCTCGGGCGCGGCGACCACGTTCCACACTGCAGCGTTGCGATGCAGGTCGGCGTAGCGGCGGTAGCTGTCGTTGTCGGGCAGCGCAAGCGCACTGACGGCGAAGTCGCGCATCTGCTGGCTCAGCACCAGGCGCTCGCGCAACGCCGGCGGCGTCGCGCTATCGTCCAGCCACTCTGGGACCGGCCGCGCGGCGCCGAGCAGACTCAGGTGCCCGCCCGCCGATTGCCCGAGGTAGCCAAGCGAACTGCAGCCGCTGTTGACGCAGACGGTGGTTGCGGCGAGCGCAGCAGCGGCGACGGTCGCGAGACTGGCCATCCAGAAGATCTTGTACCAGCGCCGGGTCATGGCCTCAGGCGGCAGCCTCGACTTCGACCAGGCAATCGTAGAACGTCGGCCCACGGCCGATGTCGGTCAGCCGCTGATGCGTCAGTTCGTTCACGTTCGTGCCGTCGAAACCGAGCTTGCGCCACCAGACGCCGAGTCCGTTGACGACACCGGGCCGCGCGCGCTCGCAGACATGCAGCCGGCACAGGCTGCGGCCGCGATCGTTGAAGACGCTGACCATCTGCCCGTCGGCGAGGTGGCGCGCGGCGGCGTCAGCGGCGTGCATCTCGAGCTTGGGCTCGCCCTCGATGTCGCGCAGGCTGGCCACGTTGACGAAGCTCGAGTTGAGAAAGTTGCGCGCCGGTGGCGAGATCATCGCGAGCGGATAGCGCCGGGCCAACTCGGGCGCCGCCTGCACCGACTCGTAATTGGGCACGTAGTCCGGCACGCCCAGGCCGGGCGCGTCGATCGTGCACTTGCCGCTGGCAGTCAGGAATCCACCTTCCGCGAACGGCGCCTCGGCGCGCGGCAGCTGCAGCCATCCGTGCTCACGCAGCGCGTCGAACGACACCGCGTCGCCGAAGGCCTGCCGCGCCAGCGCCTCGTCGCTGTCGCCGAAGCAGGCATCGTCCAAGCCCATGCGCGCTGCGAGATCGCGAAAGATCTGCGTGTTCGGCCTGGCCTCGCCCAGCGGCGCGATCGCCGGCTCGTTGATCAGCACCGAGGTGTGGCCGTAGCTGGCGTGCACGTCCAGGTGCTCGAACTGCGTCGTCGCGGGCAGCACGATGTCGGCGTGGTCGGCGGTGTCGGTCAGGAAGTGCTCCAGCACGACGGTGAACAAGTCCTCGCGCGCGAAACCCTGCGCGACCTTCGACGACTGCGGCGCCACCGCGACCGGGTTGCTGTTGTAGACGACGATGGCCTCGATCTTCGGGCCGAAGCGACCGCCACCCGGCAGCGCCTCGCCACTCTCGCGCAGCAGGTCGTCGCCGATCGTGGCCATGTTGATCGTGCGCGGCGTTCGCCCTGCCAGCAGGTCCGGCCGCTGCAAGGCCTGGCGGTCTACCGGATACCAGCCCGAACTCGACAGCAGCAACCCGCCGGCGCGGTGCCGCCAGGCGCCGACGAGGCAGGGCAGGATCGCGATCAGCCGCACCGCGTTGCCACCGCCATGCACACGCTGCATGCCGTAGTTGACGCGGATCGCCGCCGGTTGCGCCGTGCCGTAGTCGCGGGCCAGGCCGCACACTTCGTCGACGGTGATGCCGCACACGGCCGCGGCGCGCTCGGGCGGCCACAGCAGCGCGCGTTCGCGCAGCGCCGGCCAGCC
>Ga0209048_10003846_pt1 | contig 14497 bp, 12 predicted proteins | sample FrelakmetCRP12CR_FD_187146 | JGI IMG/M metagenome (GOLD analysis project Ga0209048, IMG submission 187146) | Freshwater lake sediment microbial communities from the University of Notre Dame, USA, for methane emissions studies - CRP12 CR (SPAdes)... | ecosystem: Environmental > Aquatic >... | reverse complement strand
ACTCCGGTTGCTACAATCCCAATTGGAATAGGCAAGGATGGGTCTCTTGAATGATATTGTCTCCTAATTATTGGACTACAGTTTTAGGCAGTTTCCCTCATCAAGATGGCAGAGCATTATGTCAGCATCTGATACGAACCCTGAATATCCCAGACTGGCCGCAACTACCTCGCCGCACTTATCGGGAGAATATGTATGTCCAATATAGCCCATCTATTCCCGCTATTGTGGAAAACCAAGGTAGCGAGAAAGTGACTTTCGTAACTACTGGTGATTTGGCTCCCAGTCTGGAGGAATTCTACGGACACTTCTTAGCAGATGACCTGGAAGCATTTCAGTTGAAACCGGAATATGCAGCAGGTTTTTTTAGCATGTTGGAAACTATGCAACTTGCGTTAGCTTCTCAAACTCGGGATATTCAATGGATAAAAGGCCAGGTCACCGGACCGATAAGTTTTGGCTTAACTGTCACCGATCAGGAATTGCGCGCAAGTATTTATGATGAAACACTGGCAGATGTGATAGTGAAGAATATGGCGATGAACGCCCGCTGGCAAATACAACAACTTAGGAAAGTATGTCCAGATGTGATTATTTTCGTAGACGAACCGTACCTAGCATCTTTTGGCTCTGCCTATATTAATCTGAGCCGCGAGCAAGTAATTGCCATGTTGGATGAAGTTTTCACCGCGATTCATACAGAAAAGGCTTTGGCTGGCGTGCATTGTTGCGGGAACACTGACTGGTCAGTTTTACTTGCAACCCAAGTCGATATTCTAAATTTAGACGCTTATAACTACCTTGAGTACCTGGCCTTATTCCCAATGGAAATAAGAGAATTTTTAGATCGAGGCGGGGTTGTAGCCTGGGGGCTTGTGCCTAATAACGAGGAAATATTCAAGACGACCCCTGTGAGTCTAGCTGCTCGCTTGCGGGAGGGACAAAGACTAATCAGCCATAAGGCGAAGGCCAGGGGCGTGAAGATAAGCGTCGATGAATTCGAGATGCGAAGTCTAATCGCTCCCAGTTGTGGCCTGGGATCAACATCGATAGAAGTAGCTGACCGGGTTCTTGAGTATTTAACAGCAGCGGGGGAGATTTTACGGCAAGGGTAAATTAATTGAGTGTACGGGAAATTTTTAGCGAGGAATGCAATCCTAAATCTCTTTAGAGGATTTGTTCCATCACATTTGAGACAGCCCGATAGACCGGTGAGTCATCTTTCATTTCGACCAATGGACGCCCGCTAAATTCCATGCTGGTCAGCTCTGGGTCGGTCGGAATTACCCCAATCATCGGAAAATCCAACCCGTCGATCCGTTCTTGAAGTATCTTGGGGATTTCTCCAACCATGCGGTTAAGGATCAGATAGGTGTGATCAATGCGGATATCCATCTCATGACGAAATGCTGCGATGCGCTCTGCTGCGACTATCCCGCGCTGGGTAGGGTCTGTGACGATTAACAGGTGTTGGACATCGCGGGTCGTGCGCCGGCTGAGGTGCTCCATGCCAGCTTCATTATCAATAACGATGTAGCTATAGTTCTTGCTAATCGCGTCGATCACCTCCCGCAGGTTATGGTTTACAGCACAGTAACAACCAGAGCCTTCAGAACGTCCCATGGCGATCAAATCAAATCGATCACCTTCTGATAGAGAGGAACGGATTTGATAATCCAGGTAATCATGTTTGCTTACGCCTCCTGGTAAGGCCCCCATGGCTGCACCGCTGGCCATTAATGACTTCTTTACCTGGTTCAATAAATCCTCACGGATGTCTCCCACCGTCCATTCCAGGTCTAATCCCAGCACCATATTTAAATTGCTGCTTGGATCAGCGTCAATTGCTAGAACAGAGTGGTTATAGGTCTGTATCAAGTATTTAATCACCATCGCAGAAATGGTGGTTTTTCCAACTCCGCCTTTTCCTGCTAATGCTATCGTTGTAGCCATAACTAATTTCCTTTACCTTTAAGAAATATCATGAAGGAACCTGGTCAATTAATAATTGAGCCATGTTTTCAGCCGCTTGACGCAACGCAGGGACATAATCATAAACAGCAATCCCTAACCGGTCGGCTTCCTGGACTGCCAGGTCCGCAGCGAGCAAGCCAAGGATTGGTAAACCGGGAGTTTCTGCCTCCAGGAAAGCTGCTTCTTCTTCATTGCGCACCTTATTACCGACCAGCCACAGGCGAGACAGGCCAATGTCGGCAGCCAGGGATTTGATCTGGGCAGCAGTACCCAGGCTTCGACGGGTTGGCTCTACCACTACCAACATTGCATCGACGAAATCCACGGTGGCTCTCCCAAGATGTTCGACGCCGGCATACATATCCAGAATCAACACATCATCTTTTCGGAAAAGCAAATGGGTAAAGAGGGTCTTTAGCATGGCGCTTTCAGGGCAAATGCAGCCCGAGCCGCCGATATCCACAGCACCCATCTCCAACAGGCGCACCCCGCGGTTCACCACGCTAAAGCGTTCGGGGATATCATCGACGCGCGGGTTAATCGTAAAAAAGCCTCCAACTGTTCCGGGACGTGCGCCAGTCCGTTCATAGATTAGGTCGTCCATCTCTGAAATAGGGTGTAGTCTGGTGCGTAGATCAGGAGGAAAGCCCAGTGCGCCAGCCAGGCATGGAGATGGGTCAGCATCGACGGCCAGCACCTGACGACCCACATCGGAATAAGACTGGGCGAGTAGAGCAGCCAGGGTTGTTTTTCCAACGCCACCTTTACCAGTAATGGCAATTTTCATAGGTTTTGTTCCTTTACGAATTATGCTTGCACTTTCCGGCTCTTCATCCGTGGGCCTTGGGGGGTGTCTTCAATATCAAAACCAGCAGCGGTAATTTGGTCGCGAAGAAGGTCAGCATCTTTCCAACGCTTCTCGAGACGAGCCTGCTGGCGCTGTTGTAAGAGATTATTTATTTTGTCAGGGATCAGTTCTTCTACAGGCCTCCAATCAGCAAGGCGTAATCCTAATACACGGTCAAAAAGCAGAAGGGTGGCTTTCTTGGTACTAGGGGGCAATTCTTTCTTGACCATATCCCATACAACTGCAACTGCCCTGGGCATGTTCAGGTCATCATTTATTTGGGCCAAGAATTGCTCGGCGTACTCTTCATCTATAGCACCAGGTTGACCCCACTCGAAAGCCAATAATCGTAAACGGTCCAACGATTTAGATGCCCCGGCCAAACTTTCCCAATTGAAGTTCAGTTTGGCGCGATAGTGGGCACTCAGGCAGAAAAACCGGTAAGCCAGAGGATCATAACCCTGATCATTCAATGTCTGCAGGCGCAAGAAACCCCCTGAAGATTTCGCCATTTTTTCATCCTCTAGCTGTAAGAAATACCCATGCATCCAGAAGTTCGCCAGACGCGTTCCATAGCAAGCTTCTGTTTGAGCAATTTCATTAGGGTGGTGGATAGAGATATGATCTTCACCGCCGCAGTGGATGTCAAAGTAAGTGCCAAGATATTTGGCAGACATCGCCGAGCATTCGATATGCCAGCCAGGAAAGCCGACCCCCCAGGGACTATCCCACTGCATCTGGCGTTTCTGGTCAGGCGGGCTAAATTTCCATAATGCAAAATCAGTTGGGTTATGTTTTTCCCCCATATTAATCCGCGATCCTGCCTGAATTCCTTCTATATTAAGGCGTGCCAGGTATCCATAATCAGGTAGCCTGGTAGTATCAAAGTAGATCCCATCGGAGGTACGGTATGTGTAGCCTTTCTCTTCAATGCACTTGATAAATGTAATTTGTTCATCAATATGATCAGTTGCTTTGCACCAGATGGATGGCTGAATAATATTTAAGCAGTCTAAATCTCGTTTGAATTCCTGGGCATAAAATTCGGCGATTTCCCAGGCCGATTTACCCGACTGTCGTGAGCCCTTTTCCATTTTATCTTCGCCAGAATCAGCGTCCGAGACCAGGTGACCCACGTCCGTGATATTCATTACATGCTTTACCCGGTAACCGTTATATATTAGTGTACGCTTGAGGACATCCTCAAAGATGTAGGTGCGAAGGTTGCCGATATGCGCATAGTCATAGACGGTCGGACCACAGGTATACATACCCACTTCGGAAGGAGAACCCACCACGGGATGATTTACGGGAGCAAAATCGCGTATGCTGCGTGTATAGGTGTCATAGAGCTTAAGAGCGATCATTGGTTACCTTGTTTATATTGCAGGAATTTCCTGCTTCAATGAGTGATGAGGGGCTTATTTTACCGCGATTGTGAGCCAGTTCCATGTTAAGTGAACTACCCATCAACATGCCTTTGGTTCACCAAGATGCCAAGGATCACGATAACCGCGCCCAGGAACACAAATCCAATCATCATGTTCATCTTATTAGAATCGGAACGAGGGGGGATCGTTAATGGAGTTTGAGTTGGTAGTGGCAACTTGGTGGCTTTACCCGGTTTTAAGGTTTCTGTTGGAGGTTCCGGAGTCAGAGACGGCGCTGGTGTTTCACTCGGAGAAATGGTTTGTGTAGGCGTATTGGTTGAGGTTGAGACAGCAATCACTGGAGTTCCAGAATGAGCAGGCGCAGCGTTGACATCAGCAACCTGAGGCTCAAGGGCATCATTTGGTGTAAACACATCTAACAAGCCATTCGCTACTACATACGCCTGGTTTTCTCCAAGGTCTAAATTTGCTGAACTAAAATCTAGACTGGTCACCACATTTTCACCCAGAACAAAGGCGCCATTTGAAGTAAATTCTATCGCCGTATTTTGAGTCAAACCAAGCGCAATCAATTCGGGGTGCGAATAAGCGAGTGAGAAGAGCTGTCCCCAGCGGTTATCATTTAATAATTGAGGTTCAATGTTAGCATTAATAAAATTTAACCCTTTGGAAATATTTGTTTTACCTTTAATAAACGACTCTTGAACGGAAGTCTCAGCCTCTTCAGGGTCGAGTGGGGTTGGCCCATGAGCAGAGAAATATGCACCCAGTGTAGATGCCGCGGCATTGTCAGCGAGGATGGGCTTACCTGCTAACCAGAAATCTTTGAGGAAATCAAGCTGTCCTAATTGGGGAAGTAGCAAATTTTGGTCTTTGGCAATAAATATAATCCCAGTATAGTCGGCGGGAGGAGGTATTTGGATAGGCGATGCAAGATTCGGAATAACCAGGATCTGGGTTGGGACTCCTAATGGAAAAGTTAATGCCTCTGCTGCGCGCTGAGCGGAGCTATCCAATGGGTATCCAGCGGCAATTACCAGAATTCGTGCTTGATCGCCACCGCTCAATTGAATGAAACGAGTCAAGATTGAATTATCGATAAGTGAATCACTTAAACCGCCGGCCAGAAAGAGGGTTCCGGCGCCAGACGGAATGGACAGATTTGGAAAGCTGCGCTCCAGATGAAGTGAAGGGGTCGCTAACGAGGCAGAGCGGGTTTCTAGATTGTAGTCGAAATTTCCAGGGGCTAATAAATCGACCAGGACATTTCTCAGGCTTAGAAGGTTATGCGGAGCTCGGTATTGGACTCCTTCGGCAGCATGATAGGTTTGTTCATCAAATATGGCGGCGGTGTAAAGACCGAAGGTATTACCAATCATTTTTCGGTTGATCACTTGGACCCCGGTGTAGGTATCAACCCCGACACCCACGTGAGGTACATTCGGCAGCGAAATAGCGTTGATCAATTGGCCGGGGTTTCCATATTGAAAGAAGTGATCATCCAAAATTGCATCTTGAATACTAAACGGCAACCCCTGGTGATCATCTGGTGTGTTCCAAACTTCTACGGCGCCGAATTCTAATGAATTAGTAGAATTGAATCCCGTGTTATACCCGGCAATCATCGCTGATGATTGAAGACTTGCCCCGGCGCCCGTCCCGGCAAAAGGGACACCCTGCTGGTAGGCTTGCGCCATTGCACTTTCGATTGGGGTATTGCCGGTGACTTGCATAGCAATAGCCTGATCTCCGTCCAGAATAAAGATCGCAGATAGATCTTGTGCGAAATATTTCAGGTTCACCGGGTCTTCGGCGTCGGAGTGTACCAGGATCGGCGCCAGAGTGGCCGAACAGATGATCCCAGGCGCGGCCGACCTGCAAGCTTCTTCGATTTGGGTCCGTTGGAATTCCGCTGCTCTCAATTTTTCGCTTCGCTCAAGATCTGTAATCGACTTTGGATCTGAGGCAGAGGCTATAGGAAGTACCAAGATTTTTACCTGGTTATTCGTAGGATGTTGGATGGCTACGGATAACACACCAGGGTAGATATCCGAATACCCCCCTCCCACTGGGAGAAAAATACTATTACGGGTAGCCTGCTTGGTGACTGATGCAATAAGAAAGGGGGTTAAAACCAGGAGAAAAATAGATCCGAAGCTTATGAGAGAAGAACGCTTCATGGGATATTAATTTGCTTTCAAAATATGGGTGATTATTGTGGCGCCGCTACCGCCGATGTTTTGAGCCATGCCAATTTTCGCCCCGGATACCTGAGTCAGTCCAGCCTCGCCGCGCAGTTGCTGGAAAACCTCTACAATCTGATAAATACCAGTTGCACCAACTGGATGCCCTCGAGCTTTCAATCCACCACGCGTGGCAATCGGGATCCTTCCATTCGGCGAGATTTCTCCCTCAAGTCCAAGCCTTGGTCCCTGGCCTTTTTCAGCAAAACCACACGCCTCCAGGGATAGCGCTGACATAATTGAAAACGCATCATGCAACTCAAATATATCTATATCATGTGGGCCGACGCCGGCTTGAGAATATGCTTTTTCAGCGGACCTGGAGGCTGCGAGGAGCCAAAGCGGGTCATGCCGGTCATGGACGGCGAGAGTATCGGTTGCGGAGGCTGATCCGACAATCGTGACGAGCGGCTGTCCATTGCGGCGAAGGCTTTCCAATGGGACGATGACTACTGCCGCAGCTCCATCTCCGATCGGTGAGGCGTCCAAGAGATTTATCGGGTCCGCAATCATGCGTGCTTCCTGGTAATCTTTCTGTGTGATTGTTTCCTGCAGTCGGGCAAATGGATTGTGAATAGCGTTGGCATGCGCGTTGATTGAAAACGGTGCGAAATCCGTGTGCTTCCAACCGAATTCATGAAGATAGCGTTGCATGATTAATGCATTTAAAGCAACAAAAGAAAGCCCATGGATGGCTTCATAATCTGCATCTGCGGCAGTTGCCAAAGCTGCTGTTGTCTCGCCCCCTTTTGTCTCGGTCATTTTTTCGACTCCTAAGGCAATTGCGCTATCCATTTCTCCGGAACCGACTGCCATCAAAGCCAGGCGCAAGGCAGCCGCGCCCGATGCACAGGCAGCTTCAACCTTGAAAGCTTCTGTGCCACGCAGGCCAACCCAATCTGCGACCATCGCACCCAGGTTCTCCTGGCGGCTCAAGACTCCTGAAAGCATGTTTCCAACAAATAACCCGTCAACTGTCTCACGTTGGGCATCGATCATCGCGGAGAATACGGCCTCGCCTGCAATTTCACGGATAGATTTTTCCCATTGTTCATCCACAGAAGTTTGCCCAATGCCGATTATGGCGACTTCACGCATTCATTTATCTCCTCACATCGTTCAGATATCGCACGTTGGAGATTGTATTTCCAGTATCTCTCATAACCTATCAGGCTTTGATATGGATGGTAGCGGGGCTTGCAGTGTAAACACTGTGATTTCTGGACGGCAATTCAGTCGCATTTGAAATGAGGATGTACCCAGACCGCGGTTTGTATACTGGAACATATCATGAACCTTGTATAGTCCGACTGGATATTTTCGGCCGAGACCGGGTAGAACCGGCGGCCTAAGATAAGGAATCCGGACCTGCCCACCATGGGTATGCCCAGAAAGCTGCAGGTCGAACCTGCCGCTCCTCCCGCTGATATCGGCATAATCCGGCTCATGGGCTAATAAGATTGCCGATCCGGTTGTTGGAAGTCTTTCTAAAACAAGATCCAGGCGATCAAGCCCTTCCATGTAATCATCAACACCGGCGATGTGTAATTGGGCATTGCCTCGACATAGCGTGTAGAAGGAATTGGTCAAGTCGATGATGCCTGCACTACGCAATACACGGCGGATGAGTCGGGGGTTCGTCCAGTGGTCGTGATTACCTAAGATTGCTACTGTGCTATCCTTTGGGCGTAACATAGCAAGCACTTTTTTCAGATCGTCAGCGTACAACTCTGGCTCAACCATCACGAAATCGCCGGTAATAGCCACCAGGTCGGGCGACTGGCAATTTACCAAATCGATGGCTTCTTCCAGACGAGCGCGGTTAATCCAGGTCCCGATGTGGAAATCGCTTACCTGTACAATACGATAACCATGAAATTCAGAAGCCAGACGTGGAAGGGTCAAGTCAATCGGATTGACATCAACCCAGCCATTAGCCCGAGTCGAAGAGAGGTGACTGGTCATCCCCAGAACAGTCGCACCTATTCCGGAAGTAAGCACCGCACGTAAAATATTTTCTGAAAGACGTTCTGACAAGTAATTGTTCTCCTAACCAGGTTACCAGGCGTAAGCTTCGGGCGCTTCTCCGCCGGGACCTGGCCAGATGGCATCGAGCCTGTTTATGGTCTCTTCGGGAAATTTGATCTCCAACGAGCGCAAGCTGCCTTCAAGCTGTTCCACCGTGCGCGGGCCAATGATGGGAGATGTCACTGCCTTGTTTTGCAACACCCAGGCAAGGGCTACATCGGCCGGTTTTTCTCCGCTTTCCAAGCATAAAGCTTCATATGTTTCAAGCTGACTGCGATGTTTCTCAATTTCTTCTTGATTATTCTTAGATGCGCGGCGTCCGGTAGTTTGCTTTTCAAGCGCGCCACCCAGTAATCCACCGGCTAAGGGACTATAAGGGATCAAACCAAGGCCGAACGCCCGGCAGGCAGGGATGACTTCCAGCTCGATCGTGCGGGCATTAAGGTTGTAAAGGCTTTGTTCAGACACCAGACCCATGAAGTGGCGCTCACGGGCTGCAAATTGAGCCTCGGCAATATGCAAGCCCGCGAAATTACTGCTACCCACATACAGGACTTTCCCTTGCTGAACGAGCACTTCCATTGCTTGCCAGATTTCTTCCCAGGGTGTCCCCCGATCAATATGGTGCATCTGGTAGAGGTCGATGTGGTCTGTTTGCAATCGTTTCAAGCTAGCTTCGCAAGCCCGGCGGATCTGATACGCCGAAAGGCGGTTGTCATTTGGGCCTTCGCCCATTTTGCCAAACACTTTTGTGGCGAGGACAATTTGTTCGCGCCGGCCGCCGCCTTGAGATAGCCAGCGCCCAAGGATTTGTTCGGTAACGCCTTCCCCAATTTTCCAACCATAGACATTTGCAGTATCAAAAAAGTTTAATCCCAGCTCCAGCGCTTTGTCCATAATCAAAAAGCTGTCTGATTCTGAGGTTTGAGGACCGAAGTTCATTGTGCCAAGGCAAAGGCGACTGACTTTGAGGCCTGTTCGGCCTAGATGAATGTATTCCAATTTTTAAGCTCCTAGCGTGATCGTAATTGAGAGATAAGCTCTTCGGGAAAGTTAACCGGTTTAAGACATACGAAATTCTGACAAACATAAGCGGTTGGCAGATTATTCTGGAGAGGTCGATCCAAAAGCAGGGGTGGAGAGTTTGGAGCGGGTGGGAAGCCGGAAATGGCGGCGATGGCTCCTGGACGATACGCAGACCACAAAGCATTTACCAGCGCCTGTGTGTTCGGGTGATCAAGCTCTCCAAGGATCGCAATTTCTCGAACAGGATGAACAATCGCGTCAACTGCGCATAGCCACTCGGAGAACGAGGTAGGATATTTTGCCACTGTGTCCTGAATAGAATTTAGCATCATTTCTGCCAGATTTCGCCAATCGCTGTTTCCCGTGTATGATGATAATTGTAACAGAGCAAGTGCAGTTAATGCATTACCGGAAGGGGTAGCATTGTCCTGAATATCTTTAGGACGGGTAATAAGGTGATCGAGATCATCGCGTGTGTCAAAAAAGCCGCCGTCAGGGTCCTGGAAATGTTCCTGGATTTCTGCACAGAGCTGGAGGGCAGAGCTGAACCACCAGGGGTCCGGATCGGATTGGTATAATGCAAGAAGACCAAGGACGAGCGCAGCATAATCTTCAAGGTACGCACTGTGTTGAGCCTGTCCGTTACGCCAGGACCGTTTAAGGCTGTCCTGCGGGTTGAGCTCTGTTAGTAAAAAATCGGCGTTGAGTTTAGCCACTTCCAGATAATCCAGACGTTTCAAATAACGTGCAGCCTCAGCGAAAGCTGCCAGTGCCAAGGCATTCCACGCAACCAGGACCTTATCATCGGTGTGTGGACGGATGCGCAGCTGGCGGGCCAGGAAGAGCTTCTCTCGAATTTCTTCGAGAAGCGGTTGAATTTTGTCAACAGGAAGGTTATTCCGCTCGGCAATAATCTCGTCTGTCAATGCCCGTTGAAGGACCGTAGCTCCCTCAAAATTCCCGGTATCAGAGACCCCAAAGGAATTAATGAAAAGTTCTGCATCAAATTTGTTTCCCAATGCAGCGCGAATTTCTGTCGGCGTCCACAAATAATACTTGCCTTCCTCTCCTTCGGTGTCAGCGTCCAAACTACTATAGAAACCGCCATGGGGTTTTTCGCCTACCTCAGTGTTATCCATCAACTCGCGCACGATGAAATCCAATGTTCTTTCGCATACATCTTTAAATAAGGTTTCTCCGGTTGCCAGAAATCCGTGCAAATAAACACGAGCGAGCTGAGCGTTATCATATAACATCTTTTCGAAATGTGGCACCAACCACTGATTATCTGTGCTATAGCGGGCAAAACCTCCCCCAACTATGTCATACATACCACCCCTCGCCATAGCATTAAGAGCATGAATTGCCATGTCGAGCGCGGATTTGTCTCCATGGTTACTACGTAATAATAAGAATTCAATCGCCATCGGCTGGGGAAACTTTGGCACCGCGCCCCAACCGCCGCCTTCCCAATCATAAGTCCGCGCCAGATTGAGAGCAGCTTCATCTAATGTTTTCTCACTCACGGGTTGAGAAGGGCTCTGGAAAGCAACTTTATTCTGAAGATGTTGGGTAAGTTCTTCTCCGGCGTGGAGCAACTGAGAGCGTTCATTCTGCCAGGCATCAGAAACACCTTGTAGTACTTCTCGGAAGGAGGGCATACCATAACGGCGCACAGGAGGAAAATAAGTGCCTCCGAAAAATGGTTGACCATCTGGAGTTAAAAAAACACTCATTGGCCAACCGCCTTGACCTGTCATCGCGACTACTGCATTCATATAGATTGAGTCCAAATCCGGTCGTTCTTCTCGATCTACTTTGATATTGACGAAATAGGTATTCATCATGGCCGCGGTTTCAGGATCCTCGAAGGACTCATGCGCCATTACGTGACACCAATGACAGGCAGTATAGCCTATGCTTAAGAAAATAGGTTTATCATCGAGGAGAGCTTTTTCTAAGGCTGCATCCCCCCAAGGATACCAATCAACCGGGTTGTCGGCATGCTGAAGCAAGTAGGGCGAATTTTCGTGAATAAGCTGGTTTGCCATATAATTACCTGTAAAATCCGTAAACGGGGGTGTTTATTCACCAAACTCCAACTCGAAAGTCTCCTGATCGTCCCATTCCCCCGAAAGCTCTACTTCGATTTCTCCAAATAAAGTGTCTTGCCGGACATCAACCAAGCTACGTTTGATAAGCTCAAGTAAGGCCAGGAATGTGACTACAATTTCCAGGTGAGTCGGGTTATCGAGGAATAAACCCCGAAAAGGCATCCGAGCAGACTGCCGTAAACGAGCAGCTATATCCCTGATTTTTTGGCGGATAGTGATACGCGGCGCTGTCACCACTGTCCTTAATTCGGGCCGGGTATCGATTGTACTAAAAATCGCTTGGGCAGCTGCGATTAATTCCGGCAAGCCAAGCCCGCTCATATCCAGGTTTGTCTCAATTTTGGGTGAAGGTGCCAGGCGTAGATATGTTTTTAACCCAGCAGTTTCTCTTTGGGCTAAAAAATTGGCAATCTCTTTATACCGCTTATACGCTAAGAGCTGGCGAGTGAGTGCTTCACCCGGGTCTTCTTCGCCCTCTTCTCGGATCGGTGGTCTTGGCAACAATACTTCGGACTTAATCTGCAATAACTTTGCGGCGATCACGAGAAACGCGGATACTTCCTCAACCAGCAATTCTTGTAAATTATGAATATACTCCAGATATTGTTCCGTCACTTGAGCTAAGGCCAGTTTCGTAATGTCCAATTCTGCATGTTCAATCAAATGTAGCAACAAGTCTAAAGGACCTTCATAAACTGGTGTAGCCACCCTATAGGCGCGTGACTGGCGAGATGCTATCTCAAGATTCATCTTGAAAATTATACCTGACAATTGCATTCCAACGTGCTATACTTAGCCGTCCTTCGAGTAATTTCGAGATTAAATGATGTAAGAATGGGAAGGGATCGCTACAGATTAGCCTGATAAATACCAAACCTGTTCCTCAATTCATGAGAAGTAGCCAATTTTTTGAAACTATGTAACAAAATCAGCGGTTCTGCATCTAAGTTAAAAGCGAGACACAATAAGTAGTAAAGGTTTATTCGGCTGATTTATCAAGAATTTATTTCAGGAGAAAAAGGGATGATTAACGAACCTGTACATGTTACAGATGACGCTTTTGAAAAGACAGTAATGCGATCCACCATCCCAACGATCGTGGATTTTTGGGCTCCGTGGTGTGGACCATGCAAAATGGTAGCCCCCACGTTAGATAAATTAGCCAGAGAATATGCAGGGAAATTATTGGTTGCTAAGGTAAATACAGACGATAACTCGGAATGGGCGATGAAGTTTAATGTTCAAGGCATCCCCACTATGTTATTTGTTGCGGGCGGTAAAATTGTTCATCGCCAAGTAGGTGCATTACCGGAACCGATGTTGCGGGATGTAGTCGCACAGTTCCTGGATGTTGTCCAGCAAGCAAAGGCGTGACGCCGGCAAGATAGTCTTAATAAAACAACCAAGGGTGTGGGAAAGAGATTTTATCCCACACCCTTTTACTTAAGAATTACATCTCCCTAGATCTTTCAATTTGGGCTCCCAATCCACGAAGTTTTTCATCTACCCGTTCATAACCACGATCAATTTGTCCGACATTGCGTATCACTGACTTGTTTTCCGCCCCTAAGGCAGCCAATACCAGGGCCATCCCAGCGCGGATGTCGGGACTCTCCATTTTTTCCCCTACCAGAGTGGTAGGACCTTGAACAATGCAACGATGGGGGTCGCAAAGGACGATCTGAGCGCCCATGTTGACCAATTTATCAATAAAGAACATACGGCTGGGATACATCCAATCGTGGAATAAAACGCTGCCCTGGGATTGAGTGGCAACCACGATAGCAATGCTCATCAGGTCTGTAGGGAAAGCGGGCCAGGGCATGACGCTGATGGTGGGAATTGCGTCTCCTAAATCTGGCTCGACGATCAATTTCTGACTGGCGTTCACAACAATGTCTTCTCCGTCCACTTCCCAATTCACCCCCAGCCTTCCGAAGACAATGGCAATCATATCGAGGTATTGCGGGCTCGCCTGACGAATTCGAATAGACCCGTGGGTGACAACCGCAGCACCAATAAAGCTCACGACTTCAAGATAATCCGGACCGATTGAAAATTCACCGCCATGTAAATTGGGAACCCCCTGGATATGCAAAGTATTTGAGCCTATGTTTTCTATTTTTGCTCCCAGGATATTCAGGAAATGACAGAGTTCCTGGATATGAGGCTCCGAAGCCGCGTTCCGAAGTGTAGTGCTCCCGGAAGCGGTTATGGCAGCCATGATAGCGTTCTCTGTCGCAGTAACGCTAGCTTCATCCAGTAATATATTCGCTCCTTTCAGATGGCTGGCTCGAAATTTAAATAACCGCTCTACACGATCGTACTCAGATTCTGCCCCCAATGCCTTGAGAGCCAGGATATGAGTGTCGACGCGCCGGCGACCAATCACGTCCCCTCCCGGAGGAGGCAACTGCAAGCCTCCGCTTCGCGCAACCATGGGACCTGCCAGCAGGATTGAGGCTCGAATCCTCCGGCACAGGTCCGGGTCCAAATCTGCTGGCCGTACATCCGCAGCCTGAATGCACCAGGTATGATTGCCAATTGAATCAATACTTACCCCCAGGCTTTCCAGGAGGAGGCGCATGTTTTGCACATCTTGAATCTCTGGAACATTGTGTAAGATAACTGGTTGATCGGTGAGTAAACAGGCTGCTAGCATGGGCAGGGCTGCGTTTTTGTTCCCCGAGGGGGTTACTTCCCCAGAGAGTGGAACTCCTCCATGGATAACAAATTTATCCATTTGCAAAGCCTCCTTTTTTATGAATTGTACCCGCAAATATAACGTTTAATGAATAATATTATTCTCCAATTGGCAGAATAAATCTCCGCCGACAAACGAAAAATGGCACAGAAAGATGACTTACAAATTTG
>Ga0209048_10003845_pt1 | contig 14498 bp, 14 predicted proteins | sample FrelakmetCRP12CR_FD_187146 | JGI IMG/M metagenome (GOLD analysis project Ga0209048, IMG submission 187146) | Freshwater lake sediment microbial communities from the University of Notre Dame, USA, for methane emissions studies - CRP12 CR (SPAdes)... | ecosystem: Environmental > Aquatic >... | reverse complement strand
CATGAACGCCTACCCCGCCTGGTCAGGACTCTGCCGCTGTCCCTAAAAACCCCTATGACCAATAACGCCGGCAACAGATCCCGCCGCAGCCCTCGGCCCCGGCGGGCAGGCGTGCCCCCCAGGTGGGGCAACGGCGGCGGGTGTCGTCTGCGTGCTGGGCTAGGCTCGATCTTTTTCGGTGGTTCGCGGTGAGCCCCGTTGTTCCTCGAAGTGGATCTTCAAATTTCCCAATGATCTATCCAACATTCGCTGCCATCCCGGTCGCATGAGAAAGGAGTCAAGAATTGGACCCAAAATGGGCCAGGGCAAATCGTACTCAAGAATATAGGTGAGTCGCGTCGTGTGGCCCTTTGGCTCGAACACCCATTGTGTTCGGTGGGGCGGCCCTTTGGTTGCGACTCCTCTCCAACCTACATTTTCCACGAAATCATGAATCTCCGTCTCAAGATTCAGGGTCATGCCAGCTATCCAGGCTTTGTAGGCGTACCGTGTGCCGTTTCCCCGATCGGTCTCCGTTGTTGGCCTGAATTTGGAAACACCTTCCCACCAATCCTCCCATCGCCGCCAATCCGAGGCAAAAGCGAATACCTCCGCAACTGGCGCAGTGATCTCAACACTTGATTCAATTCTTTTCATTGTGATTCTTCTCCCTTCGTTTGTTGAGTTAGACGCCTTCTCTCTTTATTGTCTGCTTATTTCAGGCTGTAGGTCACAAGTTTATCATCGGCTCCCTATTGCTCTTGTAATCTCTCAGTACAGCGGTACCAGTTCCGCCACGCGACGCCTCGCCCACTCACCGGCAACCTCAATCGATAGCGGATTGAGCAAGTTCCCGCTTGAATCCACCAGTGCATAGGCTTCGTTCAGCGTGATTATACTCATCGGGCCCGGGCTATCCTTCGATCCGATGTTGCGCATTTGCTTATCAATACCGATCTCTTCCCTCACCACATCTGGGCCCCTACTCCCATAATCCACTCTAAGGTAGCCTGGAAACCTGAGCATTTTGAAGGGCGTGCCCTCCTGCTTGGCAAGTCCTAACTCTTCAGGGTTGACCCGATGACCCGATCCGCCGGCGAGCTTCTTCAGCGATCCTGTGTAGATCCTGAACATCTCCTCTGCAGTAATGCCATGGTACAATGATCGCAGGAAGTGCTTGAGCGAGCCCGTGTAGCATTGCTTCCTTTTTTCATGCCATTCGTTTAAATCGTCGCGACTTGTCGGTTGCATCTCCCCGAAACGCGGGTATATCAGGTATCGACCCACATCCCGTTCCACGTTCCAGACGAACGACGCCAGCACAAGGGACAGCCGGTATCCCAGACTCGGATTCTCGATTCGTATGATACTGTCGGATGAGGCTACGAGCGTATCGGCCTTCTCACTTACCCGGAAGTTCAGGACTTCGGGATTCAGGATCCTGCACCCCTTGGCGTTGCCGGTTTTGCCGATGAATGCCTTGACAAATTGCTCCAGGTTCACCTTCCAATCCTCGGGGCTCTCGGCGATGACTTCCACCTCATGTTCCCGAAGCAGTTGGGACTTTAGCTTTATGTCGTAGTACAATGACTCTGGCTGGAGGAGCCTTAGAGAGATAACCTGCCGCTCATAACCCATCCGAGACACGACCAGATCGAAGATACCCGCTGGTACGTTTGTGAGCATGAATTTTCCGTTTGTGTCCGTCGATGTGCCTATTGCGGTATAGGAGAGGAAAATGTTCACGTATTCCAGCGGCTCGCCGCTCTCACCGTCCGTGACTCGTCCCCAAATAGTTGTCTTTTGCTCTCTTTGAGAGTACAGATCGGTGCACAATATAGGCGCTGCGATCAGCAGCACAAATAACCTGTTAAGGAGACATCGGTTAACGCGGCACGAACTCAACGGTTTTGGTCCCTTCCGATGATGTAATCTCTATTATGTAAATACCCTCTGATGCTTCGGAAAAATCCGATCCGGTCGTATTCCAGTTCAATCCAGGGAATGGAAAGTAGACGAAGCCGTCAACACTGTTTTTGGGGTGTACGATGCAGCGCTGAAGAATGCCGGCGTGGAAACTTTGCTGAAATGTTGTGGATATGTATTTTGACGATGTTCCCATCGGTACTGGAACCTTTTCAGAATTCCATCGAATGCCCAGCCTTCCCGACCGGTCTGCTTTTGTTCCCTGACCCGCATCCAGGGGCATGTTCTCGAAACTCCGTATTACACCCGGCTTTATCATCGATTGGAAATTAAGAAGTGCGCTGATAGTCTTTTCAACCCTATCGGATATTCTTTTTGCCACTTCTTCCATCGTTATTGCCAGCCGCATTTCCGGTGGAGGCTCAGGTTGGATATCCCTGTATGAACGGCCCTTGCCAAACACGTGCAACCTCAGGCAATTCACCGGATTAAAGTCGCGGGGTACCTCTGATAGATTCCTGTAAAGCAGCCATAGCCGAATATATTTCTCGCTGTCGATGACAGCGGTATCGAGTGCGTACATGTACAAGGCACTGTCTGTAAACCACATCCCGATCGGCAGCGAAGACACTCCTCCGAAAACCGTGTACGAATCGGTACCGCTACTTGGGAAAAAGAGTGTGGGCTTCGCCTCTTTAGGGGATTCAGCGAACACCTCCACCCCCTTGGTGCGTATGGGTTCCGGCCGGAGCCTGATCTTGAAGTAGAGCGATTCGGCTTCACCGAGTTTAATTGAGACTGCCTGCCGTTCATACCCGAGGCGCGAAGCAATCATTTCGTACACGCCGTTGGAAATGCCCGTGATCCTGAACGTGCCGTCCTTGGCAGATGAAGTGCCGAATGGCGTGTTAGCAAGAAAAATGATCGCGTTCTCAAGAGGCGCACCGGCCTCCGCATCCACGACTTGACCCGTGATAGCGGTCTTGGGTTCCGTCTGAGCAGGAAGTTCAGCGGTTTGGCCCGCCAGGAAAAGGATCAGCAGCAGAGCATTCACCCGGCAGGAATTCATCGGTCGTGCTCACTGTAGATGTGATGAGTTTGATCCTGTAAATGTACCCGGTTGCCTTGCGAAAGCGTGAAGGCAGGATTTTCAAAATTAGGAGCGCTCCGGGAAAGTTGACGTGACCGTTCACGCCGGTTTCCGGGAAAACCAAATACCGTTTTCCGCCTTTGCTGCTTTTGTCTATGTTGCTGTGCAGAATCGCTGATCATGAGCTGAGCGTACGGTGAACAAAACTTATCGCTGTTGCGAAATGATCCCTGGCAGTTCTTGGAGTTGGCCCGGATTTCAAATAGGGAACCGGGAGAACAGAACGCATATGGCGGGCGGCAAATCCTTTTAAGCGACTGCCGATTTCGATGTGGTCGTATGGATTGATCGGAAACAGAATTTTACAATAAAGCTCATATTGATACTTGAAAATGCGAAGGAATAGAAATCTGCCCTGGCGAGCTGAAAGGGCCTTAACGGGTCCGGGATCTGGAATGTAATCCCCGACAACGTTAAATTCCATAAATTTATAATATACTCCTTGTATGTTCATGGTTCGCTCAACATGATGCCCACAGCATGATCACGGCAATCGGAATACATTGCCTTGGGATTATGCCCGGCCGCCGCTCTCACACAGGTGTCTATGATGCATGAATGTCGCGATAAAAAGGATTAAATGAAATAAACCATCCGCAATGGGAGATAATCCGGATCAACCGATCACTCGGACAGATTACGGCAAATCTCAGGAAAATCTTTTGATTCCGACCATAATCAATAAAAGTTTTCATACCCATCCCTATGAATTTTGCCCTGACCACAGAACCGGCAAGTCCTGCCCTTGCAGCCTCATTCTAAACTCTTGCGCAAGTGTTGTCAGTGAATATCGAGTCTTATTAAAGAAGCTCCTTTGCACTGGATCGCATGAATAATTGTTTTCATTCGGAACATATTTTTATGCTGAGAAGTTACGATTGGCGATAGATTCAAAGGTTAGACAGATAAAATGTGATCTTCCCGGCGGATAATTTACAAGGCTGGGTGCGGAGCAGTATCTTCCTGAATTCAATGCTCGAGGTAAGGAACGGTTTCTATGGCCCCGCCTGTAGCAAAATTGGGGATTAATAGTTAATGATGGGAAGCGGCCAGAATGTAGTGTCTCAGTTTGAATCTGTTAATTTTGCTAACTCTTCGATATTCCATAATTTAGTTGTTATTCCAGCCGCCTGAGCGGGGGTTACATGAAGCGTCTTATGAATACGAACGAAATTATAATACATGAAATGCAGTGCAATTGCATGTTCATGGTTTTTAATCTTCTTGGAGAAGGCATTCGTAAGGCGGGTAAATCTCCTTTTTCACCCCATCGGTTGAGATACGCAATATTATGTTTAATATTCGTCATGGACAAGAGTTTGTCTTTGTTGAATCTCCACAATGGCCATCGCTTAAAACATTCGGAAAAACTTCCCAAGAAGCAATTATTAACATGCTAAAACTTATCACAAACGCATTAGAAGAATTTGTCTTTTGTTCAGAAGAAGAACTTTCCGACGATGCTCGTGAGTTTAGGAAATTTCTAATAGGAAAAGTTCTTGCGTCTTAATATCCTCTGAACGAATGCAGATCAAGAGAGAAGACATAAAAACCGCTCTTTGCAAGAAGGGATTTATAGGAAAACCAGGCGATCATAACTATTTCCATCTTTATGTTGATGGTAAAAGATCGAACGTATTCACTTATCTATCACATGGCTCCGGATATAGAGAATATGGTGACGAACTTATAGATTGCGTAAAAGATGAGATGAGAATAACCAAGCCCGAATTTCTCAGATTTATTGATTGCGCTCTGAACGGAGATGAATACGTTGAATTATTAAAACAAAGGGGTAAAATCAGAAATTCATCTCCTATTGATAAAAAAAAGAAATAGCATTTTAGTTTGTTTGATCCCAGAGAGTCTCCTGGATACCCTGAGACCCCGGTGGAGACTTAATAGATTCTTGGTATTTCAACAGTAAAAAGGCCCTCATTCGAGGGTCTTTCAGTTTATAGCGTACTCTTCTTTTCTTTCCAGATTTCTCTAAGACGTAACCACGATCAGCCGAGCAAAAATGCGAAAGGTGACTAATGAAGGCCTGATATTTTACCTGTTTCTTAAGAATGTTAGAATGAGGTATGAGTAGGTCTTTGGGTTGAGATGTATTATGTTCATCAACCTCTGCCTTTGCCGTAGCCCACAATACTTGCTCATAAATACTTTCCCTGGTTCCGCTGGTCGCATCTTGATATGCTTTACGAAGACTCTCAAAAGACTGTTGGATAGCCATGTTTATTGCCAATCGGAAGTCGGGCTCAACTTGCACGTGGATACGATCTCGTAAAACGGCATTTCTACAAGCGTGTAAAGAAAGCAAATGTGTGAAATGGGGATAACCCCATGAGAATTTAACTATATCCTTTTGAACAGAGGCATCCATGGTCATGCTCAATACATCTAATCCCTTTGTAATAATTTCTCTAAGTTCTTCCGGCGACATTTCTGGCACAGGAACTTGGATAAGATTGCGTTCGATAGAAGCGTGTTCCCCTATTAACGCGGTGACATCGTTTCCAACCCCTACTAATATGATTGCTGTATTTGGAAGATTGTCGGAAATTGATTTAATGGTATCGGAAAATAGTCGCCGGTTGAATTGGGGGCCAGGCGGTCAAATTCGTCCAAAATTATCACTGGCGACCCGCCGACTACGCGGACAACATCCATTACTTCGGCCGGCCCAAAAGTGGCGTAACTCTCTTGGGGAAACGCGGGTTCGGGCTCAGCCTGAAATTCATTCTCTTCCTCTTCGACTTCTCGTTGAATCATGACATCTTTGAAAATCTTACGCCAAAGAGATTCATAGGTATCCACTGAATCACAAACAGCAAAATACACCATTCTCTTACCTTCATTTGAGCACAAAGGTTTTAGAATAGTCGCCAACGATGTTTTTCCGACACCCCGGTTCCCGTATAAGGCTATATGCGCACCTGGTCTTTGCACAACCTCCATGCACTTGGCTAAAATCCCAATCCTGCCTATGAAAAACTCTTTTGTCTTGATCGGCGATTGTGGCGTGAAGGTGTTGTCGATCATTTTCAAATGTTCTTCTTTGTTAAATCGAGCCGTCATTGGCGTTCCTTTCGAGATATATCCATCGGTTTCTTTTTCCTCCATCTCGCCCTTGCTGCCCTTTTTGCAATTCTTATGCGCTGTGTTTTCGTGAGAGCCTTTGCCCTTGCCTTGCCCCCACGCAATCCACCTAACCTCCCTAACGCAACCGCGTGGGGATTGCGTGTATTCTCTGGCATCCCGTCCTGAATTTGACCTGTCGCAATACCAGCTATTTGTGCTGCCCGTGAATTGACATCCCGCGCTCTCTTGGGTCTTTTCATATATTTCTCCAATTAATGATTCAAACCGTTGGATATAATATACGAAAATACTACTTATCCGGTCAAGCATCTTCATAAGATGTTTTGATCGATTTATTACATTCTACAAAATTAGCGAATTTGGGGGATTCAAATTGAGACACTACCGGCCAGAATAGATTGTTGCGCTTTCCCGAATAAATCGGTATTTTATCGTGATTTCTTTAGTTGAAACAGAAAGGGGTTCCGGGAAGAATATAACCCGTCAAAAATCCCGACAGGAGGGTGCATTTTTTTGGGTGGGTTTCTATTTGCAGGAGGAGAGCGATTCCGGGATCGTTCCAGCTCCATCAGAAATACCCGAATCCCGTCGATCCCGCGGCTTCGATCCTATTTGATATGAACGGGCTGACGTTCGGCCACCCCATCGGCGCGCTTTAAATCTATAACGGGGGATTTAACGCCGAACCATATAAGAACCAGTGATAGGGGCAGCGGCTCGCAGAGTGACCGCTTAATGGGATTCAAGAAACCTGTGAAGATAGGCCTTAAGGATGCCCCGGCATACGGCGTCGTTCAGTCCGTGGACTCGACAACTCTTCGTTTGAATACTCGTGACAAAGAAATGCTGATTGAGAGAAACGAAATTGGTTACGTCATGGATCTTTCATCCGCAGCAGGGAAGAGCAGAACATCAAAAATCAAGACTGCGGTTATGCTTGGAGGTGGCGGAGTAGGAATATTCCTGATCGCGGCAAGTCAGAAAAATACGGGCGTATCGAATTCAAGCGTTGAAGAAGCTTCAAACCTTGCTAATACGTTACTGTATGTCGCCGGCGGATGCCTGGTTGTTGGGGGGCTATGGGCGATTATCTCTCAATCTGATGATGAGAGGGAGCTTCAGGCGTGGGAAGGTCAGAAATCGCTGGAGCCTTCTCATTCATCATCGTTATTCAATGACGTCCAAATGAATCTCGCAATAATGCCTGTGAAAAGCACGCACCCGTCAACAGGTTTTGTCACTGAGTTAATTCCGTGTGTGCAAGCGAGGATAGGGTTGAATTTCTGAGAAAATCGGAGTCGGATAGATTTTGAAGAAACAAAACGACGGAGCTGCTGATTTGCTTTGATGAACGCACCGATTCTTGCCGGTGCTCACCCCTAGCCTGTTTTCTTGACAACCGTTTATGTGGCAACCTAACCGGGTGCTCACAAACATGAACGAATATATAACAGACAACGATCGGGGTAGTGCCAGCCGAGGCATCCTACTCCGCAGCTTAGCCGCGGTCCGTTGGACATCCATGTGGCTCGTGAATGTCCTTTTCGAGATGAGTGAGACAGAGTCTGAGACCCCGATGGCTCCTGTCCATTAGCGGATCCGGCGGTTTAGGACATGTGACTGGTGATTTGGCCATGGCAAGGGCTTTGCGACAAGCTGTGAGCGGAGTTGAAACCTGGTGGTTAGCGGCGTCCCCGGCGAGCAAAGTTCTTCAGGAGGCAGGTGAGCACATACAAAGCATTAATTACAACACACTTTATGAAAATGGAACAGTTTAAAAATATTAACATCAGGATAGGGCGGGTCGATCCGGCTGTAACCGATATCCCGCTCCCGGCTTATGCCACCGGGGGTTCTTCGGGTATGGATATCCATGCTGCCGTGGGAGGGGAAGTTAATGTTTTGCCGGGGGAGACCGTTCTGATTCCAAGCGGATTTTTTCTGGAGATACCCCCGGGGTTTGAGGCGCAGGTCAGACCCCGGAGCGGGCTCGCCGTAAAATTTGGCATAGGCGTACTCAATTCACCCGGCACAATTGATTCCGATTACCGCGGGGAAGTGAAGGTAATCATAACAAATTTTGGGAAACGTGACTTTCGAATACGCCGCGGCGACAGGATTGCACAGCTTGTGATTTCACCCGTGGTGCGGGCCGTTTGGGAGGAGGTGCAGATTGCAGAAAAGACAGGCCGCGGACAGGGGGGATTCGGACATACAGGAAAATGAGCGGCATATTATATCTGGTCTCAACCCCTATAGGCAATTATGAGGATATTACTCTCCGGGCGTTAAGTATCCTTAAGTCTGTGGATGTTATTGTCTGTGAGGAACTCAGGGAAGGCAGACGGCTGCTGTCACGATACGGCATCAAAGCCGACGAGGCCGAGACCCTAAACGAGCACAATGAGGAGGCAATTACGCCGGTGATCCTGGAATACCTCAAGGCAGGCAAAAACGTTGCCCTCATATCGGATGCGGGCACGCCGGTGTTTTCTGATCCCGGCCGGATTCTGGTCAAAAAGGCGATTGAACTGGATTTATGTATAATCCCTGTCCCCGGGGCCTCCTCGCTGGTTACAGCGCTCACTGTTTGCGGGTTTCCAGTCGACAGATTCCTTTTTTACGGTTTTCCGTCACAAAAAAGCGAGAAACGGATCGCGGAACTGAAGCAGCTTAAAGAGGAAAAACACACGATCCTCTTCATGGACGCGCCTTACAGGCTAAAGCCGCTTTTAAAGGATCTGGCAGAGATTTTCGGAGACCAGAGGCGGGCGGCGGTCGCATTTAATATGACCATGCCGGACGAGAGAGTTTACAGGGGCACAGCGCGCGAGCTATACCAAAAATTTGAGCAGGATAATATCAAGGGGGAATTTGTGGTGATCGTCGAGGGGAGCCGCTCGGGGGTCAAATAATTTGCATCTGCCCCGTCATTTGTCTATATTTTAAAAGATAATGTAGAATATCCAGATCTGGCAAAATAGAATGGAAATACTACAGCAACAATATAGAATTCCTGAAATTTACGGCGATTACTGGTTCAACTCCGATCCGATCCCGATGGGGGCTCTGCGCGGATATGTGATCTTGGTCGACTTTTGGGACTATACCTGCCTGAAATGTCAGAGGACCCTGCCATATCTCAAGGAGTGGCACCGGCGGTACGCGGACAAAGGGGTTGTTTTTGTGAGCGTGCACACACCTCAGTTTCCGTTCGGAAGGGATCCGATAAATATCCGCAAGGCGATAGAAAAATTAGAGATACGCCATCCAGTGGTCATGGATAACGATTATATCGTCTGGAGCGCTTTCCGCAACATGGTTTGGCCCACAAAGCATCTAATTGACAAGAACGGTTTCTTCAGGTACGTCCACGCTGGCGAGGGTTCCTACCAGAATTTCGAACATGCGATCCAGTCCCTGCTCTCGGAAGCCGGTTACCACGAGGAGTTCCCTCTTGTGATGGAACCGCTGCGCGATACTGACAGACCGGGGGTACTCTGCTACCGGGAAACTCCCGAGATATTGACAGGCTGGCAGCGCGGTACGATCGGCAACGTGGAGGGTTATTCACCTGAATCCACGATTCATTACGCTGATCCCGGGTATTACATCGAGGGGCGTTTATACCTGAGCGGAAACTGGCTGAACGACAGGAATTTCCTGAAACTTAACGAGCCGGATGCGGGGAGCGGATACCTGGTTTTCGTATATAATGCCAAGGATGTCGATGCCGTGATCAAGCCCGAAGGCGAAAAAGATTTTCAGGTTTTTGTCCAGCAGGATGACCGCTATCTCACGAAGGAAAACATGGGCGACGATATCCGCATCGATGAGGAGGGGAAAAGCTATTTCCTTGTTGATGAAGCGAAGCTTTACAGCATTGTCAAGAACAGGGACTTCGGTGAGCATCGGCTGAAGATGGAGACCCGATCGAATGGATTCGCTCTCTATTCGGTATCCTTTGTTCCATCCGTGATCCCCGAGCTGATCTCGTATAATTGATTTTTTATAAAATAAATAAATTCTATGGACGGCGGTTTTGATCGCGATCGGAATCGCCGTTATCATTTTAACCGGCAATAAAATTAATGGTTTCCGTCTCATTTCTTGACACATTGAAAGAAAAGGTAATCCTTTTTGACGGTGCAATGGGCTCGAATATTCAGGCCCTTGACCTGAGTGCCGATGATTTCGGAGGGGAGAAGTATGCCGGCTGCAACGAGCATCTGGTCATCACACTGCCGCGAGCGATAGAAAAAATCCATGCGGATTTTCTTGAAGCTGGGTGTGATGTGGTGGAGACCGACAGTTTCGGTTCAACTTCGATAGTGCTGGCTGAATACGGCCTCGCTTTAAAAGCTTTCGAGCTGAATTTTCAGGCTGCCAGTCTGGCCAGGAAGGTCGCCTCCGATTTTTCCACAGCATCCAGACACCGCTTTGTCGCAGGCTCTATGGGCCCCACGACAAAGCTGCCTTCCCTGGGTCATATCGGCTTCAAGGATATGGAGGAGGCTTACTCGGTACAGGCCAGAGGGCTTGTCGAAGGAGGTGCGGATCTGCTGGTGGTGGAAACCTGCCAGGATGTTCTGCAGACGAAGGCCGCGCTCTGCGCCATCTTCGGGTATTTCAGCGAGGGGGGCAGAAAGGTGCCGGTCATTGCCTCCGTGACCATAGAAGCCTCCCAGACAATGCTGCTCGGCACAGAGATTGCCGCGGCGCTCACTGCCCTTGAGCCTTATGAAGTAGATCTCATCGGTATCAACTGTGCAACAGGCCCGAAAGAAATGTCTGAAAGCGTGCGCTACCTCTGCGCAAACAGCCCGAAGCCGGTTTTTGTAATGCCCAACGCCGGGATCCCCGAAAATGTGGGAGGAAGGGCCAAGTACAAGCTGACACCCGAGGAGTTTGTTTACTACATGGCGCATTTCGTCAAAGACCTGGGAGTCGGCGCTGCCGGGGGCTGCTGCGGCACAACGAAAGAACACATACGAAAATTGGCCGATGCCCTAGGTTCCCTGTCTCCGAAGGTACGGGAGTGGAATTTAGCGCCGGCCTGCTCGAGTCTGTATCAGAGCGTACCCCTGCACATCGATCCCGCGCCTGTCCTTGTCGGTGAACGCACGAATGCAAATGGCAGCAAGCAGTTCAAGGAACTCCTCTCTCATGAAGACTGGGAGGGTATGGTCGGCATGGGGAAGCAGCAGGTCCGCGAGGGAGCGCACATCCTGGACGTCTGCGCAGCATACGTGGGTCGCGACGAAGTACGGGATATCAGGGAAATAATACCCCGATTTAACACACAGGTCAGCGTTCCCCTCATGATAGACTCGACGGAACCTGCTGTGATCGAAGAATCGCTTCAGCGCCTGGCAGGGAGGGCCATCGTCAATTCAGTTAACCTGGAGGATGGGGGGGAGAGGATGGAGGAGGTTCTCCGTTCCTGCAAAAAGTACGGTGCGGCGGTGATAGCGCTGACGATCGACGAAGCGGGAATGGCGAAGACAAAAGAGCGAAAATTTGAAGTTGCCTCCAGGATCCATAAGCTGGCCACAGCAAAATACGGCCTGCGGGATGAGGACCTGATCTTTGATACCCTGACGTTCACCCTCGGATCTGGGGATGAGGAGTACAGGAAGGCCGCCATGGAAACTCTCTCAGCCATACGTATAATCAAGGAAGCCTATCCCCGCGTACACACAAGCCTGGGAGTGAGCAACATCTCATTCGGGCTTTCGCCCGAGGCGCGTCATGTGCTGAACAGCGTGTTCCTGCATTATGCAATAGAGTACGGATTGGATCTCGCGATCGTTAACGCCTCAAAAATCCTGCCGTTGTACAAGATTAACGAAAGGGAAAGGGAAATCTCCAGGAAGCTTATCTTTGACGAGCGCACCGAAGATTACGATCCGCTCCAGGATCTTCTGAAATATTATGCCGTTAAAAAGTCGGAGCCCAAAAAGGTCACCTCAAAAGAGGGTACCATAGAAGAGCGACTCAAGAAAAGAATCATAGACGGGGACAGGACAGCTCTTGCAGAAGACCTGGATGAAGCTCGGAAAAAACATGAGCCGCTCAGGATAATCAACGAGATTCTGCTAGACGGGATGAAGGTTGTGGGAGATCTCTTCGGCAGCGGAGAGATGCAGCTTCCCTTCGTGCTGCAGTCAGCCGAAGTTATGAAGGCTGCTGTCGCTTACCTGGAAAAATTCATGGAGAAGAGAGAGGCCTCCGCCAAGGGGACGATAGTGCTTGCAACTGTGAAGGGTGACGTCCATGATATCGGTAAAAATCTTGTTGACATTATTCTCACGAATAATGGTTACAGGGTGATAAATCTGGGCATCCAGTGCCCCCTCGACAGGATGCTGAAGGCTGCCTCCGAATATGGTGCCGATGCTATAGGCATGTCCGGCCTGCTGGTCAAATCAACGCTTGTAATGAAGGAAAACCTGGAGGTCATGAACGAGAGGGGGGTGACTCCGCCTGTAATTTTGGGAGGGGCGGCCCTGACGCGCAGATATGTGGAAGAAGACCTGCGGAACATCTACAAGGGGGAGCTGTTTTATGCAAATGACGCCTTCGACGGGCTGCATTTCATGGAAAGGCTAGCCTCAAGAGGAAAGGCAGTTAATGATCCCGTGAAGGGGAGAGCCGATTCAAGCGCCCCTCCTCCAGTATCACCCCTCCTCACCGTCCGGGAAGGGCCGGCGGAAACTCCTCCGCCAGGGCGGACTAGAGTCGCTAAGGCAGAAATACCTAAACCTCCGTTTTACGGTGCCAGGGTACGCACGGATATACCCCTGGATGACATATTCAGCCACATAAATGAAGCGGCCCTTATAAGAGGGCAGTGGCAGTTTCGCAAGGGTAAAATGAAGGAGGAGGATTATAAAAAGCTCCTCCAGGAGAGGGTGTATCCCGAACTTGAGAGCTTAAAAGCGAAGGTAAAGGAAGAGAATCTTCTGGAACCGAAAGTTCTCTACGGCTATTTCCCGTGCCTGTCGGAGGGTAATGACCTTATAATCCTCAAGCCGAAAAATGTTCGGGATGTCACGGGCGAGTGGGATCCGGCCCATGATTTGAGCGAGCTTACCGAAGTGCTCCGTTTTTCCTTTCCCCGCCAGAAAAAAGACAGGTCCCTCTGCATTTCCGATTTTTTCTCGTCCAGGGAATCAGCCGTGCCCGATGTCGTGGCGTTCCAGCTTGTGACCGTGGGAAGCGTTGCCTCCGAATATTCGCACAGGCTGCTGGCCGCCGACGACTACAAGGAATATCTGTACTTTCACGGGCTCAGCGTGGAATCTGCGGAAGCGCTGGCGGAACTCTGGCATAAAATAATCCGCCAGGAGTTAGGCATAAGCGGTCAGGATTCGGACAGCATTAAAAAATTATTCAGCCAGCAGTACAGGGGAGCAAGGTACAGCTTCGGTTATCCTGCCTGCCCGAGGCTTGAGGACCAGGCCAAGCTGTTTGAGCTGCTTAAGCCGGAGCGGATCGGCGTGAGCCTGACCGAAGGTTACCAGCTGGTACCGGAGCAGTCAACCTCCGCGATCATTGTCCATCACCCGGAAGCAAAATATTTTAACATCTGAGAGGCCGTACCCGGAGAAATCGCAGCTTGAATTTCACAATACTTTTTATTATACTTGAATTCATGAATTCGGGGGGTGCGATCAGTGATTGGACGATTAAAGCTGCTAACTGTTTTTTTTAGAAATTACAAACTTAAATGATACTTATTCAAGGAGAATTACAATGGCTACAATGATCACCGAAGAATGCATCAACTGTGGTGCATGCGAACCAGAATGTCCTAACACGGCGATTTATGCAGGTGGTGCACAGTGGGAATTCAACGGCACCATGCATGACGCACTGTCAAACGATTTTTATTACATCGTTCCGGAAAAATGCACAGAATGCGTGGGGCATTTCGATCAGGAGCAGTGCGCAGCGGTCTGTCCGGTTGATTGTTGTGTGCCTGACCCGAACCATCCTGAAACCGAAGATGTTCTCTACCAGCGTGCAAAGAAGCTACATCCGGACAAGCAATTTGCGGAGCTGAGTGAAGCGACATCGCGTTTCCGGAAAAAATAAACAGGCTTGTAGTGAGCATGATAAGGGGTCGGTTGAAACGTCTCAGCCGACCTTTTTCATTCCCCCGGAAAGCAGCCATGTTCGATAAATACACCAATAACCAATACAGGATGGGCGATGAAAATCGGAGAGTATGAACTGTATCCTGTCGAAACCGGCAGGTTTTATCTGGACGGCGGTGCCATGTTCGGCGTTGTCCCCAGGATAATGTGGAGCAAAACGAATCCCCCGGACGAAC
>Ga0209048_10003844_pt1 | contig 14499 bp, 13 predicted proteins | sample FrelakmetCRP12CR_FD_187146 | JGI IMG/M metagenome (GOLD analysis project Ga0209048, IMG submission 187146) | Freshwater lake sediment microbial communities from the University of Notre Dame, USA, for methane emissions studies - CRP12 CR (SPAdes)... | ecosystem: Environmental > Aquatic >... | reverse complement strand
CGCCGTGGGTCAAATGGTATGGTGACGAGGAGGGACACATAAGAGGCAACAATCAGTACGAACAGGCCGCGGCGATACTGTCGCTGAGGAAAAGCCGCAAACTGTTCTCGCGTCTTCATCAGATTCCTTTCTTCCTGGCGCTAGAGTGTCTTATCGTGTGAATGCCAGGTGAGTGAGACGCCTTGCCTTCATACAGGGTGCAAGAGAGAAATATGCAGGACTTGCTTTCCTTACGTTTCGTTCAGAGCCAGAAGTTGCTCACCATAATTCTGTTCATAATCAGCATCCTCCAAGACGGGAGCACGAAGAGAATTCTTCACCACCAGTATACCACGTGATCCTTCTCTTATTTGAGAAACGTACGCACGCTACTCACCGCCTTCGCAGTTAAGATAAGGTGAGTTTGGCATAAGGAATCATTCATGCTTTTTATTATTGAGGAGAATTGCGCAAAGTCGAGTTATATTATGTTAGCTGGCAACGATGCTTTTCGCTTCAAAACATCATATACTGAATATAAAAAGATAAGTTATCAGGAAATGCTAAAACACAATGATCCAGGAAAAAATACGACCAGTAGAACCTGCACTCTTGAAAAAACCTCTCTTACGTGGATGGTTCCACGCGATGGCAGCGGTGGGAGCAATTATATTAACAGCGGCTTTGTGCTGGATGAGTCGGGGGGATATTCCACGCATGATCTCTATGCTCATATTCGGTTTGAGTATGATCGAGCTTTACACAGTTAGCGCCATGTATCATATTGGCAACTGGCCTGCCCCTCAACGTCGTGTTTTACGTACCATTGACCATGCAAATATCTTTATCTTGATTGCGGGTACCTATACACCTCTGTGCTTCAACGTCCTGAGTGGATGGTTCCGTATCGTCATGCTGCTGTTGATCTGGTCGCTTGCAGTTCTTGGCGTGTGCCTATCATTCTTCACCCTGAAACTTCCTCGCTGGGTGCTTGCCAGTCTCTATGTTGGTATGGGCTGGGTCGCAATTCTGGCGCTACCCGTCTTCATAACGAAACTACCCTGGACAGCACTGGCAACCCTTGCTCTGGGAGGTATCCTCTATACAATTGGCGCAGCCATTTATGCCCGTAAGAAACCAGATCCTTTTCCCAACATACTGGGGTTTCACGAAATCTTCCACCTTTTCGTGATTGCTGGAAGTGTGGCTTTTGCTGCATGCATCTGGATCTGGGCTTTACCGTTTCCGAGAGTGTAGGTAGGGATATTATCTTGCCAAAAGCAACATCATTCTTGCAGCCTGTAACGCCAGGTCAACCAGCCAGAACGGCAACAACGTCCCCATTGCTAGCGTTCCAAGAGCAGCTAGACCCAGAGCTATCCATGTAGTCCAACCAGCATTCGCCAGACTTTGCTCAACTGTCGTCTCGACTTCTACTGCTGTTTTTGGTGTCGACTTAACTGCTACCGCCGTCGCTGTTCCTGAACCACTTTCACTCAACGTTGTTGAGGTGCGCTTGCCAGCTATAGGTGCGGGTATTGCAGGTGCCGTTGCAACAACAGTTTCTTTCTCCATGAACGTGGCAGCAATGACACGTAGATAATAATACATACCTAGTATACTTGCGAGCACGCCAAGAATCATGAGTTCAGGATGGCCGCTCTGCAATGCAGCATAAAACATGTAATATTTAGCGGCGAAACCAGCCATAGGAGGGAAGCCTGCTAGTGCAAGCATGAAAAATGCCAGAAGACCGGCCAGCACAGGTTGACGATTCCATAGGCCCCGTATCTCGCTCAGATTAACGCCTGTATTATCTGCGCGTTCCAGCACAGAGACAACGCCAAAAGCTCCCAGGTTCATAAAAGTATAGCACAGCAAGTAAAAAAGTATGGCTGATAAGCCGATAGCGCCACCTGCAACAACACCAATCAGAAGATAGCCCGCGTTCGCAATGCTCGAATATGCCAGCATTCGTTTCACGTTGCTCTGCACAAGCGCCATGATGTTCCCGCCAATAATTGTCAGAATAGTGATGGCTAGCACAACAACTTCCCAGTCTGGTTTGACCAGTGGTAGCATTACGTCGAAGACACGCGCGAACGCGATCAACGCGGCAGCTTTGGTGCCAACCGACATAAATGCTGTGACAGGGGCTGGGGCTCCCTCATAGACATCGGGCGTCCATGCCTGGAAAGGTATTGCTGATACTTTGAAAGCGAATCCAACTATCATCAAGCCCATCCCAATCAGCAGAAATGCAGGTAGCTGCCCGACTATCGTTGGATTGAGGGAGCGTGTTGTTGGAAAATTATTGAAGAGAAAAGAATGTATGCCAATGAATGAAGTATTGCCTGTTGCGCCATAGGTCATGGCAATACCATACAGTAAAAATGCTGATGCAAACGAACTTAGCAAGAAATATTTCATGCTTGATTCCTGGGAACTACTTCGTCGTAGAATAAAACCGCTAAGTATATAGAGCCCGAGTGACAGCATCTCCAGGCCCAGGAAAACAGTCAGAAAGCTAGTAGCTGCAGCCAGGATCATCATGCCAATAGTAGCAAGCAGCATCAGCGCATAATATTCTCCCTGGTGCATAAGATTAAAACGTTTCAAATAAGCTGGAGAAAGCAGTATTCCGAGAGCACTGGCACTCAAAATAATAATATATGCATACAATGAGCCTTGATCAGAGCTGATCATCATATAAAATGCAGGCAGATGATCTCCGAAAATAAAAAGTATGATCGTAGCGATTATGGCGCCTGCCAATCCCAGCAGGCACAATATTGGCAATACTAAATAGGTTGTACTGTTTTTTTGATTTTTAGCTGGTTGTGGCAGTAGTAAATCAACCATGAGAACCAGCAGCGCAAATACTGCCAGCACCACTACTGGTGCAATGCGTCCCCAATCGGCCGCTGATGCTATATATGTGAACGACATAGAAACCCCCCGGGGCAATCATTATTTATAACTATTCAGCAGGGGTTCCAAGGGGCCAGCAGGCCCTTTGGCAGAGTGCGGGGTGTCCCCGCACATCTCCCCATCCCTCCACCGTAGGTGGCACAAGAGAAAAAGAATCTGAATAGTTACAATTACCTTATCAAAGCACTCGCATAATTTTGCAGTGTATTCACTACTGATGGCTCCATCAAAAAAGTGATCGAATTTGGTTGCAGCCCAATATAAAAAATTAAGAGAAGCAATGGCGAGAGCAACATAAACTCGCCTAATTCAATATCTGTCAGAGTGCCTTTGCGTACCAAAGAAGCTACTACACCCTCTGTAAGGCGTGGCCCTTCCATCATGCCCTGGAAGAAGCGCATCATATACCAGGCTGCCGGGATGATCACAGCTGTACCCAGTATGCCATAGATTGAGCTACTGCGAAAGACGCCAATCAAGGCCAGGAACTCGCCTGCAAAACTATTCAATCCAGGCAAACCTAGCGCTGAAAGAGAAGCAATCAGTAGCACAGTTGCCATCACAGGAATACGAGTTGCAAGTCCGCCAAAGTCGCTCAAACGGCGCGTTCCTGTGCGTGCTTCAATGAAACCAACAATAAGGAACAGTGCGGCGATGGTGATTCCATGATTCACCATTTGTAAGACAGAACCCTCGACACCCTGTATATTGAATGAAAACATGCCTAGCATGACGATACCTAAATGGCTGATGCTTGCATATGCAAGCAGGCGCTTCATATCAATTTGCACCACTGCCAGCAATGCACAATAGAGAATGCTAATTACAGCCAAAACTTCGATTAGCGGAGCGAATGTATGCGCGGCACTGGGAAAGAGAGGTATGCAATAACGTAAGAAACCAAAAGTTCCTGTTTTCGCCATCGCTCCAGCCAGTAATGCCGTCACAGGAGCAGGTGCTTCACTGTAAGCATCTGGTAACCAGCTATGGAACGGTACAAGAGGCACTTTGACCACGAAAGCTGCCGCGAAGGCCAGAAATAGCCAGATCTGAATAGTAGAGCTAAGTTTGCCATTTAATAGTGTGCTAAGATCAAGCGTGTAAGGGCCGCCAACTAACTGCTGGTGATAATAGCCCAGGGCAATAATGCCCGCGAGCATCAATAAACTTCCAACTGAAGTGTAAAGCACAAACTTGATAGCCGCGTACACCCTGCGTTCGCCCCCCCAGCTTCCGACCAGGAAATAAGCTGGTACCAGCATCAGTTCCCAGAAAATATAGAAAAGGAAGAGGTTTGTGGAGAGAAAAACGCCTAATATACCACACTCCAATAGCAACATGAAGGCCATATAATTCTTGACCTTCAGTTCAATTTTGAATGATGCCGCAATGCAAACAAAAGTTAACAAAGTTGTGAGCGCAACAAGCAACAGACTGATACCATCGACACCCAGGCCGTAATTGAGAGCGAATCCTGGTGTCGAGATCCACGTTACTTGCTCGCTGACATTCGCGAAGAAGGTACTGGTTGGACTTGAGCCAACGATTGTCGATCCAGCGGCCAGGTTAGCCTGTGAATAGGCTAACATCAAGCCCAGGACAAGTAAAAGATCAACCCAGGCAATACTCAGCGCCGTCCAGCGAATAAGATTGAGCCGTTCTTTGGGCAAGAACAAAATAACAATTCCACCGAGCAATGGCAGGAATGTAATCAGCGATAACAATGGAAACATGCCTCTACCCCCTCACCGCGTAGTACACGATAATCAATAAGACTCCAATCATGATTGCTAAAGCATAATTCCGTACATATCCTGTTTGTAGTCGACGTAGTCCTTTACTCATGCCGAGGAAAAGCTTTCCAAGAGATCGACTTCCACCATCAAGTGCATCGCGCTCGAGCAGGCGAGTCGACGTTCGACCAATCCACAGGGCAGGCTGAATAACGACTGCGATCAAGAACTCGTCGACGTAGTACTTATGCAATAGGAACTGGTAGAGCGAGTTCTTGTTCTCTTTATAGAAGAAGCCGTTTCGATACAAAGTCCAGGCCACAAAAATACCCACCAGCGCAATACCAACGCTGATTATGGTTGATACCCACTCAATTGGTAAGGACCCGACAGGAATCGTTATCGGCACGTTCGTCCAGGCTGGATTGGTAAAAACAGGATTCAAAAACGTTGCAAATGGATGTAAAGCTTCGTCCCCAAAGAGCGCGAATGAACCAATGAAACCACCAGCTACGGACAGCACTGACAGGATAATCATTGGAACCGTCATGATCGCTGGAGATTCATGAATCTCGTCATCGTCTTTAAGTTGGTGACTATGTCCCGAGTCTTCTTCATCCTCGCCAGTATGCTCAGTGACTGCACTGCCTCGATAACCTCCTGAAAAGATGCCAAAGAAAAGCCTGAACATGTAAAAAGCAGTCAATCCAGCTGTGATGATGCCAATACCCCAGAGTAGATAGAAAATAAATCCACCACCGGAAGAAGCATAAGTCAACAGGGAACTGAGAATATCATCTTTACTCCAGAAGCCTGCAAGCGGCGGTATTCCACTAATCGCCAGCGCTCCGATCAAGAATGCCCAGAACGTGATTTTGAGACGGTAACGCAATCCCCCCATTGCGCGCATATCCTGTTCGCCGCCAAGCGAATGGATCACCGCGCCCGCGGCCAGGAAAAGCAGCGCTTTAAAGAAAGCATGCTCCATGAGAAGAAAAATGCCACCGCTATAATTATGAGCGCCTTCACTCATAAACATATAGCCTAACTGGCTGATGGTTGAGTAGGCCAGCACACGTTTTATATCCAACTGGAACAAAGCTATTGAAGCAGCAAAAAGTGCGGTAATGCCGCCAATGATTGCGACGACGAGCAGCGCTTTGGGTGATACTTCAAAGAGTGGATTGGCGCGCGCTACAAGATACACTCCAGCTGTTACCATCGTTGCGGCATGAATGAGTGCGCTAACTGGTGTTGGCCCTTCCATTGCATCTGGAAGCCACATATATAGGGGCAATTGCGCGGATTTGGCGGTACATGCGAGAAAAAGCAAAAGGCAAATAATGGTTGTGGAGATTGTTGGGATGGCTCCCGCTGTTACCTGGTTGAAGACTCCTATATCGCCAGTGCTATTTGTAAAGTAGTTGAGCACTCCGTAGTGTTTGAAAATCAGGAAGATAGCTATCATCAGGCCAAAATCACCGATGATGTTAATAACCAGCGCTTTTTGCGCAGCAGCAACCGCAGCGCGCCTTTGATACCAGAAACCAATTAACAGGAATGATGCCAGGCCAACCAATCCCCAACCTATCAGTAGAAAAAGAAAATTGTCTGCACTCACAAGCAATGTCATCGCAAAAATAAAAAAGTTCATATAGCAGAAGAAGCGCCAGAATCCTTCATCTTCTTCCATATAACCTGCTGCATAAATATGAATAAGCAAGCCAACACCCGTTACCACCATCAACATAATTGCAGACAAGGGATCAAAGAGCAATCCAAAACTGATGCTAAGGGGAGCAACACCTATCGTTGTGCCAGAACTTATCCATGTATAAAATACCTGGTCGCTCAGGCGTGCTGATGTTGGTGTTGTGCCTAACATAGAGAAGAAGCTAATAGCCGTAAAAATAAATGCCAGGCCAGAGGCCCCTAACGCCACAGCAAGTATTCCTCTGTGTGGTAAAGCGCGGCCGATCAATCCCAGGATGATAAATCCCAATAAAGGCATCAGTAGCACCCATAGAGTCAAATTTGTCATAATCAACTAGCCTCGAAGTATGTTCATATCATCAACATCGATATCGCGTCGGGTGCGGAAGATAGAGACGATAATGGCCAGGCCCACAACTACTTCTGCTGCTGCCACAGTGAGTACGAGGAAGACGAACATCTGGCCATCCACCGAGTTTAGATAGTGAGAGAAAGCTATAAACGAGAGATTAACGGCATTTAGCATGAGTTCGATCGACATAAATATAATGAGCGGGTTTCTTCTGATAAGCACGCCTGTTACCCCTATAGTGAAAATAATCGCGCTTACTACCAAATACCAGGTCAAGTTTGATGACATATGATTCCTCCTATTACTCCTTGCAGCTTGCCTGACTGCGCAGCAGTAGACGCGTCAGCGTCGTGGGCAAGTTGCATAAGAGACATTACTCCTTGCGGCCTAATACCATCGCGCCCAAAATCGCCACCACAATCAACAAGCTGGTAACCTCGAAAGGGAATGAGAAGCCGTGAAATAGTGCGAGGCCAAAGGCTTCAGTATCACCCTGTAGTATCACAACATGAGCGAGGCCGTTTGGTCCGGTGGTTCTGGCAGCATCGACAGTTGGAGTGCCTGTGAAGAGCAGGTAACTCAAAGCTCCTACAAGTATCAGTCCCAATGTAGCGGCAACACCACGTTGCCAGGGTATGCGGTCTGTCGATCTCGTATCACGTGCTTCCGAAGCCAGCATGGTAACCACAAATAGGAACAGGACCATAATAGCGCCAGCATAAATAAGAATTTGCACAACTGCGATGAACATCGCACCCAATTGCAAGTAAAAGAGCGCTAGAAACAGGAGAGTCAGGATCAAACTCAATGCGCTATGCACGGCATTCCTGAAAAGTATGACCCCTAATGCAGAGGCTATGCTGGCAACCGCCAGTACAAAGAATGCGAGTACTTGTGGGTCAATCATACGCCCTCCCTATCCTCATGATGCTGAAACTTCCTCCTGTCCTCATCTTGCTCTACATCTTTCAACAAGACAGGTTCATCAGTTGGAATATTGCCCAGACCAACTGCAGCAGCGCTTGCCTGCGAACCATCAAACACATGTAGAGACTGCGGCATTGGTTGAGCAGCTTCTGATGGAGGTGGATCGAACCAGACAGCACTCGAACCAACTGTTGCCTGTCCCACAGGCTCAAGTAATTGTTCTTTGTGATACACTAAATCTTCCGGATAAAATGCCGCTAATTTATATTCGTGTTCCAACGTGATAGCTCCTGTAGGACAGGCTGCTTCACAGTAGCCACAGAAGATACAACGTAACAGGTTGACATCGAAGACTTTGGCATACCGTTCACCTGGTGAGACTCGATGTTCCTCGGTATTTTCTTCTGCCTCGATATAGATTGCATCTGCAGGGCAGGCGCCAGCGCACAGAAAACACCCGACACACCGTTCCAGGTCATTTTCATAACGATGGAGCACGTGGCGTCCGCGAAAACGTGCAGGTAATTCACGTTCCTCTTCCGGATAAGAGATGGTAGTTGGTTTTTTCCCTATATTTTTAAAGGTTGTTGCCAACCCCTTGATTATGTCGAATGACATGGTTTAAACCTCAGATCCCTTTTTCAGTTCGTCTAGCACCAATGTTTTTAAATTTGGCAATGATGGTAAGTGTATATCATTTGTTAGGAAGAACGAAGCACCACCAAAGATGGCCGTAGCCATTTGAATGGAATCCGGTGTGCGGATGTTGTAAGATGCTCGTAGCCGTGCTGCCTCTTCAGCAATGTTTGGATAAACCGAAATAGTTGTATGGCCCTTAGTCTTGAGTAGAATATCACGATATTGTTGAGCCAGATTTGTATTACCATGCCTCAATGGAACAACAAGGGTCTCTAGTAAAGTGATTGTAGATGTAATTACTGCGAATTCGCCCTTTTGTACTGCCAGAAAAAAGGATCGCATCATGTCTATATAAAGCGGATTACCCTCAATAAAATAAATAATGGGTGCTGTATCCAATCCATTCGTCTTTCCTCGTAATGAGGCTACCCACTCCATGAATCACGCTCCTGGTCAATATATTTCTGCGCGTCAATACCTTTCCAAACTTCTTTGCCTAATCCTTCTAGTTCTAAGAAACTATGGAGAGTTTCCTCTTTGATGTTAATTTGTTGTCGAACAATCGCTGCCAAATCCTGTAGCAATTGCAGTTGTTCATCAGGCGTTAGGCGTTGTACTCGGTCCAGTGCCTCTTCATAGGCGTAGGTTGACATTTTTCTTTCTCCTTGCGATTGACCAGCTCTTACACGCTATAATCACGAATCATATCAGACTCGATCTTGTTTTTCTCATAAGCGTAGAAACCAGCAAGTTCGACAATAGATCGCTATGCTTTGACTTCCTGTGCTGTTGGAACTTGCTCGACTGCCACCTTCTCAAACTTCGCCAACCGTACCGACAACGGTAATGCCATCTTCTGCTCGTCAGGTTGTATCGTTTGCGCTAATATATTCGTGCGCCGCTCATAGAAGAGAACGGCCAGAATAATAGCCAATCCTGCCAGACCATTTATCCACCAGGGCCAACCGAAGGCTACGACTGTTGCTGTGATCACCACGTTCAACACGGCTAAAGGTAACAATAATGTCCAACCTAATCGCATCAGGCGGTCATAGCGAATGCGTGGCAAAGTAGCGCGAATCCAGATAAACATGAAGAGGAAAAACGCAACTTTGATCAGAAAGATCAGAATCGATACGCCAGGGATACGTTCCAAACCGAAGCCGAAAAAGCCCCAGCCGCCGAAGAAGAGTGTAGCAGCGACAGCGCTAACGGTAATCATGTTAATATATTCGGCCATCTGGTACAGACTCCAGCGCAGCCCACTATATTCAGTCAAATAACCCGCTGTCAATTCCTGCTCGGCTTCCGGGAGGTCAAATGGAGCGCGGTTTACCTCCGCTATGGCAGCGATAAAGTAGAGCACGAAGCCAAGTGGCTGTGCAAAGACAAACCAGATGCCCTGATTAAGTTGCGCGTGCACAATGCCAACCAGACTCAACGTACCTGCCCACATTAAGGTGCCACTCAGAGCTAATCCCAGGCTTGTTTCATAGGAGACCATCTGCGCTGCGCTGCGTAACGATCCTAATAATGAATAACGATTGCCGGATGCCCAACCGCCAAGTACAATCCCATAGACCGAAAGTGACGAAATAGCGAGAATCCACAGCAGGCCAACATTAATGTCACCAATATAAGGATCCCAGATGCTTTGTTTGCCATTAAGCCAGCCATTGCCAATTGGTATGACAGCGAAAGCGCACAATGCAACCACCACCGAAATCACAGGAGCTACAATATAAATCGCTTTTTTGGCTTGCGATGGCACGATTTGCTCTTTAAATCCCATCTTAATCGCATCGGCTATTGGCTGAAAAAGGCCGAATGGTCCCGTGCGGTTTGGTCCCACGCGTCCCTGGAGTTTTGCTACCACACGTCTCTCGATGAGCGTCATATACGCAAAGGCTGTTAGCAATGCAACAATCAGGATCCCGCTTTTGATCACATAGGCAACAATCTCATTATTGAGAAAATCAAGCATGCGCTGCCCCCTTTCGCATTGCTACGTCAGTATCGTTCAACTCCATCTGTTCTTGAGTTCGAACTCCTTGCGCTCCCAGGCGCTCCCATGTCAATCCACTATAAAATGGATTGCTGGCGGCAATTTCTGACAAAATATCCTGTGGCCTGGTGTAGGTCCATTTCTGGCCAAGGTATTTCGCGATCTCAACCAGAATTTCCCAATCGGGCTTTGCTCCCGGCAAAGGTCGTAGCGCGTGTCGTATAGCCTGAACATGATGATCGACATTCGTCATGCTTCCATCTTTCTCTGCGAAGGTTACTGCTGGTAGCACGACATCTGCTAGCTCTGCTGTCTCTGTAAGCTGAATATCTTGCACTATTAAAAATTCAAGCTTCGAGGGAAGTTGCTCGACATGCCGTAAAGGATTTGCGCCCATCACAAACAATGCCTTGATGTCCGGGCTACTTAACATCTTATGGTAGGCAAGGCCTTTCTCTGCGGTTTGTGCGTACCCCGGTAGTGCATCAGGCAAGAGGCCCATATCACGAGCGCCAAGCGAGTTAGCATCTTCGAAGAGTGGCCCAACACCTGATCCTGCGCGCGTGATGTTATCGGTAAGAACTGCTAGTGCTTGTAAGTCAGCAGCCAGGTCTGCACAGCCAGGAGCAAGTGTAGCCATCTCATCGTAGAGGATTATTGCTCCTGTAGATCCAACGAGCGTTTCAGCAAGGTGCTGTAATTGAGTTGTTGCTTCAACTCCAAAGTATTCTTCCGCAGCACGAATGGCCTCGTCGTCGCTTTGAATCATCGCTCGCATCTCCTCGTACTGGTGAGCTTTTGCTATTTCGTCGTTCAGCACATGTTTCAAAAGCATTTTCGCGGCTGAACCTGCTCCGTTTTGAGGAATGCTAATCTTGCTTGAGGCAAAACGATCAAGTTCTGTTTCACTCTCATTAATGATGTAGATGTGCGCTCCAGACTTCATGGCCTTCTTGATTCGCAGATTAAGGATAGGTTGGCGCTCGTAAGGATCAGCTGCGATTAACACAATGTGAGAGGCTTTCTCTATGTCTGCAATGCTGTTCGTCATCATCCATGGTTTGCCAGTCAATAGATCACGTGGAACAGGGAAATACCCATGATGATGATCGATGTGCGGTGTGCCAATGACCTCGCGAAGTAATTTCTGGAAGAGATACGCTTCTTCGTTTGTGGTGCGAGTCGAGCCAATACCACCAATGGCTTGTGCTCCATGTGTATCCGCGATACTTCTGATACGCGAAGCTATCAAATAAAATGCTTGATCCCACGTTGCTGGCTCTAATTTGCCATCGCGTCGAATGAGAGGCGTACGCAGGCGTTGTGAACTATTGACGAACTCAAATCCCCAGCGCCCGCGGTCACAGAGCCAGCCATCATCAATCGCATCATTCGTACGAGACATCAGGCGCATGATTTTATCGACACGCACATCGACACGCGCATTGCAGCCGACGCTGCAGTTGTTGCAGACACTTGGAATGCGCTTTAATTCCCAGGGGCGCGACTTGAAACGATACGCGGTAGCGGTGAGCGCGCCTACAGGACACATCTCCACTGTGTTACCTGAGAAGATCGAGTCAAAGGCATGATCAGGCGCAGTGCCTACTTCCATTTTGTAGCCTCGTGAGATCATCACCAGACCGTCATCCATTGAAATTTCAGAACTGAAACGCGTGCAGCGCTGGCATAAGATACATCGTTCGCGGTCAAGCATTACTCTGTCGCTAACAGGTATCGGTTTCGAGTAATGTCGCTTATACAAATCAAAACGCGTGCCGCCAGGTCCATGGCGAAGTGTGAAATCTTGCAAATCGCATTCTCCGCCCTTATCACAAATGGGGCAGTCGAGCGGGTGGTTGATCAACAAGAATTCCAGAGTTCCCTTGCGCGCTTTTATAACTTTTTCAGTTTTGGTATGCACAATCATGCCTTCGCTGACAGGTGTCGTGCAAGCTGTCTGTGGAGGCTTTGGCAATTTCTCAATTTCGACGAAACACATGCGACAGGCGCCTAAAGGAGGCATCTTAGGATGATAACAATATATAGGAATTTCGATTCCCGCCTGTCTTGCCGCTGCCCAGACCAGTGTTCCAGGAGGAACCGCGACGGGTATATCGTCAATGGTCAGGTGTATGAGTTCGTCTGTTTTCTCTTCTGACATATCTTTATTTACCGCTTATCTATCTGTTTGGGTAACCCCTCTACCCACCATGCATCTTCCCTCTCGAACGTGATATACATATTCTTCACGGAATAGTTTGATACTACTCGTAATACTACTCGTAGCAGCGTCTCCCAGCGGACAGAAGGATTTGCCACTGATGTTATCACAAATATCCATGAGTAGATCGATGTCGCTTTCTTTCCCATCACCATGCTCTATGCGATGCAATATCTCAGTTAGCCAGTAAGTTCCCTCGCGGCATGGTGTGCATTTGCCACATGACTCATCGCGATAGAACTCAGTCATTCGCAACACTGCATCGACAATGCAGGTATCTTCGTGCATGACAACTACTCCGCCTGAACCAAGCATCGAACCAGCCGCCGCTATAGATTCAAAATCCAGGGGAGTGTCCACTTTATCTGCTCCAAGTATGAATGTTGAGGATCCTCCCGGTATGATAGCTTTGAGTTGCCTGTCGTCGAGGACACCTCCACCATACTGCTCATCATAGATCAACGTACGAATTGGCGTTCCCAAAGGCAACTCGTAGTTTCCGGGTTTTTTGACATGTCCGCTCAAACAGAAAATACGTGTTCCCGTGCTCTTTTCAGTTCCGAACGAGGCGTACCACTCTGCCCCATTTCTTATAATCGCCGGCAGGGTTGCCAGCGTTTCGCAGTTGTTGATGACCGTTGGTCCACCATAAAGACCAACCGCTGCAGGGAATGGCGGCTTTAATCGCGGGTAACCGCGTCTTCCCTCCAGAGACTCCATCAACGCGCTCTCTTCTCCGCAGATATATGCGCCAGCGCCACGATGCAAAATGACATCCAGAGAAAAGCCGCTACCGAGTATATTCTTACCAATGTAGCCAGCAGCATATGCTTCTTCAATAGCCCGTTCTACCTGTCGGCCCGCCAGTGCCAGTTCACCGCGCACGTATATAAAGGCTGTTGAAACATGGCAGGCATAGCTTGCAAGAATGACTCCCTCAACAAGTAGGTGGGGGCTTTTCTCCATAATCATGCGGTCTTTGAACGTGCCTGGTTCGCTTTCATCTGCGTTACAGCAAAGGTAGCGCGTCTTGTCATTCTTGGCGAGAAAGCTCCACTTCGTGCCTGTGGGAAAACCTGCTCCACCACGCCCGCGCAGCCCTGATTTCTTGACCAGTTCAACCAGTTCATCTGGTTGATATTCTTTGAGCGCCCTGCTCAGGGCTTCATAACCCCCGTGCTGGCGATAGCCATCGAGCGTATCCAACCCGGGCGCATCTATGTCTTTTGTTACAATGAGTTCTGGCATGCTATGCGAGTCCTTACAACCTTATTTCTGTTTTTGGTTCAACATTTTTGATGTTCCTGCCCTGCCCATCTGAAGCGTTCGTATTTGAAATGTTCCCTAATGCATCGTTCCATTCATCAACTAATGCATCGACCATCTCAAGTGTGATCTTCTCGACAAATTCATCGTTTACCTGCATTACAGGTGCGGTGCCGCACGAGGCCAGGCATTCAACCGTCATGAATGTGTAATTGCCATTAGCGCTTGTTTCGCCACGTTTTATACCCAGACGCTTTTCGAGGTGGTTGACAACAGCATCGCAACCGCGCAGATAACAGGCGATACTGGTGCAGACTTTAATAACCTTTTTCCCTGGGGGGTGTTGATAATACATGGTATAAAAAGTGGCTACACTTTCAACATCATCAACAGTCAATCCAATCGCCTCGGCTACTGCTTGTAATGCTGCCTGGGTGATATATCCTTCTTCTTGTTGGGCAATATAGAGTGCTGGCATTATAGCTGAACGTGCAACCGGATAGCGTGCTGCCAGGTCCCGCATGCGTTGTTTTGCCTGTTCTGAAATCATCTGTCCACCTCTCCAAGCACGATATCAATGCTGCCAATCGCTGCTACTACATCAGCAAGAAAGCCGCCCTCAATCATAAGGGGCAGTGCTTCAAGATTTGCAAACGATGGAGCGCGTACATGCATGCGATATGGTTTGGCTGTACCATCACTCACGATATAGAATCCAAGCTCACCTTTG
>Ga0209048_10003843_pt1 | contig 14503 bp, 15 predicted proteins | sample FrelakmetCRP12CR_FD_187146 | JGI IMG/M metagenome (GOLD analysis project Ga0209048, IMG submission 187146) | Freshwater lake sediment microbial communities from the University of Notre Dame, USA, for methane emissions studies - CRP12 CR (SPAdes)... | ecosystem: Environmental > Aquatic >... | reverse complement strand
TTCATCATGCTGTCGTGTTGTCAAGTCGGTTTCATCATGCTGTCGTGTTGTCAAGTCGGTTTCATCATGCTGTCGTGTTGTCAAGTCGGTTTCATCATGTTGTCGTGTTGTCAAATCGGTTTCAAACAAAGGCGACCAAAACTCCTCATTTGATAAGACACATTCCATCATGCTGATGCGCGATGAGATCGCGTCTTTCATTGCTGAACTTAATGTAGCCTGGTGCGACTGTCGATATGCAATTATAAACTTACGAATGTTTTCAAACTCTTTAGCCTGTAATAACAACAACAACTCGAAAGCTTTGGAGTATACAGACTCTTTGAAGCAGGTCCGTCTCACAAACATAATAGATATTAAGTATCTGGCGACAAAAAATTCTGCATAACTCCGATGAATAAACTTAAAACTTCCATCGATGCTAAAAGAAATAAAGCCATATTGTTCTATTGTTTCTGGCGGACAGTCATACGGCCCATCTCTACTCCAGTTCTTGTAAACTGCTAGTTTATACAGTTTTTCTGAATGTTTGGCTTCAAAAATATGTTTTAGTGCATAGACACAATTTGCACTACGATGCACATCATAGTCATCGAACCAATCAAGCCCGTATATTATTAATGATGCATTCGGCGATAGAGTTCGTTGTTTATCATAGATATTGTAAAACAAATCATACAAATTTAACGGTTTATCTTTCATTTCGGTATAAGTATCGACAATTGACATCAACATCCAATTAGTGATAGGCCCGTTTTGTTCGCTTTCAAGAGATTTGATGAAGGATAAAATCTCCAAAGGAATCGGGCCACGTTCGTCTCGGAGTGACGAATCAGTAGGTACCGCTTTGCGGCGCCCGAAGGGTACCACAATCCCAAAGGGATCGGATAGTTTGGGTTGTATAGTTATATGTTGTTCATTTTTTTCTAAAGGATCCATTTTATTTTCTAATGAAAATACATATATTTTCATTTTTAATGCTTAAAAAAGCATTAAAAGGATTTCTGCCATAATAAGCCAACGTTTTCTTGGTTTATCTATTGAACGCATTTGATCAATTTCTTCTTGTATTTCCGGAAATTGTTTGATTAGAAGATCTTTGTGATCTATTTCTTGGTACTCGTTGGCCCGAAGGGCCAACGAGCGCCCAATCCCGCGAAGCGGGATTGTGGTAACTCTATATCATTACTTTCAAGAAGTTGTATAAATTTTTTTTTGTTATCAATATCGACACTTGTATAACCCATCCACTTTAGTAACGATGGGACCACGTGGTCCCATCGTTTTCCAACCATACTATCCCAAAGTACATCAAATCCGAGGTTATCTTTAATCTCAAAATTGATTTCTTTAACAAACGTCAAGATATCCATTAACTCTTCAGAGCTCTTTTCAAGAGCGTGTAATACACGTTTATCGGTATAATAGTTTTCCATCCCTTTATTTAGTTATTTAATTTATAATAAATAAATTTTAATTTTAATGATTTAAATCAATCATTAAAATATTACTCTTTTTGTTTTAATTTAATTTCTGGTCGAAGTCGATCAAACATAATTCGAAGGATAGCAACCTTCGACATTCTATCTTTCTTGATTTTGAGGTCGTCAAACACCTTCTTCTTCGTAATCTCGGTTATGTTACAACCAAGCTTAGAAACGTAGTCTTTGAGCAACTCTGCGAAATCCTCTTGTGAACTGGCTTGGAGCGTCGTATTCGTCGCGCTCCCGTCTTCTCGAAGAGTCGTAATGTTAGCGTAAGCTACTTGCTGCGGTGGCGGAACAACGGGCCTAAGATGACGTGAACCGAGGTTAGAAATAAACTCGGTTAGTTTAGCGTTCACTTCATCCACTTCGTCGTTGTAATGATTACAAAGGTATTCCACTATATATCTCATGTTGGTATAATGTAGAATATAAATTTCCTTGCCTTTTTTATCCCTAAAACGTCCCAAAAGATCTTTGAGTCGAGCTTCGATCTGTCTGTAATCCGCGACCAGAAAGGTATCCGAATAGTACCACTCGTCGCCTGCAGCTGAACGACTGTTGTAAGTTGAAAACCTAGATGTAAGTTTTTCGATAGATTCGACTCCTCCAGGCTTAAATCTGTTTTGATTGGCATAGTTACGAGAAGTGGCAATGTAGATGACTTGCGTTTTTTCTCTTTTCTGATCGTCGATTAGAAGATCTTTGAGTAGTAGAATGTGATCCTCGTTGTCCTTAATGTGTTCATCTTTTTCTTGAAGTTGTTTATCTTTTTCTTGCAGCTGAACCGTTAATTGAGCTTCTTTGAATTGATGCGTATAGGCTCCATAAAGTTGAACAAGTTCTTCGAGAAGAAGATAGTACTTTCTGATTTCTTTTGATCTCTTGGTAGTCAAGGACATGATTGCTTCTTTAAAATTTTTAGAATCCATGATAAGCCATCGCTTTCTAGGTTTATCTACTGGACGCATTTGCTCAATTTCTTCTTGTATCTCTGGAAATTTTTCAATTAAAGGATCTTCAAATCCTATTTCTTGATATTCAATATCATTGCTTTCAAGAAGTAAAATAAAAGTTTGTCGTTGTTTTCGCGATGAACCTTCATACCGCTTTGCGGCGCCAGAATGGTAGCCCATCCATTTTAGTAACGATGTACCAACGTTGGTACATCGTGCTTCGCGGGATTGGGCGCCGCAAAGCGGTCCAACCATACTATCCCACAACACATCAAATCCGAGATTGTCCTTGATCTCAAAATTGATTTCTTTAACAAACGTCAAGATATCCATTAACTCTTCAGAGCTCTTTTCAAGAGCGTGTAATACACGTTTATCAGTGTAATAGTTTTCCATTTTATTTTCTAATTAAAAATACATAGATTTTCATTTTAATGCTTTTTTAAGCATTAAAACAGTATAATTAGGATTTTTGAAGCAGTTTTTAATAGATAGATTTTAGTTGTAAGCCATCGCGATGGAAGGTAGTAAATTCTGGGGGTTTAATAAAGAATAAATCTCAAAGTAGTAGTTTGAGTCAACGGTTTAAACGTTCATTTTTGTGTGTTTCAAATCGTTGTTTTAACACATTCCTAACGTAATTTGAAGTAGGTTTGTACATCATTTCGAGCCATGCATTCTCTATCACTAATACAGCCCATTTCTTTTTTTGACTAATCATGGGATTTTCAGACAAACATTTCCAATTCCATGGTTTGTCAGGGTTGTTTTTGACGATATCCCACGTGATGTTGGGATTTTCAGACAAGAAAAACCAATCCCATGGTTTGTCAGGGTTGTTTTTGACGATATCCCACGTGATGTTGGGATTTTCAGACAAACATTTCCAATTCCATGGTTTGTCAGGGTTGTTTTTGACGATATCCCACGTGATGTTGGGGTTTCTAGACAGACACCCCCAATTCCATGGTTTGACGATATCCCACGTGATGTTGATATGTTCAGACAGACACCACCAATCCCATGGTTTGTCAGGGTTGTCCTTCACAATGTCCCATGTGATGTTGGGATTTCTAGACAGACACCACCAATCCCATGGTTTGTCAGGGTTGTCCTTCACAATGTCCCATGTGATGTTGGGATTTTCAGACAAGAAAAACCAATCCCATGGTTTGTCAGGGTTGTTTTTGACGATATCCCACGTGATGTTGGGGTTTCTAGACAGACAAAACCAATTCCATGGTTTGTCAGGGTTGTTTTTGACGATATCCCACGTGATGTTGATATGTTCAGACAGACACCACCAATTCCATGGTTTGTCAGGGTTGTTTTTGACGATATCCCACGTGATGGTGGGATTTTCAGACAAGAAAAACCAATCCCATGGTTTGTCAGGGTTGTTTTTGACGATATCCCACGTGATGTTGGGATTTCTAGATAAAAACCAGATCCTCCATGGTTTGTCAGGGTTGTCCTTCACAATGTCCCATGTGATGTTGGGGTGTCTAGACAGACACCCCCAATCCCATGGTTTGTCAGGGTTGTTTTTGACAAAATCAAAGTAAACGTTTGAATAATGCATTTCGTTTATAACTTAATTTTAACGGCATAGATTTTCATTTTAAGCAGTTTAATAGATAATCTCTTTCGATTTTTTAGTTGTAAGACATATGATCGCTTCTTGTATCTCTATATCATTACTTTCGAGAAGTTGAATAAAGGCCGTTACGGTCCGGCAATTTTTAATGCTTTTTGAAGCATTAAAAATAGAATTTCCAATGTCGGAATGTGGTAAATTTAATCCAATTCTGGGGGTTTAATAAATCCGTTTAAAAAGAAGTTCATGTTTTGAAATTTTGTAAATTCTGGAACTGACTTGTTATTTAACACTTTTCGTACAATGGTCTCGATCATTAAAGGGCTGACTGTAAGGTTAAAATTTTGTTTCATAAAAGATATAACTTTCTGTCGTGAAAGTTTGTTTTGGAATCCTTCAAATTCTTCCTCTTGCTCTTGCTCTAACAATGGCATTTCTTCTACAAATTCAATATCTGGTATTGGAGCAACTTCGACAGGAACAACATTTTCAATTGTTGCAGTATAAGGTTGGATTTGTCCCAGGCATAAATACATTGCCGTGTCAAAATCGTATTTGGACATTGTAGGAATTTTAAACTGCGAATTTATCTCTTTGATATGGAACAAAATAGACAGTATTGTGGTCAGCGCATAATTTTCTTTCAAGCTGTCCATACATGTTAAAACCGGAAATATAGGTTCTCTTAAAAAATATTTAGACCATATAAAAAGGTTTCTATATCTAATATCGTATTGTTTCATACCTATACAATCTTCGGCTGTTTTAAAGCTTTCAAAAATGGTTGTTAAGATAGATGTTAATGACGAATTGCTCAATTTATATTTTTGTCCCATTTGCCTCAATATAGATGGGATGTTAGTCATCTTATCTGATGAAAATGTTCTATAAAAAGGTAAAAATTTGACCACATCGTCATATGAAACGGATAAGAATTTATATTTGCAATTAACCATTATATTTTCCATCAGCATGAAATAAAAATGGACCTTGTCCAAGAATTGTTCGGACATGAAAATGTCACTGTACAATACAAACATCTCCATGGATGTAATTGGCTTAACTGCGATGTCAATAGTTGGAATATATTTCATGTAAAAGTCGCTCGTTTTATCTAAATGAAAGCTGTCCTTTATTGTTAGGCTTTCTATATTGAATAAAAGATTTTTTATATGATTATCTTTACTTTTAATTTCGATAGCCTTGGCAAGTAATTTATCTCTGTGTGAAGTAAAGAAATCCTTTTTAATGATTGAGTTGAGTTGCGTTAAATCTTTAGGTTTGGTCCTAAGTATTTTTTCATACATATCCTTAGGACTTGTTGTACTATATAACATGTTTACTTTATAGGATACATATTTTGATATAGATGGAAACGTATTTATTATCTCAAACGGTATATCTTCGTTTAAAGGAGAGAGTGGTCCATCTGTAATAAAATATTTGTTTGTTTGTTGTGTTGGTATAATCTGGTTGTCCATTTCATAATCAAGTTTAACATGTTCCTGTTCAAAACGATCAATATCTGCAGTGGACGGAAAATACAATTTGGCTTTAAACAATTTGATCTTTTCTTGCACAGATGTCGGCAACCTTCTGATTGAATAGAGGTTGAGAATTCTGCTTGAAAATTCTTCTCTTTTTGACAGATCGATTTGATACAGCTGTTCAAACAGGAGTAAAGAATCTTCAGACAGCGTCGATTCCTTCCCCACGATGTAACTCGTAAAAATTTTAAGGGCTTCTGTCTTCAAAACTAATAAATTTATTTTAAGGATATTTCTAATCTCGTTTTTGCGAATAATCCTGATAAGTGAATTTGGATCGATATATGTTGAAATATTTCTTTTCTCATGTATGGCTAAAACGGTATTTTTATCTGGAACATTGGAATACACGAATGTTTTTCCATGTTCATCAACTAATGTATTTACGAGCTTTCTCATGCTTCTGTCGTTTGTTTTAGATATATAATGTTCTAAATTGTTACGTTGTAACAGTTTTTTTAGGTTCAGTTCGGCTATATATGAATAATAGATGGCGTCTTCTTTCGAAGACTTGTCTTGAGATGATTTAATCTCGTTTCGAAGTTGTGATAAACATTTACCATACATATTCTCACCTATGTTTTCATTATTCACTCCCATAAATGTGTTGTTAGAGTTGTAGATTATTTCTTTATACTCAGTATTTAGAAGAGCATTCATCATGGTTTCGTTTTTCAGTTTTTCACGCAACCCTTCTTTAATGGCGGATTGAACGGTTGAATAATATAAATGGTTAATAATACCTTTAAAGTTATTTAAAATGTCTGATGGTAGCATTTTAGCGACATGTGCTTGAATAGAGCATTCCGGCAATAAATTTGCGTAAACATAGTTTACAACAGTGTTGTAAACTTTTGTTTGAATCTTTAAAGGCACAGGGGCGTCGTTGGACAGCAACCCAAATGGTTTTTCTTGATTGTTTGAAACTATTACTGCTCGCATTTATTAACTATACATATATATTCTGGCATCTAAGAACATGGAATAATGTACTACCCAATCCCCGGGATCGGTCGCTAAGCGGCAGCTAGTCAGAAAAATGACCATCGCAGACACCATTCAAAAACATTGTAGTAAAATGGATGACAGAAGTTTAGTTTTAAGCAAGTTGTCCAACACGTCAGATTTCGATAAATATTTAGATATTTTACTTTTAGTATACAATACATTGAATGGTCAACGTTTGGCTTTATCAAAGCGATTTAACAAGGAGTTTGTTGTTGTTGGAGGAGTGCTTTATTTCCTTTTGGAAAGAGAAGCCCGACATTTAAATCTAATATCGCCTTCTTTGGAAGACCACCCAATTTATCACGCTTTTCGTTATCATAAAACCGTCGACATCGATATTTACGCAGACGGTGACATTTACAATGAAATCCCAAATCTTGAAGAAAAATTTTCTTGCGTGGTTAAGCATATTTTAACGGATAATATGCAGAGCTTCGAGTTTATACATAAACTCTTAAGCACTAAGCCTTTCGCAGCTGACACGTCTTTGCCTTTCAATTTTGGTTTAAATTTTGCAGATGTCGAGTCCCGCCGGCATCTGCACGTGTCTATGTGTGTCGGAAAGCAAGAAGATCACTTGGTGGAAATATTAATAGCGGACATGCCAAATAATGTGGATTCGAAGGAATATTCTTTGAAGTGTTTGACTTCTCCTTTTCAAGGAGAAGAGATAATTTCGTCCATTACACAACAGATATATCCAAACGAAAGAGCATGGAGAGATGTGTCTTTTGTACCCGATCCCGAAGGGATCGGTCGCCCAATCCCGAACCCTTCGGAACATATTTATAAACAAATGAAGGGCATTTTAACATCCGACTCTCTATCCAACATCAAGTTTTTACAAGGTTATTATCGTTCTTATGTTGTGACACATATCTATCAGGTTGCAATTCGAAAGCAAGAAAGCAACCTGATAAAAATAATCACTCCAAGCAACCTTGTTTTAAGAAATAAAGTTTTTTATTTTAAAAGCAGAAGAATGCGGCTTCTGGCTTCGCAAACTCTTATAAATAGAGGCCTCTTATTGTACCGAGAAATCCCAAAGGATGACTTGACGGCTTCAACGACCAACACTCTTGGGTTTCTAAATCTATGCCTCGATTTGTGGCGACATTTTAATTTAAACGTTTTTGGAACGATGGTGGAAGATCTTTAATTGTAATGATGGTTAAAATTTTATTGCAGGTTTGTTTTTTCCATTGGGCTATCATCCCTTGTTTTTCCAAACATTGAACAATTAAATCACCAAGCTCTGTTGTTTTAGCTGCGGTATGCGCATTAAACCCAAATTCGACTCGATAACAACCGTCTTCTAGTAATTTCTCGATACTCGTTTCAATCTCCATGTTTGAATAACACCATATCCATCCTTTTTTAACATCCTCGGTGTAAAACTGGCGAAACTTGTCGCTGTTTGTAAAAAGTTCATTGACCGGGATATTGAAATTTGTCTCGATTTCATGACAACACGCATTGTTTGAGATGTAATTTTCGATATCTAAAAATATCAAAACATCCTTATCATTTAGCTCTTTAAAAATTAATTGTAATTTACTAGACATTTATTACTTGCCGATTTTATGATCAGTTGATCATAAAATTGTTGTTTTTTGAGTTATTGGTTTTTAATCTTTTCAATGAGTTCTTTTTGTGCTTGTTGTGTCAAAGCCTGGATTATTTCAGGTGTGAGACTTTGTGTATGCTTATTTGGAGTTTTTTCGTTTTTCCACTCGTTCATCGTGCTTTGTATATCTTCAAACTCTTCGTGGCTAATGTTGCCATCGCTTATAGCTTTGCTTATTTTATGATGCAAGTTGGTCAATGTGGTAGCTGCCACGGTTGAGAAATGAGAATGTTTAAGTTTTTTATTATTTAATCTGACTTGAATAAGTTTAGCGGCTCCTGAAATAAGACCAACGCCTGAAAATATAGCAGTCGAAATTACACTGCCGACGCCTGGTAGCGCGGCGGCGGTTGTCCCAATTACAATATCTCCAAGGATTAGAGTATATTCTAGAACGTCAATCATGGTAGAAAATCTACCGTACTTTTTGCACATGCTGTCGCGAAATTTGACTTCCTCCCTCAGATGATTTTCATCGTCCATAATTTTTTTAATTCGAAAATTTGTCGATTCATTTAATAGTTCAGGATATATGACTGGCGCAGTCGCACTTTTAGACGTATACATTTATTATTTAACTAATCAAGTCAAAATTTTCTGACCGTAGCCTCTATACTCCTGACATCCAAACTCGAACTCTTGTTCCATGATCGGAGGCTTGTAGTAAAAAACACAATCTTTCCAATCATTTGTACTGCCTGCGTCGTTTTTTATATAAAGGGCCGTGTGTTCGCCTGTAATTGTGTCCATCAACTGATAGAAAATCTTTTCTGGTATAATAGACGCGTAATTGGCCCATAATTTTGGTCGAACGACTTCGCTGGTTTCTTTGAATATAAAGACTCCGTCTATCAACGGCCTGAACGATTTGTCTATATCAAGGGCGTATTGGAGAGCGATTATATACAGCATTTTCCAATGCCTTCCGTTTTTAAAAATGCCTGGTTGGGGAGCTTCTTTAAAAAGCTTCGTATTTGCCATACAATCGTCGGCTATCAACAAGCCCCAAGGGTTAATAATATGATCAGACGCGTCTTTTGCGCCGCGCTGTCTTACTACAAAATTTGAGGCAATTTCTTGAGAATATTCGTTATGAATGTAAGCATGCGGTATAAATTTCTGATAAAACTTGTTTTCACTCTCCGTTTCTGAAATAACCATTGCTACCGGTATGTAAGGGCTCTTTGAATAGACAAGTGCTTTGATTAAAGTAGATTTCCCGCTCCCTGGCTTACCGATCACAAATATTTTAGCCCCTCCTTGTTCCGGATTCATATAATTATTGCCGTTTGGAGGGATAATATCCATGTCTAAAGGTTTTACGTCAATAATTTGTGTAGTTTCCATTTATTAGTATATAAAATGAAACAAACACTTGGATTACTTTTTGCTAAAATATCTATGTTTATATCTTCTTTACTATTACTATATTTCCCTTTTACAAGTTTATGGTTTACATTGACAGCGTCTATATTCTTCGGAAACTTGTATTATTGGGCAACAGAAACACATCCTATACTCATCATGTGCATGACCATCCTCGTTAGACATCGTTTACGCAACTTGTACACCTATATCATCACCGTCGCGACGAATGGCGCCCGAAGGGTATACGATGTTAAACTCGAAGCTCAACTGATTGAGCGAAGCAACGTTGGCTCTTCGGGCGCCGCAGAGCGGTACAATTCGCTTACGTATCACAATGATGGTAAAAAATTTATTTATCTATTCAAGACATCTCACGCTTCAAATGATCTTGTAATTGTCAAAGATCAAAACAATATAGACGTTACTGACATGGTAGAACCTTATCTTGGCCCGTGTTTAGATTTCCATGGAGCATCTTTAACGCCATCCGACATTGGGTACGAATCGCTAACTATTTTTAAAGACGGCGAATCTGAATTTTATAAAACATTTACCAAGAACGAAGTTATGCACTTTTAAACCTTTTATGCTCTTAAGAGCATAAAACAAATGACATCCATTAAACGACAAGACTAGCCTCATGTGTAATGTTTGAATCGTTAAACAATTTTTCTTGTAGTTGGATATATTCGAGCGGGATGTGAGAATCCATTGAACGGTTTCTATTCTGAAGTCTGGAATGGGCAATCTCAGCTTTTATTTGAATATATATAATATAATGTTTAAAATCTTTTCTAAAATTACACATTTGTTTTGACAACAAATGACTTGCATCCATTTTCATAAAAACATTACACACGCTCCATGGGGATCTGTCCATGATTATCAGTGAAATATTTTTTTGCTGAAGAGCCAATCCGACCATTTTCGTCATGTCAAATAAGATAAACTGTTGAGACCGCTGTCGTTGTTCGACAGTCGCCCAGCTTAAATTTATCCAAGTCTCTGGTTCTCGAATTATGATATAATTGACGTTTTTTAGATTCATATCAATATAATCGATTAAAGTACTTTTTCCTGCTCCCATAACACCTTCAATATATACTACAGGAATAATAGTGGGCGATAATAGTCCAATTAAAAACGGAAGTATTGTTATCATTTATTTACATGTAAAATTCTTCACATATCGATGCGGCGCCCGGACCAGAAAAGTGATTGGAACAACCCAAAAGAATGGCGTTTTATCAATTGTATTGATTCCTTATTTCTTTTAAAGACGATATGGCCAATTACTTGAATTTTATTAAAACTAACCGTGATAAGCCTTGGAATTTGGTGGCTATATCAAAAAACCCAAACATTACTTGGGACATCGTCAAAGACAATCCCGACGAGCCATGGAACTGGCTCCAATTGTCAGCCAACCCAAACATTACTTGGGACATCGTCAAAGAAAACTCCGACGAGCCATGGAATTGGCGCGCATTGTCCGCCAACCCAAACATTACTTGGGACATCGTCAAAGAAAACTCCGATGAGCCATGGAATTGGCGCGCATTGTCCGCCAACCCAAACATCACTTGGGACATCGTCAAAAAAAACCCAGATAAACCATGGAATTGGGACACATTGTCTGCCAACCCAAACATCACTTGGGACCATGTACAAGAAAACCCTGCCGAACTATGGAACTGGACCCAATTGTCCGCCAACACAAACATCGCATGGGACATCATCCAACACACCCTAGACGACTGCCCCTGGAACTGGACCCAATTGTCCGCCAACACAAACATTACATGGGATATGGTCGAAAATAACTACAACTACCCCTGGAACTGGTGCGCATTGTCGGGGAACCCAAACATCACCTGGGACATCGTCAAAGACAACGACGACTATCCCTGGAACTGGCGCGCATTGTCCGTCAACCCAAACATCACTTGGGACATCGTCAAAAACAACCGCGACGACTATCCCTGGAACTGGCGCGCATTGTCCGCCAACCCAAACATCACTTGGGACATCGTCAAAGGTGACGAGTTCCAACCATGGGACTGGAAGGTGTTATCCGGCAACCCAAACATCACCTGGGACAATTCGAGTCAGTTCCACGGTTGGTCGTGGAACTGGAGCGCACTGTCCGCCAACCCAAACATCACGTGGGACATCGTCAAAGACAACCGCGACAAGCCGTGGAACTGGAGCGCACTGTCCGCCAACCCAAACATCACGTGGGACATCGTCAAAGACAACCGCGACAAGCCGTGGAACTGGAGCTCGTTATCCGGCAACCCAAACATCACCTGGGACATCGTCCATAACAACATCGACAAGCCATGGAACTGGAGCAATGTTCGCGGTTAAACACAAAGTACTCTTTTAGTTATTTAATCTATATTTTAATGGTCTGTTGACCATTAAAATATTTCTTGAAATGTCTCAAGGCTGTACTTGTATAAATTCAAAGTCTATTTTATAACGCAAAATTCCTCCAATTCCACCAAATCCTTTTACAAACTGACTTCCTTCGGAAGTACTATCTGAAATAATTTCCAACTTTGTCCCGAAAGATTTGTAGCTGTTTACAATCCATTCTAGGAACGAGTGTGATTCTGCTATTTCGTCTTGATTGGATAGCGGTTTTTCGGATGTGTTATATAACACAGTCTTATCTTTGAGAACATGGCGTTGGATATCTAGGTTTTCCCAGCAAATCAACATTTCCATTGCTCCGTTCTCAAGAGCATGAACTATTTCTTTAATACCAAAACAATATTTTCCATTGCTCCGTTCTCAAGAGCATGAACTATTTCTTTAATACCAAAACAATATTTTCCAGTGTCTTGTGCTATTTCGCTGAAATAACGTTCGACAAGTTTCATCTGACGTGGTACCGCTTTGCGGCGCCCGAAGGGTACCCGATCCCTTTGGGATCGGTCGCCCAATCCCGCGAAGCGTACCATTTCGGGAAATATTAATCTTCACTTCGACTGCTTTTGAACATCAAAAGCATTTGCCAAGGTGTAAATACCAAGTTTGTTCAATTTTGGAAGGTTCATCACATCTCTTAACGATGTCATGTCGTCTTGGTCGAAAAAGGCAGATTCTTTAAAATAAACATGTTCCAAATTATTTAACTTATCTAGTTGTAATGTAGAAAATTTAATATTTGTATTATAAATGTCCACCGACGTCAAAGCTGTATGAGTGGAGAAATTAGTAATATTTGTGCTGTTGTGGATTAATAATTTTTTCATATTTGATGGCCCTTTTGGGAAACACGGTAAATTTACACTTTCAAACAACACTTCTTCTAACGTAGGTATTTTTAAAATCGCCTCTAATCCATCTGTCTGTAAAATCATACACTCACATCCAATGTTTGCATGCGATGCAAACACTATTTTTTTTAAACACCGAGCGGCTTGAGCAAACCGAGTCCACATGTCGGAACTTAGATACAAGTCGTATATTTCCAACGTTTCAAGATGTGTAAAGTACAACATATCTCCATATATGTTATCTTTATTGTATACCCATTGACATTCGGAATGTGAAGAATAGAGCCATTTTTCCATCAATTCAAAGTCATCTTTGAATTCAAAGAAATCTATTCGAAGATGTTTAACTTGATCCGGGTATGATGCATGTGGAACCAATAGTTTTTCTGGAAACATGGTTTGGATGGCCAAAACTTCCCTATCTTGTCTGTTTTTTACATCTTCGAGAGTTTCCATTTATTTGATGCTCAATCCCATTTCGCGGGATTGAGCGCTGTGCCAAACGTATTTTTAATGCTTTAAATAAGCATTAAAAATTAAATAAGAGGTATCTGTATATTGAGCATTATTTAACTAAATTTTCAAGATAACGAATTATATACCATGGTAGAGGTAAATCTTCAAATGAACTGGCGTCGACCAATTTAAGGACGCATTCGGTAGCTAAAAATTTCAACTTGCACGGACTTCTAGTTGCACTTCTCGTTATACCGGAAATAAGTTTAGAATTTATGTAGTCAACTTCGTTCACTCGAAAAACCAAATATAACGGACGGTCCCAATACCCATTTTCAGCGAACACATTCCATTTGCATTTCGTTCCGCAATTATCAATTAACTCGATGTCGTAGTTATCTTCAAACTTCAACACGTCAATTCCAAAATATTGAACGTACGAACCCAAATGAAGCAACATATGGTTTTTGCATAGAGTGCAATCCTCTTGTCGACGTTTACAGTGAGACCACCTATCAAGTGTCATTGTTTCCGAAGGCAGCGGAAATCTTCGCGCAACTAAATAGCTCACAAAGTGGACTGGGTCGAACTTAAACACTCTAGCATTTTCGTAAAGAAATAATATTTCATCAGTACCTTCGCTATCCTTGTCGCCATCCATATCGATTATGATATCGTTGACGATGAATTTTCGACTACAGCAAAATTTCGGGTCTTTCATTACAGCAATAAATGGATATTCACATTTTCCCCATAAACTCCCGGTAACCTTATCGATTACGCTTGGCTCCAATTGTTTTTGTAAATTCTCTTCGTGGGTTGAATTCATATTTTCATATATTCAAGTTTTATAATATGGAATATTTCATTTGTCTGCTTTGCTGCCGAGATGTAATAAATACGGGTTAGCCATGCCGCGCCCGAAGGCATCAAAGCAACTTAATCATTGTCCCTGCGGATGGTATAAATCGTGTCTGGAATGTCAGTTTTAATACTCTTAGAGTATTAAAACAAAGGTCGGTCTAAACTGTTTGTAAAGGAATATTAGGTTGTTTTAATTTTTCCGTTCTACATGCTATACCCTTCGGGCGCCTCAAAGCGGTACCGGTTCGTCGCGGAGCGACGAACCGGTACCGATCCCAAAGGGATCGGGTACCACAATCCCGCTTCGCG
>Ga0209048_10003842_pt1 | contig 14506 bp, 11 predicted proteins | sample FrelakmetCRP12CR_FD_187146 | JGI IMG/M metagenome (GOLD analysis project Ga0209048, IMG submission 187146) | Freshwater lake sediment microbial communities from the University of Notre Dame, USA, for methane emissions studies - CRP12 CR (SPAdes)... | ecosystem: Environmental > Aquatic >... | reverse complement strand
AGGTTTCTCGACCACCCCCTCTGCAGTGAGGCTGATGTGAATAAGGTACTTGGTAGTATCTGGTGAATACACGTAAACGCACCCCCATGGATCATACAACTCTTGGAATGCCTGATCATAGGTATAACTTATATATATAGGGTAAAATTACTTAAAATGTCTTATAATATCATTTACCTTCTCAAAAAAACAATGATAGTTTTTTAATAGGTGATTTTGCTAGAATTTTGATTCAATAAGAAAAAACCTACCATTCTGAAATGCTCTTCAATCTATCGAGAAGATCTGGTTTACTTATCCCGGCAACGAGCACCCGCTTTTTTGAAGATCTTGCACCGGACTGGATACTCAGCACCGTGGAAGGTACGTCAAGCCTTTCTGACAACAATGAAATGATTGCATGGTTTGCCTTTCCTCCTGTCGCAGGAGCAGTAACGCGACAACCGATGGTCTTTCGCCATTCATTGTAATCTGCAGGAAAGGAATCAGTCTTTGCACCGGCCGTAATCTCAAGGGCGATGATCGTGCCACATCGGTCTTTGAAAAGAGCGTCTGAAATATCTGGCATGAGGGATCCCATACGGAAAGGAATGTTGCCCGGCATTAACGCACCTGGATCACCAGTGGCATGCTGCCGTTCTTCACCTGTGTTTAAACCCTGCCGGGCGCTGCCTGTCGCGCATCCGGGTTGTCCCGTGGATCACATACAGACGCTTGTCAATCAATCACCCGGGGACCTATGGATGCGCTGTATCGGCAGTATCCATTTTGTTTTTTGCTATTTAGACCTTGGGGAGGAGGTGAATCAATTCTTGAAATTGTCAAAAAATAACGAATATTTATCCGGGTAGTCACGATCTTTTAATCAGTCCTTTACCGGCAAACCATCGGGGTTCGGGAGTAAAAAATTCACCGTCCTGATAAACAATTTTCCCACCCATAATGACAGTAGCAGGAAAAAGTGACATATGACCCTCAAATGGAGTCCAGTCACATTTACTGTGCAGCATGTCGGTGGTGATCGGGCAGGGTATTTTTGGGTAGATAGCAAAATCCGCACGGTCACCTGTGCAGAACCCTGCGCTGGGAATGCCCAGCAACTCAGCCGGTTTATATGATGTTTTTTCAATCACTGACTGCAGGGAGATTTTGCCATCAATAACCCGTGCCATTAGAAGAGGCATCATGGTCTCAACACCGGGAATACCGCTCGGGGCAAGGAAAAAGTCCCCTGATTTTTCTGTACGGGTATGAGGAGCATGGTCAGATGCAATGACATCGATCCTGTCCCACCTTGAAAAGAGATGCTTTCGCTCCTTTTCATCGCGGAGCGGGGGGTTCACCTTGCCGAAGGGATCAGTATTTTCGAAATCCTCAAAGGATAAGAAGAGATGATGGGGGGTCACCTCGACTGATCCTGATGTTGCATCAATGGATCTCTTTGTGCTGAGGTGACAGAAATGGAGACGGCACCCGCTCCTGTTCAAACGGTGAACACCTTTTACCGCCCGAAGTTCTCCTTCAGGTGATCGAACATGGTTGTGCGAGAGCAGTCCCGTATCAGGAGGTGATTCTGAAACCTCCTCGGCGTGAATAGTAAGGAGGCCATCCATGACATGAATAAGATCCATTGCCCGGCTCAAGGACGCATCTCCGATTGCATCACCATAACTGGAGGGGGCAAAAAATGTCTCGCCAAATGCCATTGCTCCTGCCTGCCACATTTCCTCAAGGGGGGTTTTTTCCGTCACGCTGCTATTGATGGCAAAATTGCACAGGGAATTTACCTGTGCATCGCAGACACGATCTCCAAGCCGGTTGGGGGTATCGAGAGGTGGGATGGTATTGGGTTGGTCAACCACGACAGTCACACCACCGGCAAGTGCACTCATACTGCCACTTTTCCAGTCTTCCTTTGCAGACTGGCTGCCACCCCGCATATGCACGTGCATATCGATTGCTGCCGGGACTACAAGGTATCCGGAACAATTGATATATTCTGTTGTTTTCTGACCTGCACCCACATGAATAACCCTGCCGCCGGCCAGCGTGATATCAGCCACGCGTCCCGATGGGAGGGTCACATTACCAAGCACGAGGGACTGCAGGGTATCCATGTTCTTTTCTTTTTCTCACAACCATATAGGCATGATGATCCATGCCAGGAAAAATCCCGGATTCAACAAGGGAAATGAATGATATTTCTTCAAAATGAATTTCATTTCTTCAAAGACAGGTATTCAATCATGTACGGCCAATAGAGATCGCAGCAAAGCATGGATGCCGCAGGGCACACAGGAAACTATTTGAGGTTTTTTCACTGACATCACCAGAAGAAGAGGAGTATATCGATGGATAAAATCATCAAAATTTCACTCAGCCTGTTCATCGTCATTATCATTGCTTTCACCTCGGTCGTTGCCTACCAGGTAGCGGTAGAAACTGCGTTCCTGAACTCGTTATCCAGCACGTATTCCTACAAATTTACCATCACTACAGATTCGAAGCTCTCCAATGTGACGCTTTTTATTCCGGTACCAGCAGATCCCAGGGGTTATTCCCCTGTTGTAGCAGGATACAGCGCACGTAATATTGCCGGAATTCCCGATGACTGGACACTAACACTCTATGATACGGGTAAAGCAACAATGGTCAGGGTCGTTACACCGGCAATTAATCCTCCGGTAGGCACAAGCGCTGCCAATCCATTTACCCTCACATTATCTTCTGATATGAAATCAGGCATGGTAATCAATACCCGGGAACCCGCCAACAACAGTGCCATGTTCTATCCGGTCAGAAACCTCCAGCCGGTCAGCTGTTCACCTGCTGTTCCGGCAGGTAAAGGATCGCCGCAGTGTTATCGTTACATCACCTCTCTCTATGCTGATTATGCGGCAGCACCTGACGCATCAGTGAATGTTACCTTGACTATTATCGGGAAAAACAGCTGGAAAATTTTTGAAACCGGCTCCAACGAATATGCAACGGCGACAAACCTGCAGATGACCGGATCACGCCATGGCTGGGAGACCATGACAGGTACATTGACAACCGGTGTGGGGAACTATGATACACCCCTGCCCTCAACCTGATAATTTTTTCCTTCCCTCTTATCAGTAATAGAGGTTTTGCAGAGTGAAATTCGAAGAAATGTCATAATAAATAACCCATAATCATGGAACCACACAGGAAAGGGCAGCAAAGATCCTTAATACGGATTGGGCTTACCGTTGATATCATCCGGAAAGAGGACCAGCGGAATAAGCAAAGGACACGGGGTATCGTTGAAGAGATCCTGACCAGTTCGATTTCCCACCCGCACGGGATCAAAGTGAGATTGAAGGGAGGCGAGGTAGGAAGGGTAATAGAAATTATCGGATTTGATGGTACTGGAGATACCGGTAAGCAGGCCGGATAGAAAGGATCAGTTTTTTTTGTTGTACAGGTTACGCAGATAATTTCGAAAATGACAAATGGGAGACACTATACCCAGGTTCAATCAGCTTGTTTCACGGATGGCTGGTGATCATGGATGATCTTTTTGAGGGCGGTAAATTCCTTGTTGAAATCACCGGATCTTGGAATGTAAAAATCCGCGCCGTCATTAAAGGCTTTTTTGATCAATTGATCTTTTCCTCTTCCGGAATAAAGAATAAACAGGCCTGAATATCCCATGTCCCTGGCGATTTTGACAAACTGGCCACCAGTCATCACCGGCATCTTGAAATCAGAAATTATTACCGAAACGGTCCGCTGTTTCAATACCTCCAGTGCATCACGTGCATCCTGACATGCGATCACCTCGTAATTACCGCTATCAGAAAATGTGAGTTCCATGAGGTTGAGCATATCAGCATCATCATCAACAAGGATAAGGGGAATCATGGATGCACCTCTGCAACAGGTAACCGGTTCATTTCTCCGTTTGTCATTTTATTTCCATTCAATCGTTTCTTATGCACCCTGAAACATCCCGTCGGTACATCGATCTCAAATCGTGCACCTGAGCCGGAAACGCCGCTTTCTTTAAGAGTCAGGCCGGTGATAGAAAGAATTTCCTTGGCAATGAAGAGACCTAGCCCCCGGTTCTGCAGCATTGTCGGTTGGAAAATTTCCTGTTTTAACTCGTCGGATATGCCGATACCATTATCCTGGATAACCAGGGATAGCCCATGGTCTCCTTTTGTGCATGTTACCAGGATTTCTGTTGCTTTTTTTCCATGGATTATGGTATTTTCAAAGATATTCTGGAAGACTTTTATGATTTGTGAATCGGTGTAGATCTCCCATGTACCCACATCTGCCGTAAGTGTGATCCCCTTGAGATCAAGACCTGCCACAGCACCCTTTATGAGATCTTCAATAATGAACCATTGGGGAGGATTGATCCCAAGGTCCTTGTAATCCCGGGTAAACTGAATTAATTTTCCGATTGCTTTTGTTGAATTTTCCATGCGGTCAAGATAATCAAGGAGTGTTTTAGTATCTGGCAGGGTTTTTGCCCGGTCAATGTATCCAAGAAGAATGGATACCTTGTTGAGGATATCATGCCGTGTAAGGCTGTAGAGAAGATTTAACTTCCTGTTTGCCAAACGGAGTGCTTCTTCTGCTTTTTTTCGCTCGGAGATGTCAAGGTGGGTTCCGGTCATGCGAAGGGGTTTTTTGTCTTTATCCCATTCTGTCACCATACCACGGTCGAGAACCCACACCCAGTGACCGTCTTTATGCAACATCCTCAATTCGCATTCGTAATCCGGGGATTCTCCTGCAAAATGCTTCTCCAGCAATTCATTTGACCTATGCCGGTCATCGGGATGGGTGAGGTTTGTCCAGGTATCTATCGAAAGCGGTGAGAGCTCCTGCAGCGTGTATCCCTCGATATTTGCCCACTTGTCGTTGAATACGACTTCTCCGGTCTGGACTCTCCAGTCCCACAGCCCTAACCCTGAGCCCCGGATGGCCAGGTTGAGTTTCTCCTCGCTCTCCTGCAGTGCATGTTCAATATGTTTGAGATCGGTGATATCCCCGATAAGGCCGGTAATACCCTGGATTTTATCTCCTATAACAAGGGGCTGGGCAACGATACGACCCCAGTGAATATTTCCGGTTTTGTCAAGCATCTGAAAATCGTTCGGGCCAAGTTTTCCCGTTTGTGCTTCTTTTAATTTTTCTCCCAGGATATGGCGCTGCTCTGAAGGGATCAGGAAGTAGAAATGTTTGCCAGCTAGTTCTTCGGGGGTATATCCCAAAACCTGCCGGATAACCGGACTCACATAGGTGAGCCGTCCTGTGGTATCCGTGGTAAATATGATATGGCTTATCCCTTCAACAAGAGAACGGTGTTTCTCTTCTGATTTTTTTACCAGATATTCTGCCTTGCGCCGATCAGTGACGTCGGAGAGTACGCTCACAAAACTACTTGGATTGCCCTGCTGGTCAGGAATAATTGATACACTCAGGTCCGCGCAGAATGCCTGGCTGTCCTTTGCGATAAGTTTGCATTCGAAGCTTTTTGTTGATCCTTCTGCCAGGGTTTTTTGTAACTGTACCTTGCTCTTTTCCAGATCGTTTGGGGTCACATAATCAAAGAAATTTTTTCCTATCAGATCTGAGGGAGTCGGATATCCCAGCATGGCTGCAGCCTGGAAATTTCCCATTTTTATGCTGCCATCAAGATCATAAGCAAGGATACCATTGGGAGAAGTTTCTATGATCGTTTTGTAATGCAATTCACTTTCCCTGAATGCATCGTCGATTTTTTTCAGTTCCGAAATATCTGAGACGACAAACAGGCCATAGAGGAATTTTCCCGCATCATCGATTCGGGAAGAGGCCGATACCCGGGTATAGGCCAAGGTCATATCTTTTTTGAGGAACACTAATTCGAAATTTTCGTTGCTCCCGCCTTTTATCCTGTCGAATTTTTCCTGGAGTGATGCCCGGTCTGTAGCACCCGAACAGGAAAAGATGGATTTTCCCTGCATCTCTTCAACAGGGTACAGGAGAATCTCTGACATCTTCTGGTTGACAAAAGTGGTGTTGCCCTCATCATCAAACGTCCATATGCCTTCCTGGGCAAGTTCGATCAGTGTCTGGTACTTCAGTTCACTCTCTTCAAACGCGTGCTTCACTTCTTTGTGACTGATAATTTCTTTGTTTAACGATATCTTGGAACGGGTTAATTCATTGGTGCGGTCTTTGACAGTCTTTTCAAGGTTACGCTGGTATTGTTTTATTTCTGTAATATCATCCAGGATAATCAGGATTCCCCGTTTCCCGTTCTCAAGGATACTGGGGACATACTTTGCGCGGAAATACCACGTTTTTCCGTCACTGGTTACTTCAATCTCTTTATGGACATCTTTTCCTTGCGTGCATTCCTGTAATATCTGAGCGATACCCGGAACATCGAGCAGGATAAATCCTATCTCATCAACGGATTTTCCAACAATTTCTTCGGATCGTTTCTTTTCAAAATTCAGTACTTTTTCATTTACATAGGTGACGACAGAATTCTCATCCAGGACGAAAATATAGTCGGATGAGAGGCTCAAAATCGATGAAATCGGGATGCGTTTTGTTAAGGAATAGACCTTTGCTGATCCAATTATTTTCAGTTCAACGATTCCCGAAGTACAGAGTACGTCCAGATATTTTGCAACCGAGTTACGGTTGATTTCTATCCCCTTGGAGATGGCAGTAACCGTGTAACCCTTTGGATTTCCTTTGAGAAAATTTTTTATACGGGTGAGTTCACGTTCGTAGGGCTGGGTTTTTATCCTGATGAGTTCACGTTCGTATGTCTCCATAAGATACCCCTACGTATTGGTAAATTGTATATTTTCATTAATCTATATATATATTAGTATGCATGCCAAGCAATAAGGTATCCGGTATGATTTTATGTTTTTTAAGAAATTGAAGGAGCATTTTTACAAAAACACCAAAATTGTCTTGTATTACCGGTTTACCTAAAGCATTTTTTCCTGAAAAAATAATGCATCAAACGGCATTTCGGCAGCAGTTACTTTCCTGTACATGCCTCTTGCAGGTGCTGAATGGCATCAGTTGTATTTATATAAAAGAGTTCCCAGCAGCAACAAAATGCGAGGGATGCGATTTGAACGCATGAACCTCTACAGGAATGGATCTTAAGTCCATCGGAGTTGGCCGGGCTTTCCTACCCTCGCAGAGATATATGGTACTAAAATCGCGGTCTGATATATTAAGTCCGGCGAAATTGACCGGGCATTGCCTATCATAACGCTCTGAATAATTAACCGTACAACTAAAAAAAAGATAGTATCTCATTTTCGGTGGAAAACGGGGTATGTCAATGAATACCGGGATCTTTCAAAAGTCAGAATTGGTTAAAAGATACGTTTTATGATAACACAAAGGGTATAGAGTGTGGATATTCATAAGATGATGAGTCACTCAATGAACACGCCAAAAATAACCGGATGGGTAGAAATCGATGGACAGAAACTTACGGCCATTGAGATCGGAGATATCATCCATCATCACCCGGAAGAGATCCTCATATTCGGAGGGGAATTTTTCCTTGCCGGGGCAGGATGCCGCGCCCGGGATTATTTTGGGATCATGCCGGGCAACTGCCCGAAAGGCACCCTCATCTGCAATGACGAGATCAAAGGTGCGATCATTCCCACCGTTCCTGATATGCCACTTGAAGAGGCAATCATTACCGCCGTGAGATTGCGCAGCGATGAGGGGATAACTGCACTTTCGGGGGGCGTGGACTCAACTCTTGTTGCCCATCTCGCCCGGCGCGAATGCGTTGCAGTGGGCTTTCCAGAGTCTCACGATCTCCGGCAGGCACATCATGCAGCTGATACACTCAATCTACCCTGCACGTATGTCACAATCACTCAAAAAGAGGTTGAATCAGCCCTTCCCGAGGTCATACGGGCAATCCCGAAAAAAGATCCCGTCAATGTGAGCATCGCACTGACCCTCTACTTTGTTACCCGGTTTGCAAAAGAGCAAGGGTATGCACGAATTCTCACCGGGCAGGGGGCAGATGAACTCTTCGGGGGATACTCCCGTTATCTTGAAACCCCAACACTCGCTACAGATCTCGAGCGCGATTTTCTCGGGCTTGAAGAGCAGGCCGAACGTGACCAGGCAGTGGCCGCACTCCATGGAGCATATCTTTCCATGCCGTACCTGGATCTCCGGGTAGTGCGCGCTGCACGCGCGATCCCTGCTCAGGAGAAAGTGCAGGCAGGTCAACGCAAGATACCGCTCAGGAAGGTCGCAGAACGCCATATTCCCGCGGAATTTGCCTGGTACGAGAAGAAAGCCATGCAATATGGCAGCGGGGTCTGGAAGGAACTACAGAAGCTTGCCCGAAAAAAAGGTTATAAAACGTCCATACAAGATTACATAGACCAGATCAACAGGGTGGAACATGGTCACTGAACACGAAGTTACCCATATCGCAGAACTTGCCGACGTTGGCATCAATACCGATGAACTGGGGGCCTTTACACACCAGTTTAATGCAATCCTTGAATATTTTGATATCCTCGACAATGTCAGAGGAGAGCAGGCAGTCACCCGCGATCTCTGCAATGTGTTGCGCGAAGATGTGGTTGAACCTTCCCTTTCTCAGGAAGATGTATTGAGAAACGCTGCACACACAGAAGACGGATTTATCAAAGCCCCACGGGTGATGTAGTGACCGGGCACGGGATCTGTTTTGAACCGGATGACCGGTATAATGCCTTTCTTACAACCTGTAAACACGTCACGCATGGGAAGGGGAAACTTTCCGGAGTAGCTGTAGCTGTGAAAGACAATATCTCAACCCGGGGGATCGAGACAACCTGTGCTTCAAAGATCCTCAAGGGATATGTGCCACCCTATGATGCTCATGTTGTTGAGCTGCTGAAGCAGGCGGGGGCAGCAATTGTCGGAAAGACCAACATGGACGAGTTCGGTATGGGAACCACCACCGAGAACTCTGCGTTTGGCCCCACGCTTAATCCCTGTGATACCGGGCGGGTACCCGGCGGATCATCAGGTGGCAGTGCCGCTGCAGTCGCTGCAGGAATGGTCCGGATGGCGATTGGTACCGATACCGGTGGATCCATCCGCTGTCCTGCAGCGTTCTGCGGGATTGTCGGGTTAAAACCGACCTATGGCCGGGTCTCGCGTTTTGGCCTGATCGCGTATGCAAACTCGCTCGAACAGATCGGGCCGATGGGACATAGTGTTACTGATGTCTCGACACTCATGGAAGTTATTGCCGGGTATGACCGTTACGACTCCACCTCGGTCAATAAACCTTATAATCACACACCTCAGCCAGAGATTAAAGGATTAACGATCGGTATCCCGGGAGAATATTTTGGTGCCGGGGTTGATCCGAAAGTTGCCAAAGTCGTGAATATCGCGATCGGCAGGCTTGAAGAACTCGGTGCGACAACCGTGCCGTGCAGTATTCCTTCAATGGAATATGCGCTTGCCGCATACTATGTCACCTGTACGTGCGAAGCCAGCTCCAACCTCGCACGGTTTGACGGTGTGCGGTATGGCCCGGCAGCAGATTCCAATAAGTCCTGGCATGCTGCATACCAGGAAGTGCGCAGGGCAGGGTTTGGCACCGAGGTCCGCCGCCGTATCATGCTCGGGACATTTGCACTCTCTTCAGGTTATTACGGGAAGTACTATGCAAAGGCGCAGATCGCCCGAGAAAATGTGAAACGGGATTTTGCCCGCATCTTTTCTGAAGTGGATGTCATTGCGGGGCCAACGATGCCCACCATTGCTTTCAAGCTCGGGGAGAAGAGCGACCCGCTCTCCATGTACCTTTCAGACATCTTTACCGTCCCGGTCAACCTTGCCGGTATTCCCGCAATATCAGTTCCCTGCGGGAAGGTCGAAGGTATGCCCGTCGGGCTCCAGATCATGGGCAGGCCTTTCGATGATGAACGCGTGATCGATGTCGCGTATGCCCACGAGCAGGCGGTGACCTGATATGCCTGAAGATCAGGTCATTGTCGGCCTTGAAGTGCATTGCCAGCTGGACACGAAGAGCAAACTATTCTGTGGGTGCTCAACCGATTATCGAAGCGATGGTCCCAATACACATGTCTGCCCGGTCTGCCTTGGGCTCCCCGGTGCGATGCCGGTGCTCAACAAACGGTCGATCGAATATGCAATGCGGGTGGCAAAGGCACTGAACTGTACCGTGCTCCATGAATCGGAGTTCTCGCGGAAGAACTATTTCTATCCCGACCTTGACAAAGCCTACCAGATCACCCAGTACGACAAACCGTTAGCGGAGGGTGGTTACCTGGAGATCGAAGCAGACGAAGGCGGGGAAAAACGTATCCGGCTGACGCGTATCCATGTCGAAGAAGATCCAGGCAGACTGGTACACATGGGCAACACCGAGCGCGGCAAATATTCGCTGGTCGATTACAACCGTGCCGGGATCGCGTTAATCGAGATTGTAAGCGAGCCGGATATGCGATCTCCCAAAGAGGCACGGAAGTTTTTGAACAAACTCCGCGCCACGCTGGAGTACCTCAGCGTTTTTGATTCTGAGAAGGAAGGATCGCTCCGGGTTGACGCAAATATCTCAATAAAGGGAAGCGAGCGCGTGGAAGTCAAGAATATCTCTTCTTATAAAGGGGTAGAAAAAGCCCTGATGTTTGAGATCACCCGGCAGAAAAACCTGCTTCGCCGGGGCCAGAAGGTTGACCGGGAAACCCGGCATTATCTTGAGGCACGGGGCGTCACCCAGTCCTCCCGTTCCAAAGAGCAGGAGAACGACTATCGCTACTTCCCCGAACCCGACCTTCGCCCTCTCCACGTGCAGTCATGGGTAGACGGGATTTTCCTGCCTGAACTTCCGGATGCCCGGCGGGAACGGTTCATTGCCCAGTACAGGTGCTCGCTCAATCATGCCCGAACCCTGACCGGGGACCTGAGGCTGGCAAACTTTTATGAAAAGGTAGTTGCTCCCGATCCAAAGGGTCTTTCCACCCTTGCCGCCACGTGGATTGGCGATACGCTCATTGGCGAGTTGAATTACCGGGATATGAGTATCACCGGCGTGGATGCTTCCGGCATTACCGCCCTTTTACATCTACTTCGGCAGAATAGTATCACTGATAAAAGCGGGATTGATGTGCTGCGGGTGATGCTTGACAAGTACCTGAACCATCAGCCGGTTGAAACTCCTGATGTGATTGTCAAGCGCCTGAACCTTGCAAAAACCGCAGGAGATACAGGGTTTCTGAAAGAGGCTGTCGAGGAAGCAATTTCAGAAAATCCAAAAGCTCTCGAGGATTACCGGAACGGCAAGTCCGGGGCGATCAATTTCCTCGTTGGACAGGTTATGAAAAAGACACGGGGGAAAGCAGATCCTGGTGAACTCAACCGGATTCTCACTGATACACTCAAAACGCGGGGGCCTTAATAAAATGCACCTCATAGTCGCCGAAAAGAACATATCCGCACGCCGCATTGCTGAGATCCTGAGCGACGGTAAAAAACTTACCGAGCATAAAGACGCGGGGGTTTCCACCTATAGTTTTGGCGATATAACCACCGTCGGGCTGCGGGGTCATGTTGTCGAGATTGACTTTGAACCCGGCTACACGAACTGGCGCAGCGAGGAATCTACCCCGCGAAGCCTGATAGATGCAAAGACCATCAAGATCCCCACAGAACGAAAGATTGTCTCTCTCCTCCAGAAACTCTCCAGGAAAGCTGACCGCGTTACCATAGCAACGGATTTTGATACCGAAGGTGAACTCATAGGAAAAGAGGCCTTTGAGCTGATCCGCGCAGTCAACCCTAAGGTTGTGATCGACCGTGCCCGTTTCTCCGCGATCACCCCCCAGGAGTTAAAATCTGCATTCTCGCATACAACAGAACTGGATTTTGCACTTGCAGCTGCAGGTGAAGCCCGGCAATCGATTGACCTGATGTGGGGGGCTTCACTCACCCGTTTTATCTCACTTGCGGCCCGCAGGGGAGGACAGAACATTCTTTCTGTGGGGCGTGTGCAGACACCGACCCTTACGATGATCGTCGACCGGGAAAAAGAGATCGAAGCGTTTGTTCCGGAAAAATACTGGCAGCTCTTTTTAGAGACAGAGAAGGGGGGTGAACGGGTCGAAGCCCGGCACACCCATGGACGGTTCTTGGATAAAGCAGCAGCTGAACAATCCCGCGACCGGACAAAAGCCCCCCTTATGGTAACAGATGTCAGGGTCGGAGAAAAACAGGATAGGGCTCCTTCTCCCTTTGACACAACAACCTATATCGTCGCTTCGGCACGGCTCGGGTTCTCGGCAGCATACGCAATGCGGATCGCAGAAGACCTGTACATGAACGGTTTCATTTCTTACCCGAGGACGGACAACACGGTCTATCCCCCATCGCTGGATATTGAGGGAATCTTAAGGACTATCCGGAATTCCCTATTCAGAAAGGATGTCGACTGGATTACGGCAAACCGGCGATCTGTCCCGACCCGGGGTAAAAAATCCACCACGGACCACCCCCCCATACACCCAACTGGTGCAGCAACCTGGGAGATGCTGGGGGACGACGCGTTCAGGATTTACGAGCTCGTGCTGCGCCGTTTCCTTGCTACCCTCGCACCGGATGCGCGCTGGAAGACCTTGAAGATCCTGCTCGATGCCGGTGGTGAAGAATACACGGTTACAGGAGGCCAGCTTGTCGAACCGGGCTGGCATGCCGTTTACCCGTTCAGCGAAGCACAGGAAACGATCCTGCCCCCGTTTACCACCGGTGAACAACTCCCGATAAAGAAGGTAAAACTTGATGAAAAAGAAACCCAGCCACCCGCTCGGTATACCCAGAGCAAACTGATCCAGCGGATGGAGGAACTAGGCCTCGGTACGAAGAGTACCCGCCATGAAGTGATAGCAAAACTCGTTTCACGTAAATATGTCGAAGGTTCCCCGCTTCGCCCCACGCTTGTAGGAAGAGTGGTCACCGAATCATTAGAGCAGCATGCCGACATGATCACAAAACCCGACATGACCCAGACGATTGAAGCGCATATGCAGCAGATCAAGGAGGCAAAACGGACACGTGAAGATGTGATCCTGGAATCCCGGCAGATGCTGCACCGTGCATTTGACCAGCTTGAGGCCAATGAGACCATTATCGGTGAGGATATCCGTGGCAGGACAGCAGAAGAGATGAACCTGGGTAAATGCCCGGTCTGCGGGGGTGTTCTTGCTATCAAACACCTGAGGGGCAACACGCAGTTTATCGGCTGTTCCCGCTACCCGGACTGCACATTTAACATTGGCCTTCCGATGGCGCAATGGGGTTTTGCAGTGCGTACCGATGAGATATGTGACAAGCACCACCTCAACTTTGTACGCCTTATCAGGAAAGGTGCCCGACCATGGGATATCGGATGCCCGCTCTGCCATCACCTCGCTTCAAACAAGGAATCCCTCGACGAAATGCCATCAATGACCGGGGCCCTTGCAGAAAAGATCCTCTCAAAACATATCTATACCGTGGCAGAACTTGCACGCAGTAACCCCGAATCACTTGCAAAGCGCCTGGACATTCCCGAGGAAAAAGCGCAGAACCTCATCAGCGAGGCTGGATCCGTTCTTGAAAAACTCCGGCGCCGTTCCGAATGCCGGAAATTCATGCGTGACCATCTTATCCCCCGCAAAGGGCGCAGCTATGCAAAGATCCTGACTGCTCTCAAAACAGCCGGGATCACAGAACTCTCCGGCCTTGCCCATGCTGATATCGCGTTGCTGAAGTCAGCCGGCATTGGCGAGGAGGAAGCAGCACAGGTTCTCTCAGAAGCAAAAACGGTCTACTACGGGCAGGTGCTCAAAGAGATTGGTATTCCCGCAGTCAGCCTGAAAAAATACGTGTCTGCAGGTATTACCAGCCCCGAAGAATTCTGTATCCACCCACCTGAATATCTAAGCCAAATCACTGGAATGTCTCCATCCACCGTCAAACGACATGTCGAACTGGTCTGTACCTACCTGAAAATGCCTGTGCCGAAAACGTACTCAAAACAACAAATTGAAAGAGGGAGAAAAGAACTCCAGGCGATAAAAGGCATTGATAAGGTAACCATTGAAAAACTGTCCCGTGCCGGCATCATCAATGCCACCCAGCTTTTGGAAGCCGATGCGGTTACTATTGCCGCAGAATCCGGGATTATGGCACATGTCATCCAGGACTTCCAGAAAGCAATCCGAAAAAAGCGGGAAAATGCAATAATCGAGATATGAAAAAATAAAAAACCTATTTTTTTAACCCTAACTCAATTGCAACTCTCAGGTCATCATCATCAAACGGCTTTTTGATAAATCCTTCGGGATGGATTGCTTTGGCACGGTCAATGGTAGCCCCATCAACATGCGCCGAGACAAAAATAACCGGAATATTGAAATCCTTTTTTATCTGCCGGGCAGTTTCTATGCCGTCCATCGAATCTTCGAGACTG
>Ga0209048_10003841_pt1 | contig 14508 bp, 14 predicted proteins | sample FrelakmetCRP12CR_FD_187146 | JGI IMG/M metagenome (GOLD analysis project Ga0209048, IMG submission 187146) | Freshwater lake sediment microbial communities from the University of Notre Dame, USA, for methane emissions studies - CRP12 CR (SPAdes)... | ecosystem: Environmental > Aquatic >... | reverse complement strand
CTCCTCCTCGCGCACCTCGGCCTCCTTGCGGCCCATGAAGCGCTTGATCGAGAAGATCGTGTTCTGCGGGTTGGTGACGGCCTGGCGCTTGGCGACGGTTCCGACGAGACGCTCGCCGGATGCGGTGAACGCCACGACCGAGGGTGTGGTGCGGGCGCCCTCTGCGTTCTCGATGACGGTGGGCTCGCCGCCCTCGAGCACGGCCATGCACGAGTTCGTCGTACCGAGGTCGATGCCTATGGTCTTGCCCATGTGGGAGTGCTCCTTCAAATCGGCTTGATAAATCTAAGTGCCAGTGTGTCAGATTTCTTGCCTTCTTTCAAGTGCGCACCTGCCCGGGTCGAATCCCCCGTAACCATAGGCGCGGCCGCGGGTATGGCACGAGTAAGTGACCCGGCTGGAGCGTAACGTGAACATCGCCGCCGTCGTGATCCCCTTCCTCGGCGTGCTGGTGGCAGCGGCGCTGCTCTGGAACAGGTTCCTGTCCCTCCGCGACATCGCGATCTTCGCCGTCATGTACGCGCTCACGGCCGTCGGCGTCACGGTGGGCTTCCATCGCCTGCTGACGCACCGCGCCTTCCGCACGCGCCCCTGGCTCAGCTACACGCTTGCGGTCCTCGGATCCATGTCCCTGCAGGGGCCGGTGATCGACTGGGTGGCCGACCACCGCAAGCACCACACGTTCACCGACGAAGAGGGCGATCCGCACAGCCCCCACGCCGGCCACGGCGCGGGCATCCGGGGGATGACGCGCGGCCTGTGGCACGCGCATACGGGCTGGCTGTTCCAGACCCACGGCCAGGCGTCCTCGAAACGGTTCGCTCGCGACCTGGTCGAGGACCCGACGATGCGGCGCATCAACCGCAGCTTCCCGCTGATCGCCCTCTCGAGCCTCGCGCTGCCCTTCCTGCTCGGCTTCGCCCTGAGCGGGGGATCGCTCGTCGCCGGGGGGCTCAGCGCCCTCTTGTGGGGCGGGCTGGTGAGGATCTTCCTGGTACACCACATCACCTGGAGCATCAACTCGATCTGCCACTTCTTCGGCCGCCGGCGCTTCGCCACCGACGACCATTCGACGAACGTCTTCTGGCTTGCGCTTCCCTCGCTGGGGGAGGCGTGGCACCACAACCACCACGCCTTCCCCCAGTCGGCCTTTCACGGGCTTCGCTGGTACGAGTTCGACCCGTCGGGCTGGCTGATCCTCGCGATGGCGCGCGTGGGCCTGGCGTGGGACGTAGTCAGGGTCACTCCCGAGCGAGCCCGGGAGAAGCTCGCGGGCGCCGCAACAGAGCAGGGCGCCGTCGCCACGGACGCGCCCTCGCTCTGACAAGCGCCCTCCGAGGCGCTACCGTCTACATGTGTCCTCTGTCACGACGCCGGTCGCTGCGGCCGCTCGGACCGAGCAGCCGGTGAAGCCCCGGCTACGCGGGGTCTCCCACCAATATGCGTTCTTCGTCTCCGTGGGGTGCGGCGTCGGGCTGATCCTCGCGGCATCGGGAGGTCGCGCCCGGATCGCCGCGACGATCTACGCGGTGGCCGTCTCGGCGCTGCTCGGCACCAGCGCGCTGTACCACCGTCTGACCTGGCGGCCGACCGCGCGGCGCTGGATGAAGCGCCTCGACCACTCGATGATCTTCGTGCTGATAGCGGGCACCTATACGCCGGTGGCGCTGCTCGCGCTGAGAGGGCCGCTGGCGAACACCATCCTGATCGTGCTGTGGGCCGGGGCGCTCGGCGGCGTCGTGTTCAAGCTGGCCTGGATCGACGCGCCGAAGTGGCTCTTCGCCGCCGTCTACGCCGCCCTCGGCCTGGTGACCGCGGCGGTCTTCGGAGAGCTGCCGGCAACGATCGGATGGCTCGGCGTGGCGGGGCTCGCCGGCGGCGGTCTGCTCTACCTCCTCGGCGCGGTCGTCTACGCGAGCGGGCGGCCGAACCCGTTCCCGAAGGTGTTCGGCTACCACGAGATCTTCCACGCGCTCGTGATCGCAGCGGCGACCCTTCACTACGCAGTGATCGCCTTCGCGGTCCTGCCGCGCGGCTGAGCGCTTCCCGCGGCCCGGACCGCGGGCAGGAACAGCTTGCGGCTCGGGCACATGCGCGCGAGCGCGCAGCCGGCGCACTCCGGCGATCGTGCGTGGCACGTGCGCCTTCCGTGACGCAACAGGTTCACGTGCAGCTCGAGCTCCTGCCCCGGCGGCGTCAGCGCCAGCATCGCGTCGTGGAGCTCCTCGAACGGCGCACCCGCGCGCAGCAGTCCGAGGCGGGTGCCGACGCGCGAGACGTGGGTGTCCACCGGTACGTCGCGCAGGCCGTAGGCGAACAGCAGCACGCAGGCCGCCGTCTTGCGGCCCACCCCGGGCAGCGCCGTCAGGTAGTCGCGCGCCGCTCCGATCGGCGCCCGCGGCAGCCAGTCAAGCGAGAGCTCGTGGGGAGGGTCGCGTGGATCGTCCGCGATCGCCCGGAGGATCGCCTGGATGCGGGCCGACTTCACCTTCGAGATGCCTCCGGGCCTGATCGCCTCCTCGACCTCGGCGCGCGGGGCGCCCATCACCGCCTCCCAGGTTCCGAACCGCTCGCGCAGGCGCAGATAGGCGACGTCGCGGTTACGGTCGTTCGTCGACTGGGAGAGGACCGTGAGGATGAGCTCTGCGATCGGGTGGCCGTGAGGCTTCATCACCGGGATGCCATACACCGCCCGCAGACGGTCGCGGATCCTCCGCACGCGCGCACGCGCCGGGGGCGTGAAGGACGATTGCCGCGCGCGGCGGCGGGAGGCGCTCGAGGCCACGGCCCAACGGTAGCCCCACCCATCCCCCGGGGATGTCCCCGGGCCTCGGTGCCCCGATATCCTCGCGCGGTGAGCGAGGTCAGCGAACACACGGGCGAGCTCGACGGGGTGCCGGTCTGCTGGTTCAGCGCGCCCGCTCCGAGCGGCGCCGCGCGGGAGCCGGTGGCGCTGTACCTGCACGGAGTGCCGTCGAACGCCAGGGAATGGCCGCCCTTCCTTGAACGCACCGGGGGCCTCGCGCCGGACCTGCCGGGCTTCGGCCGCTCCGGGAAGCCAGGGTTCCTCACCTACACGATCGACGAGTACGCCCTGTTCATCGAGCGCTTCCTCGACCTGGCCGGAGCGGAGCGAGTGAGCCTCGTCGTGCACGACTGGGGGGCAGTGGGGCTCGCGTTCGCCCAGCGCCATCCCGAGCGGGTCGATCGGATCGTGGTGGTCAACGCCGTGCCGTTCCTGCCCGGCTACCGCTGGCACCGCACCGCGCGCATCTGGCGCACTCCCGCGCTCGGCGAGCTGGCGATGGGGTTGAGCAACCGCACGGTCGCGCGCTTCGCCTCCAGGGAGGCGAACGTCACCCCCGGGCCGATGCCCGAGGCATGGCTCGACCTCGTGTTCGATCACCTCGATCAGGGCACCCAGCGGGCGATCCTGCGCCTGTACCGCAGCTCTCCCCCGTCGGTGCTTGCGGCCGCGGGGGCGCACCTCGATCGGCTGAACGGCCCGGCGCTCGTGCTGTGGGGCATGAGGGACCCTTACATCCCAGGCCGCTTCGCGCGCGAGTACGCGCGCGCGCTCGGCGGGGCCGAGCTCGTGGAGCTGGCAGATGCCGGGCACTGGCCCTGGTTCGACCGGCCGGACGCGATCGACCGCATCGTGGACTTCCTCAGCGCATCCGGGTGACGGATCGTCCGCCTCGACGCCGGGTCGGAGCGGGAGCACTCGCACGACGGGTCCCCGCCTGGACGATCACCGCCGCGATCGGTCTCTGGTACGTCATCGCCGCGCCCGCCAGCGCGGACCTGGCAGCGGCCGCGTACCGCAGCGACCTGTTCGGCCGCGCCGGCCTCATCCTGTGGGACAACGGGTGGTACGGGGGCCACCATCTGCTCGCCTACAGCATCCTGGCACCGGCGCTCGGGTGGCTCGTCGGCCTGCATCTGCTCGCGGCCATCTCGATGACGATCGCGGCTGCGCTGTTCGCGGCGCTGATCGTGGGCCACTTCACACAGCGGGCGACGCGCATCGCGGCCGGGTGGTTCGCCTTCGGCGCGGGGATCTCGCTCCTCTCAAGCCGCGTGGCCTTCGACCTCGGCCTGGCCATCGGCCTCGGCGCGCTGCTGGCGGCGCAGCGGGGACGCCACGTGCTCGCGGTCGTGCTCGCAGCGCTAACGGCACTGGCGAGCCCGGTGGCCGGCGCTTTCCTGGCGCTCGCGGCGCTCGCCTGGGCGCTCGCCGGCCGGCCGCGGGCCACGCTCGGCACACGCACGCCGCTGCGGGCCGCACGCGGCGAGCCGGCGCAGGCGGTGCTCGCCACCTCGCAGGGGTGGCGCATCGGGATCGCCCTCGCCGCGCTGACGCCGATCGCGCTGCTCGCAGTGGTCTTCCCCGAAGGCGGCTCCCAGCCGTTCGACGCCTCGAGCGCCCTGCCCGCGCTCGTCGGCGTGCTGATCGTCGGCGCCCTGATCCCCGCGCGCGAGCGCGCCCTGCGAATCGGGGCGCTGCTCTACGCCGTGGCCCTCGCCGGCGCCTTTCTGCTCACGACGCCGGTGGGCGGAAACGCGGACAGGCTGGGGGCACTCATGGCAGGGCCGATCGCCGCGTGCGTGCTCGCCGCGCGAGCTCCCATCGGCCGGCCGCTCGTGCTTTTGGCGCTGGCCCCCTTCCTGCTCTACTGGCAAGTCAACGCGCCCGTGACGGACTTCGCCTCGGCGGCGTCGGATCCCTCCGAGCACGCCTCCTACTACGCGCCGCTGCTGAATCGGTTGGCCGCCCTCGGCGCCACCGACCCGCGGCACCCGCTGCGCATCGAGGTGGTCACGACGGCCAACCACTCCGATGCCAGCCGCCTCGCGTCTCGCGTCGCGCTCGCCCGCGGCTGGGAGCGCCAGCTCGACCGCGGGCACAACGCGCTCTTCTACGGCTCCGGCGCGCTCACGGCGGCCAGCTACCGCGCCTGGCTGCTGGATGCCGCCGTCGCCTACGTCGCCCTGCCGGACGCTCCGCTCGACTACTCGGCGACCTCGGAGGCCCGGCTGCTGCGCGGCGCGGGTGCCCGCAGACACCACGGCTCGGGAGCAGCCGCGCCTGCCTACCTGCGGGAAGTCTGGCGCTCGGCGCACTGGCGGCTCTGGGCGGTTCAGGGCGCCCGCCCGATCGCGGAGCCGCCGGCGGTCCTCACCGGCCTCGGGGTCGACTCGTTCACGCTTCAGGCACCGCGCGCCGGGACATTCGAGGTGCGCGTCCGATTCACCCCCTACTGGGCGCTCGCGAGCGGGCACGGCTGCGTGGCGCGCGCTCCCGGAGGCTGGACGGAGCTCCTCGCGCGCCAAGCCGGAAGCATGCACGTCGTCATCGACTTCTCTCTGGCGCGCGTCTTCCACCACGGGCCGCGCTGCCGGTGAAGCGCGCGCGCGGCGCGCCCGTGCGCATATCTTTCGAATGGGGTCATCGACTAGGCTTCTGGACGATGGTCGCCCGCGCTCGTCTCCTGCAGGCGCGCGTCCTGCCAAAGGGATGGCTGGACGTGCTGCGACAGGTCTCGCTGTTTCTCGCCGCCTACCTCGCCTACCGCCTCGTGCGGGGTCTGGTCGAGGGCAAAGCGACGGCCGCCTTCCAGCACGCGCGCGAGTTGATCTCGATCGAGCGGACGCTGCACCTGTTCGTGGAGCCGAGCGTCCAGGCATGGGCGTCAGGCAGCCACCTGGTGATGGTGAGCGCCAGCTGGCTTTACGTCAACGCCCAGGGGTCGGTGACGATTGCGGCGCTGCTGTATCTCTACCTGCGCCACAATCGCAACTTCTACTTCGTGCGCAACATGTTCATGATCGCCATGGCGATCGCGCTCGTCGGTTACGTCGTCTTCCCGACTGCACCCCCGCGATTCCTGCCCGAGTGGGGCTTCATCGACACGGTCTCAGACCTCACCCCGGTGAACGTCTCCAACAGCAGCGCATCGATGAGCGCGATGTTCAACCCCTACGCCGCGGTGCCCTCGATGCACGTCGCGTTCGCGCTGATGATCGGCTGGCCGCTGGCGCGCCTGACGCGCCACTCGGCCGTGCGCGTCCTGTGGGCGCTGTATCCATTCCTGATGACCTTCGTGATCGTGATCACCGCCAATCACTTCATCGCCGACGCGCTCCTCGGCGCGCTCACCGCCGGCGCGTCGGCCTACGGCGCGACCTGGCTGGGCCGCGTCCGGCCCGGCGCGTGGCGCTTCTCTACCGTCCCCTCCGCGGGCGTGCGGGCGAGCGGGTAGGGCGCGGCCCGAGACACGATGGCACCCCGCCAACGTGCAGCTGCGCGCCGTACGCGGCGCGGCTCCTACCGGACGCGTCCCCGCCGTGCGCGAGCTCCGATCGGAGCGGGCGAACGGCGAGAGCTGATGCGCGACCGGCTGATCGAGTCGCGACTCACCCCCAACGCGATCTCTCTCACCGGCCTGGCGCTGAACCTGATCGCCGCAGCACTCGTCTGGGAAGGGCTGCTGTTCCTCGGCGGGGTGGCGTTCATCGTGGGGTCGATCATGGACACGCTCGACGGGCGCTACTCGCGCATGTCGGGCAAGGGCACGCCGTTCGGCGCATTCCTCGACTCGACGCTCGACCGCGTCGAGGAGGGGATCGTGCTGGCCGCGGTGGCCGGCTACTTCGCGCTCCACGGAAACCGCGTCGCCGCGGCTGCGGTGGTCGTCGCCGTCCTCGCGTCGCTGATGGTGAGCTACACACGCGCGCGGGCCGAGGCGCTGGGCGTCGAGTGCAAGGTGGGCATCGCCACCCGGCCAGTGCGCGTGGTGATCCTGGCGATCGGGCTCGTCTTCGCACACGGCGCCTCGCTGGGCGATTTCGAACTGCTGCAGCCCGCCGTCTACGTGCTGGCGACGCTCAGCGTCATCACCGTCGGCCAGCGGATCCGGCACGTCCGCCGCGAGCTCTCGGTGTGACCTAACGAGCCGGGCGGAGTAGTCTCTCCCGAGCAGCTCGTCCGGCATGCGGCTGATCCCGCGCCAAACGAGGGCGGCCCCTCAGGCTCCCTCGACCGACGCCTTCGGCCCCGACAAAGGAAGTCTCACTCGTGATCACGGAGCACAGCAACGGTCGCACGAGAAGCAACGGCGGCACTGCCCGCGACGGCCTCGCCGCAAAGAACGGCGCCGAGCGCTACCGCTCGGAGAAGGTGAGGGTCGCGATCATAGGAGTTGGTAACTGCGCCTCCGCGTTCGTCCAGGGCGTCCACTACTACCGCGACGCCAACCCCAACGATCGGGTTCCGGGCCTGATGCACGTCGAGTTGGGCGGCTATCACGTCCGTGACATCGAGTTCACCGCCGCCTTCGACATCGACGCGGCAAAGGTCGGCAAGGACCTCGGCCAGGCGATCTGGGCGGGCGAGAACAACACGATCAAGTTCGCAAAGGTGCCCAAGAGGCTCGGCGTGCCGGTGTACCGGGGCATGACCCACGACGGCCTCGGCAAGTACCTCAAGCAGAAGATCACGAAGGCCCCGGGGGAGACCGCCGACATCGTGCGCATATTGCGCGAGACCCACACCGACGTGGTGGTCTCCTACCTGCCGGTCGGCTCCGAGCAGGCGACCAAGTGGTACGTCGAGCAGGTGCTCGAGGCGGGCTGCGGCTTCGTCAACTGCATCCCCGTCTTCATCGCCCGCGAGAACTACTGGGACACGCGCTTCAAGCAGGCGGGGCTGCCGATCGTCGGCGACGACATCAAGTCCCAGGTCGGCGCGACGATCGTCCACCGCACGCTCGCGCGCCTGTTCGCCGACCGCGGCGTGGAGATCGAGCGCACCTCCCAGCTCAACGTCGGCGGGAACATGGACTTCTTCAACATGCTCGAGCGCGAGCGGCTCGAGTCGAAGAAGATCTCGAAGACCAACGCCGTAACCTCGATCATGGATCATCAGCTGCCGGCAGGCGACATCCACGTGGGCCCCTCGGACTACGTGCCGTGGCTGACCGACCGCAAGTGGGCGCACATCCGCGTCGAGGGACAGGCGTTCGGCGACGTGCCGCTGAACCTCGAGCTCAAGCTCGAGGTGTGGGACTCGCCGAACTCGGCGGGCATCGTGATCGACGCGGTGCGCTGCTGCAAGCTCGCGCTCAACCACGGGGTCGGCGGACAGCTGGACGGGCCCTCCTCCTACCTGATGAAGTCGCCCCAGAACCAGCGCCCCGACGACCAGGCGCGCATCGACACCGAGAAGTTCATCGCGAAGTACGCCGGGCGTGCAGGAGCTCGTGCGGGCTCGCCGGCTGCGGCCAAGACGAGGGCAGGCGTGCGGTCGAAGCGGCCCGCCGCCGCGGGGGCCGCCAAAGCGCGCCCCGCCAAGCCCTCCGGCGCCCGTGCGCGCGCGCTGAAGACGCCCGTCGCGAAATAGCCCCGCCCGGGCCGTGGCGGGCGGGATAATGCGCGAGCCCATGGCTTCGCGGTTCTCCATCGCTCAGGTGACCCCATATCCCTGGGAGGCCCAGGAGAACGAGGTCAACGCCCACGTCAGTCGCATCTCCAGCGAGCTCTCCCTGCACGGGCATCGTGTGCTGGTGCTCGCACCCTCGCACTCCCAGGAGCGGGTGCGCGCCTCGCGCAGGGCGCTGCGGGCCGCCCGCGGGCACCCCGAGACCCTGCTCGAGGGAACCGACACCGGCACTCCCGCGGTGATCGCAGTCGGCGAGGTGCTCGACGTCCCGAGCGGCTCCCGCCGGCGGACCTCCGCGCTGTCCATCGACGTAGCCCGCACCATCGAGGAAGTCCTCACCGCCGTGGACTTCGACTTCGTCCACGTCCACGAGCCGTTCGCGCCCAGCACCTCCAACGCCGCGCTGCGCCACTCGCGGGCGCTCAACGTCGGCTCGTTCCACTCGTCTACCGAGCGACTGCTCTCCACGCTCGTCGCACGCCGATTCGTCGAGAGCTTCTTCGGCCGCCTCGATGCCCGCACCGCAAGTCTCCCTGCCACCGTCGAGCTGATGGCCGGCCATTTTCCGGGCGACTACCGGCTGGTGCCTGACGGCTCGCAGGCCACGGAGCAGTTCGAAGAGGTCTACCGCGCCCTCGCCGCCCGCCGTCACGCCTCACACGGAGACGGGGCTCTCGCGCGAGCGCTGAACGAGCGGCCGCTCATCGACGTGGACCTGCACATGCACACCGACCACTCGCCCGACTGCGCCACTCCCGTCGAGGTGTTGCTCGCGACCGCGCGCGCGCAGGGGCTCGGGGCGATAGCCGTGACCGACCACAACGAGATATCCGGCGCACTGGAGGCACGCGCGCAGGCGCAGCAGGCGGGCGTGAAGGTGATCGTGGGTGAGGAGGTCAAGACGGCCGACCAGGGCGAGGTGATCGGGCTGTTCATCGAGCAGAAGATCCCCCGCGGCCTGAGCCTGCAGGAGACCGTGGGCGAGATCAAGCGCCAGGGCGGCCTCGTCTACGTGCCTCATCCGTTCGACCGCATGCACTCGGTCCCCGACTACCAGCACATGCTCACCATCCTCGACGAGGTGGACGCCATCGAGGTCTTCAACCCGAGGGTGGCGATCGGCGCGTTCAACGACGAGGCCGCGCGGTTCGCCGCCAAGTACCGGATCGTCGCGGGTGCCGGCTCGGACTCGCACGTCGCCCAGGGGCTCGGCTCGGTGCGCATCCGCATGCGCGACTTCGACGGCCCCGCCGAGTTCCTGCAGTCCCTTCGCGACGCCGAGATCGTGACGCGACCCTCATCGCTGTTGTACGTGCAGGCGCTCAAGTTCCTGCAGACGCGCGCCCGTCCCCCGGCCGCTCGCCGCGCGAGCCGGGCGCGGAGGGTGAAGCGGGTAAGGCGTGCTTCCGGCGGCGGGGGACGGCGGTAGGGCAGCGCAACTGTTGATGCACCGCCAAGGACAACCATCGGCGTCGTCAAATCCCTCGGGGTCGATGCCCGTGACCGATGACGAGATCCGCGAAAAGTACCTCGAGCGTGCAATCCGCGAGCTGAACACGCTCACTCGCGAGCTGCAGGCGTGCCCGCACTGCCCTCGCGGCAACCTCATGCCGGTGCTCGGCTCGGGCCACCCGCAGGCCGACATCATGCTGCTGAAGCACTCCCCGCTGCCCTCCGAGATCGAGGAGGGCGTCGCCTTCTACGGGCGCGCCGGGGGCGCGCTCATGAAGTCGCTGAAGCGCCTTTCGATCGACCCGCTCGCCGTCTACGGCACGCTCTGCGTCAAGTGCCCGCTGAGCGACGCCTCGCTGGCGGACTTCGCCTGCGTGGCGAGGGTGGTGTCCGAGATCGCGATCGTGCAGCCGAAGATCGTCGTGGTCATGGGGCCCGAGGCCCTGGCGACGCTCAATGAGCTCGACATCCCGCTTGCCCGACCGCTCGGGCCGCGGCTCGGCGAGATCCAGCAGCTGACGACGACGATCGACGCGCTCTACGTGCCGAACATCGATGAGTCGCTCGACGAGCAGAACTCAAAGCGGGCCTTCTGGGACGCCTTCCGCACGCTCGGCGACTGGTACGCCTCGCAGCCGCCCTACTGACCGATCGAGGACGAGCCGGCGAGCACGATCTTGCCGAGCTTTCCCCCGGCCGCGAAGCGCTCGTAGGCGGCCGCCGCCGAGGTCAGAGGGAAGGTCTCTGCGACCGGCACCCGCAGGGCGCCGCTCTCGAACCCCGGCAGCACCTCCTGCTCGACCCGCCGGGCGGCCAGCGCCTTCTCCTCGAGCGGGCGCGCGCGCAGCGTGGAGCCGTGGATTCGCGCGCGCTTGCCCATCAGCGCCAGCAGGTCGACCTCTGAGCGAGCGCCGGCTGAGACCCCTATCACGGCGATCCGCCCGCCCACCGCGAGCGCGGCGAGGTCGCCCGGGAAGTTCGGGGCGCCCACGAGCTCGAGGACCACGTCGAACGGCCCATGCTCGGCGAACTCCTCAGGCGCGATGACGGTCGCCCCGAGCGCCGCGACCCCGGCGCGCAGCTGGTCGCTGCGCACCGTCGCGGTGACGCGAGCGCCGAGCGCACGGCCGAGCTGGATCGCCGCGGTCCCCACCCCGCCGGCTCCCCCCTGAACGAGCAGGCGCTCGCCGGGACGGAGCCCCGCCTGGATGAGAAGCGCGTCATGGGCGGTGGTGAAGACCTCGGGCAGGCCTCCGGCGGCGGGCCAGTCGAGCGAGTCGGGAACCCTCATCAGCTGACGCTCGTGAACCACGGCGAGCTCGGCCTGGCCTCCTCCCCCGACGATCGCCATCACCCGGTCGCCGGGGGCGAAGCGCTCCGCGCCCGGCCCGAGCGCCGCCACCTCGCCGGCCAGCTCCAGGCCGGGAATGTCCCGCGGCGAGCCGGCGGGCGCGGGGTAGAGACCGCGGAGCTGCATCATGTCGGCCCCGTTCAGCCCTGCAGCGCGAACCGCCACGAGCACCTCGCCGGACCCCGGAACGGGGTCCGGGAGCTCCTGCACCACGACCTGCTTGTCGCTTATCGTGGCCGCCAGCACCGGGCAAGCCTATCCCTGTCCGGCGGCTCGGGGCTCGTCCGAGCGCTCCAGCAGCGCGACGCACTCGACGTGGTGCGTCTGGGGGAACATGTCGACGGGGCGAACCCGTCGCAGGACCCACCCGGCCTGCACGAGTTCGGCGGCGTTGGGGGCGAGCGTCGTGGGGTTGCAGGAGACGTAGACGATGCGCCTCGGAGACGCTTCGGCGATGCGGCGGACCACTTTTTTCGACAGGCCGGCCCGCGGAGGATCCACGACGACGACGTCGGGGCTCCCGACGCGCTGGAGAAGCTCGGGCAGCGCGAGGCGGGCGTCGCCGGCGAAGAAATGGGCGTTCGTCACGCCGTTGCGCCGCGCTCCGGCGATCGCATCGGCCACGGCCTGCGGCACCTGCTCGATCCCCCACAGCTCGCCGGCGCGGGGGGCCAGGGTCAGGGCGATCGTGCCGATGCCCGAGTACAGATCGAAGACCCGCTCCCAGCCCTCGAGCGCCGCATACTCCCGCACCACCTCGTACAGCCGCTCGGCCATCTCGGTGTTCGTCTGGAAGAACGCCTCGGAGGAGATGCGCAGGTCGAGCTCGCCGAGCCTCTCCGAGAGCTCCGCCTCGCCCCACACGAGCTCGGTCTCCCCGCCGGCGGTCGTCTCGGCGAGAGCGCGCGAGCGCGTCCACAGCACGCCGCTGAGGCGCTCGCCGAGAGCCTCGCTGAGCGCGGCGGCCAGCGAGCCGGCCTCGAGGTCCCCGTCCGTCGTCACGATGCGGATCTGCAGCCGCCCGGTCCCCCGGCCTTCCCGCACGACCAGGTTGCGCAGGCGCGCCCGTCCGTCCGGCCCCGGCGCCGTCCGATCGTCGCGCTCGCGCTCCCTCGACGAGCTTGGGCGGGCGCCCGCGCCGGCGCGCTGTCGATCCTCGGGCGCGCGGTCCCCCGGGCCCCTGCCCCGGTCCCACGCGGCGAGGCCTTCGGCGCGGCACCAGCGCAGGGCAGCCTCACGCGCGATGTTGCCCGCCTCGGAGGCCAAGAGGCAATCCGCTATCGGCGCCACCCGGTTCCCGCCCGCCGGCAGGTGGAAGCCGCACTGAAGCTCGCCGCGCTCGCCTCCCTCGCCGAAGGAGTACTCGAGCTTGTTGCGGTAGCGCCACTGCTCGGTGGCGGGCAGGATCTCCTGCAGCTCGAAGTTCTCCAGACCCCCGATGCGCCGCAGTGCTTCATCGACCTGAGCGCTCTTGATCTGCAGCTGGCGCTCGTACGGGAGAACCTGCCACGGAACGCCCGGATGGTCGGCCACCGGCGGGATGCGCTCGGGGCTGGGATCGAGCACCTCGAGCGTGCGGGCGTTGGCGTAGCTGCGCTTGCGCTTGTACACGACCGCGCGCACCCGGTCGCCCGGGACCGCGCCGGCCACGAACACCACGTACCCGCCGCCGCCCAGCCGCGCGACCCCCTCGCCGCCGAAGGCGAGGGACTCGATCTGGAGCTCGAGCTCGTCCCCGCGCGCGGGACGCTCGGCTCGCGCCGGCCCCGGCGCGGGGCCGGCGATCGCTCTTCGATCAACGGTCTCCATGGGTCGGCTCAGGCCGCGCCGACGAGCAGCTCGAGGAGCGCCTTCTGGGCGTGGCGGCGGTTCTCGGCCTGATCCCAGATGCGCTGGCGACCGCCGTAGAGGACCGCGGCCGAGATCTCCTCGCCGGGGTGCGCCGGCAGGTCGTGCATCGCAAAGGCCCCCGGGGCGGCGAGGTCGAGCAGCTCGTCGTCCACCCGGTAGGCGGACAGGGCGGCCCGGCGCTCCGCTGCGGTGGCCTCGTCGCCCATGCTCACCCACACGTCGGTGTAGACCGCGCACGCTCCCTCCACGGCCTCGCGCGGATCGCGCTGGAGGGTCCACGAGCCCGGGGCGCCCGGCGGCAGCTCGAGGTTCTCCTCGAGTGCGTAGCCGTCCGGCGAGGCGACCGCCACGTGCATCCCCGCGAGGGCGCCCAGCAGCGCCAGCGAGCGTGCCACGTTGTTTCCGTCCCCGACATACGCCAGGCGCAGCCCGTCCAGCGAGCCGTAGGCCTCGCGCAGGGTCAGCAGATCCGCGAGGGCCTGGCACGGGTGGTGAAGCGCCGTGAGCATGTTGATCACCGGAACCTCGCTGTGCTCGGCGAGCTCTTCGAGCATCGCGTCGGGACCGGTGCGCACGCCCACGGCCGCCACGTGCCGCGAGAGGACAAGCGCCGTGTCGCGGAGCGCCTCGCCACGGGACAGCTGCAGCTCCTCGGAGCGCAGGACCACCGGGTGACCGCCCAGCTCGTGGATCCCGACCTCGAAGGACAGCCGTGTGCGGGTCGAGGGCTTCTGGAAGATCAGCGCGACGCTCGACCCGGCGAGCGCTCGACTGGACAGCGGCGCTGCCTTCAGCTCGAGCGCTCGGCCGAGGAGCGCGTCGAGCTCGGCGGCGCTCAGCTCGGCCCCGGTGAGAAAGTGACGCGGCATGGGGTCGCCAGTCTAGGCTAGGGTGCGCAGGGCGATGAAGCGCGGCGTGTCAGCACTGCTCGCCTGCTCTGCCCTCGCGCTCGCGCCGGGCTGCGGATCATCGAGCAAATCGAGCAGCGAAACGAGCACGGCGAGCAACGGCGCCTCGACGACCGCCGGCCAAGGCCTCAAAGTGACGAGGACGCCGAGATACGCCTCGCCGTCGCCCTCGGCGCCCGTGCACAGCGGAGCGGTGCAGGTCGCCTATCGCAACATCACGATCGCCCCCGACACGCTCAAGGTGAGGGTGGGCAGCACCGTCGTATGGACCAACTACGACTCGATCGAACACAACGTGACCAGCAAGGAAGGTCCGCTGTCCTTCAAGTCACACAACTTCGGCGAAGGTGGCACGTTCCGGGTGACGATGACCAAGCCCGGGATCATCCATTACGAGTGCACGATCCACCCGGCTTCGATGAACGGGACGATCGAAGTGATCGGGTAGTCGAGTCCCGGCCGCCCGGCCGGCGCGACCTCAGCGGCGGGCGCGACCCAAGCCGACG
>Ga0209048_10003840_pt1 | contig 14509 bp, 14 predicted proteins | sample FrelakmetCRP12CR_FD_187146 | JGI IMG/M metagenome (GOLD analysis project Ga0209048, IMG submission 187146) | Freshwater lake sediment microbial communities from the University of Notre Dame, USA, for methane emissions studies - CRP12 CR (SPAdes)... | ecosystem: Environmental > Aquatic >... | reverse complement strand
CGGTCGACGAGCGGCTGCACGCGGAGCTGACCCGGCTCTTCTCGGAGCTGCGCCGGGAGGACGAGGCCCGGGCGGTCCTGCTGACCGGGCGGGGCCCCGCCTTCTCCGCCGGTGGCGACTTCGCCTATCTCGCCAGCCTCGCCGACGCCGGGCGCCTCGAGCACCTCCGCCGGGACGCCAAGCAGATGATCTGGGACCTCCTCGACGTGGACCTGCCGATCGTGGCCGCGGTCAACGGTCATGCCATGGGGCTGGGCGCATCCATCGCGCTCCTCTGCGACGTGATCCTCATGGCCGATACGGCGACGATCGGCGACCCCCACGTCCGGGTGGGGGTCGTGGCCGGCGACGGCGGTGCCGCGATCTGGCCGCTGGCCGTCGGTCCCGCCCGGGCGAAGGAGTACCTGCTCACGGGCGACCCGCTGCCGGCCGCCGAGGCCGAGCGCATCGGCCTCGTCAACCGGGTGGTGCCGGCGGACCGCCTCGCCGGGGAGGCCCTCGCCATGGCCCGGCGGCTCGCGGCCGGCGCGCCGCTGGCCGTGCGGTACACGAAGCTCGCCGTCAACAAGCTCGTCAAGGAGGCGCTCAACGTGGCGTTCGACACCTCGACCGCCCTGGAGCTGGTGACGTTCCGCAGCGACGACCACCTCGAGGCCCTCGCCGCGATCCGCGAGAAGCGGGCGCCGCGCTTCACGGGACGCTGACCGCCGTGGACCTGCTCGAGGGGATCATGACGACCAGGGCCATGCGGCGGTTCACGACCGAGCCGATCGACCGGGCCGACCTGGAGACCTGCCTGCGGGCGGCCGCCCAGGCGCCGAGCGGCGGGAACATCCAACCGTGGCAGTGGCTCGTCGTCGAGGATCCCGCCCTTCGGGCGCGGATCGGCGAGCTCTACCGGCGGGCCTACGACCGCTACGAGCATGCCCTGCTGGCCGGCCTGCCGCCGTTCCGCAGCCCCGAGGACGAGGCTTCGTTCCATCGGACGGCGGCTGCGTCGCGTGGGCTCGCGGAGCACCTGGCCGAGGTGCCGGTGCTGGTCATGGCCCTCATGCCCGACATCTCCATGACCCTCCACGACGAGGCGGGCGAGCTGGACGTGGGGACGCCCTACGCGTCCGTGTACCCGGCGGTGCAGAACCTGATGCTCGCCGCCCGCTCGCTCGGCATCGGCACCACCCTGACCACCGTGTACCGGATCCACCACGATGAGCTGCGCGCCCTGTGCGGCATCCCCGACCGCTACCAGGTCGTGGCCCTCGTCCCGATGGGTCGGCCGGTCGGTCGCTTCGGGATCGCCCGCCGCCGTCCCGTCGAGGCCGTCACCCACTGGGACCGGTTCGGGCACAGGGAGCCGTTCGGCTCGGTGCGCGACGGAGGGTGACGGCACCACCACCGCCGACGGTGCCACCCGGTCGACGGTGCCACCCGGTCGACGTGGCCGCCCCAGCCGGCGGTGCCAGCCGGCTGGGGCGGCCACGAGCAGAGGCCGGCCGCGCTCTGCGAGACTCGGCGTCTGACGTCGATGCGCCGACCTCACCAACCCGCCCTGGGAGGGACCGCGATGAGCGACCTGCCCGATGTGATGCCCGTCGCCGTCCACCGCGGTCCCGGCGACGTGGTGGTCGAGCACCGGCCCGTGCCGACGCCCGGGCCGGGCCAGGTGCTCGTCGAGGTCGGCCACTGCGGGATCTGCGGTTCTGACATCCACGTCATGCTCGAGGGGTGGGGCAAGCCGGGGCTCGTGGGCGGCCACGAGTTCACCGGCGTGATCACGGCGGTCGGTGAGGGCGAGACGGAGTGGGCCGTCGGTGACGAGATCGTCGGTGGTCCCTCACCCCGCTGCGGGCGTTGCCGCCGCTGCCTCGAGGGCAAGCCGTCGCAGTGCGAACGCCGGGACCAGACGGTCACCGGCGGCAACGACGGGGCCTTCGCCCGCTACGTGCTCGTCGACGCCCGGTCGCTGCTCCGGCTTCCCGACGGCCTGCCACCCCGGGAGGCGGCGCTGGCCGAGCCGATGGCGGTCGCGTTGCACGGCATCACGAGGTCGGGCATCGCTCCCGGCGACTCGGCCATGGTCTTCGGCGCCGGACCCATCGGCGCCCTGACCGTGGCCCTGCTGGTGGCGGCCGGTATCGGACCGGTCACGGTGGTGGAGCCCGGCGAGCTCCGCCGGCAGCTGGCCGTCGACCTCGGCGCAGCCGCCGTCCTCGATCCGTCCGTGCTGGAGTCCTACCCCTTGTGGCAGCCCGAGCGCCTGAGCCCCCATGCCGTCGACGTCGTCTTCGAGTGCTCGGGGAAGAAGGCCGCGATGGAGCTCGGCTTCCAACAGCTCGGCCGCGGCGGCCGTCTGGTGCTCGTAGGGGCGGGTATCGAGGCACCCACGTTCGACCCGAACCGGCTGATCCTCAACGAGCTCCATGTCTGCGGATCGTTCGTCTACGACGCGGGCGGGTTCGAGCGGGCCCTCGAGCTGTTGGCGTCCGGAGCCGTCCCCTCCCGGCTGCTCATCGACCCCGAGGACGTCCCGCTCGACCGCCTCGGCGACACCCTTCGGGAGCTGGCCGCAGGTCGGATCCCGGGCAAGGTCATGGTGGTCCCCCGTCTCTCGGGGGGGACCGGGGACGACTGATGGGCCATCCCTACTACCCCTCGCGCACGCCCCGCTTCAACCACGTGGCGATGAGCGTCCCTGCCGACCTGCTCGACGAGACCAGCCGATCTGACATCTGCGCCTTCTGGAGTGGCGTGATGGGCTTCGACGAGCTGCCCACCATGACGCTCGACCGCAAGCGGCTGATCCTCAGCTGCGTCCACTGGGAGCAGTTCATCTTCCTCATCGCCGACGACGACCCGATGCGGTGCCCCCGCATGGACCATTTCGGGTTCTCCGTCGGCTCGCTCGACGAGCTCGTGATGGCCCGGGACCGGGCCGCCGCCTTCCGCACGCGCGACCCCCGGGTCGACCTCGTCGACCTGGCCGTCGACGACCAGGGGGTCGTGAGGATCCACTCGATCTACGTCCGCTACCTCCTGCCGATGATGTGCGAGCTGCAGTGGTGGGAGTTCACCCCGTGAGCGACCGCGGGACCACGGTCCGGCCCCGGGGCGACCGCGGCATCGTCGACCGGTTCCTCCTGGACGGGCGGGTGGCGATCATCACCGGTGCCGGCAAGGGGATCGGCGCGGCGATCGCACTCGCCTTCGCGGAGGCCGGAGCCGACGTGGCGATCGCCGCCCGGACCGTCGCCGACCTCGATCTGGTCGCAGACGGGGTGCGGGCGCGCGGCCGGCGGGCCCTCGTCCTTCCCGCCGACGTCAACCACCTCCCCGGGCTCGCCGGGCTCGTCGACCGGGTCGTCGCCGACCTCGGTGCCCTCGACGTCGTCGTCAACAACGCGGGCGGATCGGTGTCCCGGCCCTTCCTCGACACCCGGGTCGAGCACCTGGAGAAGTCGTTCCGCTTCAACGTGTCCGTGCCGTTCGAGCTCAGCCGCCTCGCCGTCCCCCACCTCCTGGAGCGGGGCGGTGGCGCCATCGTCAACATCGGCTCCGTGGCCGGCCAGAAGGCCACGCGGGGCTCGCTGACCCACAGCCTGACGAAGTCGGCGCTCGGCCAGCTGACGAGGCTCATGGCGGCGGAGCTGGCGCCCCGGATCCGGGTCAACGCCGTGCTGCCCGGGGCCGTGGAGACCGACGCCCTGCGCTGGTTCCTGTCCCAGCAGCCCGACGACGTGCGCGAGGCGATGATCGCCCGCACCCCCATGCGCCGCAACGGGACGCCCGAGGACATCGCCGCGGCCGCCCTCTACCTCGCGTCGCCGGCCTCCTCCTGGGTGACCGGCAAGCTCCTCGAGGTCGACGGGGCGGCGGCGGCCGAGCTCATCCCGAACACCTGGCCCGACGTCACCGGCGTCTGACCGATCCACGGCCGGGCCTCCCGCTGCCTGCGGGCACGCAGCGATCCGCACCGGTCGGCGTCCCTGGTGGATCCCCAGCGCGTCGCACGCCCACCCGCGACCCGTCGCGGTCGACCGGCGATGCATCCCGATGATCAGGGGCGGGCGAAGGCGGGGCCGTCGAAGCGGTCCACGGTCGCGAAGCCTTCCACGGGAGCGCGTCGGAGGCGGGTCGGCTGACGCACCGGATGGCCGAGGACGATCAGGCCGGCGACGGCCAGCTCCTCGGGGACGTGGAGGAGGGCCCGGACCTCGTCCTCCCGGCGGGTGGCCATGGTGGTGATGACCCCGCCCAGGCCCTCGGCGCGCGCCGCCAGCAGCACGCTCCACGCGAACGGGTAGATCGATGCGCCACCGACGAAGGTGTAGCGGCCGAATCCCCGGTCCACGGCTGCGAGGGCCCGCAGATCGGCGAGCAGCACGAGCAGCACCGGCTGCGCGTCGAGGTGCTCGGCGAAGCCGCCCGGCCCCTCCGCCGCGGCAGCGGCGATCCCGGGTGCCCCCAGGAGCGCGTCGGCCTCCAGCTCGCCGTCGGTGACCGGTGCCCATGGCACGAGCCCTGCGCCGGCCTGGGCCAGGTACTCGTACCACCCCGGCAGGTAGAGGTCGCGCAGGCCGGCCCGGATCCCCGGGTCCTTCACCACCACGATCCGCCATCCCTGACGGTTCCCACCGCTCGGAGCGAACCGGGCGGTGTCGAGGATGCGGTACACGACCTCGTCGGGGACGGGCTCGGGCTGGAACTCCCGCACGGCGCCCGTGGTCCGCAGGACCTCGGTCAGGTCCATGCGATCAGGGCCCCGCGTCACCGAGGACACCGGCGGCGCGGAGGGTGGCGATCCGCCCGGCGTCGTAGCCGAGAACCTCCCCGAGCACCCCATCGGTGTGCTGGCCGACGGTCGGGGCCTTCTCCGGCACCGGCAGCTGCTCACCGAGCAGCTTGATCGGCGACGGGAGCTGGTCGGCGCCGAGCCGCTCGGCGGGGATCCAGGGCAGCCGCTCCTGGAACTGCGGATCGTCGGCCAGGGTCTTCGGGGTGTTCACCGGCGCGAGGGGCGTGTTGACCTTGACCCCGAACTCGAGCCACTCCGCGACGGTCCTGGTCGCGAAGATGGCGCGAAGCTCGGCGCGGAGGTCCTTGTTGCCCCGGGCGTGATCGGCGTATCTGGAACCCGGCCATCTCTCGAAGAGGTCCATCCGCCCGACCCCCTCGCAGAAGTTGCGCCAGAACTCCTGCTCCGAGGCCATGAACAGGACGTGGCCGTCGGCGACCTCGTAGACGTTGTACCGGACCCCCTCGATCATCCCGGCCGTGCCCGGGGCCCGCCGCTCGAAGTTGTCGGACTTGTTCCCCGTGACCTCCGACTCGGGCCGCTCATAGGCCCGGTACGTCTCCGAGCGGTACCAGTCGAAGGCGGCGGCCGAGTCGGCCTGGGCCAGCTCCATGCGACAGCCCTCCCCCGTGGCCCGGGCCCGGATCACGCCGGCCAGGATCCCCAGCGCGCCGTACAGGGGCCCGGCGTTGATCCCGATCGACACGTGCTCGGGGAGGTACGTGAACCCGTCGGGATCGACGGCGGGCGTGACGATCCCGGCCCAGGTGTCGTAGGCCACGCCGTGGCTGGGCATGTCGGCGTACGGCCCCGTCATGCCGTAGCCGGAGATCGTCACGAACACGATGCGGGGGTTGATCTCGCGGAGTCGTTCGTAGCCCAGGCCGCGCCGCTCGAGCCCACCCGGCCGCATGGCCTCCACGACGGCGTCGGCGTCCCGCACCAGGTCGAGGTAGACGTCGACGGCCTCGGGCTTGCGCAGGTCGAGGGTGATGCTTCGCTTGCCCCGGTTGACGTGGAGGTGCATGAGCGAGACGCCCTCGACGATGGGCCAGGTCATGTCACGCACGTAGTCGCCCTGGGGAGGTTCGACCTTGATGACCTCGGCGCCGAGGTCGATGAGCGGTGAGGTGATGGCCGCCGGACCGAGCATCGAGGATTCGATGACCCGGACTCCCGCCAGAGGCGCCGTGGTCATGCCGTCAGCCCTCCGTCCATGCTCACGATCGCCCCGGTCATGTAGCGCGCCTCGTCGGACGCCATGTAGGCGAAGAGCGACGCGACCTCCTCGGGCTTGGCCATGCCGAACGGGGTCATCATCTTGAGCATGTCCTTGGGGCTCGCGCCCTCGGGCAACGCGAAGCTGGCCTGGATCGCGGTGTCGGTCCCCCCGGGGGCGACGGCGTTGATCCGGATGCCCCGCTTGATGTACTCGACCGCCATGGCCTTCGTCATCATCACGACACCGCCCTTCGACGCGCAGTAGGCGGCGCTCCAGGGCTGGCCCATCTTCCCCGCGTTGGACGCGGTGTTGATGATGGTGCCGCCGTTCTCGAGGATGTGGGGGAGCACGGCCTGGGACATGAGGAAGCTCCCCGTGAGGTTGACGTCGATGATCCGCTGCCACTCCTCGAGGGGCATCTCGTGGGAATGGGCGAACTTGCCGATCCCGGCGATGTTGCACAGGACGTACGGGGACCCGAGCTCGGACGCGATCCGGCTGACGACGTCCTTCACGGAGGCGGCATCGGCGACGTTGCACCGGTAGGCGACCGAGCGCCCGCCCGACTCGGCGATCGCGGCCGCCGTCTTCTGGACCGCGTCCTCGGCGACGTCGAGGCACGCCACGGCGGCCCCCTCGGACCCGAACCGGATCGCGGTCGCCCGGCCGATCCCCGACCCCGCCCCCGTCACGATGGCCACCCTGCCGTCGAATCGGCCCATTCGAGAACCCCCTGTTTAGAACTTGTTCTCACCATACAGGCCGTCCCTCGCCCGCCGAAGCCCCGCGCCGACCGTGCGGGGAGGGTGCGGTGGGCGCCGCCCCAGGTGCGCCGCGGTCCCTGCCGGCGTCGGAGGAGACGGGACCTCGGCGGTGTCGTCATCCTCGCCAGCGCCCCGCGGCGCCCTATCCTCCACGGGTCCGGCCAAGGAGGATCGATGGTCTCAGAGCTGTTCGACGACCGGGCCTGGCGGGCGGTGGAGGGCTTCGAGCTCACCGACATCACCTATCACCGGGCGGTCGAGCACGGCACGGTGCGCATCGCCTTCAACCGTCCCGAGGTGCGCAACGCCTTCCGCCCCAGGACGGTCGACGAGCTGTACCGGGCCCTGGACCACGCCCGGATGACCACCGACGTCGGCTGCGTCCTGCTGACGGGCAACGGGCCGTCCCCGAAGGACGGCGGATGGGCGTTCTGCTCCGGTGGCGACCAGAGGATCCGGGGCCGCGACGGCTACCGCTACGCGGAGGGTGAGACGCCCGACACCATTGATCCGGCGCGCACCGGCCGTCTCCACATCCTGGAGGTCCAGCGCCTGATCCGCTTCATGCCCAAGGTCGTGGTCTGCGTCGTGCCCGGGTGGGCGGCCGGCGGCGGCCACAGCCTGCACGTGGTGGCCGACCTCACCATCGCCAGCCGTGAGCACGCCCGGTTCAAGCAGACCGACGCCGACGTGGCGAGCTTCGACGGTGGCTTCGGCTCGGCCTACCTCGCTCGCCAGGTCGGGCAGAAGCGGGCCCGCGAGATCTTCTTCCTCGGCCTCGAGTACACCGCCGACGAGGCCCACCGCATGGGCATGGTCAACGCCGTCGTCGCTCACGCCGAGCTCGAGCGGGTGGCGCTCGACTGGGGTGCGCGGGTCAACGGCAAGAGCCCGACGGCGCAGCGCATGCTGAAGTTCGCGTTCAACCTCGTCGACGACGGTCTCGTGGGCCAGCAGGTGTTCGCCGGCGAGGCCACCCGGCTGGCCTACATGACCGACGAGGCCGCCGAGGGACGGGAGGCCTTCCTCGAGAAGCGGCCGCCGGACTGGGAGGGATTCCCCTGGCATTTCTGACCGTCGAATCTCCCAGGGTGGTCGACGGTGGCCTCTGAGTGATTGTCATACCCCTTCCCTACCCTTGGGCCCATGGAGAACGCGACCCAGCTCCTCGAGGGCCCGGTTCGGGAGACCGGCGCTGATCCGCCTGCGCTGCCGGCCGCCGGCGGTGGGCGGCGCGGCGGCGAGCCGCGCCGGGACGACTCGACGCCGGCCGAGCTGCACGACGCCATCGCCCAGCTCCATGCCATCCGGTGCGCGACCCACCGGGAGTTCCTCGCCGTCATCGCCGCCTACGATCGGCGCAAGCTGTGGCGGGCCGACGGCGCGACCTCGATGGAGGCCTGGCTGGTCATGCTGCTGGCGATGGACCTCCGGACCGCGGCCCGGTGGGTGCGGGAGGCCCACGAGCTCGAGGCGCTCCCGGTGACCGCCGCCGCGTTCGCCGAGGGCCGGATCTCGTCCGACCAGCTCGCGTCCCTGCTCACGATCGCCGCGCGGGTGCGGTCCCAGCCGATCGCCGCCGAGGTGGTCCGGAGCATGGCCGACCGCGGACGTCCCGGCGCCGGGCACCCAGCTACCGACGGGGCGCGACAGGACGGACCGGCCGACGAGGCGGCACCCGAGGGCCACGAGCCCGAGCACTCCGGCGGGCGACCCGGACCGGCGTCCTGCGACGACCAGCTCGTCCGCCTGGCCGAGCGGTGCTCGGCGAGGCAGCTCGCCCACGTCGTCCGGCTGACCAGACCGGTCACGACCAGGGGCGCCGAGGATGGCTGGCGGGCGAGGAGCCTCGCGATGTTCTGGGACGACCAGGCCCGCGTCCTCCATCTCCGGGGCAGGCTGCCCGACGATGCCGGCGCCACCGTCCACGCAGCGATCACCAGGCTGGCCTCCGCCGCGCCGCCCGATCCCGAGACCGGCCTGTTCGAGCGGCTCGATGCCCGCTGTGCCGACGCCCTGGTCGGCCTCGCGTCCGGCCATCTCGGCACGACGACGCCGGCGCACCGACCCACGGTGGTCATCCACGCCGACGCCGACGTGCTCGCGGGTGCCGAGGGTGCCGTCGACGTCACCGACGGCCCCGCGCTCGCGGGGGAGACGCTCCGCCGCATCGCCTGCGACTGCCGCCTGTCGATCGTGAGCGACGGGCCGGACGGCCGGCCGGTCGGCGTCGGCCGGGCCTACCGGGTCGCCCCGCCCTGGCTCGTCGACCTCGTCCGGCGACGGGACGGGGGGTGCCGCTTCGGCGAGTGCGGTCGCACCCGGTGGAACCAGGCGCACCACCTGAGGGAGTGGAGGGCCCACCTCGGCGCGACCGACCTCCCCAACCTGGCGCTCCTGTGCTCCTACCACCACCACCTGGTCCACGAGGGCGGATGGCGCGTCGACGGCGACCCCGACGCCGAGCTCCGGTTCACGTCCCCGACCGGCAGGGTTGTCTCGAGCCGGCCCGCACCGATGCGCCGGGAGGTGCAGCAGTGGCTCTTCGGCCGGGACGGTCCAGGGGACGGCAACCCCGAGGCGGCGACCGGTCCACCGTACGCCGTCCCGCCGCGCCGTTGACCGTCAGGCCGGTTGGGTCGGCGGCAGGCCCAGCTTGCGGTGGTCCCAGGAGACCACCCGCTCGACATGGACCCGAACGGCGACGCGCTTGTGGAGCATCATCTCGACGAACGGCCGCATCTCCTCGGTGTAGCCGCCCTGGTAGCGGTCGAAGACGCTGACCCCGACCTTCCAGAGGACGTCGGAGTCGTCGATGATCTCGCCCGTCCCGACGAGCTCGACGCCCCGGAGCTCCTCGTAGCGTTCTCCGTCCTCGACCATGACCGTGATCCGCGGGTCGCGGCGCAGGTTGACGACCTTCTGCGACTTGGCCTTGGTCTCGAAGTAGATGTCGCCGTCGACCAGGCCGTACCACATGGCGACGAGCTGGATCCGCCCGTCGCCCCCGATGGTGGCCATCGACATGGCATGGCGGCCAGCGAGGAACTCCTCGATCTCCTCGTCGCTCATCGTGATCTGGCTGCGCTGGTTGACTCCCATGGAACGCGTTCTTACACCCGGCCATCGGAGCGCCGCACGTGCGCCGGTCAGCGCAGGGAGGCGGCCACGGCTTCGGCGTGGCCGTCGGCCGATCCGAACAGCGGGTCGAGGACCCACGCCCGCTTCAGGTAGAGGTGCGAGTCCACCTCCCACGTGTAGCCCATGCCGCCGTGGGCCTGGATGGAGGCGTGACCGTTGTCGATGGCGGCATGTCCTGCCACGACCTTCGCCGACGAGACGGCGCGCGCCGTGCCCTCGAGGCCGGGGTCGTCGAGGTGGACGGCGGCGGCATAGGCCTGCACCCGGGCCATCTCCGCCCGGACGAGCATGTCGGCGAGGGTGTGCTTCACGGCCTGGAACGACCCGACGGGACGACCGAACTGGTGACGTTCGCTCGTGTAGGCGACGGTCAGGTCGACGAGGGCCGACGCCATGCCGGCCAGCTGGGCGGCGACCAGCGTCGCGCCCTCCAGCCGCCACCGGGCGGCGTCGTCGGGACCGCCGACCTGCTCGCCGTCCGGTACCGAGTCGAGGACCGACACGGGCGTCAACGGGTCCAGCGCCACGACGTGGCGGCCGTCGAGGGTCGTCGGGTCGACGAGCCGGATGCCGGAGTCGTCGAGGACGACGAGGTCGTCGAGGTCGTCGAGGTGCTCGACGATGATCGGCGACCCGCTGCCCGGCCCCGCTCCGAGCTCCAGGCCGCCCACCACCCGGCCCGGTTGGGGTGGGGCATCGAGGCGAGCGGCCAGAACGGTCCACACCAGGGGACCCGGGACCAGGCCGCGCCCGAGCTCCTCGAAGACCAGGGCCGCCTCGGCGGTGCCGAATCCCGCTCCGCCCCGGTCCTCGGGCTGGGTGAGGCTGAAGAAGCCTGCGTCCGAGAGCTCCGACCACATGGCCCGGTCCAGACCGGTGCCCTCGGACGCCCGGATCCTCTCGATCGGGAACCGGCCCCCGCACAGCTTGCGGGTCGTGTCGCGGATGTCGAGCTGCTCGGCGGTCAGCTGGAAGTCCACGTCGGCTCCTTGGGCAGGCCCAGCACCCGCTCGGCGACGATGTTGCGCTGGATGTTCGAGGTGCCGCCGCCGATGGTGAGCGACAGGCTCCGCAGGTACTCGTGGACGAGATGGGCGGAGGCCAGCCCGTCGACGTCACCCTGGGTCAGCCCGGACCGGCCGAGCACCCGCATGCCGAGCTCGGCGAGCTCCTGGAACGCCTCCGTGAGCCGGAGCTTGAGGACGGACGCACCGGGACCGGGGATGCCCTGGCGGGACGCCTCCGACACGTTCCAGGCCGTGAGCGACCAGAGGGCGTCGAACTCGGCCGCGAGCCGCCCGACGTCGCGACGGAGGGCGGCGTCGTCCCATGCCGTCGCCGACCCGCGTGTCACCGTCGACGCCGCCTCGACGAGCAGGTGGACCAGCCGGACCGCCTCCATGATCTCGTGGACGAAGGCGGTGCCCCGCTCGAAGGCGAACGTGACCATGGCGACCCGCCAGCCGTCGTTCTCCGCCCCCACCCGGTTGGCGGCCGGGACCCGAACGTCGTCGTAGAACACCTCGCAGAACTCCGACGGGCCGGCCACCGTGCGGATGGGGCGCACGGTGATGCCCGGGGTGCGCATCGGGACGATCAGCCAGCTGATTCCCCGGTGTTTCGGGGCGTCGGGGTCCGTGCGAACCAGCACCTCGCCGTAGTCGGCGACGTGGGCGAACGTGCTCCAGACCTTCTGGCCGTTGAGCACGTACTCGTCCCCGTCCCGGACCGCCCTGGTGCGCAGCGACGCCAGGTCGGAGCCGGCACCCGGCTCGGAGAACCCCTGGCACCAGACGTGCTCGCCCCGAAGGATCGGCGGGAGGAACCGCTGGCGCTGCTCCTCGGTCCCCTCGGCCATGATCGTCGGGCCGGCGTGGAGATTCCCGACGAAGTTGACGCCGATGTAGGGAGCCCCGGCACGGTTCATCTCCTCGAGGAACACGAGCTGCTCGGTCGGCGACGCCTCGCGCCCCCCGTAGGCCCGGGGCCACGCGATCCCCGCGTATCCCTCGTCGAAGAGCCGGCGCTGCCAGCCGGTGTCGTAGCGGCGCCGGCCCTCCCAGTCGTCCGGATCGGGGAGCGGGGGCAGGTCGCGCAGCGCGCTCGCGAGCCACGCCCGCAGCTCTCGGGCCAGGGCCTGCTCGGACTCCGAGTAGCGCAGTCGCACGCGCCGAGTCTAGGCAGCAGGCCCGACCGGTGACGGCCCGTCAGATCCCTGCGACCGGGGGGCTCGGGTGGCCCGGGCGGTCCGGGCGGCCGGGCGGTCCGGGCGGTCCGGGCGGCCGGGCGGCCGGGCGGTCCGGGGCTACTTGACCGCCACGGGGTTGACCGGTGAGCCCACGGCATTGGTGAAGGGCTGCGGCGACGCGTCGAGGAGGAACTCGTACACCCCGTCGTCGGCGCAGTCGTCGGCGAGGTCGTCGAGCACCCAGTTCTGGCCCTGGGTCATCCCCATCTCCACCAGGTGGAGGCGGTGCACCGGCATCTCGACCTCCGGGTTCTCCCACGGGTAGCACTCGAAGACGATCGTGTCCGTCGCCACCGCGGCGACGTCACGGTCCCGGAACCAGCCGACGGTCCCCGTCGTGACCCCGGGGCTCGGGTACGTGTAGGCCACCACGTTCCGGGCCCGCAGATGGATCATCTGCCCGGTCCGGACCAGCACGATGTCGCCCGACCCCACGGCCGTCCGGGCCAGGGCCTCGGCCGCGTCGAGGTCCTCGGCCCGGATCGGGTAGCCGGGCTCCAGGTGCTCGACCCCGAGGGCTCGCGCCACGTCGAGCAGGACGCCCCGGCCCACCAGCGTGCGCACCTTGTGGATCCCGCAGTGGGCGGTGCCCGCAGCCGTGATGTCCGACGCGGGGAAGCCGTTGTAGATCCTCCCCTGCCAGCTCACATGGGCCAGCCCGTCCCAGTGGGTCGCCGCCTGCATGGCCATCATCACGATGTCGTCGCTGGTGCGCATCCCCCACGAGCCCACCGCCTCGTTGATCTGCACCATCGTGCGGAGGGGGTTGATCCGGCCGGGCATGAAGCCGAGCTGGATCCCCTCGGCCTGGGACAGCGGAAGGGCCAGCGAGAACGCCTTGCCCGTGCGCACGCACGCCGCGGCGCGGCGGCGCACATCGGGCGTGATCAGGTTGAGCGTCCCGATCTCGTCGTCGGGGCCCCACCGGCCCCAGTTGTTGACCCTCCGGGCCAGTTCCTCGATCTCGTCGGCCTCGACCATCGGGTCCCCCGTCGATGCGAGCGGCGCTCCGCCGCGGCGGCCGAATCTACCGCCGGGCGGGGGCGCCCATGGCCTAGCCTGAGCGCCCGATGGCCACCCGCGATCTGCTGTCCGACGCCGCCACCGCGCTCATCGACGAGCGTCGCCTGCTGAGCCCCGACGAGCTCGGCGACCTGGCGGCACTCCCACCCGGCGCTGTCCCGAGCCTGGCGGCCCTGGCCCACGAGGTCCGCCTCGCCTGGTGCGGGCCCGAGGTCGAGGTCGAGGGGATCCTGTCGGCGAAGACCGGCGGCTGCCCGGAGGATTGCCACTTCTGCAGCCAGTCGGCCCGCTTCGACTCCCCGGTCAAGGCCACCCCCTTCCTCGACCTCGAGGGACTCGTCGAAGCCGCACGCCAGACCAAGGCGTTCGGGGCGTCGGAGTTCTGCATCGTGCTCGCGGTGCGTGGGCCCGATCAGCGGCTCATGGACCAGATCCTGCGGGCGGTCGACGTCGTCCACGGGGCGACCGGGCTCAACGTGGCCGTGAGCGCCGGGATCCTGACGCCGGACCAGGCCCGGGCCCTCGCCGCCGCGGGCGTGCACCGCTACAACCACAACCTGGAGACGGCCCGGTCCTTCTTCGACCAGGTCGTGACCACCCACACGTGGGAGGAGCGGTTCGAGACCTGCGGGCTCGTCCGGGCCGAGGGCATGGAGCTCTGCTGCGGCGTGCTGCTCGGCATGGGCGAGACGGACGCCCAGCGCCTCGAGCTGATCGGGCAGCTCCGACAGGTGGACCCGGCCGAGGTGCCGGTCAACTTCTTGAACCCGCGGCCCGGCACGCCGCTGGGCGACCGGCCGTTGGTGGAGCCGATGGAGGCCATCCGGTGGATCGCCCTGCTCCGGCTGGGGCTGCCGGGGGTGATCCTGCGCTTCGCCGGCGGGCGGGAGGTGACGCTGCGCGAGCTGCAGGCGATGGGGATGACGGCCGGTGTCAACGCCCTGATCGTCGGGAACTACCTCACCACCCTGGGTCGGGCCCCGGAGGAGGACCTGCAGCTCCTCGCCGACCTCGGCATGCCCGTCGGGATCCCCTCGAAGGCGTGGTGAGCGGAGCGCCCGAGGGGGGCGCCCGGTGCACGGGCTGCGGCGAGCCAACCTGCGACGGGCGCTGCCGGCGGGCCTACGACCCGCCCCGCTTCTGCCCGGTCTGCGGGACGCGCCTCACCGTGCGGATCTCCCCGGCGGACGTGACGGCCAGCTGCCGCCGGCACGGCGTCGTCGCGCCCGGCTGACCACCGGGGCGACGGAAGCCACCGGGGCGACGCCGGCCACCGGGGCGACGCCGGCCACCGGGGCGACGCCGGCCACCGGGGCGAC